>ENA-UOOI01003334-UOOI01003334.1-fermentation-metagenome-genome-assembly--contig:-NODE-3334-length-12302-cov-57.606189_pt1 | contig 12302 bp, 5 predicted proteins | sample MGYA00245779_ERZ724027 | MGnify/ENA primary metagenome ERZ724027 (study PRJEB28704, sample SAMN03018318) | fermentation metagenome | biome: anthropogenic terrestrial biome; feature: soil; material... | reverse complement strand
TTTATTTTTATATATTTTTGGGTAATAACAGAATATAGAGGATTTCTACAGAGCCAAAATTTCTTTACGTTTTTAAGGATATAAGGCTGTACTTTTTCAAACTTAATCATGCTGTACCTCACGATTACATCTCTAAACATCTCTATAGATCAAAGGTTAAGATTTTTTCTTACTTTAAACATAAGCCTTTTTAAGTGAGAAAATAAGTGAAAAAAGCTTAAAGAAAATGATTTCTAATGAAAATGTTCTAAAATAAGTTTTTCTAAACCTTTGATTTAATATATGACTATAAATAGAGTTTTAAATTAGGAAAATACTTTTAAAATTGTTTATTTTTAAAAACGCAATATGTTTGCTTATTGATAAATTTTAGGCGCAAGCGTAAAAACTCATCTCGCCATTGTTGAAGACATAGGATTTACGCAAAATGAATCTCATCGGAGAATCCAGTAGCATGAGGCTCAGGAATATCATTTCTCTTGTTATTCTGGGTGCGGCAAGGTTCAAGAAGCTCAAAAAATAACCTCGAACTCTTACCCAGGAATTCTCTTTTAGTTAAAATATTGGAGGCTCTATAAAGAAGTAAATCTTGCCGAAACTGAAATAACCGCTCAAATACTCTTTGAAAGATTTATGCATATTCGAAACCACAAGTTTTAAATAAATTACTGAAGTATTTCTTTTAAGCAAATCGTCGTTTTATTGATAAGAGTTTAAGTGCTCTGGGTGAGGTAATTACAGTTACCGTTTATGTTTATTAATATCTGAACTCAGCACAGTTGTTCAGGTAGGAGGAAGGTAAGGAGTGAACCCTTCCTCCTACCATGGAGGTCGATTTTACTCACGCAGGAAAACTACCAGAAATCCTCATGAGTTTTTTCTCATATGATATATATTGTGCATAAAATGTATTTAACTTTTTCTATTTTTGGAATATGTATATTATCAAGTCAGCTTCTAATTTATTTAAAAATACAAATAGATTTTCTTATTGAGTGATAACTTTAGGCGACGGCTTATATGAAGCACAGGTTGATTCTATGGTGCCTCCGATATATTAATCATGGATTCAAATAAAAATCTGGCGATAGTAAGAACGATAGTATGAATAAAAGGACTGGCAGGAATAATTAAAAATCACGATAATAAGGAAGAATAAAAGGAAATGTGAGTAAAATAAAGAAAATAAGACGTAGAGGATAGGAATAAAAGTTTAACGTTTTTATTTCATTTTTCTTAATATTTTGGTCGTGCACAATTAGTTAGTTGATGTATTTCCAAAACACTTTTAGTGGTGCATCATACCTTTTTTGCAATCCAGTAAGGTTAATAGCATGCTTGATGCACGAAACATAAGGCATTTCTAGCACTGGAAAATTAATCATGAAAACATCAACTGCTTAATGATGGACGACCAATATTTTATCTTTTTCTTTATTTTCTCTTCATTTTTAGTTGCTTCTTCTTTTAGAATTTATTCTTCATCTTGCTTTTATTTTTAATTTTTGTCTTTCATTTAGCCTTAGTCTTATTTTCTATTATGCAGAAATAATGTAACAAGGCAAGCCACAGTGTAAAGTACCTCAAACCCAGGTATGCTTATGATTTTCCCCTTACCGGTTTCTTTTTTGGGCTTTGATTCCTGTTCAGTTCTTGGTGTTGTGCTATTCTGCTCAAGCTCTAAAATGCCCTCAGGTTTCTTTTCAGTCACAGTTTCTTTCTCTACAGCTTCTCCTGTTATTGAAAAGAAGGAGAACCCTGGAGTTTCTGCTGTGAAGTACAGGTATTCGCTATCTTCTTTTAATTGTTTTACAGGCAACTGGGACCATTTTTTGTCGTTGTACCTGTTGAGCTTGATTGAAGCCTTGTCGACATTCTTATCCTGCAACCAGGATTTTTCAACCTTGAAACAGATCACAGGATTTTCGATGTTCTTTGAGGTTGCAAATCCTGCATTTCCTACCCAGAGATTGAAGTACCTGTAGATTTCACTTGAATTCTCACTTGATTTTTCACTCGAATTAAGTTCTGAGACAAGAGTTGATTTTGCTTTGAGCTGCTCGGCAATAGCTGTGGTTTTGCCTGCAGTCTTCTTTGCGTCAAAAGTCACGTAAACAACGCAGGTTGCATTCTTTGCGAAATCAAACTTTATAGGCTTTCCATTTGCAACATGCACCTGTGAAAGTTCCTTGACCTGGACATTTCTTGCAGGTTCAGGGGAGCCTCCGCCTCCCCCTCCACCTCCACTGCGGTGACTTTTTCCTCCACTGCTTCCTCCACTTGAACTGCTTTCCATTACAGTTACTGTAGCCGTTTTTGAAGCAGTGCCGTTTTCATTGGTTGCGGCTAAACTAACAGTGTAAGTCCCTGCTGTAGAGTAAATATACACTGGGTTCTGATCGGTTGAAGTAGCTCCATCCCCAAAATCCCAGTTCCTTGAAGTTGTGTTTTTCGACAGGTCAGTAAACTGAACCGAAAGAGGAGCATATCCACTTGTGACGCTGATGCTGAAGTCTGCAACCGGATAAACTTTTTCTTCTTTCTGCGCTTCCAGCACAATTACCTCTAGAGTTTTTGAAGCAGTGCCGTTTTCATTGCTTACTGTAAGTTTAGCAGTGTACTTTCCTGGAATTGTATAAGTGTGGACAGGATTTTTATCGGTAGAGTCTATGTTTCCATCACTTTCAAAGTCCCAGCTCCACGAAACTGCGTTTTCGGATAAGTCAATAAACTGGACCGAAAAAGGAGCGTATCCGCTTGTTACATTAGCGTTAAAGTCTGCAACAGGCAAGACTGGCTGCTGTGGCTTGGAAACAGGTGCAAGAGGTAGTTTGTCTGTAATATTGTCTAACTCGTCGATATATGTCGAATCAATAATCCCGTCTCCATCTGCATCAGTTGCAGTCTGGGAGAATCCAGTACCATCAGGTTTTGCCCAGAAGTTACCTCCTATGTACGGTCCGCCAACAATATTTCTGCCCAGGGTTTTTGGTATATTCCAGGTAGTGTCCATGGTATTGATATTTGCATTACGGAAATTATTGACGTAATTATTGTAAAAAAGGTTCCTGCGGCAGGCTGGACACTCGTAAAAACCGGATACGCTATTAAAAGCAACAATATTTCCGGAAACCTCGTTATCAGTGGCGGAATCCAGATGGATACCCCTACTGGTTTCATTAGCTATGTTTCCGGAGATTATGTTATTATTCGAATACGAAATCCACATCCCAAATTCTCTGTTGTTCGAGACATTATTGCCTGAGATTTGGCTTTTTTTTGAGTTTAAGTGATTAATGCCTCTTTCATTCAAAGTTAAACTGTTGTTTAAGAGCTTATTTCCTTCAGAGTTCAAGAGCTGAATCCCATGAAATGTATTTGAGTTTGCTTTGTTTTCTGAGATTTCGTTGTTATTCGAGTTACTAAGAGATATCCCAAGCTTATTGTTTGAAAGATAATTGTTAGTAATTGTACAGTCACTGCATTCAAGCATATAAATTCCTGTTTCTGCGGATTCAATCTTAAACCCACTAATTGTCGTATTACGGGCTCTAACGTAGAACGCACTTGTATTTGGGTTAGCCTTAATTATTGTGTCTTCAGGTTTCCCGGTCTCTGACTTTATTACGAGATTTTGCTTAGTAATTCGAATACTTTCAGTATATGTTCCGGGTCTAACGATTATCACATCACCCGAGCCTGCATTATTCACAGCGGTCTGTATCGAGTCCGTTGAATTTACGTAAACATCAGCTGCTGCTCCGATTCCTGAACCTAATGCAAAAATGAGCATGACCATTATCAGGATGATTAATTTTTTCATTTCAATCCCCAATATAAAACTAGAATTCTGTTGAAACTTGTTTTAAATAAATAAGAAGATAAGCGCAAAACAATATAAATATATTGTTCCTGTTTATTTCGGTATGAAGTTAAAAGTATGAAAAACATTAATTATTGCTGCAATTAAATTTCAAAATAAAGAAAACTAAAAAATCAAGGTAAATGAGAAAAATAGATGAAAAGGATGGAGGTAAATGCCTTCATCCTACCATTTTTTTATTTGAGTTTTTATTTTTTCTTATACAGGAATACCGTAAGAAGACAGGCTATGAGATAAACTACTTCAAACCCGGGAATGCTTGCAGTTTTATCCCCCGTTTCATGTTTAGATTTTGATTCCTGTTCAGTTTCTGAGGCTGTCTTATTCTGCCCAATTTTTGAAGTGTCGGTTTCAGGTTTCTTTTCAGCCACAGTTTCTTTTTCTACAGTTTCTCCTGTTATTGCAAAGAAGGAAAACCCTGGAGTTTCTGCTGTTAAGTACAGGTATTCGTTATCTTCTTTTAATTGTTTTACAGGCAACTGGGACCATTTTTTGTCGTTGTACCTGTTGAGCTTGATTGAAGCCTTGTCGACATTCTTATCCTGCAACCAGGATTTTTCAACCTTGAAACAGATCACAGGATTTTCGATGTTCTTTGAGGTTGCAAATCCTGCATTTCCTACCCAGAGATTGAAGTACCTGTAGATTTCACTTGAATTCTCACTTGATTTTTCACTCGAATTAAGTTCTGAGACAAGAGTTGATTTTGCTTTGAGCTGCTCGGCAATAGCTGTGGTTTTGCCTGCAGTCTTCTTTGCGTCAAAAGTCACGTAAACAACGCAGGTTGCATTCTTTGCGAAATCAAACTTTATAGGCTTTCCATTTGCAACATGCACCTGTGAAAGTTCCTTGACCTGGACATTTCTTGCAGGTTCAGGGGAGCCTCCGCCTCCCCCTCCACCTCCACTGCGGTGACTTTTTCCTCCACTGCTTCCTCCACTTGAACTGCTTTCCATTACAGTTACTGTAGCCGTTTTTGAAGCAGTGCCGTTTTCATTGGTTGCGGCTAAACTAACAGTGTAAGTCCCTGCTGTAGAGTAAATATACACTGGGTTCTGATCGGTTGAAGTAGCCCCATCTCCAAAGTTCCAGTTCCATGACGTTGCGTATTGCGACTGGTCAGTAAACTGGACCGAGAGAGGAGCATACCCGCTCGTGGCACTGGCGCTGAAGCCTGCAACTGGATAAACTTTAAATTCCTCTGCAGTTATTTGTACGGTTTTTGAGTCCGTACCGTTTTCATTTCTTGCTGTCAGAATAACATTGTAGTTCCCCGGAGTATCGTACACATGGACAAAGCTTTTATTGATATTGTCCGAGCTTCCATCACCATTAATGTCCCAGCTAATCGAGGTTGCATCCTTTGAGAGATCCGTAAACTCGACTGTGAGAGGTACAAAACCCTTTGTAGGGTTAGCAGTGAAATCTGCGACAGGCATTATAAAACGTATCAGTGGGTACTTGTCTGTTATATTGCCATTGTCTGAAACATAGGGGATATCTATAATTCCGTCCCCATCAGAATCCTTATCAGAATTAAGATCGGAGAAACCCAGGCTTGCAGGAGTACCCCAGAAGTTGCCTCCAAGATTTGGTCCGCCCATAATGTTTTTGCCTGGAGTTTTTTCCATATACCAGACGCTTTTATCATTCTTAATGTTGGCATTGTAGATATTGTTGAAATGGTTATCATAAACCTGGTTCCCAGTACTTCTGGGGCACATGTAAATTCCGTAATTGTTTGAACTGACTTTGTTGCCTGAAATCTTATTATTCACAGAGGAGCTAAGTGAGATGCCTTCTTTGTTGTTATAAACTATATTTTTAGAAAGGTTAGTGTCATTAGAAGACGAGAGCAAGAATCCATGTTCAGGGTTGTCAGTGACTGTATTTTTGGATAGTATGTTCTTTACTGATCCTTCCAGATAAATACCTCTTAAATTAATCTGCACTGTGTTATTATCTATGTAACCGTTACTGGAATTTACTGCATAAATCCCGTATCTTTCATTCTGATTTACAATGTTACTGGTAACATTATTTTCACTTGCGTTTTCAAGAATGATACCATCATTTTTATTAGAATTCACAGTATTGCCTGAAAGTATATTTCCACTGGATAATGAGAGCAGATAAATACCTCTGCCGTTTGAGGATACGCTGTTATTAAATATTTTATTGCTGTATGAATTGTCCAGCGCAATACCCCCAGCTAAGTTTGAATTTACTTCATTATTCTCCAGAATATTATTATTGGCTCCAAGCGTTATAATAATCCCATTATTGTTAGAATTTGCTTTATTGCCTGAAAGTTTGTTTCCGCTGGATTTATGTGATAAGTAAAAGCCTCTTAAATTGTCATATGCATTATTTTTTACCAGATCATTATTTTCGGAATAACTTATAGCTACTCCGTATTCACAGTTTGAGATGTTGTTGTTTTGCAGGAAATTATCTTTACAAGTATTCAGGTATATACCACGGATATTGGTATCCTTAGCAGCACCTGAAATTGTGTTGTCCTGAACTGTGCTTCCAGAAGTCTCTTCCAGTTCAATTCCGTTTCCTCCGTTGGAAGAAACGATATTATTTTTCAGGCTACTCTTGCCTGGGCCCTTCAGATAGATTCCTTTTTTCCCGTTTGAGTTTACAGTATTGCTTTCGAGGCTATTATCGTTTGAGTTTAATACACACATACCGTCGTCGGCACACTGGCTTATAGTGTTTCCTGAGGCAGTATTACTCTGGGAATTCAAGAAATAAATCCCGTATCTTTGATTTGAAATCGTGTTACTCGAAACAGTGGTTAACTCGGACCCTTCAACATTAATTCCTCTACCTATTTTTCCAGCTTCGTTTGTTCTGGTAGCTGTATTGTTGTGTATAGTGGTATTCACGGAAAAATCTACGTATACTCCCAGGGCGTCGTTTAAAAATTTATTATTCTCAATTCTACAGTCCCTGCATTTATTAAGATAGATCCCTGAGAGATCTGTAGCAGCTCCTTTGATAGTAAATCCTTTAATTACTAAATTGAGGCTTGCATCCGCAGAGATTACACTTTTGTTTATGTCCTTGGGAACAATTATCGTGTCATCAGGATTCGGCGATGCTGACATAAGTACCAGGTTGCTAGTTTTACTCAGGTCAATATTTTCGGTATAAGTTCCCGGGTGTACAATGATTGTATCACCATTAGGATTTGCACTGTTCACTGCGGCCTGGATTGAACCTCCTGGATGAACCTCAGCCGCTGCCCCAATACCGGAGCTTAACGTGAGTATTAAAAAGGTTAATAATAAAAATTTTATTCTGTTTATATCAAATTCCTCCATACAGGTAAAAGAAGTTGGGAATTAAACTTGCTTAAATTAGTTAGAAACTTGTTACAAATCTAATATAAATCTATCGGTTCCAAATTGATATCTCTATAATAATATATAAAAAAATAAACTGTAAAATAACGCCTCTGCTTGCGGGAATTTTTCCGGATTTCTCCCTAACCATCTAGAATCTTTTCTCAATACCCTTTTTCGGTTACAGTAAGCTGAACCTATGGTTACACTGACTACGACTTCTTCTTTATTACCTGACTGCTGATTTTGATAGTTAAAATATATTCAAGCTGCTTTGCAGCCAACCAAACAGATCTATAAATTATCAGAGTACCTAAAATATCTTGATTATTTTAATCAGGTAGAGTAAAATTAATATATTTAGTAAGTAACGCGAGAAAACAAAGCTATCTTCATAAAAATTATCTTGGGATATATGCTAAAATGTGTGTGGGTTTTACCGTAAGGAGCGAGAATACTTAGAAAAATACTGCAATATTCGTATCCGCCTTTTTCACTATTTGGGGGCTGTGAGATAGCCAAGAAATAAGGGAAAATAAAAAAGAATATACAGGGTGGTCAGATTTCTAGCCTAAAAAGAAAGCTAACCTGCATAATTATTTCTAATTCTTTCTGTTTCAACAGACTTTACCCTGCATTATTGAATCATTTTTGCTTTAGTAAACTTACATTGCTTTAATTAATCATTTCAAGTTTCCAGAGATATTCTAATATCTCAGTAAACTATTTCCTTTTTTGTCCTCTGATTATATGCTTTATATTCATCCTGTTTTTTATCCTGCAGGTAAATATACTCATATCCTGGGTGATTTAGCCTTTTTCTGTACTCCTCCCTGGCTTCTGCCTGGCAGTTATCACAGGCATAAATTGGAACCGAAACCGCGAAGATCCTAGTGTCATTTATGCTTCTGTTGGCTCGAGAATCAATGGTTTTGTAGCCCTGGCAGTTAGGGCACATCCGGATTGTTTCTTCCTGGAACTCCTGAATCATATCTGTATCATAAAAGATCTGTTTTCTCCGGGTGTAGAAGTCCCCATGCTTTGCTACCTCAGCCTCTACAAGCCTGTCCCGGTTTTTCCAGTTTTCGAGCTGAGCTGCAACTACTTCTTCCAGGGTTTTTCTGTCTCTTGCAGCCTGGACAAACATCCCTGGCTTGAAGTCAGGTTCCCTTACACAGGAGTAATCTAGTCCTGCCATTGCAAGGATTATGCCTGTGTTCACATATGGCAGTGCACTCTGGATCGCGTAACCTCCTTCAAGCACAGCCATATCAGGGGCAAGTTTCTCATTCAATTTTGCGTAGCCCTGGGCGGAAAAGCGCATGTTTGCGAGAGGGTCGGTATAGTGGTTATCCTGTCCCGCAGAATTCAGGACAAGCTCGGGCTTGAAGTCCTCAAGAATTGGGAGCACTAGGGAATCAAGCACGTAAAGTATACCCTCATCAGGGGTCCCAGGCGGCAGGGGAATATTGATTGTCCTGCCAAGGGCTTTTGGACCTCCGAGCTCGCTTATGAAGCCTGAGCCAGGGTAAAGTGTCCTTCCGTCCTGATGGAAGGAGATAAAAAGCACATCAGGATCATTATAGAAAATTTCCTGGGTTCCGTCCCCATGATGCACATCGGTATCTATAATTGCAAGCCTGCGAATTCCATATGTTCTCCTTAGATATTCGACAAGAATAGCTTCGTTATTGATATTGCAAAATCCCCGGTTTCCGTGCGCTACTGTCATTGCATGGTGTCCAGGTGGACGGACAAGCGCAAAAGCGTTTTTGACCTCGGCTTTCATAAGGGCATCCCCAAGCACCAGGCAGCTGCCTGCTGCGATCAGGTGAGGGGTTGTAGCCTGGGTTTCTATATCAGGCACACAGAAGTGAACTCTGGCAATATCCTTATATTCTGCAAGGCGAGGTTTATATTCGGCTATCTCTGGTAGGTCCATAAGGCCTTCTTCAAAAATCTGGTCCCTGGTATAAAGAAGGCGTTCTTCTCTTTCCGGGTGAGTTGGTGAAATAGCCCAGTCAAAAGCCGGGAAAAAAATAAGGCCTGTCTTTTTTGCTCCTGTACGATCTGCCGGAGACAAAGGTCCGTCTTTCTGTTCCAGCCCGGTCATTTTTAACTCCATTGTATTTTCCTCATTTCCCTCGGATATTTCAGGCTTGTTTTCTTCATTTCCAGTTGTCCGAATATCTTCTTTCTCGGCCTTATTTTTCTCTTCTACCTGCTCTTTTTCCCCTGCTTCGGTATCTTTCCCTAATCCGGTTTTCAGCACATCCCTGAGTTTTCCAAATCCCAGTTTCATGCTTTTACCCTCCTTTTCCATTCCGGAATCAGGCCTGCAGGAATTTGCATATTCACGTCAAGAAGTCGCCCTGAAGTGTACCAGCCACTGACGACATTGAAAACTTCACTGCTAACAACTTCGGCTTCGCCTGCATACTCGGAAATTCCAAATTTTTCTGCACGTTCCCTCAGGAGTTTTGCAGCAAGAGCTTCAGCTTCATTAAGGCGTATTTTATTAATATTCCTGAGGTTTGCTGCTTTTAGACTGGCAATCTCCCCTTCCTCAGCAACAGAGTACACTTCCTGTTCAGTATCAATATGCAGGTTCAGAGTAAGTGTGGGCCTTGCAACAGCTGCTCCTATGGCGTTTCCTACCTCGGAGTATTCAGGGATAACAGGTTTTGCATCAAGTTTCTTTGCAATCTCGGCAATGAGGCCTTTTGCCCCTCCTCCGACACCTACTACGTTTTCAGGCCTTGCCTTTTTCTCCTGCAAAACTTCCCATATCCTGTAGGCAGGCTCCTGTTCCCATTCAAGAAACATCTCATTGACTGCATCAGCAATAGTCCGTGCAACTCTATCAACAATCAAGGATGCAGTTTCAGTTTCGGATTTACCCAGGCTGGAAGCTGTGGCTTTGATTGCCTCATTTGCACGTTCGGCATCTCCTACCTCTATAAGCCCGAGCACCTTCAGAGCATCAGTCGGGGTAGTTTCATTTCCTCCCATGCAGTAAGCCGGGCCTACCCTTTCAGGACCTACTGTTATTAATTTTGTACCGGTATCCGAATCCTTAACCCTTACAATACTGTCTCCTCCAACAGCGATTGAGCGAACAGCAAAGGCTCGAACATGCGTCAGGAAGCCTCCGAGTTTTGCGCCTTTAGAAGCCAGCAGGGGTTTGCCTGAAAGGATTAGTGCAAGGTCTGTGGTAGTCCCTCCTATGTCCACTACTACTGAGGTCTGCCCCTCTGGGGTAAGAGCTAAAGCTCCAATTGTGCTAGCAGCAGGGCCCGAAAAGATAGTTTCTACAGGAAGTTCTATTGACTTCTCAACTGGGAGAGTTCCTCCATCGGCTTTTAGGATGTAGACAGGAGCTCGGATATTTCTCTCTTCAAGAGCTTTTCTAATCCTCTCAACAAATTCCTGATAACGTTCCCTGGTGGCAGAGGTAAGCATGGTAGTTGCTATCCTTCTTGGGAAATTCAGTTTTCCCGAGACCTTATGCCCAAGTTCCAGTTTGCAGTCTGGATAGAGCTCCCTGAAGGTCTCTTCTACGCTGAGTTCATGAGAAGGATTTCTCTGTCCAAACTTACTTACAATAGCTGCCCTCGAAAATCCAGATTCTCGAATCAAACCCACCGTTTTCCTTATTTCGGCTTCATCGAGAGGCTGGATTTCTCTTCCCCTATAATCCATAGCTCCTTTCAGATAAATGCTATCAGGGAAACTATAGCTTGCCGGGTTAACCCCTGGTCCCGGAATCAGTAATAAGGCTACCCGGTCAGTTTTGCCTTCGGCAATGAGATTTGTTATCACGGTTGTGCTGAATACCACTCTTTTCAGCTGTTCTGGAGGGACATCTTTGCTGATCGCATCAAGAGCCTCAAGCAGGGCATTCAGAAGATTTCCGGGTTCTGTAGAAACCTTGGCAGTACTGCATACTTCTCCATTTCGGATAAGCACTGCATCCGTGGTAGTGCCTCCGACATCAATTCCTATTAACATTCAAAATTCGCCTATCCTCACTTATATATTCTTTTATCATTTATTCTATATAAAATACCAATTGATATCATATTTCAAAAATATCGCATTCAGATATATTAGACTTCAAATGATATCGAGCGCCAAAAATATTAAATTCCAGCTGATATCAAACATTAACAGTATCAAAATTTAATTATGCCAAGTTCCAGATGAATTTAGTATAGAAGCCTGTATTATTTGGCTTAAGTTATCCAATAGCACATCTTTGATACACAGTGATTTGATACACAGTGATTTTTACATTCAGTGATTTTTACATTCAGTGATATTTTGACATTCAGTGATATTTTGACATTTAGTCTCGTTTCAATAAAAAGAGGTCCTAACCTGTCTTCGATCTAGACCTTTTCAAACTGCGTATTTAGGGTGATTGTGAAAAGTTCGTTAATTATAATTCTCATGAAAATAGCAGCATTCATTCGAAGTTTATTAATCTTTAGTAAATTTTTTATTAGTAAATTTTTGTCAACTTTGTGGATTTCTATACCATAATTCAAATCCTTTGACCTATATTTATTACTATCTTGTGACATCTATAATTTCTCATAGCATATCAACATTCTGATAATTTGTTTGGAATTAAAAAAATAAGCTTCCAATATAGTTTCGGCGAATCCATACAATCAGCTATGAATATTTATAAAAAGCCTGACAATTGTGAGTTCGCAGTTCTTGGTAAGGTTGATCAACACTATCAAAAAAGTACTGAGTTATTACAGTACTATTGAAATGTTGATTTCTGAAAACTGCTGAGGTAGAAATGTTAAAACAGAGTTAATTGGATAAAATTACCCAAATAATATAAAATAAGTATAAATAGGCTCTGTAGAAATCCTCTAAATTCTGTTATTACCCAAAAATTTATAAAAATAAAATTGTAAAAATGCTCCTTATTTTTGGTCCCCACCAAAAAACGAAGGAGCGTCCTATATTGTCATCAAATAAGTATATTAAATTTCGGCTCTGTAGAAATCCTCTAAATTCTGTTATTACCCAAAAATTTATAAAAA
>ENA-UOOI01003332-UOOI01003332.1-fermentation-metagenome-genome-assembly--contig:-NODE-3332-length-12304-cov-33.351294_pt1 | contig 12304 bp, 9 predicted proteins | sample MGYA00245779_ERZ724027 | MGnify/ENA primary metagenome ERZ724027 (study PRJEB28704, sample SAMN03018318) | fermentation metagenome | biome: anthropogenic terrestrial biome; feature: soil; material... | reverse complement strand
TTATTTTAGGTTCTATTAAAGTATAATGTTGATTTTTTGAGCAATCCAAGTGAGCGGTGTGAACACTTTTGCTAAGTTCTTGGCGAAATTGCCGAAGTGAATCCTAGAACTTTTGCTTGTTTGAACGAAGTGAGTTGCAAAAGTTCTTGATGAACGAGAGCAATAAGCTTTAGAACTTAAAAAGTGTGAACAGGCAAACGGGATGCTCAAAATCAACATCTTTGTTAAACATAACCTTATTTTAAAGTAGACGACCTATATAAAAGCCTCATAATGAGGCTTTTATAATATATACTAATATGGAATGGGGGGAAAGCAAAAATGAGAAAAGATATCAGGTACAAAATAACAACATTTTTATTCGTGCTTCCATCTTTATTTGTATTTGTAAATGTAGTTATTATACCGTTTCTAATGGGCATAATATACTCTTTCACAGATTGGGATGGTTTTGCATTTAAAGGTTCATCGTTTGTAGGCTTGAAAAATTATATATCAGCTTTTACAGACCAAAAATTTATCACATCATTCTGGCTTACTGCCAAATACACTATATGCATGGTTGCTCTCGTAAACATAGTGGGACTCGGCCTAGCGCTTCTTGTAACATCAAAAATAAAGACCAAGACCTTGCTTAGAGGCGTATACTTTTTACCTAATCTTATTGGAGGATTGATTCTGGGATTTATATGGAAATTTGTGTTTACAAAATTCTTTGTACAGTTAGGCGAAGTAACGAAAACTTCAAAATTCTTTTTCAACTGGCTTGACAATCCTACAGCCGCGTTCTGGGCTTTGGTAACTGTGGGAGTATGGCAGATGGCAGGATATGTGATGGTGATATATATAGCTGCCATAGAAAGCATACCTACGGACATCATGGAAGCAGCAGACATTGACGGCGCAAATAGCGTGACCAAACTGAGAAAGATCATACTACCTCTCATATCCCAAGCTTTTACCATAAGTTTATTCATAACATGTTCCAATTCATTCAAGCAATATGATACCAACCTTTCATTGACCAATGGAGGGCCGTTCGGCAGCACTGAGCTTATAACCATGAATATCTTTCAAACAGCCTTTGGTTACAATAAATATGTAATAGCTCAGGCAAAAGCAATCATCTTTTTCTTTGTTATCATGGTGATAACCATGCTGCAGGTTTATTTAACCAAGAAAAAGGAGGTAGAGATGCAATGAAGGCTAGAGCTAATATATCAAGGCTGCTTATAATATTAGGGTGGCTTTTTGCAGTTTTGACACTTTTTCCAATATATATAATGATTACAAATTCTTTTAAAGGAAGAGCTGAAATATTTACAGACACTATCGGGCTTCCCCAATCTATTGATTTTACTTACTATGCAAATGCTATTCAAAAGATGGATTTTTTCAGGGCTTTTTTAAATTCATTGACCATAACCGTAGCCAGCATTTTTTTCATAATAATCTTTTCATCCATGGCTGCCTGGGCATTGGTCAGGAATAAATCGAAGACATCCAGCTTTATATTTTTTCTGTTGGTGTCGACAATGCTCATACCATTCCAGGCCGTCATGATACCTTTGATGCAATACATGAGCGGCTGGAGCATAAAATCTATAAACTTTTCAATGATAGATACTTTCTATGGGCTGATATTTATGTATATCGGATTTGGCACCAGCCTGTCTGTATTCCTCTACCACGGCTTTATAAAAGGCGTACCCGTATCACTGGAAGAAGCAGCTATGATAGACGGATGCAACCGTTTTCAAACATTTTGGAGAATAGTTTTTCCGACGCTTAAACCGATTTCGGTCACAGTAGCTATTTTAAATGTTATTTGGATGTGGAACGACTATTTGCTTCCATCATTGGTACTTAGAAGTCCAAAGTTAAGGACCATTCCTCTTTCAACATTCTACTTCTTCGGAGAATTTACAATACAATGGAATCTGGCAATGGCCGGGCTTGTACTAACAATCATACCTGTGATAATATTCTATCTTTTATCCCAGCGCTATATCATCAAAGGTGTCATGGAAGGAGCAGTTAAATAATTCGTTGCTGTACGCATCATTATTCTAATTAGAAAGAGAGTATTGTTTATGGAAAGAGAATGGATTATTGAAGATAATAGTTTGGATGCTGAAACACTGCTCAAAAATGAAAGCATATTCAGCACAGCCAATGGTTATATAGGCATAAGAGGGAATTTTGAGGAAAAGTATGCCTCAAACCTTAAAAGCATAAGGGGCACATATATAAATGCCTTTTATGAAAAGGTCCCTATAACTTATAATGAAAAGGAATTTGCTTTTCCCGAATCCATGCAAAAAATCGTAAATGTAATAGACTCCCAAGACGTTGACATAATCGTTGACGGAGAAAGATTTTCACTCTTTGAGGGGACTGTCAAAAGCTTTAAGCGATATCTGGACATGCGCAATGGTTATTACAGGAGAGATATCTGGTGGGTTTCACCCAATGGAAAAGAGCTTAAAATAAAAATAACCAGGCTGGCCTCTCTAAAATATTTAGAATTATTCAGTATAAATTATGAGATTGAAATAATTAAACCAGTCAATGAAATAATCATAAAATCAGGAATCAATGCCGATGTATCGAATTATTTGAATCCTGATGATCCACGCGTAAGCGCAGGCTACTCAAACATACTGGATTTGAAATCCATTGCCATAGAGGAAGGCATAATCCAGGCATCAGCTGAAACCAAGTCGTCCAGGGAAACTGTGGCTGTCACGACCTCCCATTATTTAAACCTGGCCCATGAAGAATATTATGAAAAAGGTAAAAAATGGGCAAAAGCCATTTTTAAAATCAAACCGGGCATATCCAAGATAAATTTTACAAAATACAATATATACACGGATTCAAGAAGATTTGAAAAGCCTGAAGCTTCAGGCTTTAAAATATTAAAAGACGTCAATCGGAAAACTTTTAAAGATCTGCTCATGGAACAGAGAATCTGTCTTGATGACTATTGGAGCAATTCAGATATCAATATCCAAGGTGATGAAAATCTCCAGCTTGTCATCAGATATAACCTATATGAACTCATTCAATCGGTAGGCAAAGACTCTATAAGCAACATACCGGCCAAGGGTTTAAGTGGAGAGGGTTATGAAGGCCATTATTTCTGGGATACCGAAGTTTATCTCATACCGTTTTTTACGTTTTGCAATCCGAAACTGGCTAAACAATTGTTGAAATACCGCTATATTATTTTGGATAGTGCAAGGAAAAGGGCAAGGGAGCTCGGGCATAAGAAAGGTGCGGCTTATCCGTGGAGGACTATAACCGGCGAGGAATGCTCCTCTTATTTTCCTGCAAGCACGGCTCAATACCATATAAATGCCGATATAGCATATTCATATGTACAGTATTTTTTAATTACAGGTGATATTGATTTCATAAAAGATTTCGGAGCGGAAGTCATTTTTGAAACTGCAAGGATTTGGCTGGAGATAGGGCATTTCGACGACGGATTGTTTAAAATAGATGATGTCACCGGACCTGATGAATATACGGCCATAGTCAATAACAACTATTATACAAATGTGATGGCAAAATACAATCTAAAATGGGCTTATAAAATATACCATATGCTAAAAGAAAGGTATAGCCAATCCCTATCCAAGCTCTGCGAAAAAATAAAGCTTGAGGAATGTGAAATAAAACAGTTTTTAAAAGCCTCTGAAAACATGTATTTGCCATATGACAAAAAGCTAAAAATAATCGCGCAGGATGACAGCTTCTTGTCCAAAGCAGTGTGGGATTTTAAAAATACGCCTGAGGAGAATTATCCTCTGCTTATGAATTATCATCCCCTCACGATCTACAGGTACCAGGTTTTAAAGCAGGCTGATACGGTGCTCGCAAATTTTTTGGTTGAAGATGAAGCTGATTTTGAAACCATAAAAAATTCATATGATTATTACGAAAAGATAACGACCCATGACTCATCGCTTTCATGTGCCATATACAGCATCATGGCTTCCAAAATAGGATATATGGACAAGGCATATAAGTATTTTATTGAAACCGCCAAATTGGATCTGGATGATACTCACGGCAATACAAAGGACGGCCTGCATATAGCAAATATGGGCGGAACATGGATGGCGATAGTATATGGATTTGCAGGTCTTAGAGTAAAGGAGGATTATATAATTTTAAATCCAAAGCTTCCTTTAAAATGGTCGAACCTCAAATTCAAGCTTTTATACAGAAAAGCCGAAATCAGCGTAAGCATTTACAAGGAAAAAACAAAAATCACAGTTAACGCCGTTATCCCTGTTAAAATAAAGATAAACAATAAACTGCATTCGATACCTCCGGGAAGCGGGATCTCTTATGAAATACCAAATATTTATAAATAGCAGACCTTATAGTTTTATTTGTTAAAGCCGCATCTTTTTTCTAAAACATGAGTTTTAGAAAAGGGATGCGGCTCTTTAACTGTCTGCCTCATCTTGCGTGATATAGATATTCTTTCTTTTTATACCATTCAACAAACCTTGCTATCCCATCGGCAAATGTTATGTGAGGATCATAACCAAGCACTGATTTTGATTTTGATATATCCGCAAAAGTTCTATCCACGTCTCCGGGCTGCAATGGGAGAATCTCAAGTTCAGCTTTCAATCCCAATACATTCTCGATGGTTCCGACCATCTCAGATAGGGAAACAGTATCTGATCTTCCAAAGTTAAAAATGCCGTACCGCTTCTTAGTGCCGCCTACCCAATCCAGAGCTTTTAATATTCCATCGATTATGTCTTCTATATAGGTATAGTCCCTCATCGTAGTGCCGTCCCCGTAAAAAGGTACTCTCTTTTCCTCAAGCATGAGTTTCGTAAACTTATGTATCGCCAAATCCGGCCTCTGGCGCGGACCGTATACGGTAAAAAATCTCAAGCAAGCCGTATTTATGCCATATAGGCTGTGATACGCATGGCAAATCAATTCACCCGCCTTTTTGGTGGCAGCATAGGGCGATATGGGGTAATCCACTATGTCATCTTCTGAAAATGGTACCTTCTTGTTGTTTCCATATACAGAAGAAGATGAAGCGAATATATATTTTTTGATACCGTATTTTTTTAGGCATTCAAGTATATTTACAGTTCCGTTTATATTTACAGCTGTATACAGCACAGGGTTTTGTATGGACGGCCTCACCCCGGCATATGCCGCAAGATGTATGACAGCCTCAATATCGTTATCTTCAAACACTTTATTTAAAAAAACCGTATCCCTTATATCTCCTTTATATACCAAATAACTATCCTGAGGCAGGCCCATACTGCTCATCAGTTTCTCAGCCTCTCTTACGTTCATGCTCTTGATTTTAGGATCATAATAGTCGTTAAATGAATCTATGTTTATTACCTTTCTTTCCCGGCAAAGCAGAGCTTCACACAAATGGGAGCCGATAAAGCCCGCCCCTCCGGTCACCACGATACTTTTCAACGAAATCCCCCCATACTTACCTTCCTACGCCTGTATATATAAAACCGCATTTTTCAACTTTAGATCTTTCATAAACATTCCTTAAATCAAAGAAGAAATTTCCTCTCATAAGGCTTTTCATCTTTAAAAGATCCATATTTCTGAATTGGTTCCATTCCGTCACTATCACAATGGCATGGGCATCTTCTGCGACCTGATATTCATCACTGCAATATACCAAGCTCACATCATCCCCAACATGACTTTTGAAATCATATCCGGCATCAATGCTTTTCATCTCGTAAAACGCATACTTTCTGGCATTATCCATTGCTATCGGGTCATATACCTTGACCCTAGCACCCTGCTTGATAAGTTCATTTATGATACTTAGTGCGGGAGCTTCCCTTATGTCGTCGGTTTCAGGCTTGAAAGCCAGTCCGAGAACCCCTATCACTTTTCCTCTCAAATCTCCCATAGCGCACAATATCTTTTCAATCATGAACCTCTTTTGATTTTCATTGGAACTTACGACCGATTTTACAATGCTCATTTCAGTATCATATTCATTCCCTATATTGACCAGAGCCTTTGTGTCCTTTGGAAAACAGCTGCCTCCAAATCCCGGGCCGGCATGGAGAAAATACTTTCCTATGCGGCCGTCCATGCCCATGGCCCTCGATACATCATTGACATTTGCGCCGATAGCATCGCAAAGATTTGCGATCTCATTTATAAAGCCTATCTTCGTGGCAAGGAATGCATTTGAAGCATATTTTATGAGTTCGGCTGTCTCAAGATTGGTAAACACAAACGGTGTATCTATAAGATAAAGAACATTATATATATTTCTCATGATATTTTTAGCTTCTTCGCTCTCCGTACCTATGACTATCCTGTCCGGATGCATAAAATCCCTGACAGCAGCACCCTCCCTTAAAAATTCCGGATTGGATACTATATCGAATTTATAATTTACCTTCCTGCGGCAGAGCACTTTTTCTATTGTGCTTTTGACCCTTTTGCCAGTTCCGACAGGCACAGTGCTTTTGTTGACTATGACCTTGTAGCCGTCCATATTTTCCGCAATAGAGCGGGCTGCGGAAAGCACATACTGCAAATCTGCGGAACCGTCCTCCATAGGAGGAGTACCCACCGCAATAAATATAATCGTCGAATAGTCGACCGCCTCTTTGATGTCCGTGGAAAATTTAAGCCTCCCTGAACTGTAATTCTTTTCATAAAGCTGCTCAAGTCCGGGCTCATATATAGGAAGGATACCCTCCTTTAGCTTTTCTATCTTTCTTTCATCTACATCCATGCATGTAACATTCATCCCGAATTCGGAAAGACAGGTGCCTGTCACAAGCCCCACATATCCCGTGCCTATTATTGATACTGTATTCATTTACACCACCCTAAATCAAAATAATGCGATTTCCAGTTTGCCTATCTGTTCAAAGATCAAGCATATTTTTTCTTAAGCTCTGCATTTAAAATTTGCATCAGATATTTAAACTCCTCTGTCTTATAAAAGGCAATCAGAAAAACTATATTGGGCACTGTAAAACAGACTGCCGCCTTTATCACAAATACCGTAATCGTCCCTTCGCCTATAAGGCTGCATATAAACGAGGTTATAGCTCCCCCCAAAAACAGTACGGCAGTATAGACGGCATATTTTATAAAATATGGAGCGACACGGCTTTCAAATCCGTATTTGTATAAAACATATGGTTCGACCCAAAAACAAGTGCTAAGCGTGCTTATAGTTGTGCCGATAAATATTCCTGTCATGCCAACCTTTTTTACAAGTATTATGGAAGCGATAAGATTGATGCCTGCTTCAAACAGAGGTTTGTATCGGTCATACCAATAAAGTCCTAATGCATCCCTGAAAGTAAGTATGCTTTTTCTCATGCCTGTCAAATAAAAATTAATAACGATTACCAAAACCAAAGATAAGGGAAATAGATATTCTTTGCCAAGCCAGATTTGGATAAACGGGTTAAATAGATTAAACAAGCATATCGATGCAAAGCCAAAACCCCAAAAGCCGGCAAAATTAATGCAATTAAAAACAAAGCATGATTTCTCTTTTGTCTGCGTTGCCCAGAGATTTCCGATACTCGCAGCAGCAGCCTCGAAAATCATATTAAAGACCTGATTGATTGCATTTATTATTAGAAGATAATTTGAGTATAAGCCCACTGCAACAACACCGATAAATTTAGAAAGCAGCAAACTATCGGTTCCATTGACCACTATGCCTCCGATTTTATGGCAAATCATAGCTTTGATATTGCGGACAATCGTGTTCTTAGTTTCTGCATCCAATTGTTCAGCATCTCGGTCTTTAATGTACGGATATAGTCTGTCTGCCTTCCTGGATACAATGATATTCTCCAAAAGTGTAAATAGTATTTGAAATCCCAGATAGAGCATGTAATCGCGTGTAAGCAAAAGAAACGCCATCTGTATTATGTTTAAAGCTGCGAAAAACAAATACCTGTAATATGATGTTATATATTTTTTCTGATCCGCAATTATGAGTGAGCTTTTGTAAGAGAAAAAATAGGATAAAGCCGAGTTCATTACAAACATCAAATATATTATTTGTATATGCGGAATATCAGGCATGTTCTTTATTACAAACGGCAAAAACGGAGTCAGTATCGCACCTAGTGAGGCAATTATGATGCCGATTGTTATGTAGGCGCGCTTATACAATCTCATCAAAGCTTTGATTTTAGGTATATCCTGCTTTGAAAGCGGCTTATAAAGGCTGTATATGATAGCTGCTCCAACACCCAGTTCGGCAAATGACAGTATGGATAAAATATTTGAGAACAGTCCGCTTATCCCCAGGTACTGTGCGCTTAACATCCGTACAAAAACTATGCGCGCAATAAAACTTATAAATAACAAAACCGCTTGTCCGGCAATCTCAAATTTTATATTCTTTAGTGAATTAACTATCCTCGACACATTATCACTCTATCACATCCATATATTTATTCATTTGGCTCTGATATTTAGCCCTTTGACAGGCTGGATAAAATCATCATGGGCAGTATGGTTTCCATGAACGTCTTTAAGAATATCGTCCCATTATACATGACCGGGCTGATTGCTAAAAGCAATATAAAGTATATATATGTTACATATTTCCATAAACTTATCTTCATTTGAATTTTTCTGCCATAACGAATCGCCAGATTTACAAAAATTCCGGGTACTATCGGCGATAATACGGCTCCGAAATAAAAATAGCTCTCACCTATGCATGGTGCTATCTGAAAAAGCGAACCATTATAATAGTTATATAAGGATGAGAAATTTGAGCCTTCAATCCCAAACAAGGTCCCATTGAATGGTATGGAGCTTATGAGAGTATAAAAAAGCGGCGTCCATTTATCTTGAGTTGTAACATTAAACACGGCAGCTATATTGTCAGGTCCGGAAAAATATGCATTTGTAAGCTGTGAGGCACGTTCCCCCATGGTCATGCCGCCATATAGATTTGAAGGCATTCTATGTTTGAATGCAAAATAACATACTATAAACAATATTCCAAACATAAGGCTGACTCTATAAATTTTTGCCGACCATGACGGATACAACTTGGCTATAAGCAGCATAAGGACTAATGCACACAATATAGAATTAGCCTGAGTATTGGAAACCAGTAAAAACTGCGCTAAAATGAATGGAATGGACAGGATGATCCCAATAAGTTTTTCTCCACTTTTTTTTCTGATGGAAATCATAAAATATGCCGGCACGAAGATCCTTACAAACTCCATTGTCATTGAGTACAATGTCACGCATGCTCTCTTTAAGCTGCCTCTTGAAATTACATCATCTATGTAGAATATTTCATAATCTGTCTGACGCATGGCTTTGAATATATCAATATACAAGCGCCTGCTTTCCGGAATAAATATAAAAACTGAAATATCAAAAAGTAAAATGCATACAATAATTGTCTTAAATGCCCCTGTCGATATACTGCTGCTTATATCTGCTGCTGCATTTTCATCTTCGATGCAACCGCTCCTGCCGGCAGTTAAATATAAAACCATATATGCGATTATCAATTCATAGATCATCAAAAATATCGCAGAAGGCATGTTCTGAAAAACATTGTACTTCTGTAAACTCGAGTAATTCCCGATTGACATAATTACAGGCACGATCACTATCCTGCAATAGTAAAGGCCGATTACCAAAATCAATCCAATGTTTTTATATATATTCTCGTACACCTTTACAGCCGCTATATTGATTGTCGCAAATGTTAATGGTAGCAGCGGCAGCAAGAAATAGTAATCCGGCTTATCAAAATCACAATATAATATTACCGCTGCAAAGAGCGACGAGATAACTACAATATACCATGCCAAACTGAATTTGGCAGATCGCCTTGTCGGCATAAATTTTTCTCCTTCATGATAAGACAAACTATTGATTTAAAACAGCTTCGAAAATATTAAAGCAATTGTCTTGACATTTCGCCCCATAACAAGAAAGCATGGCTATTTTACATTCATGTCATTGCAATATATTGCTTTATACTTTTGGGCTATTTTCCGGATATCATACTGCTCTTTTACTTCTTGCCTGATCTCCCTGCTTTCATCTTTATGGTCCTTTATATAATCGATGATATTTTCGGCCCAAGCTTGTGCCCCGTCATATAATGGCAGATATGTGCATAAGCCCATATCTGCTTCAGGTGGTACGACACTGGAGGCAAAACACTTGACCCCCATGGCCTGAGCTTCCAGCAAGACTATGCCCAGTCCTTCAAATCTTGATGGAAAAATCATATAATCCGCATTTGCGAAAAGTTTTGGGATATCGGTATCATGGGGAAGCATCTTTATATATCCTTCAAGCCTCAGCTCCTGTATTTTGCTCTTTATCATGTCTTCATCTTCTCCGAATCCAACTAAGGTCAAGCGGGAATTTTTCAGCTCTTCCCTTATCAGATTGAATACTTCCAATAAAAACATCTGGTTTTTCTGAAAACAATAGCGGCCCACATGTACAAAGTGCAATACGGTCTTATCTCTACAAATCAGCATATACTTTGTCCTGTCAAATTTTACTAAATCGATAGCATTATTTATGACTACAGCCTTTTTATCCTTTTTCCCAAACATATATTCATTGGCTTTTTTTGAACACCCTATTTTTACATTTGAATTCATATCTATCAACTTTTTATTTATAAATTTGTATATCATCTTTACGTAACCGTCCTTTTGGGGAGAAGCGGTATTATGGGCATGGGATATCCTTATTTTGACTCCTAGAAGGTGTGCTGCCAAAGTGCATATCCCGCTCTCGATTTCATTATGGCAATGTATGGCATCATAATTTCCATTTTTCAATATGCGGTAACAATCATCCCAAATTTTTATCCACCTGTAATAATGCTCGCACTCATTTAAAAATTTATTTTTCTTTTCCCTGATCGGTGTCCTGAATATCCTGCCATATTTTAGGAATTCATCATCATAATATTCTTTTTTGCTTGAGAAGACCAATATGTCAAAATCAATATCTTCCGCTAAATTTCTCACTATGCCCATGATGACCGCCTGTATCCCGCCATTGGCAAGGCTTCCATATGCAACCTGCAGCACTCTTTTTCTTGTCATCGTTTTTTCCCTCCGGTACAATATACGATAAAGGCTTAATCAGATAAGGCTTCATCGGGAAGCTTTATCCAGCTTCCCAGTAATTCATCAAACTCCTCAGGATTAAATTTCAAGTAACCCGAACAATCGTAAAGAGTCATCTCTCCAAAAAATATGCTCCCATTCACATAATAAAGATCAACCCGCAATTGATAAAAACCTTTTGCAAGCTTTTCAGCTAGTTCTAACATTTCCTCAAGTTTTTCCGGCCTTTTTATGTTGACATTCGGATCATTTGGAAGCTGGAAGGAAACATCGATGTAATTCCATTGCAAATCATACAGATTCCCCCTGCGGCTGTCAGACATGTTATAAATAACTGTTATGAGTTTCGGCTTTCCGCCAAAACAGTATATCTTATAGTCTTTCAACTGCATCCCTGATTCATCCGCCATATACTTTTCACATATGATCCGGGGTTTTACATTTTTGTATGCCCATTCTCTTCCATACCAGAATAGATTTTGTCTCATCCATCTCTTCAGCTTCCTCTTTGATGCTACAATATCAAGCTTTGCTTTATCCCTGCAGATTATGTTAAATCCCGAGCCATGAGTACATTTCAAAACAAATTGTTCCGGAAGTACCTGCCAATTTATATCATCCACATCATCATATACACCGATCAACGGTATCAGATATTTTTCACCTATCGTTTCAGCAACATGTTTGCGGACAGCATATTTATCTACATAAACAGTGTATTCAGGCTTTCGATCATATAATTTAAGCCACTGAAGTTTCTCATTAAAAGTTTTGGGCTGCGACAAATTCAGCTTCCTACCAAAATGATACCTGTATTGAAGCTTAATCATTGCCTCATCAGGCAACAATCTAATCGCCGGTCTTATTGCGGATTTTAAAATACTATTTATCAAAACATCAACTCACTCCTCCTTTATATAATCAGTCCACTGTAAAATTGGCTGACTTCATGGATTATCTACATTAGTTATCTTTAGGCTATGTTAAAGTATGATGTTGATTTTTTGAGCAATCCAAGCGAGCGATGTGAACACTTTTGCTAAGTTCTTGGCGAAATTTCCGAAGTGAATCCTAGAACTTTTGCTTGTCCGAACGAAGTGAGTTGCAAAAGTTCTTGATGAACGAGGAAATAGAGCCTTAGAACTTAAAAA
>ENA-UOOI01003331-UOOI01003331.1-fermentation-metagenome-genome-assembly--contig:-NODE-3331-length-12306-cov-2.969064_pt1 | contig 12306 bp, 8 predicted proteins | sample MGYA00245779_ERZ724027 | MGnify/ENA primary metagenome ERZ724027 (study PRJEB28704, sample SAMN03018318) | fermentation metagenome | biome: anthropogenic terrestrial biome; feature: soil; material... | reverse complement strand
GTAGGTGCGGCGAGCATGACTTCCTGCCCTTCTGCCTCAAGTATGTTTATTATTGCTTTTAAAGTTGTTGTTTTGCCGGTGCCGGGGCCGCCGGTCAGGATAAGCATTCCTTTTGAAAGCGCTTCTTCTATGGCAAATTTCTGCCCTTCGGCATATGTTATGCCGAGCTGCTTTTCAATATCGGCAATCATATCGCCGGCGCCTGTTATGGATGGCGCGGGGTAGTGGAGCATCATTTTAAGGCGGCCGGATGAGTAAACTTCCGACCTGTAAAGGTCGGGGGTAAAAATAAAGTCCCTGCCGCAAAAGGCCCTTGAAACTACCGAACTGTCGCTTTTAAGGCTTTCAAGCGCCGAAACGGCCGTGCCTTCGTCCACTTTGAGCATGCGGGCGGCCGCAGGCAGGAGCTTGTCCGCAGGCAGGCATGTGTGGCCGTTCCCGGCGTTATGGCGCAGTACGTAAACTATGCCTGCACGCACGCGGCATATATCGTCCGGTGATAAATCAAGCGACGCCGCTATTTTATCAGCGCGTCCGAAGCCTATGCCGAGGCTGCCGCCGCAGAGGCAGTAAGGGTCTTCGCGTATGTGTTCCAATGAGCTGGGGCCGAACGCCTTCCATATCCTTACGGCTTCGGAAGGGAGTATGCCGTACCGCGAAAGGCTGAGCATCATCTGCCGCATGCCGCCCACGCACCGGAACTCCGAGCTGATTTTCAATGCTTTATCTTCTGTTATGCCCTTTATTGAACAAAGCCGCATTGGCTCCTTTTCCATTATTTTAAGTGAGTTTTCGCCGAAAGAAGCGACTATCTTCTTTGCCGTTCCCGGGCCAATGCCTTTAACCGCCCCTGACGACAGATATTTCAGTATGTCTGCCGACGTTTCAGGTTCGGCCTGCTCGAATGCTTCCGCCTGGAACTGTTCGCCGTAGTTAGGGTTGTTGACCCATGCGCCTGCGACCCTGACTTTTTCGCCGATGTTTACGAAAGGCATGACGCCGACCGCGGTTACAAGCTCGCTTCCGGTGTTTATTTCAATTACGGTGTACCCGTTCTGTTCATTTTTAAAAACGACGTCCTCGACTGAACCTGTCAGCTCAAGGAGCGATTTTTCAGGCATGTCATTACCCCTTTAAGAGCGTTCCGTATTTTTTATTATATCTGCCGCCACGTCCGTGTCACCTGTGACGAGCGCAAGCAGGACACGGTATATTGTTTCAGGTGAATTTTGAAAATTCTTTTTTACCGTAAGTGCCTGGCGCATATCAGGTACGGAAATAGAAAAACACATAAGGTCGCTGCTTCCGCCGGAAATGTGGCACACGACGCTGTAGCCGCCGTTGGCCGCGTTAATCTCGACTTTATTTTCTTTTTCACGTTTTGCTTTTGCAAGCAGGTTGACGGCGGCTTTTACTGCTTTGTCGCGTATGGTGGGCGGAAGGGCGGTGTCAAGCTGCTTTGCGACCATGCGCCCAGTGTCGGTGACGGAAATGCAGCCGCCGGGTTCGGAAACGACAAGGCCCTTGCCGAGCATATCCGACACGGCGTCGGCTGTTTCAAAATAATTAGCCAGACCGTAGTCGGAGATTATACTTATGATATCGTCCTTTGTAAGCGGCGAACCGACGCTTGAGAGCAGATAGCAAATCAATATACGGATCTCGCTTTTTGAACGAAGGCCGCCCGGCTCAATACCACCGGTAAAAGCATCAAAACGCATAGCAAACACCTCTTATGGTCGGACAAAAATTGTTGAAGCGTAAAGTAGACGTCTTGCCCGGGTTTTCCAATTATATAAATTAATTTTATCACAGTTTAAAAGCAAATGTAAAGCGGCACGGGTTCTTAAAAACATAAAAAGCATTATTAACGGATATAAAAATGTCCCGTCCGTTATACACAACGGCGGGAACACTTAACACAGGCTTATCTTTTTGAAGCGATATTGTTAAAATAGTCGATGATTTCTTTCTGCTGGTTTTCTGAACACGTCCTGAAAATGCCGACAAGCTCCTGCTCGGTGCTGGAAAGTTCATAAATATGGCTGATGTTTTTCTTTCCGCTGATATAGTCCATTCTAATGCCGCTGTCTGAAAGCTTTTTCATCATTTTGGGATTGGATTCGTCGGCTAACAGCTCGCTTATGGATATATTGAAAATTTTGGCAAGTGTTAAAAGTGAGGACACATCCGGCATTGTTTTACCGATTTCATAGTACGAGTAGGTGGAACGGTCGATGTTAAGTATTTTTGCAATCTGACTTTGCGTGTAGCCGCTTTTGATACGCAATTCCCGAAGACGTTCATTAATATGAATTCTATTCAATTATTATTCCGCCTTTTTGTAAAACAGGCAATATAAACCAGCTGCCATATGAATATTTATACAATATAGTATATGCCTTTTTATGTATTATATATAAAAAAGTGATTATTATTCACATTATGGCATTTCGGTTATAAAAACTGCGGCGGTAAAATGCAGGCTGGGTATTACAATTTTTAATATTTTAAAATAATTAACTCTGTAAAAATAAGTGAAAGGGCAGAACGCCGTAAGCGGGGCGGACATTCCCGTTATGCAAAAATTATAAATTTGCCTTTTTTGCCTTTAAAAAGGAATAAGTAAATAATATGTTGAATAAAGCCATTTAAAATGATAAAATAAACAAATATGAGGCTGGTGGAATGAATGGCTATTATGAAATGGAAAATACTTCCTCACGACAGCGGTGCGGCGTTAAAGTCGGCTGAACGCATGGGCATACCGCCGCTGCTTGCCATTTTGCTGCAGACGCGCGGCATGACGGAAGATGATGAGTCGAAAGGATTCCTTTCGACTGACACGCGGTTTTCGGATCCGCTTTTAATACCTGGCATGGAGGCTGCCGCCGGCAGGATAAACGCCGCTTTGGACAGCTTTGAAAAAATAGCGGTCTACGGCGACTACGATGCCGACGGCATTACGGCTACCGCCATGCTTTACTCGTACATAGAGTCGTGCGGCGGGAACGTGATTTATTACATACCTGACCGTGAAAGCGAAGGCTATGGTATGAATACAGGCGCCGTGGACAAACTTAAGGAGCAGGGCGTTAACCTTATTGTAACGGTAGACAACGGCATAACTTCTGTGGAAGAAATCGCATATGCGCAAAGCCTTGGCATTGAAACGGTAGTTACCGACCATCACCGTCCGCGTGAAGTACTGCCGCAGGCGTATGCTGTCGCTGACCCGTACATAAAAGGAGCCGGGTGCCCGTTTAAGGACTTCGCGGGGGTTGGAGTCGCGTTTAAGCTTATTATGGCGCTTGAAGGGTCAGACTGCGACGTTACTTCTTTACTCGAAAACTATGCCGACCTTGCCGCCATCGGCACCATAGGCGACATAGTTGAGCTAAGGGGGGAAAACAGGATGCTCGTCCGTGAGGGACTGCGGTTTATGGGGCGTACCGACAGGCTGGGCCTTAAAGCCGTAATGGAAGCAGCTGGCATTGACCCCGGCTCCGTTACGGCGCGCGGAGTGCTGTTCGGCATAGTCCCGCGCATAAACGCCGCGGGGCGCATAGGCTCGCCCGACCGCGCCGTGCGCATGATGATTTCAGAAGATCCGGAGGAGGCCGGAGCGCTTGCGGCTGAAATATGCGAGGACAACGACTACAGGCGCGGCATTGAAGAAGAAATCTATAACGACGTCATAGATATATTGGATAAAAACCCCGGCTTTACATATGACCGTGTGATTGTGGCTGGCGGCAGGGACTGGCACCCCGGCGTGATAGGCATAGTAGCGTCGCGCGTAACAGAAAAGTTAGGCAAGCCGTGCGTGATTTTTTCATTCATGGGCGGCGAGGCGCGAGGTTCCGGACGCAGTGTCGAGGGCTTTTCGCTTTTTGAGGCTGTGTGCGCCTGCAAAGACCTGCTCACTAAGTTCGGCGGCCATCCCATGGCCGCGGGCATGTCTATGCCTGAGGAAAATGTAAACGAGTTCCGCAGGCGCATAAACGCCTACGCTGCTTCGCTTCCGGAGCCTATGCCGGCGCCTGTGCTTAATATAGACTGCATGGTTAAGCCCGAAAAACTTTCAGTTGATATACCGTCGTATTTTAAGTACCTTGAACCGTTTGGAACGTGTAACCCGTACCCCCTTTTCGGCTTAAGGTCAATGCAGATATCCGACATAACGCCAGTGGGCGGCGGGAAGCACCTTCGCGTAAGCGTGAAAAGGGGAGGCTGCACTGTGCGGTGCATGCGCTTTGGCACGACGCTGCAGGAGTTCGGTTACGCGGCGGGCGACACTGTAGACTTAGCCGTTTCACTTACGGCAAAGGAGTACAACGGCAAAAATACGCTTTCTATTGTTATACGCGCGATGAAGTTTTCGGACGACAAAACGTCGGACCTGATAAACGGTATAAATTTATATGAAAAGCTAAAACGCGGCGAGGAGCTTACGGCCGCCGAAGCCGGTGCGATGCTGCCGCTGAGAGAAGACTTTGCAGCTGTTTACCGGGCGCTGAAAAGTACCGGCGGATACTCCGGACCTGTGGAGGTTTTTACGCACAGGGTCAGAAATGCACGGATAAGCCTTGAAAAGCTGCTGCCGATTCTTGACATATTCAGTGAGTGCGGCCTTGTGAGGATAAAAAAATCAGCGTATACATACAATATGGAAATAATTCCTCAAAGCACCAAGGCAGACCTTACCGGATCGGCTACTTATAAATTACTCAATAAATACAAAAAAGCCGGTGGAGTTTAAAAATGTCTTATCCTCTAAAAACTTATGACGACCTTGTGGACCTTATTAAAAAAAGCGAGCGCAGCTATGACATGGATGTTATCAGCCGCGCATACCAGCTTGCGGAAAATTCGCACAGGGGCCAAAAGCGCCTGTCAGGTTCGCCCTACATTTCCCACCCACTTGCGGCGGCGTGCATACTCGTGTCTCTCGGCATGGACACCGAGTCCGTGGCGGCCGGCCTTCTGCACGACGTTGTGGAGGACACGCCGGTCAGCCTTGACAGGATAAAAAAAGAGTTCGGCCCTGAAATCGCCGGACTTATAGACGGCGTTACCAAGCTCGGGCGCATACCGTATTCGTCGCGCGAAGTCCAGCAGGCGGAAAACATAAGGAAAATGCTTATAGCCATGTCGGAGGATATCCGCGTTATCATCATCAAGCTCGCGGACCGCCTCCATAACATGCGCACCATAGAGTACATGCGGCCGCAGAAACAGCGCGACAAAGCGCTCGAAAACATGGAGGTTTACGCCCCCATAGCGCACCGCCTCGGCATACGTGCCGTCAAAGAAGAACTTGAGGACAGGTCCTTAAAAATACTCGACCCTTTTGCATATAAGGAAATAGAGGACGGGCTTAACCTCAGGGCGGAGGAACGCAAAAAATTCATAGAGGATATGCGCAAAAAGATATACGAGCGGCTTTCCAAAATAATACCGAACGTCTATATAGAAGGGCGCGTCAAAAGCATAAACGGCATATACAGGAAGATGTTTATGCAGAGCAGGTCAATGGACGAGATCTACGATATATACGCGCTGCGGGTTATAGTTGACACTGTAAACGACTGCTATAACGTCCTTGGCATAATCCATGACATGTTCCGCCCGCTGCCCAACAGGTTCAAGGACTATATATCAACCCCAAAGCCTAACATGTACCAGTCGCTGCATACGACTGTCATAGGCAAGGAAGGCATTCCGTTTGAAGTGCAGATACGTACTTGGGAAATGCACCATACCGCCGAGTACGGCATTGCCGCGCACTGGAAGTACAAGCTCGGCATTTCTAACAAGGAGGATTCCTTCGAAAAGCGCCTGTCGTGGATACGCCAAATGCTTGACAGCGAAAAGGACAGCGAGGATGCAACCGATATAGTCCGCACTATAAAGTCCGACCTTGTGCCGGAAGATGTTTTTGTGTTTACGCCGCGCGGCGACGTCATAAACCTGCCGTCAGGCTCTACTGTTATAGACTTTGCTTACGCCATACACAGCGCCGTCGGCAACCGTATGGTCGGAGCTAAAGTCGACAAGCGCATAGTGCCTATAGACTATAAGGTGAAAACCGGCGAGATAGTGGAGGTGCTCACTTCAAAAGAAGCACGCGGCCCAAGCCGCGACTGGCTTAAAATAGTGAAAACGAGCGGCGCGCGCAATAAAATACGCTTTTGGTTCAAACACGAAAAGCGCGACGAGAACATTGCGGAGGGTAAGGCGGAGCTCCAGCGTGAACTGAGACACAACAATATAGCGATAGACGAGAAAGAGCTTGACGACCTGCTCGCTAAAATAGGCTCAAAGCATAACTGCGGCAGCGTAGAGGACGTGTACGCCGCCATAGGGTACGGCGGCATACAGCTTTGGAAGATACTGCCTAAGATAAAAGAAAACTCCCACAAAGAGCCTCCAGCGCCTGTGACGGTAGCCGCGGAAGCCCCCGCGGGGCATAAAAAAGCCGGAAGCGGAGTGATAGTCGACGGCATGGACAACTGCCTTATAAAGTTTTCACGCTGCTGCAGCCCGCTGCCGGGTGATGAGATAGTAGGCTTTGTCACGCGCGGCTTCGGTGTTTCAATCCATAAGCGCGAGTGCAAAAACGTTCCGGCCGATATCTCTAAGTCTCCGGAACCGGACAGGTGGGTCAAAGCACACTGGGAGGGCGAAATAAAAGAAAAATTCAACGCTACCCTCGAGATAGTCGCAGAGGACCGCTCCGGCCTTTTGGCTGACGTAACGCAGCAGCTTTTCAATATGCGGCTTTTTATACATTCGCTCAACTCGCGCGAAAATAAGGACGGCAGCGCGGTTATCTCCGCTACTATTTCAGTAAATGGGATAGACCATTTAAAAAGCGTTATAGAGCGCCTTTCTAATATTGACGGCATAACCTACGTAAGGCGCGCGTAAAATGGAATACTTTGCCCGGCGGCGGAACACTTTGGAAAGGGGAAATTAACATTGGACGTAAAATGTATCCAGGGAGGGCCTCTCCCGACTAACTGCTATGTCATAACGGATGTAGCAACCGGTGACGGCGCTGTCATAGACCCGGGATTTGTAAACAGGGAACTGATAGATGCCGTAAGCGGAGGCAATATAAAAATGATACTTCTGACGCACGGGCATTTTGACCATATAACAGGCGTAGCCGAGGTTAAAAAGCTTACTGGTGCAAAAGTATACATTTATTCCGGCGAAGAACGCATGATAAACGACGGGGGAAGTAATTTGGGAGGGCCTTTTTTCGGCACTTCGGTAACGCCGTTTTCGGCGGACGTCCTGCTGAGGGACGGCGACACAGCCGCGCTTGGAAAAACGCAGATAAAGGTACTCCACACGCCGGGGCACACTTCAGGCGGGTGCTGTTTTGTAGCAGGCGGCGCAATCTTTGCGGGCGATACGCTTATGAAGCTGTGCTGCGGCCGCGTGGACTGCCCTACGGGCAGCGCGGCCGATATGAGGGCGTCGCTTTTAAAGCTTAAAAACCTCAAAGGAAATTTCAAGGTTTATCCGGGACACGGCCCGGAAAGCAGCCTCGACTTTGAACGCGAATACAACCCTTATATGAAAGACAATCTCGATGATTCTATGTATTGACGGCCACGAGTTCCGGTATGAAATGGAAAACCTCTGCCGTGTATTTTTTCCATTGGAAAAGATAACGGTTGTTTCAAAGCCGTGCGTCGGCGGGACATTCGTTTATACAGGGGTAAGAGACACCGGCACGGGCATTTCGGTTACGGCATACGTTGAAAAAGACGGCGCAAAAAAATGGCGGTCAAAGGCACTTACCTACGATGAAGCCGCCGACGGCCGTGAAACGGAGCGCAGCATGGGCGTGCTTTTGTTTTCGGTACTTACGCAGATGTGCGGCTTTACGCCGAAGTGGGGCATACTTACCGGCGTAAGGCCCGTGAAGCTTTACGGAGGCATTATGGCAAAAGCCGGCAAAGCCGGTGCAAAAAAATATTTTGAAGAGAAACTTTTGGTGTCAAAAGAAAAAACGGAGCTTGCGGCAGATGTGTTTGAGAACGAGCGCGGCATACTCGCGCTGCAGACGCCCGACTCTTTCAGCCTTTATATAGGAATTCCTTTTTGCCCTACAAGGTGCGCGTACTGTTCTTTTGTCTCGTCGTCTGTAGATAAAACCTTTAAGCTTATACCCGCTTACGTGGAACTTTTGTGCAGGGAGATAAAGCGTACGGGAGAAGTTGCCGAAAAGCTCTGCCTCAGGCTTTTGTCGGTTTATGTGGGCGGAGGAACGCCGACTGTGCTGACGGCCGGCCAGCTCGGGCAGGTCCTTGATGCAGTCCGCTCGTCGTTTGATATGTCGTACTGTATGGAAGTAACGGTTGAAGCGGGCAGGCCGGACACTGTCACTGAAGAAAAGCTTTACGCCATGAAGTCAAGGGGCGTTGGGCGCATAAGCATAAACCCGCAGACTATGAGCGACGACGTACTGACGGCCATAGGCAGGCGCCACACGGCGGCACAGACAGTTTCGGCGTTCCGCCTTGCGCGCGGATGCGGCTTCGGCAATATAAATATGGATATAATCGCCGGGCTGCCGCGCGACGATGAAAAAGGCTTTAAACACACGGTTGACGTCATAACGGACATGTCGCCGGAAAGTATAACCGTACACACCCTCGCACTGAAACGCGCCGCAAGGCTTGCGCAGGAAAAAAGCGGTGCTTCCGCCGCAGGCACTCAAGACGTTGGCAGTATGATAATGTATGCCGACTCGGTGCTGCCTGAAAAAGGCTATATCCCGTATTACCTCTACAGGCAGAGCCGCATGGCCGGCAACCTTGAAAACACCGGGTGGTGCAAGCCGGGGTTTGAAAATCTGTATAACGTGTTTATAATGGAAGAACAGCAGACCGTTTTAGCCTGCGGATGCGGGGCGGGTACAAAGCTTAAAGACCCGCGTTCGGAAAAACTTGAGAGGATATTTAATTTTAAATACCCATATGAATATATAAACCGTTTTAACGAAATAATCGGCAGGAAAGATTTGGTGATTGATTTTTATGGAAAGTCGCAGCAAGAACTTCAGGGAGTATGAAAATACGCTTGATGATATAAACCGTGAGGCGCGTTCCGACCCGCGCATGTTTGTGGAAAATTCCGAAAAAGCTTTCCATAAAAATATTATGGATATAGCCGAGAAAATAAAAAACGACAGGGAACGCTGCAAACTCGTAATGCTTGCCGGACCTTCGAGCAGCGGCAAGACGACGACCGCCCACCTGCTTTCGAAAGCTTTACGCAAAGTGGGCATAGGCAGCGTAATCATTTCGCTTGACGATTTTTACCTCGGCGAATCCTGTGCGCCGCTGCTCCCGGACGGGCAGCACGACTATGAGTGCATAGAAGCGCTTAATGTGCCGGAACTTAAGAAATGCCTGCGTGATTTAGCCGAAAACAGCCGCTGCAGCATGCCGGTTTTCGACTTTGAGATACGCGCTCCGTACCCGCATAGGCGCCATATAGTTCTGAACGACGGCGAAATAGCTATTGTTGAGGGCATACACGCGCTTAACCCCATGCTGCTCGACAGCGCGAAAGGGCTTAAGGCTTATAAAATTTACATAAGCGTAAAGCAGGGCGTGACCGACGGCAAAGCGCAGCTGCTCGGGCCTAACGATATAAGGCTCGTCCGCAGGATTGTCCGCGACTACAACTTTAGAGGTACAGCCCCCGAGAGGACACTTGCCATGTGGGGCAACGTCATGGCCGGTGAGTATAAAAACATAAAGCCGTACAGGGGAGGGGCAGACTTTACCATAAATTCTTTCCATGCTTACGAGCTGTGCGTGCTGAAAAGGCAGGCGTCGGGACTGCTGTCAGGGGTTCAGCCGGAAAGCGTTTTTTCGGGCACGGCTTCGGAACTGCTGTCGGCCGTGGAGCGTTTTTACGCGATAGACGAAGATGCCGTGCCGGCGGATTCCATTATACGTGAGTTTATAGGGGAATAACGGCACGTTTATTGGCTTTTTATGCCGGTACGCGCCGCAGCCAAAGAACTTTACAATTAAAATTAATATTATATACATTGAATTTGTTTTATTTTCAGTGGTATAATAAAACAAATAAATTACGAAGGAGCGACGGTTATGGGACTTTTTGAAGACGTTGTGGTAAACGCGAAGTCGGCCGTGGACGTGGTAGGAAAAAAAGCCGGAAAATTTGTAGATGTTTCCAAGCTGCGTATTAACGCTGCCGACATAAACAACGAAATTTCCAGAAAATTCGAGGAACTCGGCAGGGCCGTTTACGAGGCAGCTAAAGACGGGAGCGACACTTCCAATGCCGTAAGCGAGCATTCTGCCGAAATAAACGACCTGTACGACCAGCTGAATGCCGTAAACGCACAGCTTGCTTCCGCACGCGAAAGGCTTATATGCAAAAACTGCGGAAACGAAAACGTGCAGGGAGCGACATACTGCAGCAAATGCGGCGCAAAGCTTACGGAGTAATGCAGGCTGCAAACTGAATTATTGTGTTGAAAAGGGAGGGCCGTACTCCCTTTTTTTTCATATGTACTTGAAACGTACCGTATAATGATTTATAGTATTGTAGTGTTTTTATACGGCATGGTTTCTTGCGTGAACATAGGCGGATGATTCTGAAGCCGGCGCCGTGTCTGCTAATTTGAATGGATGTGCTTTAATGGAACAGAAAAGACGTACGGAAGTGCGGCGCCAGAGTTTTCTCCACGGTGCGTTTATACTTATCGCCGCAATAATAATAGAAAAAATAATAGGCGCGCTTTTTAAAATACCTCTCGCGTGGATACTTACGCCTGTCGGCATGGGGTACTTTACGACCGCGTTTTCACTTTACTCGCCGCTTTTCAGCCTTTCCACTGCAGGGTTTCCTATAACGATTTCAAGGCTTGTGTCCGCAAATTATGTGCGTGGGCGCTTCAGGGACATAAGGCAGATACACAGGGTATCCATACGCATATTCCTGTTCCTGGGGCTTTTGTCTTTTTCTATAATGTTTTTCGGGGCGCGGCCGTATGCCAACTACACAAGCAGCCATCCGGAAAATGCTTCGGCGGCTATTTACGCGCTTGCGCCGGCGGCATTTTTCGCAAGCATGCTTTCTATTTACCGCGGTTACTACGAGGGACTGCGCAACATGTACCCGACCGCTATCTCAGAAGTGATAGAAGCGCTCTGCAAGCTGCTTTTCGGACTTACTGCCGCTTACGTTATAGTAAACTCCGGACTTAAGGAGTATGCCGCGGGCGGCACTGTCTACGGAATAAAAATGCAGTCGGCTGAGTATGCTAAGATGGCAACCCTCCCTTACGCGGCTGCGGGGGCTATTTTCGGCGTTACCCTCGGCGGCTTTATCGCGTTTATTTTCCTTCTTATTTACCATAAGAAAAACGGGGACGGCATATCCGACGAGATGCTGCGGCTCTCGCCGCGCCCGATGCCGAGAAGGGCCACCACGGCGCGCCTTGTACGCACCGCTATACCGATAGCGCTCGGCTCCCTCGCCGTAAATATGTCTACGCTTGTAGACAGCACGTTCCTGCAGGGACGCATAGGCGACGTCATGGCCTCTGACCCTGACGTGCTGCTCAACATGTACAAGGGCGTTATTTCGGAGTCGGCTATAAAGATGAACCTTGTGCCGGCGTTCATGTACGGGTGCTACGGCAATGCCATAACGCTTTTTATGTTTGTACCGGCCATGACGCAGGCGTTTGGCGTAAGCGCTTTACCTAACGTTACCGAGGCATGGACTGAGGGGAACCATAAGAAAATAAAGCGCAGCATAGAGTCCGTGCTGCGCATTGTCGGCATGATAACCGTTCCGGCAGGTGCGGGCCTGGCTGTTTTCGCAATGCCTATAGCTTCCATGATGTATGAGAACAACGGCCCAGAGATAATAGGCAAGGTCCTTTCTGTACTCGGCATAGCCGCTATATTCTCGGCTACAAGCACGCCGGTGAACAGCATGCTGCAGGCGATAGGCAGGGTGGACCTTCCGGTGAAAATCTTAGCCATAGGCCTTGCCGTTAAGGTAGTGCTTAATTACACGCTTGTCGGCATACCGGAAATAAACGTCATGGGTGCGAGCTACGGCACGCTTGCGTGCTACGTAATCATCATGGTCCTTGCGCTTTACAAACTGTGCAGGGAAGCGAAGGTAAAGATAAACTTCGTGCCTATATTCTTAAAACCGCTTCTTGCCTCGGCGCTTAGCATTGGCCCTGCCTATTTTCTGAGGCAGGCGGCCGCGCAACTTATATCGGGG
>ENA-UOOI01003330-UOOI01003330.1-fermentation-metagenome-genome-assembly--contig:-NODE-3330-length-12306-cov-6.365929_pt1 | contig 12306 bp, 6 predicted proteins | sample MGYA00245779_ERZ724027 | MGnify/ENA primary metagenome ERZ724027 (study PRJEB28704, sample SAMN03018318) | fermentation metagenome | biome: anthropogenic terrestrial biome; feature: soil; material... | reverse complement strand
ATGGTAACAAAGTTGGTAACACTGGTAACATCGGTAACCCTCCTATATATATGTTTCTTTGTTACCAATCTCTGTAACGATAAGAATATCAATAATAAAGGTGTAAATTTATTGGTAACACCCTGTTACCAATCACTAAATTCACTCACGATTATGTACAAACCTCCCTATCTCCAGAAGTATGCCGGCAAATCCACCCGATTCACCTGTCCCGGTTGCAAGACACCCTACAGCTTCACCCGCTATCTCGACGGTGAGACCCTCCAACCCATTCACCCCACCGTCGGCAGATGCAACCGCGAGATCAAGTGTGGCTACCACTATACTCCCCGGCAATATTATGCTGATCTGAGAAACCAAAACCTGCATCTTCCAAACACCCATCACCATGGTCAATCGCACCATGATCTCCAGAATCATTTTACTTCACAATCCAAAAATCAACCAACCGGTCCCCATCACCTAGATTCCTATCCCGATCGCCATCGCCTAAAAACCTATCGCGAACCTACGGTCCCTTTGTTTGTACCTCAACCCATCCAAACAAAAATGTCTCCCGACTACGTTCCCTGCAAATACCTGACACGCTCCCTCTCCCTCAACTCAAACTTCGTACGGTTTCTCAGCAATCATTTCTCCGATCTCCAAATTGTTGAGGCAGCCAACAATTACTTGTTGGGAGCCACGAGACAGGAGGAAGTGATTTTTTGGCAAATTGATATTAATGGCAAAGTTCGCACCGGGAAGATCATGCAGTACAACCCACAAACCGGCAGACGAGTCAAAAACAAATCCGGTGCAATCAACTGGGTCCATCACAAGCTGAAGAAATGCAATCCATTATTCTCCGACTTCAATCTCTCTCAGTGCTATTTTGGAGAACACCTCCTGCGCCTCTACCCCGACAAACCGATTGCAATCGTTGAGGCAGAGAAAACCGCGGTGATCGCAAGCATGATCTATCAAGATTACATCTGGCTTGCAGCTGGAAACCTCAACGGAATCACAGCAGAGAAATCAACTGTACTCCGGGACCGTAACATCGTCCTCTTCCCCGATGCCGGCTGTTTAGAGAAATGGAACAAGAAGAAAGATGAGATCCGCAACGAGATCTTCTGTCAAATCAATATCTCCTACTTGGTAGAAACCCACGCAACTCCCCAACAATTCCAGGAAGGTTGCGACATTGCTGACTACATCCTCAACCAACTTTCCGAATCCACAGTTGCAAATCCAAATACATCACAGGCAATAACCTCAACATCAGCATCAACTGCCGAACATCCCTGCCTGTCACACTAGGAACCTCAACTCCCGATAGAACCACCCGCTACATCTCCCCAACCTAAAACCACAAACGATCCAGCTCCCCAACAAATCTCACCATTCAGCCCCACACTCCAACAAATGATTGAACTCAACCCCTCACTGCTAACCCTCATCCATGAATTTCAATTGGTCGAATGCCAGTGAGCTGAATAATATGTTGCACCCTGATTCCAATCATATTAGTGATCAAGTAAGTGAGAGATATTTGTGTGTACAATATTATTTAATCACTAATCAAATATATTTCGTATTTTTGTTAATTGAATTTTTGTATTAGCCCATAATAACTGAGTAGCTTTACTGTGGATTCAGAAGAATTGGTGCAAAAATGACGGCGTTCCTTAGTTTATCCCAGACACATTTAAGTATCCAGATATTGACCCTGTGTCATAGAAGAACTAGATGAATAATATAGTTAATAATTTTGCAAACTATCTAGAGAATGAACAAATTAAGACCCATTATTCATTTGAAGAAATGGCAGACTTCATAGAGACTTTATCTGATTCGTATATGCTTAAAGACTATCTCATTTACGCATTAAATAGAATGCCATTCAGAAAGTTCAATTTTGTAATCGATAATTCAGGTAATTACAGACAAAAAGGTTTGCATAGTTTGCAATAGAATCCATAAAAGGGAATATGACTGATTTAACGATATTATTAACTTTAAGGAATAAGATTTGGATATTTATGTCCTTGAATATAAAAAATTTAATATGACAGATTTAGTTAAACAAATCGAAAACAAAAAGACGAGTTTTAAAACTGATAACTATTCAATGTCAATTGGAGAACTAATTAATCTTTATGAAAACAAAGAAATTGTAATAAGACCAGAGTATCAGAGATTATTTAGATGGTCTCACGGGCAAAAAGTTAAGCTAATAGAATCGATCCTTTTAGGTATTCCAATTCCATCAATTTTTGTATATCAAGATGATGATGGAATATGGGAATTGGTTGATGGTCTTCAACGTGTATCAACTATACTACAATTTTATGGAATATTAGAAGACACAGAGCCATTAACCTTAGAAGGAACTAAATATCTACCTCTTTTAGAAGGATACATGTGGGATAATGAGGATAATGAGAAAGAGATTCCAGCGGGAATTAAATTATCATTTAAAAGAGCTAAAATAAATCTCACGATAATTCTCAGTGAATCAGACGTTAGAGCAAAATTTGAAGTTTTTCAACGACTTAATACTGGAGGTTCCAATGCTTCAAATCAAGAGGTGCGAAATAATGTTATGATTATGATTAATCCTGATATATTTAGATGGTTCAATAACCTAGCCTCAAATTCTGATTTTCAAGAAACACTAGCAATTTCTGAACGACTTTCTGATGAACAATATCATATGGAACTTTTATTGAGATTTATTGCTCTTAAAAATTATGAATACAACAATAAAAAAGATGTAGGTGATTTTCTGGATGATATTAATGATGAAATTCTGAATAATGATAATGTTGATATGGCTGGAATTGAGACTAACTTTATTAAGACATTTTCTACATTAAATCGAGTTCTAGGCGATAAATCATTTAAAAAATATAATGGTGACGATTTTAAAGGTAAATTTTTAGAATCTTCTTATGAGGCTATCTCAGTTGGTTTGGCAACAAATATTGATGATTATAACTTTCCAGAAGATGATGAGTTATTATTTGAAAAAGTAAAGGCACTTTACTGTGAACAAACTATGATAAGAACCACAGGGTCTGGGTCGAATGCAAAAGTTAGAATTCCCAAATTAGTTCCATTTGCAAAAGAATTCTTCAAAAAATAATGGCAAGAAAAGTTTATACATTTGACAATCTATGCAATTTGATTGATGGAGATTATGCTTGGCGACGGAAAGAATTACAAATAATCAAAGAACAGATTCCAAATAATCCAGGACCAAAACAAAATGCTGCATTAAGATTTAGTGTACCAATTCTTTATGCACACTGGGAAGGGTTTGTTAAAAAATCATGCGAATTATACTTAGAATTCGTAGCCAACAAATACTTAAAGCATAGTGAACTTAAACCTCAATTTATCGCGTTATCACTTACCAAGAAATTAGGGAATCTTGAAATCAAAAATCTTGAGGAAAAAACAAGAACAATTAAGTTTTTAATAGATGAGATTGAGAAAAACTCAAATATTTTGACAAAAAATGTAATTCAAACAAGATCAAATCTAAAATATAACGTTTTTCAAGAAATCCTTTTTGTGATTGGTATAGATGAAGCAATTTTTTCAAGTAAAAAGTCATTAATTAACGATCTTGTAGATGCTAGAAATAATATTGCACATGGTGACTATTTAAGAGTTGAATTAAGCACATATCAACTGATGCATGATGATACTCAGTTATTAATGGAAAAAGTAAAAACTGAGATTGAGAATTCGGCATTAATGGAACTTTATAAAATAGAAATAGCCAGTGCTTAACCCAATCTATGTCAATTACCGTTTCCGTGCTGATATAAAAGTCGTGAAACACAAAATGTCGTCAGTGCGGCTCTACAGTAAAATCGCCCTCAATCGGCAATTGCATAGAGTAAGTTCTGTTGAAATTGTGAGTAATCCAATTGTTGATTACCTGCCTGAAGAGATGGATGAAGCATTCAGGGAAATCAAATTGGTGAGAGATTGCATTAATCTCAAAACATCAAATCTCTTATTTGGATCGTTCAGTATTAAAGATTAAAACGATTTGTTATACACGTTAAGGTTATTTTCTCGTCGTTCCGAAGAGAATAATCCCTATATTTGTGGGAACATTATATCAGATACACATACTCATAATGACTCCATTCCAAAAAATTCTCGAACACTATCGTAAGTATTCATTTTCAGAAGCAGATAAAGGAACTAGGTTTGAAAGATTAATGCAAGCTTATTTGCTGACCGATCCAAAGTACGCCTCACGACTCAACAAAGTCTGGCTTTGGAATGAATTCCCTGGCAAAATTGATTTTGGAGGACATGATATCGGAATTGATTTGGTCGCTCTAACTACAGATGGTGAATATTGGGCCATTCAATGCAAATGTTTCCAGGAAACAACCGTCATCGATAAACCTGCTGTTGATAGTTTCCTGGCAGCTTCCGGTAAGTCATTCCTGAACGAGCAGATGAAAACTACTCGGTTTTCACAAAGAGTATGGATTTCTACTACAAATAAATGGGGCTCAAATGCAACAGAGGCTATTCGCAATCAGCATCCACCGGTTATAAGAATTAATCTTTTCGACCTTGTGGAAGCACCTGTTGACTGGGAAAAACTTGAAGAAGGAATTCATGGAGAAAAAGCCAGAACACCTAAAAAGTCACTTTATTCACATCAAAAAACGGCACTTGATAAGGCCCATGAATATTATAAAGAGTACGACCGTGGGAAGCTCATCATGGCATGTGGAACCGGAAAAACTTTCACTTCTCTTAGAATAGCTGAACATGAGACAGATAACAGTGGACTTGTCTTGTTTCTTCTACCTTCAATTGCATTGGTTGGTCAAACGCTCCGTGAATGGAGTGCAGATGCAATGGTGCCAATCAATGCAATAGCCATTTGTTCAGACCCAAAAGTTAGCAAACAAAAACTAAAAAATTCCGAAACTGATTCTTTCAGTTTGGTCGATTTGGCATATCCTGCATCCACCGATACGGATTATATTTTGCAACAGTTTCTGAATATAAAGCAGAATCGGCCAAAAGGTATGACTGTTGTGTTCTCCACTTATCAATCCATTGATGTGATTGCAAAGGCACAAAGAAAACTGTTGAAAGAAGGTTTCCCGGAATTTGATCTGATTATCTGTGATGAGGCTCATAGAACGACTGGTGTATCTTTAGATGGAGAAGATGAGTCTGATTTCATAAAAGTTCACGACGGAGATTTTCTTAAAGCGAAGAAAAGACTGTACATGACAGCCACACCACGTCTTTACGACGACAACACCAAAAGTAAAGCCGCCGAAGCAGATGCTACTCTTTGTTCTATGGACGATGAGACCTTGTATGGTAATGAAATTTATCGCATAGGTTTTGGAGAAGCTGTGGAACGAGGATTGCTCACCGATTACAAGGTTCTCATCCTTACTCTCAATGACAAGGATATACCACCTGGTGTGATGGAAATGCTCACCAAAGATCAAAAGGAAATTGATACCGATGATATTTCCAAAATCATTGGAACGGTGAATGCCCTTTCTAAACAGTTCATTGGTGATGATGAGGTGACAAAAAAATCTGATCCGGCGCCAATGAAACGTGCTGTTGCTTTCTGTTCAAATATTGAAACATCCAAGACAATATCATCAGTTTACAATTCAGCTTCCGAATCATACATAGATCAGTTACCACTTGATGAGCAGTCGAACATGGTATCTCCTGTCGCCAAACACATGGATGGTACCATGACTGCACCAATGCGTGATCAGTTACTGGGTTGGTTGAAAGAAGATACAACAGATAATGAATGCCGGATAATCACCAACGTTCGCGTTCTCAGTGAAGGAGTCGATGTCCCTTCGCTTGACGCTGTACTTTTCCTTTCTGCACGTAATTCTCAGGTCGATGTTGTACAATCAGTAGGTAGAGTGATGCGCAAATCACCTGGTAAAAAGTATGGCTATATTGTTATTCCGGTTATCGTACCATCAGATGTGGATGCCAACGAAGCACTTGACGATAACAAACGATATAAGGTGGTCTGGACTGTTTTAAACGCTCTCCGTGCACATGATGACCGATTCAATGCCACGATTAATAAATTAGATCTTAACAAGAAAAAACCAAACAACATTCTGATCGGGAGACCTACGTATGGCTTTGATGAAGATAGCAACTCGATACCGGCTCAGGAATCTTCGGAAGAATATAAGAAAGGGAGTAACCTGGCCAATCAACTAGCCTTGCAATTTGAACAATTGCAAGAGGTTGTATATGCCCGAATGGTTGAGAAGGTAGGAAGCCGTAGATATTGGGAGCAATGGGCTAAAGATGTTTCTATTATCGCTGAACGACAGATTGAAAGAATTACTTTCCTTGTAGAAAACAGGAAAGAACAGAGAAAAGCTTTTGATAAATTTCTTCTTGGCTTACAAAGAAATATCAATCCCAGTACCTCTGAGCGGCAGGCAATAGAGATGTTGGCCCAGCACATCATCACAAAACCAATTTTCGAAGCATTGTTTGAGGATTACTCTTTTGAAAAGAACAATCCCATTTCAGAGGCGATGCAGAAAATGCTCAATCACTTGGAAGGAGAATCAGTCGCCGATGAATCTGAGAAACTGCAAAGATTCTACGAATCTGTTCGTAAAAGAGTCGAAGGCATCGATAATTCACAAGGCAAACAACGCATAATTGTTGAGCTTTACGATAAGTTCTTTTATAATGCTTTTCCTAAGATGGTAGAGCAGCTGGGCATTGTGTATACACCGGTCGAAATAGTCGATTTTATTATTCACTCTGTCAACGATGTGCTGAAAAAGGAGTTTGATCGTTCCATTTCCGATGAAAATATACATATTCTGGACCCTTTTACCGGCACTGGGACATTCATTACACGATTATTACAAAGCGGTCTAATAAAGGATGCAGATCTTAAAAGAAAATACAAACAGGAACTCCACGCAAATGAGATAGTTTTGTTGGCATATTACATTGCAACCGTCAATATTGAAAATGCTTATCACGATCTGATACCCAAGACCGAAGATAATGTCAAAAATCAAAACTATGTTCCTTTTGAAGGAATTGTTTTAACAGATACATTCCAATTGGGAGAAACCGATGAAAGCGAAGTGCTTTTTTCGGAAACATTTCCGCAAAACTCTGCACGAGCAACCAAACAGAAAAAGACACCAGTTCGTGTGATTATTGGAAATCCACCCTATTCCATTGGACAGAAGTCCGCGAATGACAATGCACAGAATCAATCTTATCCTAATTTAGAAAAACGAATCGAGAGCACTTATGTCGCATCATCATCAGCTGGATTGAACAAATCTCTTTATGATGCCTATATTAAGGCATTCCGGTGGAGTACCGACAGGTTAAACTCAGATCAAGGTGGAATCATTGCATTTGTTACAAATGGTTCATGGCTCGATGGAAATAGTACCGATGGTTTTCGCAAGACAATCGAAAATGAATTTTCCAGCATTTGGGTATTTAATACAAGAGGAAATGCACGAACACAAGGTGAATTGAGGAGAAAAGAAGCTGGAAATGTTTTTGAATCAGGTTCTCGGGCTCCTATCTGCATTACTTTGCTGGTGAAAAATCCGGATGCTGCAAGTAAAAAAGCAACAATTCATTACCACGACATTGGAGATTATTTAAGTCGTGAGGAAAAACTCAAAATAATCTCTGATTTTGGTTCTATTGGAAATCCAAAAATGAATTGGGACGCGATTGATTCCAATGAACAGGGCGACTGGATTAACCATCGAGATGATAAATTTGAATCATTTATTACACTTGCTCCAGAAAAGAAATTTGATACCCGGAGTAAATCATTTTTTGTTACTTATGCCATTGGTGTCTCAACTAATAGAGATGCATGGGTTTACAATTTCTCTGAAGCTAAAATCATTGAGAACATGCAATCTATGATTGATTTCTATAATGAACAGACAAAAAAACTAGAAAATGAAATATCCGAAAACCCTGATCTAAAAATCGAAGATAGAATTGATTCTAACCCTACAAAAATAAGTTGGACGCGTTCATTAAGAAGGGACAGTATAAGAGGTATAAGACATTCGTTTATTATAAGCGAAATTAAAAATTCTTTATATAGACCTTTTTGCGAGCAAAGGATATACAACCATAAACCATTTATTGAAAGTCCAGGACTATGGTCTCAACTATTTCCTAGTAGCAAACACAATAATCTAGTTATTTGTGTTTCTCCAAGTATTAATGAGGGCTTATCACTTTTAATTTCTGATAAGATTGTGAATCTCCATTTTAATGGTGATACACAATGTTTCCCACTATATTTTTACGAAGAAAATAACAATCAACAAAAATCACTCTTCGATGATCCCAATGAATCTGAATACATACGTCGAGATGGTGTGTCGGATTTCATTCTAAATCGTGCTCAAAAGCAATACGGCAAGAATGTCACTAAGGAAGATATCTTCTATTACGTGTATGGATTTCTTCACAGCCAGGAATATCGAATAGCTTTTGCCAACGACCTGAAGAAAATGTTACCCCGTCTTCCACTTGTGGATGACGTCCGGGACTTTTGGAAATTCAGTAAAGCCGGTAGACAACTTGCGAAATTGCATGTTGAGTATGAGAGTGTTCCACCGTATCCTGAAGTAAAAGTTACGGGAGATGATTCCGGTTATTTCAAAGTACAGAAAATGCGTTTTTCGAAGAAAGGGCAAAAAAATACCATCATTTTCAACAGCAAGATTATAATATCCAACATCCCGGACAAAGCTTATAAATATGTGGTGAACGGAAAATCTGCCATTGAGTGGATCATGGAACGCTACCAGGTTACTGTTGATAAGAAAAGTCAAATCAAAAACGATCCCAACGACTGGGCTGCAGAAGTAGGTAATCCTCGTTATATTCTCGATCTTCTGCTTAGTGTTATCAATGTGAGCGTTCAAACTGTTGACATTGTCAACCAACTGCCAAAGTTAGATTTTTCATCAAGGTCTTAAATGTTATTGTATGAATCTAAGTGTTATGTCATAATGTTATGAAAAACGATCTCTATGATAGTTCCCAAATTGAACAGTGGGGTATTGATGCTGTTGGAGTAGCTCTCTCTCATACGGATACGTTATGTCGTTTCTTTAAAGAAAATGACAAAACTCCTTTACGTGATGGTTCCGTTATTATCTATAAGGGTAAAAACCGATCTAAACAAAATATAATTGGAGAGGTAAACATTCAATTAAAAGGAAAACTTGCTACAGAAGAAAAACTTAAAAAAGAAAATATATCTTATTCAGTTGAAATAAATGATCTGATTAAATACAAAGAGAATTCAGGTGTAATTTATTTTGTCACACTGATAAATAGGCATGAACCGCGTAAATATGATGTTTTTTATGAGACACTAACACCAAGAAAAATAAGGAATTATATAAAGAGAAAGGAACAACAAAAGACATGCAAAATCAATCTAAAGAGACTACCACAGGGTAAACATGAAATTCAAACCATTTTCCTTAGTTTTTTTGAAGAAAGTAAACTGGGAAACGTTGACCCAATAAGTTTGGATGAATTGTCTTCAATAAAAGATAATATTAAAATATCAGCCAGTGTAACTCAATTCCTGCCAGAGGGTAGTAAACCATCACCGATTGATGTTTTGCTTAACAATGAATTGTTATGGACAGCGGAATTTCCAAATCATCCAATACCTATTCCGATTGATTTGGGTCCTAGCACAGAGTTATCTATAATATTAAAAGAAGGATTGCCATCAATTCTTGTGAATGGAGAAAGATATGATAACTATTTATCAATTACTCGTAATAAAAACAGTACTGTCTATAAATTTGGACAAAGCACAACATTAGAGACACCAAATAACTCCAAAGGTATTAAAATAAAGTTCTCTCTATCAGGTTTACTATCGGACAGAATCAAAGATCTTATTTTTATGATAAACCTCATTGAAACTCATAAAATTAGAACTGAAGAAGTAGATATCTTCAAATTAGGAGAAATAATTACCGATAACCCTGTTGAAGTAGAAGAAGCAAAGAATATTTTAGATTACCATAAGCGTATTGATTCATTTTGGAAGTCCTTGAAGGTTAAAGATGATTTTGACATCGGTAAAATTGATATCAATTCGAGTTTAAGTGAGCTTGATTTATTAATGAAATCAATGAATGGTAAAGAATCGGTTCACATAGATACTGAAGAAAATCAACCCTATTACTTATTAAGGAAAGAAGTATCAAATTTTAAGATTCTTCTTTTTTTGGAGTCTGTCGACCAGAAAAATAACCTCTATAATATCTATAACTATTTCGATCATACAGAAACTGTAAAGATCAGAAGAAATAATACTGAGAATATCTCTTCAAAATATTCCGCTCTGAATTCTGATGACTATATTGAATTATCCAATATTGATTTTTCAGATATACTTCCATCATTTAAAAAAGTTATTTCATTGAATAACAATTTATACGATCCGGCCAATTATGATTTAATTAATTTATTGTTGGCTTATGATAAACATGAAGATCATCCTGCGCTAATTTTAAAAACAGCCAAAGATATTGCAGGTTGGTTACTTGAAGAGGGTGGTGAAGTCTTACCTTACGAGTTTAGAATAATCAATTATCTGCAAACGATAAAGAGAGAGAGGGAACTAACAGATGAGGAGAACAAAAAGTTATACATAATTTCCGATGAATCGGATAGATTAATGAACAAGCTTGGAGCAAATTTATTGTTAGAAAACTATAAGGTCGCAAGACTTCAATTTGAAGAGTTAGATGATGAGGAAAAAGATGCATTCAAATCATTTCCGATTTATCGTTTTTGGGATTAATTTTATTTTCCCTGCTTACTGTTCACTCAACTGCACACCGATAATCATTTTCAATTTGTCCAGTTTTTATGCATAAAAACTGGACAAATCTATTATCTTTGCCCCTGATAATATTGTATGAAAATAACTGATTCCATATCATATACGATTGACAGATTTCCGAAAGGATATGTGTTCACCTATGCCGATTTTCCTGCAGAGGTGAATCAAAAACAAGCAGTCATTAAAGCTTTGAACCGGATGGTGGATGCCGGTAAGATTGCCAAGCTTTCTAAGGGCAAATATTACAAGCCGGAAACCACTCCTTTCGGGACTTTGCAGCCCGACCGGTCACAGGTGGTCAAAGATCTGCTGGAAGATAATGGGAAAACGGTTGGCTACCTCACCGGTTACAGCATATACAACAGCCTGGGATTAACCACGCAACTCAGCAATGTCATCCAGATTGGCAAGAATGTGGTCCGTCCCACTTTCAAACGAGGCCAATATACCATCTCGTTCATCAAGCAAAACAACATCATCACCAAGGAGAACATTCCATTGCTGCAGATCCTGGATGCGATCCGTTTCATCCAAAAGATTCCCGATACCACAATCAGCAAATCGGGCAAACGCCTCTCGGTTGTTCTCAAAAATCTTTCCGATACTGAAAAGTCAACCCTGGTCCGACTTGCCTTGAAGTACCCGCCTTCCGCTAGGGCATTGCTGGGTACGCTTCTCGACACTATTCAGGCAGATGCTGTTTCCAAACCGCTTTACAATTCTTTGAATCCTATTACCAAATACAAACTGCCGGGTCTTAAAGTTGCATTCCCGGAAGCCGATAAATGGAATTTCTCATGAATCTGCATCACGACACTCAACTCTTTTCTCAAACCCTGAGAGCGGCATCCCAGCATCTGGAGATTAACCTCGGATTTGTGGAGAAGGATTATTGGATAACTTTGCTCCTGAGTAGATTGTCTGGCAGCAAGTACAGCGATGAGGCGGTTTTCAAAGGTGGTACCTCTCTCTCCAAAGGATACCGGCTCATTGACCGCTTCTCGGAAGATGTCGACCTGGCAATTGTCAACACCACACATAAGACCGGCAATGAAATTAAAACGATCATTCGTCATCTCGAAAAGGAGATAACAGGAGAGCTTACAGAATTTCAGGAGGAGGGAATCACAAGCAAAGGTTCCCGCTACAGGAAATCGCTTTTCAGGTACCCATCCATCCAGAAGAACGACCCCAACAACCGGCTGATTGTTGAGATCAACTCATTCGCAAACCCTATCCCCTTTCAGAAACGGATTATTCAAAGCATGCTGTTCGACTTTCTGGACCAAACGAATAATCAATTGTTCATTGATGAACATCTGCTGCATCCCTTCGAGATCAATATCCTGAACAAGGAACAAACGCTCTTGGAGAAA
>ENA-UOOI01003329-UOOI01003329.1-fermentation-metagenome-genome-assembly--contig:-NODE-3329-length-12315-cov-9.866476_pt1 | contig 12315 bp, 8 predicted proteins | sample MGYA00245779_ERZ724027 | MGnify/ENA primary metagenome ERZ724027 (study PRJEB28704, sample SAMN03018318) | fermentation metagenome | biome: anthropogenic terrestrial biome; feature: soil; material... | reverse complement strand
CAAACCGTATGAAAAAGCAGAAGCCCAACCGCAAGGGTTGAACTTCTGCTTTTTGGTGCGCCCGGAGGGACTCGAACCCGCGACCCCTTGATTCGTAGTCAAGTACTCTATCCAGCTGAGCTACGAGCGCATAAACCCGCCGCATCCGTCCGGACAACTTCATCCACAGATAACAGCTTTACTATTATAACGGATCGGCGGGCATAAGTCAAGTTTTCCCCCGGCTTTTTTCAGTGCGTCCTTTTTCGCCCCGCTTTTCACCCCGCGAGGATTCCTCTCGCCGCTCCCCGTTTCCGCCTCCCGGATGGGCCGAAAGAAATCCGCCGATGGAAAGCAGGATCGACACGAGCGTCAAAAGCACAATCACATAGTGCAGACCCGTCATCGTGACCGAATCGACCATTTTGCGCTTCGCCGCGCTGAAAAAGCACGCCGCGGCCAGGCTGTAAAGCGCGCTCAGACAGGCCGCCGTGCCGTAATTGAACCGCTCTTTGAGAAAAAACAAAAAGGCGACGATGAGCACGGGCAAAAGGCAGGACAGGACCATGTAAACCAGGGCGTCGTTGGAAAATCCCATCCCGGCGTACCGGCGGATCATCCCGAAAACGCTCACCGAAGCGCTCGGTTTTCCGTCTGCGGAAATGGCTCGGCCGGCCGGCAGGAACAGGGTCACGACCAGGACGGCCTGCACCAGAACCAGGTAAATTCTGATTTGTTTTTTCGTCATGCCGGAATCCCCCCCACTCGCTGAAAACAAATCCCCCGCGTCGGGGCGCGGGGGATTTTTACAAACCGGATCGGCGGCGCAGGATCAGGCTTTCGCCCTCGCGCGCTTGTCCTTGATGGCGGCCTGGGCGGCCGCAAGGCGCGCGATCGGCACGCGGAACGGCGAGCAGGAAACGTAATCGAGGCCCGCGAAATGGCAGAACTCGACGGAGGACGGGTCGCCGCCGTGTTCGCCGCAGATGCCGAGGTGGATGTCCGGGCGGGTGGCGCGGCCGTCCTTCACGGCCATCTTGATCAGCTTGCCCACGCCGACCTGGTCGAGATGCGCGAACGGATCGGATTCGTAGATCTTTTTCTCATAGTAGTAATCGAGGAACTTGCCCGCGTCGTCGCGGCTGAAGCCGAAGGTCATCTGGGTCAGGTCGTTCGTGCCGAAGCTGAAGAACTCGGCCTCTTTCGCGATGTCGCCCGCGGTCAGCGCGGCGCGCGGGATCTCGATCATCGTGCCGACCTCGTATTTGAGGTCCACGCCGGCGTCCCTGATGAGCTTGTCGGCCGTGCCGGTGACGATGTCCTTGACGTATTTGAGCTCCTTGATCTCCCCGACCAGCGGGATCATGATATACGGTTCGGTCTTATATTCCGGATGCCTCTTGTTGACGGCGATCGCGGCGTTGATGACGGCGGTCGTCTGCATCTCGCCGATCTCCGGGTACGAAACGGTCAGGCGGCAGCCGCGGTGGCCCATCATCGGGTTGAACTCGTGCAGGCTGGAAATGACGCCCTTGAGCTCTTCGACGGTGATGGAGAGCTCGCCGGCGATCTCTTTGATATCCTCTTCCTTGGTCGGCAGGAATTCATGAAGCGGCGGATCGAGGTAGCGGATGATGACCGGGCGTCCCTCCATCACCTCGTACAGGGCCTCGAAGTCGCCCTGCTGGTACGGCAGCAGCTTGGCGAGCGCCTTGCGGCGTTCCTCGACCGTCTTCGCGACGATCATCTCGCGCATGGCCTTGATGCGCTGGCCGTCGAAGAACATGTGCTCGGTGCGGCACAGGCCGATGCCCTCCGCGCCGAACTGCCGCGCCTGCTTCGCGTCGCGCGGGGTGTCGGCGTTCGTGTAGACCTGCAGCCTGCGCGCCTTGTCCGCCCAGGCCATGAAGCGGCCGAAGTTGCCGGAAATGGTGGCCGGAACGGTCGGGATCGCGGTGCTGTAAATATTGCCGGTCGAGCCGTCGATCGAGATGTAGTCGCCCTCCCGGATCGTCTCGCCGCCGAGGGTGAACTGCTTTTTGTCGTAATCGACGGCGATTTCCCCGCAGCCGGAAACGCAGCAGGTGCCCATGCCGCGCGCCACGACCGCCGCGTGGGAGGTCATGCCGCCGCGCACGGTCAGGATGCCCTCCGCGCTGGCCATGCCCTCGATGTCCTCCGGGGAGGTTTCGAGGCGGACCAGGACGACCTTTTCGCCCCTCGAGGCCCATTCCTTCGCGTCCTCCGCGGAAAACACGACCCGGCCGCACGCGGCGCCCGGGGAGGCCGCCAGGCCGTGGCCGATCGCCTTCGCCTTCTTGAGCGCCTCGGCGTCGAACTGCGGGTGCAGCAGCGCGTCGAGCTGCTTCGGCTCCACGCGGAGAACGGCCTCTTCCTCGTCGATCATGCCCTCGTCCACCAGGTCGCACGCGACCTTCAGCGCGGCGTTCGCGGTGCGCTTGCCGTTGCGGGTCTGCAGCATGTAGAGGTGGCCGTCCTCAATGGTGAACTCCATATCCTGCATGTCCCGGAAATGCTTTTCGAGGCGGGTCGCGATCTCCGCGAACTCGTCGTACACCTCCGGCATCTGCTCTTTCAGGTGGCTGATCGGAGACGGCGTGCGGACGCCGGCGACGACGTCCTCGCCCTGCGCGTTGATGAGGTACTCGCCGAACAGCTTCTTTTCGCCGGTCGCCGGGTTGCGGGTGAACGCGACGCCCGTGCCGGAACGGTCGCCGGAGTTGCCGAAGGCCATCTGCTGCACGTTGACGGCGGTGCCCCATTCGTACGGGATCTCGTTGAGCTTGCGGTAAACGTTCGCGCGGGGGTTGTCCCAGGAGCGGAACACGGCCTTCACGGCCTCGATGAGCTGTTCCTTCGGATCCTGCGGGAACGGCTTGTGCTCGTTGTCCTCATAGATCTTCTTAAAGATGCCGACCAGCTTCTTTAAGTCCCCGGCGGTCAGGTCGACGTCGTTGCGCACTCCCTTTTCGGCCTTCATCCTGTCGATCTGTTCCTCGAACAGGCTCTTGGAAACGCCCATCACGACGTCCGCGAACATCTGGACGAACCGGCGGTAGCTGTCGTAGGCAAAGCGCGGATTGCCGGTCTTCTTCGCCAGACCCACGACGGACTCGTCGTTGAGGCCCAGGTTCAGGATCGTGTCCATCATGCCGGGCATGGACTGGCGCGCGCCGGAACGGACGGAAACCAGCAGCGGGTTGTCGACGTCGCCGAAGGTTTTCCCGGTGATCTTCTCCAGACCCTTCATATGCTCAAAAATATCCTTCTGGATCTCCTCGTTGATCTGACGGCCGTCCGTGTAATACCGGGTGCAGGCGTCGGTCGTAATGGTAAAGCCCTGCGGCACCGGCATTCCGGCCGCGGTCATTTCCGCCAGGCCGGCACCCTTGCCGCCCAGGATATTCTTCATCGCGGTCATGTCGCCGTGAAAGGCCTTGCTGCCCTCGGTGAAGTAGTACACACACTTGTTACTCATCAAATACCTCCTGATACTCCTGAGAATTATATTTTGGAACCTTCGCGTTCGATTGCAAATCGCTTAATCTGTATTATACCAAATGCCGGAAACAAAAGCTATATCTTTTTGTGAAACGAGACGGGTTTTTCTCCCCCTTTTCCGGGCGGATTTCCGCGTTTTCACCGAATCGGGACAAACCCCGCGCAAAGTTAATTGAACATTTCGCTTGAAAAATCAAGGGAATATGAGATAATAGGAATGCAAAGGGATGTCAAAAATGCCCGGACCCAAAACGGATGACGGAGGAATCGGTTATGTCAGAGGAAAGCTGCGCCGTGATTCTGGCCGCGGGCGAGGGAAAGAGGATGAAGCGCGGGCGCCCCAAGGCGCTTCTGCCGGTTCTGTTCAAACCGATGCTTCAGTGGGTCCTCGACTCCGCCGCCGCGGCCGGGATCGGGCGGATCTGCGTCGTGACCGGGCATCTCCACGAACAGGTGGAGCGGTACCTTGCGGCGCACAGCCCCGGAACGGCGACCGCTTACCAGTCCAAACGCAAGGGCACAGGGCACGCCGTGATGACGGCGGCCGATTTTTTGCGCGCGAACGCGGCCGGCGGCAACGCCCTGATCCTGAACGGCGACGCGCCGTTTCTCGCGGCCGGGGAGATCCGGGCGGCTTTGAACCTGCACCTGGAAAGCGGCAACGCCGTCACGGTGATCTCGGCGGAACTCGACGATCCGACGGGTTACGGGCGGATCGTCCGCGACCCGGAGGACGGGCGGCTGACCGGCATCGTCGAGCAGAAGGACGCGCCCCCCCGGGTCCGCGCGATCCGCGAGGTCAACTCCGGAGCCTACTGGTTCCGGACCGGCGACCTTCTCGGGGTCCTTTCCCTCATCGGCAACAAAAACGCGCAGGGGGAGTACTACCTGACGGACGCCGTCCGGCTGCTGATCGGGCAGGGCAAGCGGGCGGGCGCCTGCAAAACCGGCAACGCGCGCGCGGTGCTGGGCGCCAACGACTGCCTTCAGCTCGCCGCGCTCAACGGGATCGCCCGCGGCAGGATCCTGGAAAACCACCTGCGGGCGGGGACGGACATCCCCTGCCGCGACGGGGTCGTCGTCGGGCCGGACGTCGTGATCGGGCGGGACGTGTGCATCCTTCCGGGCACCATCCTGCGCGGCAGGACCAGGATCGGCGACGGGTGCGTCCTCGGGCCGAACACGGTCCTGACGGACTGCACGGTCGGAAAGGGCGCCGTGCTCGATTCCGTCCACGGCGCCGGGTGCGCCGTCGCCGCCGGGCGGGTCCCCGCGCCGTACACGGTGCTGGGCGCGGATGAGGGAAACAACAGCCAGACAATAAAATAGGGGGATAAACACAAATGAGTTTCCATGGGAAGGACATCAAAATCTTCGCCGCCAGCGCAAGCCGGGATGCGGCCGGAACCATCGCGCAGTGCCTGGGACTGCCGCTCGGCAGGAGCGACGTCGGCACGTTCAGCGACGGCGAAATTTCGGTTTCTATCTACGATTCCGTCCGCGGCTCCGACTGCTTCATCGTACAGTCCACCTGCGCGCCCGTCAACAACAACCTGATGGAGCTGCTGATTATGATCGACGCCATGAAGCGCGCCTCCGCCGCGCGGATCACCGCCGTGATGCCGTACTTCGGCTACGCGAGGCAGGACCGCAAGGCAAAGGCCCACGACCCCATCACCGCCAAGCTCTGCGCGGACCTGATCACCACCGCGGGGGCCAACCGCGTGCTGACGATGGACCTCCACGCGGCGCAGATCCAGGGCTTTTTCAACATCCCGGTCGACCATCTGCTCGGCGTGCCGCTGCTCGCCTCCCACATCAAGGAACTGATCGCCGGGCACACCGGCGAGTACGTCGTGGTTTCCCCCGACCTCGGCTCCGTCACGCGCGCGCGCAACTTTGCCGACCGCGTCGGCCTCCCGCTCGCCATCGTGGACAAACGCCGCCAGAAGGCGAACGTCAGCGAGGTGATGAACATCATCGGCGACGTCAAGAACAAGAAGATCATCCTGGTCGACGACATGATCGACACGGCCGGAACGCTGTGCAACGCCGCGCGGTCGCTCATGGACGCGGGCGCGCTTTCGGTCACGGCCTGCGCGACGCACGCCGTGCTTTCCGGCCCGGCGCTCGAGCGCATCGAAAACAGCCCGATCAAGAATCTTTTCGTGCTGGACACCATCCCGGTCCCTCCCGAAAAGCGGCTGCCGAACATGACGGTGTTCTCCGTGGCGCCGCTGTTTGCCGAAGCGATCGACCGCATTTACGAAGACAAGCCCGTTTCCCCGATGTTCGTGTGACCTTGGATGTTGGAGATGAGAGGTTGGAAGACAGGAACGGCGGGATATGAATGTGATCCCGCCCGTTTCGGCGTCCGTTTCTGTCAAAAAGGGGTCGCCCATGTTTGAAAAACTGTTCGGAGCCCGTCCCGCGCCGGCCGGCCCGGTCGAATACCTGATCGTCGGCCTCGGGAATCCGGGCGCAAAATACGAAGGCACGCGGCACAACGCCGGGTTTATGGCGCTGGACTTCATCGCCGAAAAGGCCGGGGTCAGGCTCGACCGCCTCAAATTCAAGGGGCTGTGCGCCCCCGCCGAGATCGGCGGAAAACGGGCGCTGCTCCTGAAGCCCGGCACCTACATGAACCTGAGCGGACAGAGCGTGGTCGAGGCGATGAACTTCTACAAGCTGCCGCCCCAGAGGGTGATCGTTCTGTACGACGACATCAACTTTCCGCCCGGAAAGCTGCGCATCCGCCTGCGGGGCAGCGACGGCGGGCAGAACGGGATGAAAAACATCATCTACCTTTCCGGCAGCGACGCGTTCCCGCGCGTCAGGCTCGGCACCGGCGACCGGCCGGACCCCCGGTGGGACCTGGCGGACTGGGTGCTCTCTAAGTTTTCGCCGGAGGAGCTCGGGCGCTTCCGGGAAGCGGTCGGGCGCGCGGCCGATGCGGTCGGGCTGATGGTCCGGGGAAAGGCCGCCGAAGCGATGAACCGGTACAACGGATGACGAAATCCGGAACTTTTTTGGTAAGCGGGAGACTTGAATGGAATTTTTGACGGACGCCATCGGAAGGCTCAAGGAGTTCAGGGATCTGGAAGCCGCCGTGCGCGGGCGAAGGCTGCCCGCCGCGGTGACCGGCGTCTCCGGGGTTCACAAGGCCAATCTGATCTACTCGCTCTGCGCCCGGCTCGGGCGCAGGGCTTTTGTCGTTGCCGGCGACGAGCCGGAGGCGCAGCGCCTGTGCGCCGACCTTGCGGCGATGGGGCTTTCGCCTCTGTTTTATCCGCTGCGCGACTTTTCGTTCCGGGACACGGAGGGCAGCTCCCACGAATACGAACACCAGCGGCTCCAGGTCCTCGAGCGCCTGCTTTCCTCCGAATGCGGCGCGGTCGTCGCCTGCGCCGACGCGGCGCTCCAGTTCACGATCCCGCCCGGGGAGCTGAAGCGCCGGACCATGAGGCTGAAAGAGGGCGAAAGCGTGCCGATGGAGCAGGCGGTCGAGGCATTGACCGCCTGCGGCTACGAGCGCGCCGCCCAGATCGACGGGCCCGGGCAGTTCGCCGCCCGCGGCGGGATCCTGGATTTTTTCCCGCCCGGTTCGGAATTTCCGGTCCGCGCGGAGTTTTTCGGCGAGGAGATCGACTCGCTGTCGCTGTTCGACCCGATTTCGCAGCGGCGGACCGAGCGCGTTCCGGAGGCGACGGTCGAGCCGGCGGTCGAGGCGCTGATCGAACGCCCGCGGGCCCTCGCGGAAAAGATCCGGAAGCTCGCCTCCGAGCTGCGGGGCAGGGCGGCTCCGGCCGCGCGGAACGCGCTGAACGAACAGGCGGACAAACTGGAAAACGGCCTGCATATCGGCTGCGCGGACAAATTCCTGCCGCTGATCTACAAAAGGGCGACGCTGTTCGACTACCTTTCGGACGACATGCTGCTGTTCGTCAGCGAACCGGTCAAATCCCGGGAACGGATGCGCAGCGCGCAGTGGCAGTGGGGCGAGGACCTCAAGGATCTGCTGGCCGACGGCACGCTGTGCCGCGGGCTGGACAGCTACGGCGGGGACTGGCAGAACGCGCTTTCGGTGTTTGCGGAGCACGGCGCGGTTTACCTCGACACGTTCGTGCACGGCGGGTACGAAACGCCGGTGCGCACGCTCATCGGCATGACCGCCCGCCAGCTTTCCGCGTGGGGCGGAAGCCTCCAGCTCCTGACCGAGGATCTGGAAAACATGCTTGAGAACCGCTGGGCGTGCGCCGTGCTGTGCGGCACCGAGCGCGCGGCGAAAACGGTCGCCGCCGATCTGCAGGCGAAGGAGATCAGCGCGGCGTATGTCGAACGCCCGGAGAAGATCGAGCGCGGCGAGGTCGTGGTGACGGCCGGAACGCTTTCCGGCGGGCTGGAATATCCCGGCGCGGCGTTCGGGCTCATCACGCACGGCCGCACGGCCGCGCCCCGCGCCAAAAAGCCGAAAAAAAGCAAGAACCGCGACGCGGTCTGCAGCATCTCCGACCTTTCGCCGGGCGACTACCTCGTCCACGCGACGCACGGCATCGGCGTGTTCGAGGGCATCCACCGGATCGACATGAACGGCGTCGTCAAGGACTACATCAAGGTCCGCTACGCGAAGGGCGACCTTCTGTACGTCCCGGTCACGCAGCTCGACATGGTTTCGAAATACATCGGCCCGCGGGAGGACGCCGCCGTCCGCCTGAGCCGGCTCGGCGGCGCGGACTGGCAGCGGGCGAAGGCGAAGGTCCGCCGCGCGGTCAAGGACATCGCGGACGACCTGATCCGCCTCTATGCCCGGCGGATGCAGGCGAAGGGGCACGCGTTCGCCCCGGACACCGAATGGCAGCGGGACTTCGAGTCCCATTTCGAATTCGAGGAGACGGAGGACCAGCTCCGCTGCATCGACGAGATCAAGGCGGACATGGAAAAGGGCGCGCCGATGGACCGCCTGCTGTGCGGGGACGTCGGCTTCGGCAAAACGGAGGTCGCGCTGCGCGCCGCGTTCAAATGCATCCTGGACGGAAAACAGTGCGCGATGCTGGTGCCGACCACGATCCTCGCGTGGCAGCACTACCAGACCATCACCCGGCGCATGGAGGGCTTCCCGGTCCGGGTGGAGCTGCTCTCGCGCTTCCGCACGCCGAAGGAGCAGCAGGAAATCGTCAAAAAGCTCGCGCGCGGGGAGCTCGACATGGTGGTCGGGACGCACCGGCTGATCTCCAAGGACGTGCAGTTCCGCGACCTCGGGCTGATCATCGTGGACGAGGAGCAGCGCTTCGGCGTCGCGCAGAAGGAGCGCCTCAAGGACCGCTACAAGAACGTCGACGTGCTGACCCTTTCCGCGACGCCGATCCCGCGCACGCTCAACATGGCGCTTTCGGGCATCCGGGACATGAGCGTGATCGAGGAGGCGCCGCGCGACCGGCATCCGGTGCAGACCTATGTCCTCGAGCACGACGACGGCATCGTCTTCGAGGCGATCCGCCGGGAGCTGCGGCGCGGCGGGCAGGTGTACTACCTGCACAACGACGTCGAAACCATCCAGCGCACCGCCGCGCGGATCCAGGAGGCGGTCCCGGAGGCGAAGGTCGGGTTCGGGCACGGCAAAATGAACGAGCAGGAGCTTTCGGAGGTCTGGCGGCGCCTGATCGAGCAGCAGATCGACGTGCTCGTCTGCACGACGATCATCGAGACCGGCGTGGACGTGCCGAACGTCAACACGCTGATCATCGAAAACGCGGACCGCATGGGCCTTTCTCAGCTCCACCAGATCCGCGGGCGCGTCGGGCGCTCGAGCCGGCGCGCGTACGCCTACCTGACGTTCCGGCGCGACAAGGTCCTTTCGGAGATCGCGCGGAAGCGCCTTTCCGCCATCCGGCAGTTCACGGAGTTCGGCTCCGGCTTCAAGATCGCGATGCGCGACCTGGAGATCCGCGGCGCGGGGAACCTTCTCGGCGGCGAGCAGCACGGGCACATGGCCGCCGTCGGCTACGACATGTACCTGCACCTGCTTTCGGAGGCCGTCGGCCGCGCGAAGGGCGAGCCGGTGAAGGAATACGGCGAGGAATGCCTGGTCGACATGCAGGTGACCGCGCATATCCCGGAAAGCTATATCTCCGACCTGAACCAGCGGCTGGACATCTACCGCCGCATCGCGGACATCCGCACGCGGGCGGACGCGCTCGACGTGACCGACGAGCTGATCGACCGCTTCGGCGAGCCGCCCGCGAGCGTCAGCGGGCTGATCGACATCGCGCTGCTGCGCAACGTCGCCTCCCGTCTCGGCATCCGGGAGGTCCGCCAGCAGGGGAACACGCTGTTCCTCTATTCCGACCGCATCGACATGAACCGGATCGGCGCGCTGACCTCCGCCCTGCGCGGCCGCGTCCTGCTGAACGTCGGCGCGAAGCCCTACGCGAGCGTGCGGGTCGCGCCGTCCGAAACGCCGCTGCAGACCCTGACCGCCGCGCTGCGGGCGATGGAGGGCGGAGCGCCGGACCGGGTCCCGGAGCCGGCGGAGGGTCCGGCGGCCCAGAAATGAACCGGCGGAAAAAACAATTGGACAGTCTTCCCGAAACGGAGTATAATATTGCTGTTTGATTCTTACCCTAGGTACGGGTACGCCATGAATTTTGGAGAGAATGTTGTAAGGTTCGGGGTGTGACACCATGAAAATCAAAAAGCTGACCGCGCTGCTGCTGGCCGCGTCGCTGCTCGTTTCGGCGTCCGGCTGCGCGGCGGACAAAAGCTGGGCCGCAAAGGACGACAGCCTGACCGTTCCGATCGGGAGCTATATCTACGATCTGTACGCCGCCTACGGCAGCGCTTCGTCCCTCGCGGCGGACAAAACCAAGCCCGTGCTGGACCAGAAGATCGAAAACAAGGACGCGAAAACGTGGATCCGCTCAAAAGCGCTCACCAACCTCAAGTCCCTGTTCGTCGTCGACCGGAAAATGAAGGCGATGAAACTTTCCCTGACGTCCGCGGAGCAGGCCGCCGCCAAAAAGAACCTGGACAGCGCCTGGCAGCAGTACCAGAGTTCCTTCGAGGGCTACGGAGTCGCGAAGCCTTCGTTCGGCATCGCCTATTCCGACTATGCCGCAAAATATGAAAAGGTGTTTTTCGCGACCTACGGCAAAGGCGGCCCGAAGGCGGTTCCGGACGGCGAGATGAAAGGCTTCTTCGAAAAGAATTACTCCGATTTTTCGTACCTCGCCTTCCCGCTGTACAAAACGGACGACAGCGGCAATTTTTCGGCGATGTTTTCCGCCGACGAGAAAAAGAAACTGGAAGCCGAGGTCAACGGCTACCTCGCCAAGGTCAAGGGCGGTTCGATGACGCTGCAGCAGGCCGCGGACGCCCACAACAAAGCCGGCGGCGCGGAGGTTTCGGTTCAGGCCGCGACGTCCAACCTGGTCGCCAACACCGAGGGATATCCCGACGACATGGTAAAGCTGATCCGGGGCATGAAGACCGGCGAAGCCAAGGCGGCCGAAATCTCAGACGCCTACTTTTACCTGCTGGCGGTCAAGAACGACATCGTGAAAAAGACCGCCGAACAGATGAAGACGGAGGACGGACGCAAAAAGCTGCTTTCCGATTACAAGGGAAAGGAATTTTCCGACCAGATCGCGAAGGAAGCCGATTCCGTCACCGGCGTCACGCTGAACGAAAAGGCGCTCGATTCTTACAGCCCGTCGATGTTCGCGGCCGAGGATTCGCAGAAGCAGTCGTAAACCCAAAACCGGCGAAAAGGCCGCCCCGTCGTCCGCAGCAGGACCGGGCGGCCGCTTTTATTCCCTTTTTGAACTCCGGATTTCCGGAATAAACCGGGCGGAACGCCCATATCCCATAAGTAGCAGGAAGAGAAAACGGCGGCGCAGGGGGCCGGCGGGTTTCCCGGCAGAAAGGATGAACCGCATGGAATGGATTGAAATCGTCAAGGCAGCGCTCCTCGGCCTCATCGAGGGAATTACGGAATGGCTGCCGATCAGCAGCACCGGACACATGATCCTCGCGGATCAGTTCATCCGGCTGGGCGAGTCCGCCGCCTTCAAGGAAATGTTTCTCGTTGTCATCCAGTTCGGCGCGATCTTGGCGGTCATCGTCCTGTATTTCCACCGGCTGAACCCGTTTTCCGCCTCGAAGACCGCGGCCGAAAAACGGGAAACGGTTTCGCTCTGGCTCAAGGTGCTGGTCGCCTGCGTCCCGGCCGGGATCGTCGGCCTGCTGTTCGACGAGAAGATCGACCGGCTGTTTTACAACTACCGGACCGTCGCCGTCACGCTGGTCGTCTACGGCGTCCTGTTCATCGCGGTCGAAAACAGGAACCGGCACCGGCTGTGCCGGACGACGAAGATCTCCCGGATGTCGCTTCGGACCGTGCTGCTGATCGGCGTCTTTCAGATGCTCGCGCTGATCCCCGGGACCTCGCGTTCGGGCGCGACGATCGTCGGCGCGATGCTGATCGGCACCTCCCGGGCCGTCGCCGCGGAGTTTTCGTTCTTCCTCGCGATTCCGGTCATGCTCGGGGCCAGCCTTTTGAAAATCTTCAAGTTCGGCTTTTCGTTTTCCGGGCTGGAGTTCGCCGTCCTGCTGACCGGGATGGCCGTCGCGTTCGGGGTTTCGGCCGCCGCGATCAAGTTCCTGATGAAGTATATCCAGCGGCACGATTTCAAGGCATTCGGCTGGTACCGGATCGCCCTCGGCGCGGTCGTGCTGCTGTATTTCCTGCTCGCAGGCTGAACGCCTCCCGTCAATAGAGCACGACCGTGCCGTTCTTGACGGCGCAGCGGCACTCGT
>ENA-UOOI01003328-UOOI01003328.1-fermentation-metagenome-genome-assembly--contig:-NODE-3328-length-12321-cov-3.843633_pt1 | contig 12321 bp, 11 predicted proteins | sample MGYA00245779_ERZ724027 | MGnify/ENA primary metagenome ERZ724027 (study PRJEB28704, sample SAMN03018318) | fermentation metagenome | biome: anthropogenic terrestrial biome; feature: soil; material... | reverse complement strand
TATATTCATTTTATCAGCCTTGCACGGTTTTTTAGGTAGCACAAAAATAACTTTTTTTTCCCAATTGTGCGAACCATTGCAGGGAAATAAATGCAAAATATCCATTCCAGTCTTTGGGAAGATTAAACAAAATAAAGTATCTTTACGCTCAAGTTGAGAAACGGGGGTGTGGATTCCGTCTTTACTCTTTGTTCTAAAAATTATCATATGAAAAAAGTTATTGCCGCAATTGCGTTGTTGTTCGTAACCTCTGTATCTTTTCCCTGTACAAACTTGCTGGTCGGAAAGAAAGCCTCCACTGACGGATCTACACTGATCTCGTACGCTGCCGACTCCTACGGACTGTATGGAGAACTGTACCATTGGCCCGCCAGGCAATATGATCCGGGTGAGATACTCAGGGTCTATGAGTGGGATACGGGAAAATACCTGGGCGAAATACCCCAGGCATTACAGACCTACAATGTGATCGGCAACATGAACGAACACCAGTTGGCCATTGGCGAAACCACTTTCGGCGGGCGAAGCGAACTGTCGGATTCTACAGGTATCATGGATTACGGAAGCCTTATTTATATTACGCTGCAACGCGCCAAAAACGCCCGCGAAGCCATTCATATAATGACCGGCCTGGTAAAGGAGCATGGCTATTACAGTTCGGGGGAATCGTTCTCCATCGCCGATCCCGAGGAGGTATGGGTCATGGAGATGATCGGCAAAGGACCGGGTAATAAAGGAGCTGTCTGGGTAGCCGTGCGCATTCCCGACGATTGTGTATCCGCGCATGCCAACCAGGCACGCATCCAGCAATTCCCGCTGGACGACCCTGAAAATTGTATCTACTCGCCCGATGTGATCTCATTCGCCCGTAAAAAAGGATATTTCAACGGCGACGATGCCGATTTCAGTTTTGCCCAGGCGTATGCTCCGCTCGATTTCGGAGCGCTCCGTTATTGTGAAGCACGCGTATGGTCGTTTTTCAACAAGGTGAATAAGGATATGGCTGGATATGTAACCTATGCACAGGGAAAAACCACTGATCCCATGCCGCTTTACATCAAACCCGACAGGAAACTGAGTGCACAGGATATTCAGCAGATGATGCGCGATCACTATGAAGGGACCGAACTCGATTGGCGCTTCGATGTGGGCGCTGGCCCTTTCAATTCACCCTACCGCTGGAGTCCGCTCTCCTTCGAGGTAGACTCTGTTGAATATTGCAACGAGCGTCCCATCGCCACCCAGCAGACAGCCTTCTCTTTCGTAGCGCAGATGCGCTCCGGGTTACCCAACGAAATAGGCGGCATCTTCTGGTTCGGCATCGACGATGCAGCGCAAACGGTGTACTATCCGTTCTACTGCGGCCACACCGAAACGCCTTACGAAATGACCAGAGGCAACGGTGACCTGTTGAATTTCTCATGGACTTCCGCTTTCTGGATCCATAACTGGGTCTCCAATATGGTCTATACCCGTTATAGCGATATGAGTGCGGATATGAAAAAGGTGCAGGCGAAACTCGAAGATCAGTTTAAAGCGTCTCAGTCCGGAGTGGAACGGGAAGCTGCCGGACTATATGAACAATCCCCTTCCCAAGCCGTCCTCTACCTCACACAATATACCAATAACCTGGTAAAGGAAGGGGTGGCGGAATGGAAAAAACTGGGTGAATACCTTATGGTAAAATATGTCGACGGTGTGATCAAAACAGAGGAAAACGGACAATTCAAACGCAACCCCCACGGGTTACCGGCCTCTCCGCTACGACCAGGATATTCCAACGAATATTACAGAAAAATAGTAGACCAGACAGGCGAAAAATACAAAGTACACTCTATTGAATAAACAATAAATAAGACTGTTTTAACATGGAAGAAGAAACATTATTAGCCCAGGTCACCGACAAAGCGATGTCCTGGATTAACGGCAACTACGATACCGAAACCAAAGAAGAGGTACAGCGGATGCTCGATAGTGGCGACAAGACAAAACTGATCGATGCATTCTACAAAGATCTTGAATTCGGCACAGGCGGCCTGCGCGGTATCATGGGGGCCGGCAGCAACCGCATGAATATCTATACGGTGGGTGCAGCCACACAAGGACTTTCGAACTACCTCCAGAAAGAGTTTGCCGACCAGGGTGAGATCAAAGTAGTGATAGGACACGACTGCCGCAACAACAGCCGCAAATTTGCAGAGATTTCAGCCGATATTTTTAGCGCCAACGGGATCAAAGTATTTCTTTTCGAAAGCTTGCGACCTACTCCCGAAGTATCTTACGCTATCAGAAAACTGGGATGCCAGAGCGGGATCATGATCACCGCTTCACATAATCCCAAAGAGTACAACGGCTATAAAGCCTATTGGAACGACGGCGCCCAGGTGCTTGCCCCTCACGACAAGAATATAATCGCGGAGATCAATCGCATTAAGTCGGTAGACGATATCCGTTTCGAGGGAAACAAGAACCTGATCGAGATCATCGGAAAAGATATGGACAAAGCATTTATCGAAGAGGTAAAAAAACTGGTACTCTCCCCTGAAGCCATTCAACACCATAACGACCTGAAAATTGTCTATACGCCGATCCATGGCGCCGGAAGCACGCTGGTTCCCGATGCCTTGAGAGCGGTAGGTTTCACCAATATCATCCACGTACCTGAACAGGATGTCATGAGCGGCGATTTCCCGACAGTGATCTCTCCCAACCCGGAAGAGCCGGCAGCGCTTGACCTGGCCATCAAAAAGGCCCTAGAGACCGGGGCCGACCTGGTAATGGCAACCGACCCCGATGCAGACCGTATCGGTACGGCTATCCGCGACAAGGAGGGGAATTTCATTCTGGTGAATGGTAACCAGACCATGCTTCTCTGCCTTTATTACCTGATGACCCGCCGGGACGAACTGCAATTACTTACCGGTAAGGAGTATGTGGTAAAGACCATCGTCACCACCGAACTGGTCAAAGACATCGCCGTGAAAAAAGGGATCGAGATCTTCGACTGCTACACCGGTTTTAAATGGATCGCAGAGATCATCCGCATAAATGAAGGAATAAAAAAATATATCGGAGGAGGGGAAGAGAGCTACGGCTTTTTGGCCGGTGCCTTCGTACGCGACAAAGACTCCGTATCGGCTTGCACCCTGTTCGCAGAGATAGCGGCATGGGCCCGCGACAACGGGAAGACCATGTATGAGTTGCTGCAGGATATCTATCTGGAATACGGATATTCCAAAGAGGTGGGCATCTCCCTCGTACGCAAAGGCAAGGAGGGCGCCGATGAGATAGAGGCGATGATGAAGAATTTCCGGACAAACCCCATGACATCGCTGGCCGGATCCCCCGTGACCCTCGTGAAAGATTTCGCCAAACTGGAAGCGGTGGATTATATTCACGGCGAACATATTGCCCTTGAGATGCCAACTACTTCCAATGTGTTGCAATATTTCACGGAAGAGGGCACAAAACTCTCGATCCGTCCTTCGGGAACAGAGCCCAAGATCAAATTCTATATCGAAGTTAAGGGATCGGCAAAAACGAGGGAAGCGTTGGAAGAAGCGGAAGAGGCAGCTAACAGAAAAATTAACGCTATTCGCGAAGAATTAGGAATTTAATGTGCCAATGAGTCAATGAGCCAATGTGAATAATGTGATTAAGAAGATGGATGGGTTGATTTGATAATTTAATGATGTGATGATTAGTGATTCAATTAGCACATTGGCACATCAACAAATTAGTACATTCGTTTAGTCTTGGTTCTTGATTCTAAAATATCTACTTTAAAGTTATGAGACGAAAACTGACAATAGCGCTGGTGGCACATGACCACCGCAAAGCCGATATGGTGGAATGGGTAATCTTTAATGCCGACTTTCTGTCACGGCACCACCTCGTTTGCACCGGTACCACAGGAACGCTGGTACGTGAAGCGTTGCACGAAAAAGGAGTGTTTCCCGAATTCACCATGATGAACTCCGGGCCTATGGGCGGCGATGCCGAGATTGCGGCCATGGTGGTACGCAAGGAGATAGAACTGGCTGTTTTTCTGATAGACGACCTCAATCCGCAACCCCACGAAGCGGATATCATGATGTTGCTCCGCCAGTGCCGGGTGCATAACATTCCCATTGCCTGCAACCGGTACAGCGCCGACCTGATGATCACCAGCAATCTATGGGATGATGATGACTATAATCCGTCACCCCCGCGGTATGTAAAATTCGACAGGGAAGAATTCGACCTGTAAGACAAAAAACCTATCCGCCTCATGGAACTTGTATCATTTTCATTAGGCTTGGGGTTGGTAGGCTTTGATATTTTCGGAGTCTTGATTATTCTTACAGCTCTTGGCTCTAAGGCGACAAAGCGCGAAATAATGATATTTTCGCTCATAACCTTATTAGGAACTGTTGTTCTTGGCACCGTCGCTACTTTGCTTTTAGGAGAAGGAGTTCATATTATCACAGATTTTTTCGATGATCTGCCTGATGCACTATGGGTAGTGTTAGATTTTTTAGTGGTAGCCTTATTATTTGCATGGGCGGGTAAACGAATTGTACGGACAATCAAGAAAGAAAACATAACAAAGGGACCAAACTCCGCTTTTTCTAAACATGGTTCGGTGGCTGTAGGCGCATTATATGCGATAAGCGCATTTACCGATCCGTCTTTTTTGACACTCATAGCGTTATCAAGTCGAGAAGATAGCCTTATCGTAATAGTCTTGACACAATTTATTTGGATTCTCGTAAGTCAAAGCTCCCTTTTTGCATTAGCAATTGCCGTAACACTCGGCGTACACGAGCGGTTTGTTAACTGGTTCAACAGGGTAAGGGAAAAATATAGCCACATCATAGCAACTATCATAACAGTACTGATCTTGTTGCTCGGTACTTTAATTACGGCGGATTTGGTTGTTTTCCTTGCAACAGGGAGATGGTTACTTGGTTAACCCTATATCCTTTCTATGATTGCACTTAACGTAATCCTTTCTTATCACGAGTTTTGCTCATGCCTTTTACTTTGTATTTTTCAACGCCTTCTTTTCCTCATTTTTCAATTTACGTTCCACCTTCTTGATATCTTCAGCAGACGGTAAGTCTTCGGGAACAATACCTCGTTCTATAAGCATTTTTCTTACGGCTGCATTGTTATCGACATGCTCCGTTTCGATAGGATGGATTCCTTTTAAATCCTTCGTTTGTACATTAACTGAAGTCATTTCAGCAGCCAAATCTTTGGCCTTTATACTGATAGTCGGCAAAAAATCAGCCACGGGACGGTTGGCGGGAACACCCAATTTCCGTTTCAACATGCCAGTGTTTAATCGAAATAAAGCTTGGTCGCCTTTAGAGCGAATAATGGCGAAATCTTTATCATTCACTCCCCGTTCATACAAAACACCGGACAATATTTTCTCCGTTTCCGCTAATTTTACACGGGCTTGTACCCGCTCATAATCTAACATTCGCTGTTCAACGATTTCCGCACGGCGCGTTTGTACGGCAAAATAGTTTTGTGCGAAAGCGATTTGCTCTTTCCGACTATCACCGTTTTGTGCAACCAGGTAACAGGCATAACGGGTAAGAAGCATATCATCTATTTCTTTTTCAGCACCGGAACCTATTTGAACCATCTTGCTGACGTCAGCAAAATGGTAAGAGATATTTTCTCCTGCATTTCTACATGCCTCTTTCGCTTTCTCAATCGTATTTTCAAAGTTCCGCCACTGCGAATAGCCCAATAGTTTCTGAAGCTCCCTTGCACTCCAGCATTCCACTCCTTCTACTTCCGCCGTCGCTTGTTCAAACCGAACAAATAATGCTTTTATTTCTTCCGATTTCATACGATTAAACCTTTTATTTTCAAAGGTTATCATTCAAAATAATACAGCAAATCTACATAATTTTCTTTTGAAAACTACGCACAAACGGATAAAAATATCCTTTTCATTGACAGAAGATAAAAAAGGGAGTTTATTTTACGGACTTCAGGTCTTTAATAATATGCGGCGTACCCATTACCTTATCGATCATATACAATACGTAACAAATATTCACACTGATCACACGTTGCATTTCAGGTTCAGGGAATCGTTGAATCTCTGAAACCGCGGTCGGTCAAGAATTGGGCCCCTCACCGGCAGATTATTGCCAATGAGGGACCCTTTCACGATTTCTATCCGTTCTACATTATTGAGATTGATCCGGTTATAATCCAGGTTATTGAATGTTTTCCCCGACATGCGTTCACCGTCAATTAAAAAAAGGATGTATTTGGCATCAAATCCCAGCATGTTGGTATTATCATAACCGCCATTATTTTGAAAATGAATGCTTGGGAACTCATAAGTCAACAAGTCTTTCAGATTACCGGCCTGGGATTGTTCTATTGCCCGTGAAGGAATTACAATGGTTGTTACCGGTACATTTTTCAGCAACCGTTCCGACCGGGTCCGGTAACCACTACCTCTTCCAGCAAATAATCATCCAGTATCGTACTGTCGCCCTGTTGTATATTTTGCCCCATAAGGCAGGTAGGGAATAAAACAAGAAAAAGACCTGCGATTATTTTTATAAATAGCTGCACTGTGTCTATTGATATTGTGTACTTTTTTGCACTGTCTGTATCTTTATCCGGAGATTGATTACTAAACTTTCGCAAGTAATACAATTACCGCTAAATACGGAAAAATTGAATTGATCATTATTCGGCAATTTTTTTTCCTCCGTCTTTATTGTACTGATACTTGAAACTTACGTACCCACCTTCATTCCTCTCATTGTAACGGTCATACACCTGTATTTTGGCATAATTCCCATTGGCCGACCTGACAATAAAAATGTTCATTGTGATATCATAGGTAGGAGGATTCATCGGAGGAATAACGTTTACCCACTTGAAAACAGTGCTGTAGGATTGTAGTGTTTTTTCCTGCATCGTCGGGTAACCGGTCAGTTCCACTTCTTCGTCCAAAGAAAAGGTAACATTCTCCGGCACTTCTGTAACAGCATTCCAATCCGTCGTCTCCATTTTTATGACCCCGCCTTCTCCTCTTCCCGATTTCCCGCCGTTTGTCCTTATTTCCGACCGGTGGAACCCCAGATCCCAAGACAGGTTCGTCTCATGATTTTCTACCTCAACAATGTCTCCTTTTTCAAAAGAAAAATAGACCCACTTATCTAAATCGTTGACAACCAGATACTTAAAACCTTTTACCTCCCCGATCAAGGCAGGAGAATCCTCTTCTTTATCGCATGAAAGAACCACTGACGATAAAAAAGCAATAACGACTAATTCCTTCTTATTTCTTATTTGAATTGGGAACTGACCATTCACACACAAAAAACGATACAAATATAAAAAAATATTTAAACGCAACAATGTTGCAATTAATATATTTGTGCGTTTACAAAATATTTTTCTACTTTTGTGCTGAGAATGTTATTTTGATTACATTCGCTTAACGAAGAAGCTACTACGTGAGAACAATTCTCATACCCGTTTCAGAAATACTTTGTATAAAAATGAATAATAAAGCACTAATAACAAGGAATTTGATTTTCTCCTATACCAGGTCGGTCACATTCGGCTTTCCCGATATCGATTGCGAGCCGGGGAATCACTGCATCATCACGGGGCCGTCAGGCTGTGGAAAAACGACCTTTCTGCATCTTATTGCCGGATTGTTAAAGCCTGATTCGGGAGAAGTGATTGTCCAAGGGACCGATACCGTCCGATTATATAGCAGTGAAGCCGATCGATTCAGGGGAAAAAATATCGGGATCATCTACCAAAAACCGCATTTTATACAATGGTTGACGGCTTTTGAAAATTTACAGATAGCACGGTATCTCAATAATCTGGCAACAGAAAATGAAGACATAAACCACCTGCTTCGTTCTTTAAATCTGCAGGGCAAAGCAAAGAGCAAGCCTTCACAAATGAGTCAGGGAGAATTACAACGCTTGTCGATTGCACGGGCAGTGATCAATAAGCCCGCCCTTATCCTGGCCGATGAACCGACATCAAGCCTCGACGATAAAAATTGTGAGGAAGCGTTGAATCTACTCAAACGGCAAGCAGAGGAACTGCAGGCAAGCCTTGTGATCGCTACCCACGATAAACGATTGCTGGACCATTTTTCAAACAGGATCTTTTTGTAAAACTCTTCAGGAACTACTCTTCTATGCAGGAATAGTCTCATTTTAATTTATGAACATTACATCATGAATATATTTTCACTGAACAGGAAACAAATCAAAGCGAAGCCTTTATCTTCCCTATTGAATATTTTTTTATTTGCCACCGGTGTTGCGATTATCTCCTTCCTGTTTCTGACAACGGAGAAAATAGAAAGCCAGTTGAGCAGTAATGTAGCCGGTATTGATCTGGTGGTAGGTGCGAAAGGAAGTCCCCTGCAACTTATTTTAGCCGGGATTTACCATATCGACCATCCTACCGGAAATATACAGTACAAGGAAGCCCTGGAACTAACAAAGAATCCCCTGATCAAGCAGGCGGTTCCTTTAGCACTGGGTGATAGTTACCGCGGATTCCGTATAATCGGCACAGACCAGACATACCCGGACCTTTATCATGGGCAGTTGAAGGAGGGAATGTTGTGGAAAACCGATTTTGAAACAAATATAGGGTTTAAAGTCGCGGAGAAGACAGGATTAAAAATTAGTGACAGCTTTACGGGTGTGCACGGTTTTATCGAAGATGCAGGACATGCACACGATGAGCACGAATATATTGTAACAGGTATCTTCGAAGAAACGGGGACGGTGCTGGATCAGTTGATCCTGACAAATATCGCGAGTGTGTGGAAAATCCATGAACACCATCATGAGCACCACGATGAGAAACACATGGAGTCAGAAGGCGCACATGTTACGGAAGCGGAAGAAACCCACGATCATGAACATGAACATACGGATAAGAGTGGGCATGTGCATACGGATGGACATGAACATGAACACGGATATGACCACGGGCACAATGCCGGAGAAGAGCACGGCCATACACAGGAAAACGATGAAGAGATAACTATGCTGTTAGTGAAATATACCAATCCGATGGGAGCGATTACCCTACCGCGACTGGTCAACTCTTCCACTAACATGCAGGCTGCCTCGCCGGCCCTGGAAATAAACCGGTTGTATTCATTGATGGGAGTTGGTATACGAACCATACGCCTTATCGCAGGTTTTATTATGGCCATATCTGCTTTCAGTATTTTCATTTCACTGCTCAATTCATTAAAAGAGCGCAAGTATGAACTTGCCCTGATCCGTTCGATGGGCGGCAGCCGCAGCAAAGTATTCTCGCTTGTCATTCTGGAAGGGATCAGCATTGCATTTATAGGTTATTTGGTTGGATTAGCGCTGAGCCGGTTGGGCATGTTGCTGGTTTCTTATTATACAGAAAACAACTATCATTATAATTTGCAACAATGGTTCAATATAAACGACGGTTATTTTTTATTTGTTTCACTGGTAATCGGATTGCTATCGGCACTGATTCCTGCCATCAAAGCAATGCATACGGATATCTCCAAAACTCTTAGCGAATGAAGACAAAAACGACTTTTCTGGTTTTTCTCCTGTCAGTAATCTATTTCCCGGTAAGTGCACAGCAGACCGTTTCATGGGATAGGTTGAAAGATGTAACGTGGTCGCAGAAATATGTGGCCTCCCTTTCCGGATATTATCAGATGCCCGATTTCGGGAAACAGATAGAATTACTCGACAATAAGCCTGTTATCATACAGGGATTTTATGTTCCGGTGGATGTGGATGGCACCATTTTCGCTCTCTCCGAAACACCCTCCTACATGTGTTTCTTTTGCGGTGTGGGGGGAATTGAATCAGTAATGGAGATTTTTGTAAAAGAGGGGCATCGCGACTTAAAACGTGTCCGCACCGACCGGTATATACAAGTCAAAGGAATATTCAGTATCAACAGGGATGATCCGGAACACCTTATGTATCTGCTGAAAGATGCGGAGTTGGTAAAAGTCATAAGATAATAACACCGTATAAAACTGAAAATGATGGATCACATCGGATTATATGCTTTATTAAGCACGCTCGTCGTAAGTCTGCTTTCCTTTGTCGGAGCGTTCCTTTTTTTCATTAAAACCAAAACATTACAGCTGATACTGCTGTTACTGATCTGCTTTTCCATAGGAGCTTTACTGGGGAATGCCTTTTTTCATCTTATCCCCGAATCTTATTTTCACCTCCCGTCAGCCCATCTCGCCTCGTGGCTTATTTTAGCGGGATTTTTACTCTTCTTCATCATCGATCAGGTCTTGCGTGTGCATACCAACACCGAGCCCCATACGCATACCGACAGCCATGCATCGGGAATAAAACCCTATGGATATCTGAGTCTCTACGCTGATGGGATTCACAATTTCACTGATGGTATTCTGATCGGTGCGGCATGGATGGTGATGCCGGAATTGGGGCTGGCAACAACGTTAGCCATTATTATGCACGAGATCCCTCAGGAAGTGAGTGATATCGGAATTTTGATCCGTGCAGGATTTTCCAAAAGAAAAGCGTTATTGTTTAATTTTGTAATAGCCTGTGCAGCCATTCTGGGGACTGCTCTCACACTATGGCTGGGACATCACGTAGGACATTTATCCACTTACATATTACCGGTTGCAGCCGGAGGATTTATTTATCTTGCCGCGGGCAGTCTGTTACCGGAAATCCTGAAAGAAACTGCGAAACGGAATTTATTGCTACATCTGGTTGTGATCCTGTCGGGGTTGGGGTTAATGTATTATCTCAGCCTGCACAGCGGACATCACCATTGAATATTTTTAAAAGAGCACCCTCGGTACTTTTTGGAAGGAAGAAACCATACCATTATCAGCACATTTTGTTGTCATTTCATATCTTCAATCATTGATAAAATCGGATATACTGCGTTGTAATGTTTCTGTATGAACATTGGCGATGCTTTTTTAAATAACTTCTCGCCTAATTTATCTACTATCGGTATCAAAATTCTCTCCGTCTCACAAACCACAGGCGAAACTTGATTAATTTTTCCTGTTAGTTGCCAACTTAAACAACTGCATTTATTGTTGCAGCGTGGGTTATAATCGCATTTCAAACAATTCTCCATTTGAGTTTTCGATTCTTGATACAGTTGATCTTGTATTGTGCGGTCAATTCCTTTCGTAACCGAGCCAATCGCATATTCTCGATTTGAAACACCATCTTTTACAAATTGCACACAAGGATAAATCTGTCCGTCAAAAGCAACAGAAATTTGCTTTTGTGCCAAATGGCATTGATAACATTCAAAATTATTTTTGCGAATATGACTTGCTAATTTCATTTCAAAAGGCGAAAAATAAAACTTTTCCTCGTTCAAAATATGCGTTTCATAAATTTTGGAAATGTGCTCGTATTGTCGTTTTAACTCTTTGATTGATAATTTATTCCAATTTTTTGAAGAAAAATCAAGCGAAACAATAATATATTTGAAGCCTTTTTTCAGCAGAAATTCAACAGAATTTGCATAATGTATAAGTGTTCCGGGCGAAACTGTCATTAAAACTTTGGCGTAGGGTTGATAATGCAAAAGCAAATCTATTTTCTCGTTCAAAATTCCGAATGTTGCGCTACCGTCAGGGAATTTTCGGAATGTATTATGTGCCTGCTCGTTACCATCAACGCTCATAGAAACTTGCAAATTCGCTTTATTTGCGTATTCCAAGAAATCGCTGTCGAGCAAAATACCATTTGTGGTTACTTTGTAATGAAAATAACCTGATTTTGTACGACTATACGCAATAGTTTCACAAATTAAATCCTTTTTTAAAAGTGGCTCGCCCCCGAAAAATATAATTCCTGTATTGATAGGATAATTTTCTGAAATAAAATCAATACTTTGAAAAGCCGTTTGTTGCGACATATCATTTCGACTTGTCGGTGGCGAATAGCAATATTGGCAACTTAAATTGCAACCTGTTGTTATATGCAGGGTAACGTGCATTATTATTCTATTGTTATGTTATTTGTTCTGAGCCATTTAATAAAATCATTTACTTGTGCTAACAATAAATCTTTTGCCGCTACCTTTGCTTCTTTTCCAGATTTTCTCCAATCCTCATTTTTTCCAAAATCAATCCGTACAATTGGGTCATAGAAAACCACTGCATTCGTTTTTTTCTGTTTTTTCAACTCTTGATTGATAATTTCAGCGGCTTGTTTGAGGTCATAGCCTGAAACAGACGACCAACATTCATCATTTTTAAATTTATCGTGGGCATCGGTTGAAATAAATTGG
>ENA-UOOI01003327-UOOI01003327.1-fermentation-metagenome-genome-assembly--contig:-NODE-3327-length-12321-cov-36.601989_pt1 | contig 12321 bp, 11 predicted proteins | sample MGYA00245779_ERZ724027 | MGnify/ENA primary metagenome ERZ724027 (study PRJEB28704, sample SAMN03018318) | fermentation metagenome | biome: anthropogenic terrestrial biome; feature: soil... | reverse complement strand
ATTTCGAGTAGCCTTATAGGATTTGCAGCCCGGGAACCCGCATGATTACAGGCAAGGCAAAAGGCCGTCGACATTTGTCGACGACCTTTTCAATGGTCGGAGTGAAATTATAGGACTTGGAGAAATCCAGTATTACCAATGGTTTGCGGGCAATCAGCAAGTAGTATTTACACCAAAAACAGAAAGTTTGCACTTACATCGCCTTAGTGAGACTATAGGCGGTGTTTTTGTATAGAAGCCACTTCGGGCCAAGTTGACCTGAAGTTAAAATGATGGTAGCGAAAGTGATAATAAATATTGAAACCATGTCTGCCAGAATGTGATTTCCGGACTTGTTATTTGCCTAACCCATATTGAATAATATTGTTGCAACGCAACCCAGAACCAGTGGGTTGCGTTATGCACCACTAATTTATACGATAAGCAATAAAAACAGGCTTTTGCCCAGGTATAGTATAAAACAACCCAGTTGGTCGATTGGCCTTAAAGTAGCCGTACCATTTACTAACTATGGAAAGTATTTCATCCCATCTATATTGAGGCATCGATTTGAGTAAATCCTCAATGCTATGATCATTTAATATACTTATGTCATCAATCTGTTTAGAGGACAATTCACTATTAATGAACTCATAAGTCACATAATTCTCTTCTTTTCTAGGATGCAATTGAAACCAAGTGCATTTGATCCAAATCCGATGTCCTCTACACTTGTCCCAATGAGAGCTCCAATAATAGATGGAATACCTAAGTCTGCAAAATAATTGACATGTTCAAAAATTGACTGTCTGAATGTGATTACTAAATAGCTTGAATCAGGGGCATCAGTTTTTGGTCTCCTCGCGATCTTCAAGGAATTCAGGCTCTCTTTCAAATTGAACACCGGGAAGCTCATTAAAGATGTATTTGAGATATTTGTATGGATTCAGTCCATTGGCTTTGGCACTTTCAATAATGCTGTATACAGCAGCACTTGCCGCAGCTCCTTTCGGGCTGCCACTGAACAGCCAGTTTTTTCTTCCAACTGTAAAGGGACGTATGCTGTTTTCGGCAAGATTGTTTGAAATGGAGCAGTTCCCATCCCTGAGATAATTCATCAGGTCTTCCTTGTTGTTCCGGGCATAGCGAATGGCCTCACCAAGTTTGGACTTTGGAAGGATCCCGTCTTTGATGGAATCAACCCACGACCAAAAGGCATCCAAAACCGGCTTCTCCTGTTTCAGACGCTCCTGTTTACGCTTTTCACTTGTTTGATCCTCAAGAGTCTTTTCAATCTCAACGCTTCCACCCTCGAACAGTACACAGATTATGACATACCCGCAGAATACATGTCGGACAAAACCTTCGCCGCCATGATGGAGGAAGCGACAAAATATCTCGGCTACCCGTATGTGTGGGGCGGTTCCAGCCCGGAAACCTCGTTCGACTGCTCCGGCTATGTGAGCTGGGTAATCAATCACAGCGGCTGGAACGTGGGGCGGCTCGGGGCGCAGGGCCTTTACGACATTTGTACCCCTATTCCAGCATCCGAAGCGAAACCCGGCGATCTGGTTTTCTTTGAAGGAACCTACGACACCACCGGCGTTTCCCATGTGGGCATCTACGTCGGGGGCGGCATGATGATCGCGGCGGGCGACCCCATCGGCTATTCGGATATCACGACAAGCTACTGGAAATTTCATTTTTATGCCTTTGGCAGATTGCCATCACCATGAATGGAGGGATTTTATGAACACGAAAATCGAGCGCGTCAACAAGGACATCGACAAGACCAAGGAAAAAATAAACGAATTTCAGGCCAAGCTGCGGGAACTGGAAAAGCAAAAAACCGAGCTTGAAAACATCGAAATCGTAGAGGCCGTGCGCGGCACGGACATTTCGCTGAACGACCTCCCGGCTGTCTTAAAGGCGCTCCGTGAGCAGAACGGGGCGCTTCTCACTTCGGGCCAAGTTGGCCCGAAGTCTACCAAAAAAGCGGATTGGCGGCGGGGTCGGGTACTATTTCAAGATTTACCGCCCGAAGCACCAGCGGGCAGAAAGCGAGAACGATTTCGATTACAGTGAAGAAAGTGGCTCCGACAAGGCAGAAGATTTGGAACAGCCCGACGAACTACCCGAGAGCGAAAATGAGGACGGCAACAGCGAAAACGGCGGGGGCGGTGAGGTATGAACTTCACCGACAGCCAGTTTGAACGGATGATGAAGGAAGTTCCCCGGCCCTGCCGGGGGACTTGCCGGAAACCGCCGAGGGGTTCCCCCTGTCGGAACTGCGAGTATTGGACAGGCATACCCTGCGTCGGCATCTGTTACCGAAAATTACTTCTTTCGCGGAGGGAGGCGACTTCGGGCCAACTTGGCCCGAAGTAAAACCTATGGAAACAGTCCCCCGCGAACTGACCCGCGACGAACGCACGGCGATCCGCAGACTAGCGATGGGCATGTGCGCCAACTACGACCCGGAATACGGTTGTCTGCCGCTGGAATGTTCCTGCTACATGCTCGGCAAGTGCTGGGCGGGCGCGTATTGCAAATACTTTCAAAAGGCGGTGCTCCCGCTGAATTCAGCTCTGGAAGCCGAGTTGACGGATAACGCCGGTACAGCCGCTCAAAAGATTTGTCCCGTCTGCAGGGCGGCATATATCCCGGTCACAAGTCAGGCGTACTGTTCGGAGGCTTGCCGCATGAAGGGAAAACACGAAGCAGACCGACGCCGCCAGCGGCAACACAGGCGAAACAGCCGGGACAAAATGTCACGAAGTTAGCCGAAAAAAGCCTGTGTTTATGCGGCTTCCCGGCCCCGGTTTCGGGGGAAGTGGTATAAATCCCTTATCCCCCTGAAATTGCGGGTAATATCGTGACATTTTCTTGTGTGAAATGGAGGCAGAAATGAGCGACATTCCATCCACGGAGAAGATATATGGCTATGAAATAAAAAAATCGGCAGCGGCCCGTGGACATCGGCACGTTTCCCAAAACAGAGAACGGCCCCGCCGAGATCGTTAATTTTGATCAGCGTGAAAGCGTGGAAAACGGCAAGTTTCAGGCGTGGGGCTATCTCCTGTATCACGTTCCCCTGACGGAAAAGCAGATGGCCGATTATGAGCTTTGGGCCGCGCCGGGCAATCCCGATCAATTCCGGCTTACTCCGGAACAGTTGGAACAGCAGGCACAGGTTGTCGGCAAATGGGAACAGGCGAAGCATATTCCCGATAAAAACGAACTTGTTTCCGACGTGGAGCTTTCCCAACGCTATGAAAAGGTTATTGAGAGCAAGACCCGCTCCGCGCGGAAAATCCCGATAGCCGAACGGCTGAAAGAGGGCGCGAAACAGGCGGCTAAGGACAACGCCGCCCGACCCGTGCCTACAAAAAATACGGAAAAAGACAGATAACCGAACTTCGGGCCAACTTGGCCCGAAGTGATGCGAAGAGGATTATTATCAGATCCGGCAAGCGTTCCTTCCCGGCGAGATCACGGCGGAGGAAGCCAACCGGATAGGCTATGAAATGGCAATGCGCTGGACAAAAGGCAATCACGCTTTTTTCGTTACCACGCACATTGACCGTCACCATATCCACAATCACATTTATTACAACTCTACGAGCCTTGACTGTACCAGGAAATTTCGGGATTTTATCGGTTCCGCGCGGGCCGTGCGTCGGCTTTCCGACCGGATTTGCCTTGAAAACGGCCTGTCCTATATCGCCAATCCGAATCTGCACAGCAAGGGGAAATTCAAGCACTACGGCGAGTGGCGCGGCGACAACCGATCGCCGACTTTTCAGGAACGGCTGAAAGCGCAGATCGACGCCTGCCTTGTGGAAAAGCCGCCAGATATGGACGCCTTTTTGCAGGCTATGACGAAAGCCGGTTACGAACTGAGACACGGGCGCGGCGGCACGATCAGTTTCCATGCAAAGGGGCAGGAGCGGTTTACACGCCTGCGTTCCTCTACGCTTAGAAAAGGCTACGGGCCGGAGGAAATACAGTCGGTGATCGAAGGCCGCACCGCGCCGTCCGGCGGGCCTGCCGAAAGCACTCGTAAGGTCAACCTGATTATAGATATTCAGTTCCGCATAAAAAACGGGAAAGGCCCCGCCTACGAACGGTGGGCCAAAATTTTCAACCTTAAGCAGATGACCGCGACGCTCCAATATTTACAGGAAAATAACTTACTGGAATACGGGCAATTGGAAAAGCGGGCAGCGGAGGCAGCAGACCGTTTTCACGTTCTTTCTGAACAGATAAAGTCTATCGAGGGCGCTATGTGCACCAACGCGGAGCTAAAGGGCGCTGTGGTGGACTACGCCAAAACCCGACCCGTGTTCAACGGCTATAAGGCCGTGAAATACAGCAAAAAATATTTCACGGAGCATGAGGCCGAGATCGCGCTTTACCGGGAGGCGCAGGAAATATTTCGGCGTGTCCTGTCCGGGGCGAAGCTCCCGAAGATGGACACGCTCAAAACCGAGTATCAAAAACTGGCGGCAGAGAAGCGGACCGCATACAAGGAGTACCGCGCGGTCAGAAAGGACATGCAGGAGGTCGTTACGGCGAAAGCCAATATAGACCGCTTGTTCAACCTGACGGACACGCAGAAAAACAAGGAACAGGAACGATAGCGACGGTGACGCAACGACAGGCGCGGAGCGCCGACTTCGGGCCATGTTGGCCCGAAGTCGCAGGGTTTGGGGAGGCTGTCCTCAACAAGCAGTTTTAGGATTTGACCACAAGGGAAAATCCATAAAATGTGCAAGTGTCAATACACTTGCCCTGCTTGCCGGTACAGTGAAAAAGGTAAGCCGTGCTGACTTACTAAGGGTGAACGAGCGGGTTGCACCTATGGGGAAGCCGTATTAGCATAGAAACAAAGCGGGATAGAAAGTGGCAATATTGCTTGCTGGGTTTCCTTTGGAATTTTTAAAAAGCACTTGACATTATTAAGTACTTTGAGTATACTGATGTTAATCAAGTATACAATATTATTCAGTACAATGCGGTGGTGAGATTTTTGAACAAAGAAATGCTGAAAGGAACGGTTGATATCCTCATTCTCAGCGTACTATTAGAAAAGGACAATTATGGATATGGAATATCTAAAACGATCAAAGAAAAATCAGATAATTTATTTGAGATACTGGAAGCCACCATGTACCTTGCGCTTAAGAGGCTTGAGAAGCAAAAAGCAATAGAAGCATACTGGGGTGATGAAACCGGCGGCGGCAGGCGAAGGTATTTCAAGATAACTGATTTGGGCAAGGAACAATTAGAAAAGTCCATTTCTGATTGGAAACAAACTGTTCAATTAGTGGACAAATTTATTTAGGGAGATTGCAATATGAATAAGGTAAAAAGAATTTACGATCTGACTGATATAAAATATCCATGGCTTTTGTTGCTCTCTATGATAATGTTTATATTATCCTTGTGCTATGACAAATATTATCCGAAGATCGACTCAAGAACGGAAATGGTGATTTATGGCGCCAGCATTGCGGTTGCTTTAATATGGTGCATACTGAACTATATCAGTCACTTGAAGCTCAATGCAATTTACAAAAAGCATGACGATATAGCCGTCTTTGTTGAGCATATGGCAATGAAGAAAGAAGAAAAAACCGAGCTTATTCAATATCTGAATGACTTTGTGAAGGATTTGAAAGAAAAGGGCGATAGCTATGAGAACGCTGTTAAAAAAGCCATCAGTAATTTTCAAGTGAAAGAGTTCTTAGCTGCACAAGACGGTGATCTATTTGATAAGCCAACACACTATTATCTTTTGGGATATGTATCAATCTTCGTAGGTGTTATCATTATCATACAGTGTTTGAATATTATATTTTCTGTCCCATTTATAGTGTCGGCGGCAAATTTCGTGCTTGTGTTGTATAGCATAGCATTCTTCTGCTTATTTTTCCTTTACAAACTGATTGATGTTTTAATATCTAAGAAATAACTACGAAAAGGGCAACTTTCCGTTTGAGAGGTTGCCTGATTTTTTTCGCCCAACTACTAAATTATGTTATGTAATAAAAATATTAAAGTAATTTGGAGATTAACCTATGCAGGAGATCATTATTGAAATACTCAATCAATTCGGCTATCTCGGAATTTTTTTATTGATAACGATAGAAAACATCTTCCCGCCGATACCATCCGAGGTTATTCTAACTTTTGGCGGGTTCATGACAACCTATACTAAAATGAATGTATGGGGTGTCATTCTGGCAGCAACAGCCGGTTCGGTTATGGGTGCAATCATTTTATATGTTATTGGCAGGGTCTTGAACGCTGAACGCCTTGAACGTCTGTTTGACAGTAAATTGGGAAAACTTCTTCGACTAAAAAAGGAGGATGTTAGTAAAGCGGAAAAATGGTTTTTAAAACGAGGAAGTAAAGCGATTTTTTTCTGCCGGTTTGTTCCAATTGTGCGCAGTTTAATATCTATACCGGCAGGGGTCGCAAGAATGAAGTTCAGTTCTTTTTTAACCCTAACCGTTATCGGTACATTTATCTGGAATGTGGTACTGGTTTTCCTCGGCAGGATTGCAGGAAACGCGTGGGAAACAATAGCGCATTATGTTGATATTTATTCGATGGTAGCCGCCGCTTTCTTTGCTTTGGTTGCCATTGTGATTGTTGCAATCTTCGTTAAAAAGAGGTTCCTCAAAAGAGATAATCTTTAATTAAGTAAAAAATATTGATTCATAAATCAACGGTGTTAAGAGGACATACATGGAAAGGCAGCACCTGCCCAACAAAAAAACGTGAGTTTGGCGGGTCTGTTTTCATGCCTGTATAAGCAATATCGTATCCCTCCGAACTTACGAGCTTGGAGGTCTTCTCTATGCGCGAGCATATCTGGTTGCAAATAAAAGGAGAACCGTTACCCCGTCGTAACGGTTTGGCTTAGCTGACATCCTGACTTTTCGCAATTTCAAAAAAGCAGCAAAAATATTCATGGGTGAATACTGCGCTCATTTTCCACCTGGCACCTTGCGGGAGCTTTCCCGTATAGGTGTTTTTTTGTTGACCATTGCAGAATTGCAGGACAAGCCCCTGGTAACAATCACATACAAAACCGCCAATGGAAACAGGATTTGTGTTGAGGTTTCAACCTCGGTCAAAGAGCTGTTGGAGCAGTCCGATCGGCAAATCCGCTCCCAAAGGCGGCAAGACAGGAGGCATCTGGATTACGTGGATTTCATAGACGGTTTGAGCGGTGCGGCTATAAACGTTTCACAGGCTGACGTCGCCGATCTTGTAATGGAGATGGAAAGCAATCGTCGACTTTATGCGGCTGTCAACAAGCTTCCCGAGGTACAGCGCCGGAGACTGCTTCTGCATTTTGTGGACAGCCTGACATATCGCGAAATTGCCAAGCTGGAAAAAGTCGATTTTAGAACGGTGGGCCGTTCCATTGAGCGTGCACTCGTTCAACTGCAAAAGAACCTCACCGAGTAAAAGTGTTTTCCGGGTGGCTCCGTCATTTGACGGGGTCATCCCCTTTCTGATACAGTCTAGTAGAAAAGCAAGCGCACCAGTGACCTCGTCAGGGTTTATGATTTTTCATCAATGATATAAAGTGGCATAGTCACCATTCGGATACCCTTTCCGGTATCGGGAACAACCTACCAAGCAAGAGCAAAAAGAGATTTTTCTTTACAATTTTTCTTCCTCTTTTCACAAAATGGAACCTCATTTCTTTTCCGTTTTATAAAGCGGCCCTGACCGGGCCGCTTTATAAGTAAAGATATTTGTTTTTCAGCATCAGGAAAGAAAATCTTTCCTATTACAGTATTTCTACATAACCCTCCGTTCCATTTACACGAATTCGCTGCCCGTCTTTGATCAGTCTGGTAGCGTTTTCCACGCCTACTACCGCGGGAATACCGTATTCCCTAGTAATAACCGCGCCATGACTCATCATCCCGCCAACTTCCGCTACCAGACCTTTAATGGATACAAATAGCGGAGTCCAGCTCGGGTCGGTGAAAGAGGTTACCAAAATATCGCCTTCCTCTATCTTCGCATTCTCCAGCTTTAAAACAACCCGCGCCCGTCCTTCGATTACGCCCGACGACACAGGCACCCCTGCCAACGCGCCTTTCGGAATGCTGCCGGTGTCGTATTCGCTTGTAATGATCTCTCCCTCGGATGTCATCACCCTGGGCGGTGTCAGTTTCTCATAAACCTCATAATCTGCTTTGCGCTTCTCAATGATGCTGTAATCCAGGCGGTTGGTCTTAACGACTTCCCGGAGCTCCTCTAGGGATAAATAAAAAATATCCTCTTTCTCACGAATTACTTTGTTTTGTACCAGCTTGCCGGCCTCTCTCAGCAGGGTCGTTTTATAAACGGCGTAACGCTTTATAAAGCCATACTTGGGATATTCCCGGTAGCCGATCAAATTCCGCATAACCCGGATCATTTTCTTGGTCTTTTTCGCTTTACCCTTACCGCCGGGCAATTGCTCAAGACGCCTTAAGAGTTCCTGCTCCTTCTGCTTTGAACCCAACAGCCCCTGTTCAAATTTTATCCTGTGGGAATTGGGCCCAAAATTCTTAATGTCGCTGAGGATCATAGGGATAAGCGCGGTTGGTTGCTCGCTCCAACGGGGTCTTGTAATATCGACCTCACCGGAACAGCGCATGCCGTATTTTTCAAGGTATTCCCGTATGGATATGATTACGGCATCACCGCCTTCCAATCTTGCCAGATCGTCAAAAAAGCTCTCGTCCCTGGCATGAGCAAAGTATTCAACCACTGCCGGATATTGCCGGACTACGTCCGCTACATCCAAAAGCTCAAGCCCCATTTCAGAGGTAACGTTGTTATCTACTGAATGAGAGAGCACGTCGACCGCACCTTTTTCGCCCAGCCACTTTTCTATTTCCCTGTTGATCCAATTTTCAGCCATAATTCCCACCAGGGTTGCTCCCACGCTTTTGGGGTCGCTCATAATTTCTTTCAGTTGTTTACGATCCTGTAAAATAACATTGAACAGCTCATCTCCGGATACTTTTGCTACTTTTTTCTGTAAATTCCTCACAGAGGCCTCATTCTCAGAAATGATATCTTTGATGACCGCTTCATCTTTTCCCTGATAAAACCTTAAGCCCTGGGACAAAAGCTGTATGGACATCCCTTCTACTCCGATCGATTTTTTTCCGTGGGGCAGGGTTTTTATAAATTCTTTCCGCTTTGCCAAATTAAACATGGCTTTTTTCATTAACGGATCAACCTGACCAAAAGAAGTCATTACTACTTTTCTACCCATAGTTGAGGCAAAATCATGGGTGACATCGTAAAATAACCTTCCTCCGGCCTTTTTTAACGGAATAGAATCCGATAAAAACCGGACAAATGACATACCCAAAGGCTTAATTGCTTCTGTCATCACCTGATGATGTCCGAAGGATATATATACATGATTTTTTCCATCATCCTCCTCCGGTACCGGATATAAGGTGGTTATCGGGCGGCTCTGGACAATATAAAACGCGTTTTCATACAGGCACCATTCAATGTCCTGTGGACGGCCAAAATAGCCCTCTATTTTTCTGCCCATTTTTTCAAGCTGTAAGATCTGCTGATCGGTCAGAGTCTGGCTGTTCTGCTGCCCATGCTCGATGCCCCGTTCCTTCGTACCGCCTTTTTCCAAGGCGTAAACAGCCAGTTTCTTGGTGGATATCTTCTTATCAATGATCCTACCGTCCCGAACTTTATAGATATCTGCATTCACCAGACCGGAAACCAGCGCCTCGCCAAGCCCGAAGCTCGCGTCAATCGATACAACCTTCCGATTGGACGAAATTGGATCGGCTGTAAACATGATTCCGGCAGCCTGTGGGAAAACCATACGCTGTATGACCACTGAAAGATATACCTTGCTGTGGTCAAACCCGTTTTGAATTCGATAAGTTACGGCACGGTCGGTAAACAGCGATGCCCAGCACCTGCTTACATACTTAAGAATGGAATCTTTTCCTTTAATGTTCAAATAGGTATCCTGCTGCCCAGCAAAGGAAGCGGTCGGCAGGTCTTCCGCCGTGGCGCTGGAACGCACGGCATAAGCATTCTTTTCCCCAAGTTTTGCGAGATGACGGGCAATCTCTTCATCGATATCCTGTGGAATTGTAATCCCTTCGATAACCTTTCGGATCTCTCCGCTGATCTCTGCTATTTTGTCTCTGTCTTCCACTTTTACAGGGGCCAATTGATCCATCAGTACTTCCAGTTCTGCCGATTGTCCGATGATTCTTTTATATGCCTTGGTAGTAATGCAAAAGCCCTCAGGTACATGTATCCCTTCAATTCTTGACAGTTCCCCCAGGTTGGCGCCTTTCCCTCCGACTATCGGAAGCTTTGTTTTATCAATATCCTTAAAATCAAGTACATAGGAACTCATAAACATTCTCCTCCCTATTTCCATCAGAGGTATTTCTCTTTATAAAAATTGCTTTTAAATAGATTCAAACACTCATCGACCTCTTTACACAAGACGTCAAGATCAACCTCCGCATTATTTTGCGCTTTCGCTAAATATCCGTTGACAAAGCAGGAAAGTATTTTCAGAACCAGTTTCGGATCAATACCGTCTTTGAACTTTGAGGCATCCATTCCGTCAAAAGTAATTCTGCTTCTCATTTCAACACATCGGTCACTTGCGAGAATGGTTTTTATATCATTCTTTACTTCACTATCGTTTTCAAAATACATGCTGTCTAAAAAAGAGAACATGGCCGGATGCTGTTTCATAATAGAAAGCTCAATACTCGCCGAAAGCCGAATCCGGTCAAAGAAATCCGTAATGCTGTCATCAAATTTCTCATTGATTTCATTCATTAATGTCTGCATGCAAAAATCGAACAAATAGAAATATAAAGCCTTTTTTGTGCCGAAATAATGAAATATCGATGCTTTTGCAATTCCGGCAGTAGCTGCGATATCCCCTATAGATGCCTTTTTATAACCGTTGGCGCCAAAGCAGGCCAAGGCAGCGTCGATAATCATATTTTGCTTCTCTGTTGACAGACTGGAAAACTTCTCCAAAATAATCACCTCGTTAATATGAGTGATCAAATCGGTCAATAAGCCAATCAATTAAAATAACCGATTCGGTCAACAGCATAACAATATCACGAATAACCGATTCGGTCAATAGCCTATTTCAAAAATACCTACGTTCGTAAATTTGGTTCTCTGCTTCAACACGAAAGCTTGTGGACGAGGAAGCCGCCGTTGTCGTTCGCCGTATCTACCAGATGGCGCTTGACGGATACGGCCTTTCCGAAACCACCGCCGCGCTGGCGCGGGACGGAGTTCTCAATCCCATGTCCTACTGGCAAAGCAAAGGAATCAATCGCGGCGGGACAAAAAGTTCCGTTTTGCCTACGCAATGGGGGCATACCACAATCAGAAAGATTCTGACCATGCAGGAGTATTGCGGCGACGTAATTAACTTCAAAACCTATTCCAAGTCGTACAAAATGAAAAAGCGCATTGCCAACGACGAGGAAAACCGCGTCGTATTTTCCAATGTCAACGAAGCCGTCATTAACCGGGAAACATGGGAGAAGGTTCAGAGCCTACGCCGTGGCACCCGACGGAAGAAACCGACGGTCAGCGGAGAACGGAGCATTTTCTCCGGTTTGCTGAAATACCCTGAATGCAGCGGCAATCTCAACTATCACTTCAATCAGGGCAACCACGACATCAAGTTTTTTAGCTGCTGCAATCATAACACCGGATACCGGAAATGCACTTCCACCCATTACATCCGGCTGGATTTTCTGAAACAGGTGGTTTTGCAGGAAATACACCGCCTCACACAGTTTGCCGACGAGTATGAAGATGATTTCGTAAAAGAGATTATCGGCCATTCGGCAAAGACGGCGGCATGTGAACGGTCGCTGCGGCAAAGGGAGCTTGACGGGTTGCTGGCGCGGGATAAGGAACTGGACACGCTCTTTGAACGGTTATATGAGGATAACGTATCCGGGAAGATCAACGACGAGCGGTTTGCCAAAATGTCCAAGAAGTATGAACAGGAGCAGGGAGAGAACGCCGCCAAAGTCAAGGCGCTCAAAACGGAGCTGCGAAAGGCGGGCGGGCAGACTGTTCAGCGCATCACCATTTTTTACAACTGCATCGGAGCCTTTACCGTGCCGGAGCGCGAGAGCATTCCGGAAGCGGATGTACGTTTAAAAACGAGAAAGGGAGTAGCACTAAGCTACTCCCAAGCAAAAGCCGGATAAAAAGCGGAGTGTCCTTAAAGGATACTCAGATCCTATAAGGACACTCCGCATGGTGCGAGAG
>ENA-UOOI01003326-UOOI01003326.1-fermentation-metagenome-genome-assembly--contig:-NODE-3326-length-12322-cov-4.122279_pt1 | contig 12322 bp, 13 predicted proteins | sample MGYA00245779_ERZ724027 | MGnify/ENA primary metagenome ERZ724027 (study PRJEB28704, sample SAMN03018318) | fermentation metagenome | biome: anthropogenic terrestrial biome; feature: soil; material... | reverse complement strand
CGGCCTCCTGGTCCCAAACCAGGCGCTCTAGCCAAGCTGAGCCACACCCCGAAAATTACCGCAAGCGCTTGACGCAAGATATAGTATATTACAGCATTCGGGGAATGTCAACACTTTTTTTGTAATTCTAAAAGATTTTGTCACTATTATTCATCGAGGTAACAGATCTGATAATGAGCATCATGGTTTCTGTCTATCTCCATCACAATGTAGCTGGGCTTTCGGCCCAGCTGTCTGGGATAGCTCAATGATCCGGGGTTCATCAATACCAGATGATCTCTCTCTTCAATCAGAGGGCGATGGGTGTGCCCAAACATAGCAAACTGTACATTCCGGCTTTCTGCTTCGTCCCGCAGACGTTCTGTTCCAAGAGAAACACCGTATTGATTTCCATGTGTCAGGAATACCCTGTAATCGTCCAGAGAAAACTCCAGTTCGCTTCTCAGTTCCGCGTCCCAGTCATTATTTCCAGACACCATATAGCAGGGTCCGTCGGTGAGCGTGCGGAAATAATTCTCCTGGCCCTCAATATCCCCACAGTGAATCAGGCAGTCGACCTGATCCAGTGTGTCGAGTACCCTTGATAAGTTTTCTGACTGACCATGTGTATCGCTTACAATCAATATCTTCATCCTACACCTCACCAATCTTTAGTTTCCCTGTTTACAGATCTCTTCCAGTTTCTTCTTCATTTCCTGTAATGCTCTTCCACGATGGCTGATCGCATTTTTTTCATCCGGCGAAAGCTGTGCCGTACTCGTACTCATGTCCGGCAGATAAAAGATAGGATCATATCCAAATCCGTTCTCCCCGCGTTCCTCATAACCGATTTTACCTTCGATTACACCTCTTGCAGTAATCTCCCTGCCATCCGGCAGGACTGCGGCAATCGCGCAGACAAATCTTGCCGTCCGCTTTTCATCGGGAACGCCTTTCAGTCTCTCAAGCAGTTTTTGGTTCTTGATCCGATAAGAAGTATCCCTGCCCATATATCTTGCGGAGTAAATGCCCGGTCCTTTGTTCAGATAATCAATCTCAAGTCCGGAATCATCCGCCAGCACATAACTGTCACTGCCCTTAGCGTCTGATGCAGCGGCCCTGGCCTTGATCAATGCATTCTCCTCGAAAGTAGCGCCATTCTCCTCAATTTCCATCTCGATTCCCGCTTCCTCCATAGAATAAACAGGAACCTTGAGATCACCCAGAATCTCTCTGATTTCAACCATTTTGTCCAGATTACCCGTTGCAAATATAATTTGTTTCATCTATATCTCCAGTTGTTTTATCATATTCCCGTCAAAATCCCTGATTGTAAACAGACCATGTTCCAGTGTCGCATAACTAGGCACATTTCCCTCTTTTGGCAGAGAAACACTTCCCGGATTCAAATAAACCTGTCCATCCTTTTTCTCTGCACGGAGTACATGCGTATGACCATATAGGAACACATCACCCTTGTGTAAAGGAGGCAGATTTTCCTCGTTATAGATGTGCCCATGGCTGAGATAAAAAGTCTTTCCCTCATCTATTAAGATCGCATAATCCGCCATAACAGGAAATTCCAATACCATCTGGTCCACTTCCGCATCACAATTTCCTCTAATCGCAAGAATCTCATGCTTATGCTCATTTAACATGGGAATCACCTGCTTCGGAGCATAATCCCTGGGCAGATCATTCCGCGGCCCATGATATAAAAGGTCCCCCAAAAGCACCAGGCGACAGGCTTTCTCTTTCTCAAATGCATTCAGCATCTTCCTGCAGAAATATGCCGATCCGTGAATATCCGAAGCTATCATATATTTCATAAATTAATCATCCTTTCATGTCTTTCGCATAGCTTCAGTATACATTATAATTCAAAACACGACAACCTTTTTTACAGCTTAGCCGCGTAGCAAAACAGAGCATGCGGCTAAACTGTTATGACTAGTCACTTTTGACTAGATACTTCCCACGGTACGCATGAATTCCTCCTGTCACCGACTTAACACAATATCCGCATCCTGCAAGTTCCCTGCCTATTACAAGACTGGAAGCTCCCCGGTCACAGTAAAGCACAATCAATTTATTTCTCGGCAGACACATACATTCAAATTCATCATAAGGAATATTGCGGGATCCTTCAATGTGCATCTGCATATATTCTTCCTTACATCTCAAATCTATAATCAACACATCCGGGCGATGGATGTACTGATCCACCTCATCAGCCGAAATCATCCCCAGATATCTCATATTGACCCCCACACCCTTTTTATATATCATATGATACCCGGGGTTCAAAAGTTATGCTTTTCATGCGAGCAATCCGTGGGCATCATACAAGGTGCGTTACACCACAGGCAGAAAAACGGACCCTTTGCTTACCATAAGCAAAGAGTCCGCCTTTATTCACTGAGCACAAATTTACAGAACTTATTTAGAATCTGTCGTTTGCATCTGATCCATATGCATTTTTGTTTGTGCTGTTATAAGAATTTTTAGAAGTTGTATTTTTAGAAGTTGTATTCTTCGAAGTTGCATTTCTGTTTGATGCGTTCCTGGATGTTGTATTCTTGGAAGAATAGTTCTTGGAATTTCTGTTTGCATTATTTGCATTGTTTGCATTGGATTCATTACTTGTGTTATAAGCACTTTTGTTGCTTGTGTTGTATGCATTACTTGTGTTATATGCATTACTTGTGTTGTATGCATTACTAGCGTTGTTAGCGTTATTGGCATTGTTAGCATTGTTAGCATTGTTAGCATTGTTGTTATTCTGGTTGTAGTTGTTATTGTTATTACTATAATTCTTGCCCATAATTTGTTTCCTCCTTTTATGATGTTACGCTCTTAGTATGCTTAAAGGTCAGAAAAAAATTCATGAAAATTATGTACACACTGGAATTTTTTTTAAAAAGCGTTATACTTAATATTTGAGGAGGTGCTTTAATTGGATGCGAAATTTAAAAGGATGATTTATTCGGCACTTTTTGCCGCTTTGACATGTATTGCTACAATGGTTATAAAAATACCAACTCCCGGAACCGGAGGCTATATTCATCCCGGAGATTCTATTGTGATTTTATCGGGGATTTTTCTTGGGCCGGTATATGGCGCTTTATCCGCTTCCATTGGTTCCGCAATGGCAGACGTAATCGGCGGCTATTTTTTTTATGCACCGGCAACTTTTCTGATAAAGGGATTTACGGCATTGCTATGTGGATATGTTTATCAGTTCGTGTCCAGATCCCATAAATCCCGTTATCCTGCAGTTTTTCTGTGCGGGCTTATTGACACTGCTGTCATCAGCGGTGGATATTATATCTTTGAAATATTTTTCTATGGAGTAAAGGGAGCATTGGTCAGCATACCGGCAAATCTTATTCAGGGAGCATCAGGGCTTATATTGGCAATGATATTATATCCAATCCTGGTTTCCATACCCGGTTTCAGCCAAAGGGCATTCCGAAAGTAGTACTTTTCACGAAAAACGTCTGAAATGTTTAGAGGTTATTCACATAATTAATTTATTGCAATTTTCCAAATTATGTATTATAATTATCTGTGTAAAAAGAATTTACCCTTCAAAAAATTTTTTTTACAATTAATAACCCCTTATTAATTATTTATACTCCCCTCGAAGGGCTCGGCAGCTCCCCTGTCGGGCTCTTCCTTTTATTAAGGGTGCTGGTCAAAAACTTTTGACCCTTCATCCTTAATAAAAAAAGCAGTTCCACTGTAAAAACAGGGGACTGCTTTTTTTAACTCAATCAGATCAATTATTCTTCTGGCTCAGCAACTGTATCCTCAGCAACTGTATCCTCATCGGTCTCAGGTTCCGGCTCATCTTTCACTACAGAAACTGTCGCAACAACAGCATCCGGATCTGTAAGAATTTCGATATCCTTATTTGACGCAATTTCCAGATCTTTCACCAGAATATTATCACCGACTTTCAAGTTTCCGACATCAACCTCTACCTTTTCAACCAGCGCATCCGGAACAGCGCGGTAAGAAATCTGAGTAAGTGGTCTCTCCAGAACACCTGTATTGATCATTTCCTGTCTCAGTAATATGATCTCGGCAACTGAGTTGACTTTCTCGCCTGCAACCAGTGCCTGAAAATCAATTTCCAGAATCTGATGTCTTAACGCATCATAATCAACATCTTTTATCAGAGTATTGTATGCCTGTCCGTCAACATCCAGTTTTACCTGGCTTCCTTTACCATTAAACTTAATCAGTTTTTCTGCATCTAACACTGGAATCCGGACCGGAACGGATCCTTCAATCTCTTTACCAATAATGTTTCCTGTAACAAATCCCTCTCGTCTAAGTCTTTTCGCTTTGACGTCCATGTTTCTTTTTTCAGCTTTTAAAGTATTCACTTTATCTTTTCCTCCAAAATAACTGAGTGCCTCGTGGCCTATCACTTTATAATAAGCCCGTTAAATCGTTTTCTTGTACTTTGTAAGTATAGCACCAATAATTAAATAAAACAACATAAAATGGGAAAGCTATGATCAAAAGTTATTTTTACAGGAGGACATAATGGACGACACCTTAATGTTTTGTTATCAATGTGAGCAGACAGCCGGCGGCAAAGGATGCACCAAGCGGGGTGTATGTGGAAAGTCACCCGAAGTTGCAAACATGCAGGATCTGCTGATCTACCAATTAAAAGGGATTTCTATCTATGCGGAAGGTTATCTGAGAGAAGGAAAAAACATACCAAAGGAGTATATATCATTTATAGAGGACTCTCTATTTCAAACCCTTACCAATGTGAATTTCGATAAAGACGACCATATTAAAATGTTATTAAAGTCTCAGGAACTAAAGGATAAGATAAAAAGAGAACAGTCTTCAATAAAAACAGACCGGGATGAAGCTCTTTTTAAACTACGCCCCCAGCCAAAGGATATACTTGCAGACACGAAGAGAGCCGGAATCATGTTTGAGAAAAGCCTGGATGAGGATATCCGCTCCCTCAGAGAAACAATTATATTCGGTTTAAAAGGAATCGCTGCATACTCCCATCAGGCAAGATTTATCGGCTATTTCGATGATGATGTGGATAACTTCTTCTGCAAAGCTCTGGCAGCAACAACTGATGACTCATTATCTAAAGATGATCTGGTGAACCTGACATTAGAAACCGGAACAATGGCTGTGAAAGTCATGGCTGTACTGGATAAAGCAAACAATGAACGTTTTGGATCTCCGTCTCCTCACAGAGTGAACCGAAAGAAAAAAAAAGGTCCGTTTATCGTTGTATCCGGTCACGATCTCCATGATCTCGAGATGTTACTGGAACAGACCAAAGATAAGGGAATCAACATTTACACCCACGGTGAAATGCTTCCTTCCCATGGCTATGAGAAATTAAAGTCCTATCCCCACCTGGTCGGAAATTATGGCGGCGCCTGGCAGGATCAGCAGCAGCAGTTTGACAATCTGCCGGGAGCAATTCTCATGACTACGAATTGTCTCATGGCTCCGAAAGACTCTTACAAAGACCGTATCTTTACAACAAGTGTTGTGGGATTTGACGGGATCACGCATATACCCAGAGGGAAAGACGGGTACAAGAATTTCACCCCGGTAATTGAAAAAGCCCTGGAACTCGGCGGTTTTGAAGAAGATGAAATTCCCAAAGAAATTAACGTCGGCTTTGGCCATAATGCTGTGCTTGACCGTGCAGAAGATATTGTCGCGGCTGTCAAAAGCGGAAAAATCAAGCGTTTCTTTTTAATAGGCGGATGTGACGGAGCACACACAGGTCGGAATTATTATACAGAATTTGCCAAATCCCTGCCTGATGACTGCATGATTTTAACTTTGGCCTGTGGAAAATATCGGATCAATGATATGGAGTTTGGGGAAATAGAGGGAATCCCAAGGCTCTTAGATGTCGGTCAGTGCAACGATGCCTACTCGGCAATTGTAATTGCCCGGGCGCTGGCGGACGCTTTTGACTGCGGTATCAATGAACTTCCGCTTTCCTTCATCCTCTCATGGTACGAACAAAAGGCTGTGGCAGTGCTGCTGGCTCTTTTATCGCTGGATGTACAAAACATCTATCTTGGCCCCGTTCTCCCAGCTTTTTTAAGTCCTAACGTTCTGCAGCTTCTCGTGGATAAATTCAAACTGACTCATATCACCACGGCTGAGGACGACTTAAAAGCTATCTTAACCGCTTAATTTATTTAAAGGGCACACTTAAAAAAGGACCTTTTCCGCTGATTTTTAACCAGTGAAAAGGTCCGTCTTACTTACTTATGAATTTTATCAAAGAGCAGTGAGGTCCTCATCGTCATATCATGCGGTACGGTACTGCTCTCAATCTTTCCTCTTTCGATACAGTCCATCACTTCACGTATCTCATAGACAAATCCATTGGCTGTCTCGTTGTCTTTCCAGGTAACCGGTTCTTCGCCGTCCACATAGAGATAACATAAAGCCCCGTGATGGGCATGGGGAATCACAATTCTCCCCCTGCTGCCATAGATGACAGCCTGTTCCTGATCACCGAGATCCGCTTCAAAGGTTGCAGTCAGCACACCCATACAATCGGGAAACTCCAACTGGACAACATCTGTCTTGTCCACACCGTCCTTCGTATACAGTGCACGAATGGAAGTCCCCTGTACCGGCTGTCCGATCAGCCATGTCAGGATATCATAGGCATAGACCAGGATATCATAGCAGGCACCACCGCCAAGTTCTGAATTATAGAACCGGTTTTTCGGGTTTTTCTCCGCCTGGAAACCGATATCGAATTTTCCAAGCGTGATTTCTCCAATTCTTCCCTCCTCAATCCATTGTCTTGCCTTTCTGATATGTGGCAGGAAGAGACTCCACATCGCTTCCATTGCGAAAATACCCTGTTCTTTTGAATGACGGAACACATCTTCGGCCTCACATGCATTTCGAAACATGGCTTTTTCACAGAGAATCGGCGTGTTATGAGCCATGCAGAGCATCGCAAGGTCATAGTGAGCATTTGTGGTAACTGCGATATAGACCGCATCCGGCTTTTCTTCTATTAACATCTTCTCATAACTGTCATACGCGCCTGCAATGCCATATTGCTGTGCCTCCCGGCGGGCTTTATTGATGTCTCTGCTGGCAATTGCCGCAATCTCACAATCATCAATCAGACTTGCCGCATCACAAAATTTATGGGATATATGCCCCGCTCCCATAACGGCAAAGCGAAATTTTGTGTTTTCTTCCATAAAACATCCTCTCTGCATTTTTCATATCTGCAATTTTTCGTATCTGAATTATCCCTTCGCTGCTCCTGCCATCGTAAAACCTTTGGACATATAGTTCTGTGAGAATATATACAGCAGAATCGACGGCAGTGCATAGATAATGGAATAAGCCGCCAATGGTCCATAGGCTACGGCACCGTGCTGACCAAAATATTGGTACAATACAACAGAAGCGGGCAGTTTATCCCCGGAACTCAGCAGGATATACGGGATGAAGAAGTTACCCCAGCTTCCTGAAAATGTATAGATGAATACCACACAGATTCCGGGAAACATCAGCGGTGCAAGAATTTTTCTGATGGACTGCATGGTCGTTGCACCATCCACTCTGGCCGCCTCTTCAAGATCAATCGGTATTCCATCCATGAAATTTTTCATCAGCCAGATCCCATATGGCAGCGAAGAAGCAGACAGGTACAGAATCACACCAGGTATGCTGTCCAATAGTCCGATATTAAGAAACATCTTATACACCGGAACAATCACTGCGATCATTGGAAGCGCCGTCATGAATAATATCAGATACATAAACGGTTTTTTATAACTAAGATTATATCGCGATAACGGATACGCCGCAAGTCCGGAAACAAGAACAACAATTGTTGCCTGGATCAGTGATATCACAAGTCCTACGCCAAAAGCTTTCAGGTTCTTGGCATCTGTCATTACACTCGTAAAGTTTCCGAATGTCCATTTCGCCGGAAGTTTCAGCGCCTGGCTTGCATTTGTGTCAAAGGACGCCAGCACAAGCCAGACCAGCGGAAGTATGAAAATCACTGCAATCACGGTCAATATGGTATAATGTATCGCCTTCGTTGTCTTTTCATGCATATTTTCATCCCCCTAGTCTTCGGTATTCAGTACTTTGGTATAGATAATGCTACAGAGCGCACCTACGAATAACAGTACCATGCCGATGGCAGTTCCCTGTCCCAGCTGGAAGTTCTTAAGGCCCTGATTATACATGTAAATCGGCAGTGTCGTTGTCGCATTGCCGGGGCCTCCTCCTGTCATCGCCCAGATCAGTCCGAAAACGCCAAGTGTCGATAAAGTGTTCAGCATGGTATTCGTCGCAATTGTATCTTTGATGCAGGGGATAATGATGCGCACCAGCGTCTGTACCCTGTTGGCTCCGTCCACTCTCGCCTGCTCTTCGATATCCTCAGACACGTTGTCAAGCGCCGACTGATAATTCAGCATGGAAAATGCAGTCCCGTGCCACACGTTCGCGACAGTGATCGATAACATCGGATGTCCGTAAATCCATTTGACCGGAGTGATATGCACCGCCTGAAGAATTGTATTTGCCGTACCGTTTGCATCAAAGAACGCCAGTGCACAAAGGGAAACAACGATCTCCGGCATTACCCAGCCGGCGAGAATACACGGACCTACAACACTTCGAAAGGTTTTTGCTTTATTTCTCATAAAATATGCGATCAGAAATCCGAGTACAGACTGTCCGATCAGGCTCCCGACGAGAAAAATCAGCGTATTCACAACGCTTTTTATCATGTTGGGATCAGTTATCATTTTCTTATAATTTCTAAGTCCCACAAACTGAAAGTTTTTTGCATTTGCCCCGGTGAGTGCCATATTCGTAAATGAATAATAGACGGTCAGCACGATTGGGACGATAAAAAAGGCAGTCAGCAAGACCAGGGCCGGGATCAGCAAGACGGATTTTCTCGCTTCCTCCCTGATTGACATCTCTCTTGCAGTCTTCATGAGTATCCCTTCTTCCTATTGTTCAGTCACTTCATCATCGCCAACGGTTCTTGTCACATCTGCCTTATACTGTGTCATGGCATCTTTGATGCTTGTGCCGGAAACTACAGACTCTACCATAGTCTGAATGTTGGTTGAAACCGAAGAGTACTGATCGTTCTGAGGTCTGAAATCTGCTGTCTTCAGGAACTGTGTTGCTTCGTCAAAAAACGGCTGTTTTGTATAGTCATCCATCTCCGCCACATCAGTTCTGGTACAGATATTACCCTGCTGCAGAATGGATTTCAGATATGTATCCGGTTCCATCATATGCTTTACGAACTCAAATGTAATATCTTTCATATCAGAATTTTCCGGAATAGAAAGTGCCCAGCCGCCTGCCAATGTCACAGTTTTCGGATCCTGCCCTTTGGAAGTAGGCATAGCCGCAAGACCAAATTTTTCTCCGTAATCTTTGACCGGTGAGGTTCCGTCATCTTTCCAGTTTCCTGTAATCCAGATTCCATCCATCGACATCGCAAGTTTGTCTTCCGGAAGGTATTCCCTCGCCGATGTGTTAGATGCCTGTCCGTTAAGAACAAGATCGAGAGACGGACCGTACTCATTGTTCACATAGATATCCTGTAGGAATTTCAGAGAATCTTCCATTCCCTTGCTTTTTACAACCCATTCTCCGTCATCTGTGATCAGCCTGTCGCCGGTTCCGTAAAGCAGCATTTCATATGTCTGCATAGATGTCGCCTCACCGGTTGCAACGCCGGCATTACACCAAAAGGGAACAACATCCGGGCATTTTTCCTTCACCTTTTCGCAGGCGTCTAGGATATCATCCCAGTTTTCGGGTTCCCAGTCCTGACCTTCTTTAATCACACCCGCAGTTGTCATAATCTCTCTGTTGTAAAAGATTCCACGGGTATCACTATTATAGGGAATTCCATAAACGGATCCGTCTTCCCCCGTGACAGCTTTCTGCATAGATTCAAAGTACTTTCCGTCCTGCCAGTCGTCATAATCTTTCACATAATCATCCAGATTCGTCAGATAACCGGCGCTCACATCATTTGGCAGCTGGAAGGTATCCTCCGCCACCAGATCCGGACACGTTGAGGGGTCGGACAACTGAAGGGCAACCTTTGTGAAATAGTCGCCTTCCGATGCCGTGATCGGCGCTACATCCAGTTCTACCTCATCCTTTTTGTCCCAGGAATCATAAGCACTGTCAATCCATTTCCAGAGAGCATTTTCTTTCCCGATTCCGTCATCGCGGAAACAAAATGTTAGTTTCTGCTTTTTTCCGCTGTCTTTCCCCTTGCTTTCACTGGCAGATGAAGCATTGCTTCCGCCGTCTCCTCCGCCGCACGCCGCGAGTCCTGCTGTCATAACAGCCGCCATAAACAGACTAAATACCTTTTTCGCCTTCATACCTACACGCTCCTTTTAAAAAATCTGATGATATCAGGGTCAAAATAATTTATTCACTTCTATCATAATGGCTAACCCTTTAAGCGTAAATTCTAAAATTTTGATAAAGGGAGATATTTTTGACATCTCAGGTCATTTTTTATCAATAATTGCCGCACGCACCCGGCTGTGTACCTGATCCCCAAGCACATCGGCACTTTCGTCTTCCTGATCACTCAGCACTCCGTAAACACATTCCGAAATAACGGATGAAATTTCAAACCATGCGTCCTGAGGCTCCACGATGTATCCATTCTCCAGAAAAGCGTCGGCCAAATGCTCTCCATCATCAATGTTTCTGTTTTTTGTGTGATCCGGATCTGTCTGAAGAAGAGGAAGCGTACTCATCGCACAGGTGATGCGTCCCATCACCTGCGGTTCATAGAGATAGTCCAAAAAATCCATGGTCTCCTGATCCGCATGTTTTGTCACACCGATATTTTCGCCCATGAAAATGCAGCTGCTTCTGACACCTCTCGGAAGTGCTGCAACCCCCGGCTGAAATGAAAGCTTTTGACTCCTCAGGATTTTGATGCTGCTTAAGCTATTTGCCATCATCTTCACTTTGCCAGAGGCAAATTCATAGGATAGATCTTCCTTCGACAGATTGATCAGGTTTTCCGGGATATCACTGCGGTCTGTCAGAGTCTGCAGAAAAGTCAGGGCATGGATTCCTCCATCCTTATTGATGTTTCGGAAACTTCCTCCCATGCTGTAGAGCAGACAGGTATACATCGTTGTCCTCTCATCCTGACTTTTTCCTGGAAATCCAAATCCATGACTTCCATAGTCTGAGATATCATCGCAAAGCCCGATGATATCGTCCCATTTTTCCGGCAGTGAAAGTCCTTTTGCCTCCATGAGGTCTTTGTTGTAGAAAAGCACATAGGGATCACACGTAAAAGGGATCCCGTAGTACTTTCCATTCGATCTGTCAGACTCCCACAGGGGCTGATAACGAATACTGTTTTTCTTCTCTGATGTCACATAATCCGACAGATCGCGGAAAACGCCCATATCGATAAACGCAGGCATGGCCGTACTGTCACAAATGATCAGATCCGCACTATTGTCACTGTCCATACGCATATTGATTTCTTTCTTATAATCTTCCCTGTTCACGAATTCAATCTGAACCTTTACGCCTCCGGTTTTATTCTCGTATTCCCCCGCAGTCTCCTGTAGAATCTGCCGCGAAGAAGCGGACTTATATGGGGCCAGCAAGGTAATGGTTTTGATCTGATCCGTTTTTTCCTTTTTCGTACCCTGATTCTCCAGATTGAACCGGACAATCACACCACACAAGAACAAAAATACAACAGCAGCAAGAATCATCAGAATTCTCTTTGGCTTCATCGGCTATTCTCCTTTTTGTATTCCGCCGGGGGCACTCCGCAGAGTTTTTTGAATACTTTTGTAAAATACTTTTGGTCATGAAAACCTGTCGCCAGAGACACCTCGTATACTTTGTACTTTCCGGTTTCCAGCATCTTTTTTGCCATACTCACCCGAAAGCTCTGCAAAAAAGCCGTGAAATTCAGGTCCATTTCATGCGAGAAGATACGCGATAAGTATTCAGGCGTCACATTGCAGCAGGCAGCGGCATCTGTAAGCGTAATATCGTCTGCGTAATTTTCTCTGATAAAATTCAGGACATTCAAAATCAGGCCATTTTCTGTAGGCTTTAAATCATCTTTTTTGGCTGTCACAAAATGAATGAGTTTTTCAAACTGATAACCAAGCTCATCTTTTGTCTCACTTTCGGCAATTCGATTCATGATATAAGAGATTCCCGAATCCTGCTTCATATTTCCCCTGATCTCCTCCGCCACTCTTAAGACGGATGCCGCAAATCGAAGAGTATATTC
>ENA-UOOI01003325-UOOI01003325.1-fermentation-metagenome-genome-assembly--contig:-NODE-3325-length-12327-cov-4.948664_pt1 | contig 12327 bp, 12 predicted proteins | sample MGYA00245779_ERZ724027 | MGnify/ENA primary metagenome ERZ724027 (study PRJEB28704, sample SAMN03018318) | fermentation metagenome | biome: anthropogenic terrestrial biome; feature: soil; material... | reverse complement strand
AACAAATGATATTTCTATTATACTTATTCTTGATAAAAAAACCAATAAATTAACCCTACTTAAATCGAAATTTATCACCACAAAAATAGTGGATAAAACACTTATCCACCATTCTTATATCAACATCAATCCATTATTTGCGCCTTTAGCCGATATACCCCATTCCGGATATTCTTACGATTTGAAAAAATGCTGGAAGTTCCGGCTACAAAAATGTTAGCACCGGCTTTTTTCATTCTGCGAGAATTTTCAAAACTTACATTTCCGTCAACCTCAATTTCGATAGATTTATAGCCTTTTATATCCAAATAATGCCTTAATCTTCCGATTTTATTTAACATTGCCGGTATCATCTTCTGACCTGCAAATCCGGGATTTACAGTCATAATTAGTACAACGCCAATATCATCAAGGATATCTTCTATACAGCAAATCGGTGTAGACGGATTCAAAGCTATTGATGGCGTTACACCTAAATCTTTAATCTTTTCAAGAACCCTTTGTACATGTGTTGTCGATTCATAATGTATTGAAACAATATCTCCTTCTCTAATATTAAAAAAATCCAATTTTCTTTCAGGGTTTTCGACCATTAAATGAATATCAAAGGGCAAATCTGTAATTTTTCTTATGGAATTCATAAAATCTGGACCAAAAGTATAATTGGGGACAAAATTCCCATCCATTATGTCAAAATGTAAATAATCAACATTACTTGCTTTTAGAAGCTTTATATCCTCTTCGATATTCGTAAAATCGATACACATTAGTGATGGGGAAATTTTTGATGTCATTTTAATGTCATTTTTACCTCCTTTAACTCTCCATTCAAAATTTAATATTGAAATAATATTAATAAATAGTTACAATGTAATATCTTTCCAATAGAATATTCAATTGTAAGTTTAGTATTATAAATCCGGTATCTTAATAAAATAGCAACTTAAAATGTAACTCATAGTAAGGTTATCATCTACTACTATTTCTACAATTATATTTATATACTTAAAAATTATATTAATTTTGTATATATAGGTAGTCCATTCTTATAATCAAGTTGCGGAATACCTTTAATAAGAGGTATAAAATAATCCAATGCCCCTTTATCAACATGATTTCCTTCTTCAACAATCCACTCTTGCGGAAAATATCTTATCCGGTTAGCTACCAATTCCACATTTGTAGATTCCATCAAACATTTATAAGGATTGTTACTGATCCTTTTAAATGTTACCATGACTCCGTTTTGTCCCTCACGGGCAAGGTTTAGTGCATAAGCACCGGCATTATAAGCTTCTCTAATATCTGTCAAAGATGCACAATGCATAGCACACCTTTGTATAACCCCAAGTTCGAGAACTTTTACCCTTTTAGTAATCCCAAAATCAATTATAATTTTTCTCAGCAGATTTCCGACACCTCCCAATTGCTTATGTTCAAAATTATCATGGGACACAACTTCATTTTCGGCAATAAATTTTCCTTCTTCATTTTTTATTCCTTCCGAAACAACAATATAAACCTTCTTTTGTTCTTTATATTTTTCTTTAACTTTTTCTAAAAACTGTTCTATGCTAAAATACATCTCCGGCAGATAAATAAAATCTACTACTGGTTTTCCGTCTAATTTGGCTAATATAGCTGAAGCCCCTAACCATCCGGTATCTCTGCCCATAGTTTCTAAAATAAATATTCCGTTATTTAAGTAAACGGAAAAGTCCAAATAAGTTTCAAGTACTGTTGTGGCAATTAATTTCGCAGCCGAACCAAAGCCGGGAGTATGATCTGTCATAAGAAGATCGTTATCGATAGTTTTTGGTATGCCTATAAATTTTATTTGACTATCAATTTTTATACTATAATCGGATAATTTCTTTACTGTATCCATTGAATCATTACCGCCTACGTAAAAGAAAGTATCTATATTTAATTTTTTGAAAATCTTAAAGAGTTTTAAATAATCCTCTTCGGAATTATTGAAATCTTTCAACCTGTATCGGCAGGAACCTATCCCGGAAGAAGGAGTGTATTTAAAATTCTTTATATTTTTATAATCCGTTTCTGTTAGATTTATTATACGGTTATCTAATATTCCTTCTATACCATTTAACCCGCAATAAACATTGTCAAAATATTTCAGTTTTAAATTTCCTTCAAAAACTCCCGTAACAGATGCGTTTATCACTGCTGTTGGGCCTCCGGACTGTGCTATCATACAATTTTTCATAATAATTCAGCTCCCATTCTACAAAACTAATTTAATTATTTATAAATCAAACAATTTAACCCTTAAAAATTGATTGTATAGCATAGCGAGAGCAAGTTATTTCAACTCCCTCAGCAATTTGAATCTTAATAAATTCACCTTCATTTGTTTTAACTTTACCAATAATCCCATTTGCAAGTAAAACATTTATTCCGGGTTTGATTTCACCTTGTAATAATTTAAACTTCTCCTCCGCTTTTTTTAAACGCAGTCTCCTTACAAAATCAGAAATAATCCACCAAATTATTAAAATAATTCCGACCACTAATGAGTCGTTAACAAATTTATCCCATATAATATTATTCATTTTATATTTCTAACCTTTCTCTTAAACTAAAACTGGTTTTCAGCGCAAGTTGCAATAATTCTTTTACCATTTCATCCAATGTCTTTGTTTTGTCACTTCTTAAACATAAAGCCTCTATAAGAATGGGCAAATTTACACCTACAATACATTCAATCCGACAATATTCTTTCAAATTTTTTATAGCAAGGGCAACCTTATTACAAGGAGTTCCTCCGAACATATCCACAAATACCAGGACGCCATCTCCTTCATTAATTTCCTTAATATTTGTAACAATTTTATCATATAAATCATCGATATTATCCCCGTGAAACAAACCAATTGTGCGTAATTGTTCCGTTTTACCGTATACCAATAATGCACTTTCTTTAAGAGCATCCGCCAAGGGACCATGTGTAACGATTAATATTTGTACCATATTGCTGCCTCCTAACGATTATTTTCAAGCAATCTAAATAATTTAATATGATCTCTGTCTTCAATAATTTTATTATAAAATGCTTCGATTTTCTTAATTAGTTCATTTTCTTCATCTGTATCCAAAATCTTTGCCAGTTCTTGTAAAGGAGTCCCTGACATTAACGGTTCTCTCCCATTACCAGACAGTTCTTTCCAATATGTTAATGCAGCAGCAGCATTTAAATACAAAATGTCAGCATTACCGCCATGATCCTCTATTATCTTCATAGGGGCAATAATTCTTTCCGTCTTTCCCAACTTTCTAAATGCATCCCGTCCATTTTTAATGACATAGTCAAGTATATTTCTGTTCTTAAATTTTGTTAAAGCTTTATTTGCAAAAGTCTCCTGCTCTTTTAACGAAATATTGAAATATTCAGCAAGAGCCGGATTTAATTCCTTTAAAAGCAGATCCATTATATAGGAAATTTCCTCATCATTAGCCGCTTCTCCATAAATACTGTAACCTTTGAGATATCCTAAATATGAGATAATACCTGCTAAAGCGTTATAGGTATATATTTTTCTTTTTAAAAAATTTTCAAAGTTATGAACCGGCACAGCACCTTTTAAATTAAGACCTGTAGTTAACTCATCACAGTCGTAAGGATAATATGTTTCGTTTTGAGAAAAAATATCTAAACGTGTACCCTTCACATTGACCGTTGAACAAAATACTGCAGTCTGGCTCACCAAATAGTTATTTTGAGTTGTATGCTTTTTTATTTCATCACGTAAAACACGGGCCGGATTAATGCCATTTTCATTTGTTATTATAATTGCTTTGTTTTTTCTGAAATTCAACGATGACACTATATAAGGCGCTACATATTTTAAATTTTGTTCTCCCACAGCGGTAAAAATCAAATCCGCCTGGCTTATTAAAGGAATCACCTGATCATCCAAATAATACGCATTAAATCCCGATACAACAAAAGGAGTCCTATCTTGATCATAAAAATGTATGTTAAAAAACTTATCTTCATTTAATTTACTAATCAGCTCCCTGTTAATTTCAACAAAAGAAATATCATAATTCTTATCAACCAGATATCTTGCTATATACCCCCGTCCTGTCTGCCCTGCTCCAAATATTACGGCTTTCATTTTAGCCCTCCTTTATCCAACCTTTTGATTTCAATTTATCAACGGCTTCGTGAATCATTTGCCTCAATTTTTTATCCTCATAACTATCCGTTAATTCGGAAATATTTGCTAAAATATAGTCAATGCCTTTTTCTTTTCGCATTTTCTGAAGTTCTACGGAACCTTTGTCCGTCGGCTCATCATAATAAAGAGCCGCTGCAGTGGCCAAAGCAATTGCTTTCGGGCTGCCTCCGGATCGAATGGAAATCAATCCGCAACCTATCAACCTGTCCTCTTTTCGCAGTTTTCTTAAGGGATCTCTTGCAATGCGTGTAACTAAGTCAATTATATTACGGTCTTGATATTTATTTTTTGCTCTAATGGAGAATTTGCACTGACTTTCTTCATCAATGTTCATTCCTTTAATCAATGCATCATTAATTTCTCTATAAGCTTCCTCTAAAATAGGAACAATATCAGGATGATTAGCCGCATCCGCAACATATTTGATTCCTTTTAAATGTCCTAAATATGCTACTAAAGCAACACTGGTATTGTTAGTATAAAGTTTCTGTTTTAACAGATTTCCAAAATCATCGATAAAATCAAAATACTTTAATCTTGGTATCTCTCCTTTAATGCGGGATTTATCCACCGGTAAATATTTAAAATTTTGAACCCAGGTATCGGCCGGATTATCCGGAATGCCATCTGGTGAGCCCGTCCCGGTAGTTAAAATAACTCCTTCCGTAATACCCACATTATTTTGGAAGACCTTTTTTCCCTCTTCGGTTAATTGTTCCAAAGTTGTTCGATTCAAATCATCAGCCGGATTTACCCAATTTTCACATGTTATTATATTAGATTTCTTAACCTTACCGGCATCATAAAGAACTTTAAACGCTTTTCCTATATTTTTACCTAAACTTGGTAAATTTTTTCCTCCGACAGCACTAAAAATTAAATCCGCTTCACTCCACTCTTTAGCTAATCTTCCAACATCATTAATCAAATAAGCTCTAACGTTTGTTACATGAGTATCTAACTCAGGATAACCCATAACGTGTATAGTATATCTCCCACATTTATTAAGCAGATTGACTAATTCTTGATTGCTATCAAAATGAATACATTCAACAGAGTTTTCAAATAGCAGTTGTGTCACGAAACCTCTCCCGATACGGCCGGAACCCAATATTAATGCTTTGATATTTAGATTGTTCATTAAAGTCATTACCCCTTTGCTGAATTTTATTTGATTATATTAAAATAACTAAATTCTCCGCCATTTTTTAATATGCATAAAATATTTTATGCATAAGTAAAACCAAAATGGCGGAAAAAACTATATTATTTAACAATATCCTTTAAGTTAATGGGTTCATTATCAGGAATTATTTGAATAAAAACCTTTACACCTTTCCTTTCAAGATTCTTCATTACATCAATTTCCTGTTCATTTGCAGAAATATTTTTATAGAAAGGTTTCCTATCCCTTCTTGCTCCCATTCCGCCAATTCCTACCGACTTGATTTTTACACCTTTTTCTACTAAAGACAGTACCGGCATTGGAGTTTTAACTAAAATAAAAGTCTTTTCATTTACATTGGACGGCTCTTTTTTTAAATAGTCTGCGGCTGATTCTTCGTCAAGAATATTTAACGTAATTTTAGGAGGTATGACATTTTTCATTATCATTATTGAAAATGAATCCTTAGCAACCTGATTATCAACAATAACAACTTCCGTCGCTTGAGTATATTGAATCCAAGCAGTCATAACTTGTCCATGTATTAATCTGTCATCAATCCTCGTAAATACAATATTTTTCATTGAATTTATTCCTCCTGCTTAATATTATTGTAATTCTTTGCAATTTCAGAAAAATATTTTGCATTTCCAATAATACCCTCTTCACCGCCTGCCCTTGTCAATGCTCCTCCTAAAGCTATACACATGGCTCCCGCATCCAACCAATCATTAACGCTGTCCTTAGACATTCCTCCGCTGATAATAAAATTAGCTTGGGGAAATGGAGCTTTTAAATCCTTGATTACTCTGGGTTTAAGCATTGTGGCAGGGAATAATTTCAAAATATCACAGCCCCATTCTAATGCAGTTTGAACATCTTCAGGGGTAAAAACTCCCGGTATATAAACCTTTCTGTATAAATTGCATATTCTTGCTACGCCTTTATCAAAATTTGGAGATATAATATATTCTGCCCCTGCAAGTATTGCTTCCCTGCAACTTATTTCATCCAGCACTGTTCCGGCTCCGATTAAAGTATTACTTCCATCAAAATATGCACTTAACTTACTTATTATCTCAATCGCCTTCGGAACGGTTAACGTAATTTCAATTAAGTTAATTCCTCCCTCGGATATTTGCTTAACAACATCTATCGCTTTTTCAGCATCATCCATCCTAATTACAGACACAAATTTTTCCTTTCTCATTTTATTCAATACATCAATTTTATCCATAGTTAATAATTCCTCCCATTAATATTTCTTTATTTTCCGTTAAAAAAATCAATTATATTCTTTGCCGAGACATAGGACATCTTATCTACTGCTCCTTTACTGACTGCCGCATTATGGGGAGTCATTACGACATTATCGTATTTGGCAAATCTTAAATCAATATTCGGTTCATCTTTGTGAACATCAAAGGCATAACCGAATATTTTCCCTTTCTCTAAATTGGCCAAGACTTCTTCGGTGTCGATCAAATCGGCACGAGCCGTATTTATTATTACTACTCCTTCCTTCATCAGCTCAAATTCCCTCTTCGACAACAAAGGCTTGTCACTATTCAGGGATGGTAAATGCAGAGTAATTATATGCGACTCTTTCAGCAATGTATCTAATGAAACTTTATGAATCTTATATCTGTTACAAAATTCATCATCATAAAATAAATCATATGAAATCAGCTTACAGCCAAAATTACTCAATCTTTTTGCTACTTCTCTTCCGATAGAGCCTAACCCTATGATACCTACCGTGCTGTTATTTACATCTATCCCGACTTCTTTCCTCCATTTGTTGTTTCTCACAGATCTATCTGCGGCCGAAATTTTCCTTACAATATTTATAATCAGACCAACGGCATATTCAGCCACTGCCACATTATTGCAATTTTTTGCGGTTCTTAATTCGATACCTTTTTCTTTCAAATACTCAGTATCAATATTGTCAATTCCTACGCCATACCTTGATACAATTTTTAATTTTTCAGCATGATCAATTACATTTTTATTGAGTGATTCCGTAGACAATATAACAGCGTCAACATCCTTTATCTCTTCAACAAATTCTTCTTCATTCATCATCCTATGATATTTATTTTTTATAATCTCAAAGTTATTATCAGCTAACAATTTTTCTGCATCATCGCTGTATTTTCCAAAACTATTTGAAGTTATCAAAACTTTCACAATAAATTCCTCCTTAACTATAGAGTCGATTCGATTAAACTAAAATAATCCAATCAGTCCTCCTACGATTGCTATAGCAATTAAAATAAGCAGCATCTTTGTTGTACTCATCTTTTTCTTGGTTAACATGTAATAAGTAAACATAACAAAACACAGCGGCAACAAACCGGGAATAATTTTATCCAATATTTCCTGCAATACCAATTTATTCTGCCCTAATGTAATATTTGCAATTGTTTTTACCTTTACCGTAGTTGCGGCTAACCCTCCGATAGCTATCCCGCCAATTGTAGTGGCTAATGTCATATATTTTTCAAGCTTATTGGAAGCAACCAGCTGTTGTATTCCTTCTTTTCCCTTAGAATAACCGGTTTTAAATAACCCCCAGTTAATTCCGTAATTTATTGCCAAAGTAAATACCATATAAAGGATCGGCCCTAAAAAGTTACCCGTTAGCCCAAGTGAAATGGCTATGGAGCCGATAATAGGAATTAGTGTTCCCTGCCTTAATGTATCTCCTATTCCCGCTAAAGGCCCCATTAAACTGGTTTTAACGCCGCTTATGTCCTCTCCGTTGATAGGCAACCCATTTGCTCTTCCTTCTTCCATGGAAGCAACCAAACCAACTACCAATCCTCCTAACAGCCAAATCTCCGTATTATAAAATTCCATATGCCTCGTTGCCATTTCTATTCTGGCTTCTTTATTTTCCGGGGTATCGGGATAGAGATCATCTACAACCGGAGACATAGCAGTAACAAATCCCGGAGCCTGCATTCTTTCAAAACTATATACTGCCTGAGCCATTGAATTCCAAATCCAAAATGATTTTCGTAAACTCTTTTTACTTATAGTTTTTTGTACATTAGCTTCACTCATAATAAAACTATACCTCCTCTTCCTTTTTAAACTTTAATTCCCCATAGAAATAAGCAATAATGCATGCGAAGACAGCCAAAACAGACATAGGAAGTTTGAAATAAACTGACGCAAAGAAGCCAAGTAAAAACCAAGCTATAATACCTTTACGGTTGCTGATATTCTTAAGTGTTATGGCAATCCCAATGGCCGGTAAAATAGAACCTATTGCACTTAATATAGCCAAGGGCTTACCTTCCAAGGCACTTATAAGTCCTTTAGCAAAATCTCCGCCGAAATATACAATTAAGGCAACCGGAATACCCGTTAATGCTAAGGTTGCTAATTGAGCCGGAACCAAACTGATAAACGCGATTTTTTTAAAATCCCCTTTTTCAGCTGCAGCATCCATTCTTTGAACAAAAAAACTATTCATTGTCATACGGGTATTCCAAAGAACCGTTCCCAATAAGCCGAAAGGAACCGCCAACGATATGGCAACTCCGGGACTGGCCTTGCTTAATATAGCTAAGGTCGTACCTACTATGCCTGCAATTCCCGGCTCGCTCGCAACGGCCCCGCCTGCCGAAATAAAACCAATATACATCGTATTAATAGTCGCTCCGATAATTAATCCCAGCTTTGGTTCTCCTAAGATAATGCCGACGATAGTCCCCGCAACAATAGGCTGACGTATGGAAACACTTGCTAACCCGGTAAACCATGGAGAATTAGCCACAGTCAAATAATAAAGTATACCAATCAATACTGCTTGCAAAATACTGACTCTCATTATAATTCCTCCTATCTGTTTTAATAATAATTTATATTAACTTAATACGTTTTCATCACATGTATCTTATTTTTCCGCCTAATCTAATATCTATAATGAAAACGCATGTCAGACACAATTATTACTAAATCCCCGTAAATATTTATTGATATCCAAACTAATATCTCCTTTCTCTTCTTCTTTGGATTTCACTATTGATATTATTGCAAATATAATGCCAATCTTTTATGAATTTTTTATTAAATTTTTAAATGTCTGTTTTGGCTGAATCAAGGCTTTTTTAACAAAAAAAATACGATTTATTTTTAATAAACCGTAAATCAGTCGAAAAATATTTAAGTGTGATCAATTTTCTATTCTGTGATTGTTAGTGTGATGGTTTTGTGAATATCGTATAATGCATATCAATTAACTCTACAATATAACATAACTCACTGTCCGGTATAGTGATTCCGAAGGAATTCTCTATAACCCGGAAAGATTCCTTAATAACATTGAAAAGTTTCTCTTTAGATTTTTTCAGATTTTCAAAATTTTTATACTGAAGTGTTTCACCCTTTAAGACCCTTTCAAGCATACCTGCACAGTGAAATTGAAATTTAATAATAAGGCCGTCATCAATTTTAGAATTAATTTCACTGCAAATCTTGAATAATGTTTCCTTTAACAATTCATAACACTTGGTTGGATTTATAAAAACCAATACATTATCCAGTAATTCTATTAAACGTTCTTCATTTGAATATATATATCTGTTAGTCTTATCTTTCATACTGTCTATATTTAAATCATTTTCCTTTAATGTAACCCCCTTTCCTATATATTTACTCATTCCGTTAACTTCATCCACCAGCATATCCAAAGTCATATCAGGCAACATGGATTTCCTTGTTGCTTCTATAACCATAGGGGTACTTACCATGCGAATAGTCTTTGTGCTTATTCCCGTCTTATCTGTTATAATATCCGAAAATGTTGTTAACGATCCCATATCCACCAAAAGCAAAACGCCCTTTCCCATATCTATTTTTTTAACGGTATTCAGTGCTTTTTGATATATCTTAGATACTTCTTCATCCAGCGGCATATCAATAGCCTTGGCGTGCTCTACCCCCAATAGCGTATTTGCTGCATCCGCCATGCTCGATGCGGTACTGTTTCCATGGCATAAGACCAATATCCCTATATAGTTTAATTTGTTTCTTTCTTTTAAAGCAGATAAAAACATAGCCATCAAAACTACTTCTTCTTCAGGAATTTTAACATTTATTTTCTTTTCTAATCTATTTGTTATTTCCTCTATAATTTTATATTCTCTATCTATCTCTACATTTTTTAGATTTATTTTAGGCTTAGAAATTCTATCTCCACTTTTTACTTTTTCTATTAAAGTTTCAATATGCAACGATAAAGCCCCCACTATTCTTCTATCCAATTTATAGCCTAATTCACCTGAAGCATCGGTTAATACGCTATCTATTACCTCCAGTATTTCGGGGGATGCTATTTTCGAAAGTATATCTTCTTCGTAAATTTTCTCTTTTCTTTTCATATATGGTTTGGATTCAAAATACTTTTCAATTTCTTTATTGATATTACTTTTTATAATGTTTACCGGAGTTCCCTTTTCAAAGTATTCGGTTGATTTTCTCAACAAGTTTTCATAAAAATCTTCTTCCATGCTGTATTTTCCGTTCATTAAAACTTTTTCCAGACCATCTTTGCTATCGTTTTCAAACCCTTTGAATATTACTTGATTTAAGCTGTTTAAATCAAAATTTTTAACTATTTCCTTTCTGTCCTTATTAAAAGTAAAAATACCTTCTTTAAACCTATCCGTTAATTGAGACAATTTTACATCTACATATTTTTTACCGCTTATAATAAATTCGGAAAAGGCATTTGCACATATTAACTGAATATCGTTTCTTAATTGTCCTATGTTGCCGGGACAATTATATGCTAATAACAATTTTAATACCTCTGTAGACACTCTTATGGGATGTTTAATATTTTTTGCTTCGATATTAAAAAAGTTGTATATCAATTTCATTCTGTCATCCAGATCTCTTTCCTCCAAATTCGGAAACTTTATTATACAAGGTATCCTTCTTCTAAAAGTTTTTAAAATTGTATTATCTATACTCTCCGTTGTGGCTGCTAAAATTAAAACATTTGCTTTATGAGTATTGTGCGATTCTCCCAGCCTTCTGAATGTACCCCTGTCCATTATCGAAAAAAACATCTCCTGGCCTTCCGGCGGCAATCTGTGAACCTCATCTAAAAATAAAATCCCTCCGTCCGCACTGTCTATCAAGCCTTTTTTATCTTTATTGGCACCGGTAAAAGCTCCCTTTACATATCCAAATAGATGTGACAGCAACAATTGAGGGTTTCCCGCATAATCGGCACAGTTAAATATTATAAACGGAGATTCTTCACTAAGTCTTCCGACTTCAATAGCGTATCTGTACATAATTTCTGCAAATAATGTTTTGCCGGTTCCCGTTTCTCCTAAAAGCAAAGTATGCAGCCCCTTGGGAGGATATAATATAGCCGCTTTTGCCTGTTTTACTTGTTTATTTAAACTACTTTCGGAACCTATAAGTTCAGAAAATATTCTCCCCTTATTTTTTTGTGGACTATTATTTTCAATCAGCTTGTCATATTCGGTAGAATTTAAAGACGATATCAAATCGTCACTGTCTAAAAATACGCATTTTTTAAACTTAACATCACAGATATCTTCCATTACACTTTTGCTGCTATATAAGACAGGCCTTCCCAGAACTTTTATCACTTTTTCCTCTTTAACCAGTCTGTTTAGATATCTGCTTACCCCGCTTCTTCCTATATTCATTTTTTTAGCTATTTCACTAGTAGTAAAACCTAACTTTATATTATTATAAATATCATTACCGGATATTAAATATGTTAATTCTTTAAGGCAATTATATATCTCAGATGTTTTATTCAACTTAAACCACCTCTATAACCCTTAATTTCTCAAGATTTTCAACATAAATTTTTCTGTTGTTTTTTACATACACTTTTCTTTTAATATAATCTGGCACAAATCAAATCTATTGTACACAAAATTTTACTGCTGTATCTTA
>ENA-UOOI01003323-UOOI01003323.1-fermentation-metagenome-genome-assembly--contig:-NODE-3323-length-12332-cov-12.944042_pt1 | contig 12332 bp, 10 predicted proteins | sample MGYA00245779_ERZ724027 | MGnify/ENA primary metagenome ERZ724027 (study PRJEB28704, sample SAMN03018318) | fermentation metagenome | biome: anthropogenic terrestrial biome; feature: soil... | reverse complement strand
TATTTCAGACTATTTGAAGTTTTATTAACTAAGTTATTGGATTATATCTCTTATTTAAAGAAAAAAGATAAATGAATTTGGAACCCTTTCCAACGATAATTTGCATCATTCCTCATTTTCTGCATTCCAAAATAATAGAAACTTCCAATAGACAATTTATGATTAAGGTCGTAACCCAATCCTAATTGAAAACCAATATCTAAAGGTTGATAAAGATCATTGGCAAAAGTATTTACAGTTGCACTACCATAAAAAGTTGAATCTGTGGAACTCCTCAGGTCAACAAAATCTGTTTTACCTCCAATGCCATAGGTGAAATAAGGAGAAGCAGAAATATATAATCCACTTCCTTTTCTTTCATCTCCAAACTTAATTAACAATCCTAAAACTCCTTCAAGCAAATAAGAATTTACATCAACTTTTTCATAAGAAGGAATTTCGGAACGAAAGCCTTTGTTTTGAAAAGAAAGTGAAGGTTGAAAATATAGGTTATATACTAATCTTTTTTCAGCAACCAATCCTGCCTTCCAGCCAAACTTGTAGCTAACTCCCTGTTTAAGGGTTACGTTATCGTAGCTTAAGCCAGCTCTTACACCATATCTCCATGGCTCTTTGGATGATTGAACATTACTTTTGTAAGGTTGAGCATTAATATTGGTTGAATTAATCCCTATAAAGAATAATAACAAAGCAAGGCTAAAAGCCTTAAATACATTACTTGATTTGTTTATATTATTTTTTCTCATTACTTTCTGATTGAAAAATTGATTTAATAAGATTTTCACCAGCTCCAATTCTATATCCCTCTGAAAGAAAAACAATATCTCCATCTTTAGTTATTAAAAGAAGAATTGGGAGGTTGTCTTTAAGTTCTTTTTGTGTTGATTTAATAACTTGGGATATGATCTTATTGTTTTTATCTATTGTAAAAAGAGATTGTTTTGGTAGTTTGGTGTATTTATTTACTGAAAAATCATTGCTAATTTTATCTTCAGGAATAAGGAAAAGTATTCCTCCATCCCATTGTTCAAATTCTTCTTTAAACAAAGGAATATCAACCATAATATGTCTTGTTGGTTCTTTTTGAGGATCTATAATTGCCATTACCAATCCTTTACCATTTGCTATTTTTGAGAGATTAGTTTTCTCTTTATTAAGAAGTTTTACTTTTGTATCCATCTTAATATTACCTTCTTTAACCAAACTTTGAGGCAAATCTCTAAGCTGAATCATAATGTCTGATTTGGAGTTTGGTTTAAGTTCAAAATAGTTGGTTTTAACATAAACTGTTCCATCATTTGCCCTATTTCCTGTCAGCAAACGATAATAGCCTGCATCCAGAACCAATCTTTCAGGAAATTCTTTAAACTTAGGGTCATATTCATAATCTAATGTTACAAATTTTCCATCAATAAACTTAGCTAAAGAAAAATGACTGTAATATTCAGGCTTTATCTTACTTGCAGTATTGCCATCATGAAGGGTTAGAATACATTTGTTATTGGTTAATTCATTAGCTTCACTTTTTACAAAAGCATAATTCCACTCTCCATTTTCATAATACATTGCATTTCCAGTTGCCCAGTCATATTTTGCAGGAATATTAAACGTTCTTGCAATTGCAACAAAAAGAATTTCCATTGAAACCTTATCAGCTTCTTTCAAATGCAAAACCCCTTTAGGTGAAATTTGGCAGTTATAATAGTTGTCTTCGTTGTTTAGTTCTATGTTTTCTTTAATCCATTTTGCAATTTCCTTGGCACCAAAATCTTCATTTCCCTTAAATAAATCTTGTTTATTATTGCTTATATATTCTCTCCAAGGAGTAATTAATTCTAATTGAATACGAGGATTAAGAATGTAATTATCTATAATTTCTTTTGAATAAGTCAGGTCTTTTTTGTTTTTAATAAAAGCATCTAAATGACTCTGTAAAATATCTTTTGGTGTATCTCTAAGGTCTTTTTCATAGATAGTTTTCAAAATTGTCATAGCTTCAGGCTTATTCTTATTCTCTTTTAAAAACTCTTCAATTGCTTTATAGTTTCCCCAGCTTTGCTTGATAGCGTAAGAAACATCTGCTGAATCAAAAGAAGGTAATTCTATATAAAGCTTTCTTATATAATCTTCATTTGGAAAAGTTGCTATATAAGCATTACGAATTGAATCTTCATATATTAATCTGATTGCATTTTCTTTTACCTTATTATTTGCAATTTTTGTAACTGCTCTTGGAACTGGAGGAGCAATTTCTAAAAGTTCTTCATAATCCTTATTTCTATTTGGCAAAAGAGTAAGAGCTATTGTATCAACTTCTTTAACACTGATTTTCTTATAAGCATAATCTGTTCCTTTATTTGCCCAAATCATTAAATCGCCAAGTCCAGTTGTTAAAAAAGCTAAACCTTCCTTATTTGTTTTGCTTTGAGAAATTGGATAATATTCTGCATAATTATAAAGTCCAAAATCAACATCTGCATTCTCAACACTATTTCCATCAAGGTCATTTACTTTAACATAGATTTTCTTTGTTGGAGCATAGTTTTCCAAAAGATTAATCTTTGTGTATAGTTCTTTATCTAAATTAACTTCTTCTTTTCCTTCGTATCCTTTTCCAAATACAGTAGTATGAACCATCATTGCTCTTTTGGCAGGAGCATCAAACCATGCAGCATTTAATTCTGGTTCTGGTTCACAAGCTCCAAGATGATACCATTTACCATCAATCCATACTTCAACCCAAGCATGATTGTCATCAGTGTGAGCCCAGCGAGGAGTGTAGCATTGACGGGCAGGAATTGAAACGGAACGTAAAGCAGTTACTGTAAAGGTAGATTCTTCTCCACAACGGCCATGAGATGTTCTTCTTGTTGACAGTGGAGCTGAAGTTCTTCCATCAGCAGCCTTATAGTTTACATATTCATGACACCAGTGATTTACTTCCAAAGCAGCATCATACATTGACTTATTTTTAATTCTGTCTTTAAGCTCTTCAAAGAATACAACTCTTGAACTGTCAAGGTTTTCATTGTTTACCCTGTAAACCAGAACAAAATGGCGGAAAATATCATCTGGAATTGTTTTTCCCCAGAAAAAATAATCTCTTGCCTTAAAAGCATAATTTACCTGAGTTTCGAAAAAAGCCTCATCATAGTCTGCAATATCACTTAAAGGCATATAAGCTTTCAGGAAGTTTAATGCTTCTTCTTTTGTAAATTTTTCACTGCTTGTTTGAGCAAAAACAGATTGTACAGACAAAAAACAAATAAGTAATAACTTCAATAATTTTTTCATCTCCATAAACAAAGAAATAATTCGTTAATAATTATAATGTATCTATTTGCCTAAAATTTTATTGTATTCCTTAGTATTGGATAAAAGTTCAATTGCCTTATTAACTTCTTTATCTAAATTAAGCAAAGCTTCTATTCTTCCTTTTTGATAATAGTATCTAACAACAATTTCAGAAAGAAGAATTTCTTTTATATCATCCTTAAACTTAATGAAGTCGTTATTTTTATCATTTTCAATCTTTCCTTTTAGCTCTTCAATACTTTTATCTATTTCTTCACTGTATTTTTCTTTTTGTGCCATATCTTCCAATTCTGCAAGCATTCTTTCAGTAATTGTTGAATAGGAATAATCTTTATCTTTTACAAAACTTACAAATTGATTGTAGATTTCATCTGTTATCTTAAAATCTTTTGGAGAAGGAATTGTAGGATTTTGTTTTACAAATTCTGTTGCAAAATCGAAGGCAAGGAATTTTGTAATTATTGATATAATTATTGGACTTGCATATTCAGGTTCTATTGTAATGTCTGGTTCAATACCAAATCCATCATAAACTGTTCTTCCTCCTTTGGTTTTAAAAGCAACTTTTAAAGAATCAGGAACATTAGTTGGATTTCCTTGTTCATCTCTATGTGAATAATCTATTGCTTGAATACAACGACCACTTGGAATATAGTATTTTGAAACAGTTACCTTCATTTGAGCATTATAAGTTAAAGGAATAATATTTTGAACCAATCCCTTTCCATAAGTTCTTTGTCCCATAATAACTGCTCTATCCAAATCTTGAAGACTTCCTGTAACAATTTCAGATGCTGAAGCAGAAAGATTATCAGTCAAAACAACAATAGGAATATTCAAATCAATAGGATTAAATGTGGTTTTGAAGGTTTGATTTTTTTCAACAATTTTTCCTTTTGTAGAAACTATGTTTTGTCCTTTTTCAACAAACATATTTACAATATTTACAGCGTCACTCAACAGTCCTCCTCCGTTTCCTCTTAAATCCAAAATTAAACCCTTAAGGTCATTATTTTGATTCTTCAATTCTTTAAAAGCATTTAAAACATTATTTGCTGCTCCATTTGTAAACTCATTTAACTTAATGTAACCAATATCTTTCCCTACAATTCCATAATAAGGTACATTATCTAAGGTTATCTCTTCTCTAATAAAAGTTTTCTCAATTTCTTTCCCATCTCTAAGTACTTTTAATTTGATTTCTGAGCCTGCTTGTCCTCTAAGAAATTCTTTTACCTGGTCAGATGTTCTATCCTTAGCACTTTGACCATTAACTTCAAGAATCATATCTCCTGCCTTAAAACCTGCTTTATCGGCAGGAAGGTTTTGATAAGGTTCAGATATATAAACTTTACCATCTTTTTCGTGTATAACTGCTCCAATTCCTCCATATTGACCCATTAGTTGCAATTTAGCATCCTCAAGATTTGCCTCTGGAATGTAATTTGTGTATGGGTCCAATTTAGCAAGCATGGCATCAATGGCAGTTTTCATTAAATCGCCAGGATTAATTTCATCAACATAGTTTAAATGTAGATTTTTGTAAACTGATGAAAAGATTTCAAGGTTTTTAGATAGTTCAAATCCTTTGTCTTCTTCTTGTGCATTAAGACTAATGCTTAGGGTAATAACCGAAATTAGTATAAAAAATGTTTTTCTTAGCATCGTAAAACTTTATTAAAATTTGTAGCAAAGATACTTCAAACAAACAAATCAAATATCTTTTTTATTGTATTTATTGCACTTTTTTAAATAAAAAGTTTTTAAATAGTGATTTTCTTCCTATTTTTGCAGGCTATAAGAAAAAAAGACTATAGTAATTTAATAATAACGAATAAAACACAAATTAGTAATGGCTATTATTGGTAGAATTAGAAAAAGAGCAGGTATAGCAGTTGCAATTATTGCAATAGCTATATTATCATTTATTTTTAGTGATATTTTTTCAAAATCAGGAAACAAGATTCCTAATAATATAGGAGTTGTTGACGGAACTGAAATAACAAAGGTTGAGTTTGATCAGATGTGCCAAACAATTGAAACAAACATGAAACAACAAAACAAAACCGACAACCTTACAACAGAACAAAATTACATGGTTCGTCAACAAGCTTTCCAAGAACTATTGAATGAAAAACTATTAGCTGGAGAATTTAGCAAGCTTGGTCTAACAGTTGGAAAAGACGAATTGAATGATATGTTCTTTGGAGATTTTATTGACCCAATGGTTATTCAAAACTTCTCAGATCCTAAAACAGGAAATTACAACAAACAACAAGTTTCTCAATATATAGCACAATTTGATAAACTTCCTGCAGAAGAACAAGCTTCTTGGAGGAATTTTGAAAGCTATATTAAGAAAAATCGTTTACAACAAAAATATGAAGTTCTTCTTTCAAAAAGTATGTATTTACCAAAAGCAATTGCTTCTCATTTAAGCAATCTTTATGATAAAACTACAAACTCTCGCTACACACTACTTCCTTTCACTTCAGTAGCTGATAATGCAGTTAAGATTGAAGAAGCAGATTACAAAAAATACTACGAAGAACATAAAAACGAATTTAAACTTCCTGAAGAAATAAGAGATGTTGAATTTGTTAAATTCCAAGTTGCACCATCACCTCAAGACATTCAAGTTATTAATGATACAGTTGCTAAAACCTTTGCAGCTTTCCAACAAGTGGCTCCAAACGAATTAGCATCATTTGTTTCAACAATGTCAGACAGAATGTATGATAGTAACTACTATAAAAAAGAAGCTTTCGCACAAGTTATTCCAGATTCAATACTTTCAAAAGTTAGCGTAGGTGGTTTTATTGCACCTTTCCAAAATGGAACAAACTGGGTTATGGGAAAACTAACCTCTGTTCAAGCACGTCCAGACTCAGTACGTTTTTCAAGAATAATTATTCTTAACAGCAAAGCTGGTGGAGACATTAAAAGAAACGAAGAAGCTGCAACCAAACTTAAAGACAGTGTATATAATATTGTAAAAGCTGATGCTACAGGATTTGAAAATAATGTTGCAAAATATTCTGATGACCCTGAAGCTGCAAAAAACATGGGAGACTCTGGATGGTTATTAGACGGACAACTTCAATCAGACCTTTACAACTCAATCAACACAACTCCAATCAACGGAATCTTTGTTTACAATATTCCTAACGATATGGGTTATATGTTAATTAAAGTAACAGGGAAAACTGCTCCAGTAACAAAATTGCAAGTTGCAACCATAATCAACGAAATTAGAGCAAGTGAAAAAACTGTTAATGAAATTAGAGATAAAGCTAATAATTTCTTAGGTTCAGCAACAAATATGAGTTCATTTACACAAGCAGCACAAAAACAAAATCTAAATATTCTTACCTCTCAACTAAGAGATATGGACTACCAACTTAATGGAACTCCATATGCAAGAGAAATTGTAAGATGGGCATTTAATGAAGACACTAAAAAAGGAGATGTTGCTCCAGAAGTTTATGATTTGTCAGGAGAAATGTTTGTTGTTGCTGGAGTAAAAGACATTAAAGAAAAAGGAACACTTACTTTAGAACAAGTAAAACCATATATTGAAAATCAAGTAAGAATTGAAAAGAAAGCTGAAGTGTTAATGAAGAAAGCACAAACCTTTATTTCAACTGATAAAACTTTAGATGCAATTGCAATTAAAGCAAACACAAAAGTAGACACAGCAGCAAACGTATCATTTGGCGATCCTTATTTCGTTCAAGCAGGACCAGAAATGAGAGTACTTGGTTCACTTGCAGCAGCAACTAAAACTGGAATTCAAAAACCAGTAAAAGGATATAATGGAGTTTATATTTTAGAAATTGATTCATTTGGTAAGAAAGCAACAAAAGAAGAACCACAAATGATTCAACAAAACTTTGGAATGCGTAATATGCAAAAAACATCACAACTACGTCTTCCACTTCAAATCCTAAAAGAAAAAGCAAAAATCAAGAACAATTTCTCTTTCTTCAACTAATAGAGAATAGAGAAGAATTAGAATAAATATTCAACAAATTGGATTCATAAGAGCATAAAACCTCTTTTGAATCCAATTTTTTTATCCCCCCAAATCCGAAACTAACTCCTTATTTCATTTTACTAACTCCTTATTTCAGGAAAATAAAACCTTGTTTTAATTTACTGAAATCAAGTAATAATTTTTTCTTTCTTCGTTTTAATTTACTCAAACGAGGTTTTAATTTTGCAACTCCTTATTTCAATTTTTTGGCTCATTATTTTAAAATAATGCTAATTAATTTCTATTTAATGCTCTTCTTTGGCATAAGACTAAGGCTATTTTTGCTCCAAATTTATTAATTTAACATTAAAGTTATGAATAACAAGAAAATTCAAGGGCTTATAGCATCAGTTATAAAGCCTTCACACAAGTACATTGAAGAGAAAACCTTTTTAGGAATTGAAAAAATGGGAAAAATAGTTGAAAAAGAATTGGAATCCTATAGCTTCACCCTATTTAATGAAGAAGGAAATGCTTTAAATTATTTCCAAAAGTCAAAAAACACAACATTAAGCCAACAAAACATCAACAATAATGAGGATGAAGATAATTCAAACACAATTTTCCAAAAATATTCTTATAAATACAACACAAAGGGTCAAATAGTAGAAGAAAATGCCTATGATTCTAATGGGGTATTCGTACAAAAATCAATTTATGAGTACAATTCAGATGGGAAAATAGAAGAATGCAGAGAATTTGATAGAGAAGGAAAACTTATTTCTTCCAAAAGATATGACTTAAAGGGAAATATTATTGAGAAAAACACATACTATAAAAATGGAAAACTGCGTGAGAGGGAGCTATTTAAATATGATTTAGAAAAAAATACAGTAGAAAAAAACACTTATGATTCCGAAAGAAATTTTAAGAAAAAAGAGATCTACAAATACAATTCAAAAGGCAATGAAATAGAATATAACTCATTTAACTTAGAAGAAATGTTTGATTGGAAATGCATAACATCCCAATACGAATACGACCAAAGAAATAATTGGATAAAAAGAATAATCAATGATGGCGACAATTACAGAGTAACCACAAGAAAAATAGTCTATTACGGAGAAGAAGACAATACAGATTTTCCAAATTGGGATTCCCCATTTTTCAAAGATTTGAAGGAATAAAGAAAGAGCAATTAAATATAAATAGAATAAAAAATTAGTATGAAATCCTTTGTAGCTATTGATTTTGAAACTGCAAATCAACATAGAAGCATTTGCAGTATGGGGGTTGTTATTGTGAAAAATGGAATAATAACAGACAGGTTTTATAGTTTAGTTAAACCAGAGCCTAATTTCTATTGTTATTGGGCTACTGAATGTCATGGATTGACTAAGAAAGACACCAATAATGCTGAGTATTTTCCTGAGGTTTGGAGTAATATTGTTGGCAGAATTAAGAATTTGCCATTGGTTGCTCATAATAGTCCATTTGATGAGGGTTGTCTTAAGGAAAGTTATGAAAGATATAATATGAAATACCCTTATTTCCAATTCTATTGCACTTTAAGAAAAGCAAGACAGGTTATTCCTAATTTACCAAACTATCAGCTTGATACTGTTTCCAAACACTTAGGCTTCACTCTTGAAAATCATCATAACGCCTTAGCCGATGCTGAAGCCTGTGCCTTTATTGCAACAAAGATACTATAGGAATAAAGATTATTTGCAATGAATAGAAAAAGCTGTCTTGAGCAAAATGGAATTAATGGGAAAGTAAAGTCGATTGAAACTAAGACTTACTATATTTCTCGAAAGTCTGGGAAGATTAAGAAAGGGAAATTAAAGGAGTATTCTCTACGCACTTTTAATAAACAAGGCAAAGTTTTGGATGAGATTTATAAAGATGCAGATAGACAAATAAATTAAAAAACAGGTATGATTCTAAAGGCAATTTGAAAGAAGAGTTGGTTGAAATAAATTTGAAGGTTGGAAAAGACCTGACTAAAGACATTTACACAATAACATTGAAGCAAACATATAAATATGATTCAAAAGGGAATATTATTGAGTGTTTGCATTATAACAAAACAGAAAATTTTAGGAAGAAAATCTTTTTTGAATATGATCCAATGGGAAATATAATTGGCAAGTATTCATATAATTCAAAAGGGGATTTAATTCAGAAAGAAATCTATACATATAATTCAGAAGGAAAAGAAAATGAATATTCTAATTATTACAAAGAACATATTATAAATAAGAATACACACAAATATGATTCACAAAATAATCTAATTGAAACTAATAATTATTCTTTAGATAATAAACTAAGTAAGAAAATAAGATATAAATATGACAACAAAGGCAATAAGGCTGAATTTATATTTAACTCTAATGGAGAATTAGAAGAGAAAAATAATTTTAAAGCCAATGGGAAAATAATTGAACATTATACTACTAATTCAAAAGGAAACTTATATTTAAAAAATCAATCTAACTATGACTCTGATAGAAACTTAATAGAAAGATATTCTTATGATTCAAATAATAATATTCTAACAAAAGAAACTCACAATTATGAATTTGACCAAAAAGGAAACTGGATAAAAGATATTATTTTAAAAAGCATAATAGGAAGCAAGATAATTATTAGAAAGATTGATTACTATTAAAAATGTTATTATAAAAAAATATTTATCTTTGCATTGTGCCTATTAAAAATTTTATCTGAAAGACATAAAAATATATTTATAAACCCAATAATAGAAATGAAATGATAAAAGACATTAAGAATTTACTTAATCAAGTAGCTATCATTAATAAAAAAAATGAAGAAATATTAGATGCCACAGGTGGTCGTTTTAATATGTTTAAAATTTGCGGAGTCAATCATATTGAACCAACTCATTCTGCAATAATTGCTGAATTTTTAAATCCCAATGGAACTCATGGTCTAAAATCTAAACTCCTTGAATGTTTTATTGAAATGCTTGGAGATAAATTTAACATTAAAGACTTTAACTCCTCTAGAGCTAGTGTAGAGACAGAACATTATACTGGAGATGGAAGAATAGATATTTTAATTGAAGACAATCAACATAAAGCTATAATAATTGAAAATAAAATTTATGCCCCAGATCAATCTGAACAATTAAAGAGATATGATAGATATGCCCAACAACAATATAAAAATGGCTATCAAATTTTATATCTTACTCTTGATGGGCAAGAGGCATCAGAGCAAAGTGGTGAGGGAGTTGATTATGTAAAAATCTCTTACGAGACAGATATAATCAATTGGCTTGAAAGCTGTGTTTCAATAGCGACTCGCTATCCAATAGTTAGAGAAACAATAATTCAATATATTAATCATTTAAAACAATTAACAAATCAAGATATGAGCACAAAAAATGAAGAAGAAATCTCAGAAGTTTTATCAAAAATCGAAAACTTAAGAGCAGCTAAAGCAATTAGTCAAAATTATTCAGCGACTTTTAATGCTCTTGCAAAGAAGTATTTCAATCCAAAAATGGAAGAATTTGCAAAAGAAAAAGGATTAGAATATCATTTTGATTTTAGTGACGAGCCTTATATTAAATTTGATCTAACAAAATCGGATTGGAAAGGAAAATTCAAAATATTATTTACTAATGAAGAAAACAAGTGCGAGTACGGTCTCTTCTACAATTTTCCAGATGAATATAGTATTTCTGAATATGTTTCTGAAAAACTACATGAAAACTTAAGAAAAAAGACTGGAGAATCTTTTAAAAAAACTGGATTGTGGCCATTTTATAGTCAATTTTCAGAACTGACTCTTGATAATTGGGAAAATGATATTATAAATAGTGATAAGTTTTTTAACGATTGTAAAGAAAAGATAGAAACTTTACTTTCTGCAATGGAGGGGATTGATCTTTAAAATTTACAAGAAACATCCCATCCTCAATACATTTTATAAGTACTTTTATTATTGAATTTACTAGCCTATGCTTTTCTTTAGCATAGGCTTGTTTTTATCTTCGCAAGCAATATTAATATTTAAAAGTTATTTGAAATGAATAAAACACAGAACTGTCTTGAGCAAAGTGGGATCAATTGGAATGTAAAGTCGATAGAAACTAAGACTTACTATATTTCTCGAAAGTCTGGGGAGATTAAGAAAGGGAAATTAAAGCACTTTGATTTAGAGGTATATGATGAAGATGGGTATAGATTAAGTCATAATTTTAGAACTTCTAAATATGATATGAAAGTCCTTTCTGAATATGATTCTAATATGAACATTTTTAAAGAAAGTGTATTTGAAAAAGAAGCTTTGGATTATGAAATGATTTATAAATATGACTTAAATGGAAATCTTATTGAGGAATTAGTTGTTTATCCTAATGATAATTATAGAGGAGGAACAAAATATGAATATGATTCTAAAGGGAAAGTAATTAAGGAACATATAAGCAATTCAGAGGATTTGGATAGGGTGCAAATTCGTAAATATGACACAGAAGGAAAAGAAATTGAGTTTTATTCTTTTTGTGGTGGAGAACCAAACTCAAAGAATATTTATAAGCATGATTCAAAAGGCAATACTATTGAAATTAATTATTACGATGAAAAGGAAAAGCTAATTGGAATACATAAATATGAATATGATTCAAATGGGAATAAAACTGAATTTGTTTACCTTGCAAACGGAAAATTAATAAAGAAGAATATCATAAATGCCAATAGAAAAGTAGTTGAAATGTATCTCTGCAATTCAGCAGAGGATTTATATCTAAAACTTAAATATAATTACAACTCATTAGCTAACTTAATGGAAAAGTGTTCGTATGATTCTAATGGGAATATACTATATAAAGAAACCCATGAATATGAATTAGACCAAAATAATAATTGGACAAAGGATATAGTATTAAAGAATAAAAGAGGTAGTTTAATTATAATTAGAAAGATTGAGTATTATGGAAAAACGCAAAACAAGTAAGGATTAGCCATAAATATAGAGTATTTAATCCTTTAATTATTAATCTTTG
>ENA-UOOI01003322-UOOI01003322.1-fermentation-metagenome-genome-assembly--contig:-NODE-3322-length-12343-cov-13.692627_pt1 | contig 12343 bp, 6 predicted proteins | sample MGYA00245779_ERZ724027 | MGnify/ENA primary metagenome ERZ724027 (study PRJEB28704, sample SAMN03018318) | fermentation metagenome | biome: anthropogenic terrestrial biome; feature: soil; material... | reverse complement strand
GCCGGGGCTTCCAGCTGGGGTGCTTCGCGTCGCCGCCGTAGTCCACGTTCCACGGAGGATCAGTGAAAACCATCCGGGCTTTCGCACCGTCCATCAGCCGCGCGACCGCGTCCAGGTCCGTGCTGTCCCCGCACAGGAGCCGGTGATGCCCGAGCAGCCATACGTCGCCGGCCCGCGTCACTGGCTCCGTGATTTTCGCCACCTCGGCCTCGCCGTCAAAATCGTCTTCGACGATGCCGCCCGTCTGGCGGCTGTACTGCTGGTACAGTTTATCGAGCTCCGGTGCCTCGAAGCCCGTCAGCTCCACGGCGAATCCGCTTTTCTCCAATTCCTGCAGAAGCTCCGTCAGCTTCGGCGCGTCGAATTCGCCACTGATTTTGTTCAGAGCGACATTGAGTGCCTTTTCACGCTGCTCGTCGAGGTCGACCACCACGCAGTCGATTTCCGTAACGCCCAGCTGGGCGAGCACCTTAAAACGTTGGTGCCCGCCGACGATGTTTCCGGTGCGCTCGTTCCAGATGATCGGCTCCACATAGCCGAATTCCTCTACGGAGCGCAGCAGCTTTTCGTATTCCGGGTCGCCGGGCTGTAAATCCTTCCGGGGATTATACTTCGCCGGATTCAGCTTTGCCGCCGGGATTTTCCGTATGTTCATCGCGTCCATCGTCCGGTTCTCCCTTCGGGCGCTTTTTGCGGACGCGCCCGCTCATAATCGCGGCAATCAGGTCTTTCTCCGGGTTTTTGATGATATGCTCGCTGTTGCGGGACACCACATCCCAGATCACGCCCCAGGTCAGCGCGACGTTTTTCTGCAGCTTGAGCATCGCTTCGGTGAAGCTGGTGACCGTCAGCTCATGCTTCTCGTTGTACCCGACGATGGCCGTTTTGGACAGGGCATACTGCGCGTCGATGAGATAATATTTGGCCATGACGTAGTCGCATATATTTTCAACCGGGATGAGGTTCAGGCACCCGGACGGCTCAAGGTGATCAAGGGTTTTCTCAAAAATTTCCTCGATGGAGATAAAATTCAGCGCGGGCTTCTCCATGTGCCGGAGGTATTCCGGCATCTTCGGGCGGCCTGTGCCGCCGCTGAACTCGATTTTTTTCAAAGGCCGCCGGCCCGGATTCCCCGCCGCCAGTTTCTCGGCCAGCGGCTTCGGCTTGCGGCCCGCGCCTTTTCTCGCTCCTCCGCTGGGCATCCCGTCACTCCTTCCGCACAGACAGTGTCTTTGCATGTATATGCGGCTTTTTTTCAAAATGTGCCCGCTTTTTCCGTTGTTTTTGTCGCGGTTTGTCCGTTCCTATCGCGGCCTGTCCCTTGCCGCCGTGCCGCCGCCCGCGCCCGCTTCCGCCAGATTCCTGAAAAGCTCCGGGATTTTCCGGGCAAACAGCAAGTACACTTTTTGAAAAAAGCCGGCTCTTTGAAAAAACAGGTTGTCAGGCCTGTTTTTCAAAACAGAGAAAGCCCCGAAACATCAGCGTTTCAGGGCTTCTCTGATTTTTTTGAATTCGCGCGTGTAGCGTACGAAACCCTGCCGCGCTGTCCGCGAAGCGAGGTTACAGAGATCAGACCGCCCCCTGGGGGGGTCAGCGGCGGGAGTTTTCAGCCGCGATGGTGATTGCGGAATGGCAGGACTTGCAGAGTGCCATCAGGTTGGATTCTTCATGGGTGCCGCCTTCAGCGACGGGAACGATATGGTGGACTTCCTCGGCGGGGACGGTGCGCCCGGCCTTGAGGCATCGTTCGCAAAGCGGATGCTTCGCGAGGTACAGGGCACGGATGGTTTTCCAGCGCCTGCCGTAGACCTTGTTCGAGCCGGGGTCGCGGCGGTACCGGTTGTACTCGCGGTTCGCCTGCGAAGCGTGAGCTTCGCAGTACCTGCCGTCGGTCAGGTTTGGGCAGCCGGGATAGGCACAGGGTTTCTTCGGCTTGTGGGGCATAAAGGCACCTCCGATTGAAAATATAGGACAGCTTATGAGCGGGAGGGCACAAGTGAGCGGAAGCCCATATATTTTTTTCTTATTATTAAGGAATCACTCTAAACCTCTTTTTGGCTTCGCGTAACGCAATATGTGAGAAAAACCCGCTCCATTCGCTCCAATGCCGATAACCGGTAGCCGGAACCCGCTCGGGACAACACTCAAGACTGCTGCATCCTCTTACATGAGTTTAATACCGCGAAAGATACGACGGCGGGTCACAGGCTCGTCGGCAGTGGCCACGCCGGGCAAGCCGGCCACCTCGCCGTTGAACCGCCGTTGGGAGACCGCTTTCAGGTTTCCATCCTCGCAATAGTCTTTATAGCTGTCGTACAACTCCTGCCGGAAGCAGGCCGCGCCCGCCGCGACGGTGCAGCAGTCCTCCACATACGCCAGCACGCTGTTGTTTTCGATCTTGTACTGCTTGAGCTCGGCGAGAGTGCGTTCGGTTTCGCCGAACTGGTAGTTCTGCGCGATCAGCCGCTTCAGCCCCGAGATCGACCACGCCAGGATACCGTCGCGCTCCTCCGCCAGTTTTTCCTTCAGCTGAAAGTCACGCTTCTCCGGCGGCACCGGTTTGGAGAAGCGGATGATGATCAGCCGCCGGTAAAAGGCCTCGCTGCGGTCGCCGTAGTTGCGGGGGATGTCGTTGCAGGAGTAGAGGAAGCGGGCGTAGGGCTTGAAGCTGAACGGGTCTTTGTGCTTGCGCTCACCGGTGATATAATCCTCGCCCGTGACGGCCTTGAACATGCCGGCGTCGTCGATGCTTTTGTTGGAAAGGTCGGCGTAGATATTCGCCAGCTTGCCGAACAGTTCCGCCGGCTGAAAGCGTTCGGACAGGTGCTGCAGCGGGATGTTGGACACGTTTTCCGCGCCCAGCAGGATATCCTGTACCACCTGCAGAATTGTGGATTTCCCCACGTTCGCCAGCCCCACCAGCATGAAGGACTTCTGCGCCTTCGTGATCGGGACGAGGAAATACCCGAAGATCTCCCGCAGCAGCTCGATTTCCGGCTCGTCGAGAATGCCGTTTAGAAACGCCATGAAGCGCGGGCATTCGGCCTCCGGGTCGTATTTCGCCTTGATCTGCACGGTCGAGTAATACTGCGGGTCGTGCGGGCGGAAGGCGTCGTCGAGTACGTTATACAGGCCGTTCTGCGTGTTGATGATGTACGGGTTCGGGTTGATCTCCCGGATGGGCTTGCGGATGATCAGCTGCCACTGGCCCTCGGCGTCGTTGATCTGGTTCATGGTGGCGTCGCGCGGAATCAGGTAGGTGCGCACCGCCGCTTTCGCGTCCTTGTCGCCCTGGGGCGCGTAGACGCCGCCATTGTAAAAATAATACTGCTCGGCGGTGTAAAACGCGTGGAACCGGTCGGCGAGGTGGTTTGCCAGAATGCCCGGCAAAAAGCGCAGGCCTCCTTTCGCCGATTGCTCATACCAGTCCGGCAGTTCTTTGCCTGACTTCTCCCGCTGCGCCTCGCGCGTTTCGGAGAACCGGCGGTACAGGTCGCGGTACAGCGCGGTCAGGGGCTTAATGTCATCCAGCTTGAAGCCGAAATGCTGGCGGACGTCGTATTTGAGGAAAATTTCGGCGAGGCCCGCGTCGGCGTTATACAGGTAATCGTTGATGAAGCGCTGGGCGGCCCGCAGGTCGGTGGACGGGTCGTGGCTCAGCTTCAGGCCGGCGAGGATTTTTTTGAGTTCCGTCAGTTTCATGGGCCGGAACGCCAGCCCTGCCGGCGACTTGCAGGTGCAGGCGCTGCCACCGGGGCTCCCGGCGTTTTCCATTCTGGGGCAGACAAAGCCGTGCTCCGCAATCTTCCGGCAGGTCATGGGCTTCGTGCCGGATTTATGGAAATGGTCGATCTTCGCCTGCGTAATCTTGAAATCATACTTCGGGTACGGCTTCGACAGCTTGTGAATCACGGCCTCGCCGCCCTCGAAAACCGCCAGATTGGAGATCATGGCGTACCAGTCCGGCTCCGGCAGGGTTTTGGCGTTGCGTTTGCAGTGCTGGATAAACGCGCAGCGCCGGCCCACCAGCACCAGCCCTTTCTGGGTGCCGCGCTCCCTGACGGAGAACGGAGTGGATGGAACCTGGCTTTCATCGGGAAGCTCCGGAAGAACGGCCTCGAGCTGCCGCTGCGTATAGCGCAGCTCCGGATTGAACTTGATGCATTCCACCAGAACGGGCTCTTCCTTGCAGTGGTAGTATCCCGGCAGACGAAAAAACCGGCTTTCGTTTACGCAAGCCGGGTCCGCGCCAAAATAAGCGATGAGCCGTTTCTGGATGGGCCGGAAGCGCTCGACTTTGGCGTTCTTCATCAGCCAGTAGCAGTGGAGCGACTTCCGGGTCTTGACGATCAGCGACGGCTCCAGCGCAAAAGCCCGTATCTTTGCCAGCTGCTCTTCCAGAGGGATATTGTCGCATTCCATAAACTGAGCGTTGATGCGGGTGATGTCCGAATCCTCGTGCCCGCCGTAGTTGATGACAAAATAGATGCCGCGCCCCTGATTGTTGTGCGCTTTGAGTGAATCGGCGAGGTCGTCGAAGTCTTCCAGCACCGTTACCAGCTTCTGACCGGAAAATGCACTGTCGGGCTTGTCGCTGAACACGCGCAGGCAGACTTTTTCCTTCAGATCGAAAAACGGGCGCAGAAATTCCTCCGGCGGGATATTGACGCCGCGCAGGGAGTATTCGCTCACAGGCATCCCTCCAGTTCCCGCAGCTCGCCGAAGCGTTTTCCGGCGGCTGCTTCTGCCACAATCGGCACCGAAAACGCCTCAAAAGGCTGCGTTTCCATACAGGTTTTAATGAAAAGTACGGCCTCTTTCAGGTGATTTTCGGGCAGTTCAAAGACCAATTCATCGTGAATCTGCAGCAGCGGACAAAGCCACGGGCGCTCGGGCAGGCCCCGGACAATTCGTCCGAGAGCGAGTTTGAGAATGTCCGCCGCCGTACCCTGTATCGGCGTGTTCATGGCCACACGCTGCGCGAAAGACTTCACGTTCCAATTGGTGGACGTGATGCCGGGCAGGGAGCGCCGCCGCCCGAGCCATGTTTCGGTGTATTTGCGGAACTCGGCCCGGCGTTTCGTTTCCTCCTGCCAGCGGGACAGGCGCGGGTACCCGGCTTTCAGGCTGCGGATAATCCGATCGCATTCGTCGAGCGAAACGTCCAGCCCGGCCTTGAATTTCAGCGTCTTTTGCAGGCCTTTCGGAAACAGGCCGAAAAAGGTGCCGAAGTTGCAGTTTTTGGCGATGGTACGCCGCTCCTTATATTTCGGGGCGGTTTTGTCCTTAGCCTGCTCCAGCGGGATTTTATAAATGACCGAGGTGGTCTGGGCATGGATATCTCCGCCGGAACGGTAGGTTTCCAGCATTTTTTCATCCTTGCAGTAGAACGCGCCGACGCGCAGCTCAATCTGTGAGAAATCCAGCGACAGCAGGAGTTTACCCTCCGGCGCGGCGATGAAATTGCGTACGCCGATATCGTCCGCGCCTGCCCTCGGCATGTTCTGGCAGTTCGGATTCTTCGAGGCGAAGCGTCCCGTTTCGGTGGCCAGCGGCAGCAGATCTGGATGGATGCGACCAGTGGCCGTATTCACATATTTGAGATATCCGTCTATGTAGGTAGACTTGATTTTCCCCCAACGACGGTATTCCTGCACCAGTTCGAACAGGCGAACCAGTTCGGGCCGATTTTTCTCGCAATGCTCTTTCAGTAGAATCAGTGCTTCATCATCCAGCGCGTCCTGCTCCTTCTCCGTCTGCTTTACTTTCGGAAGCTTCAGTCGGTCGAACAGATACTTCTTGAAAGCGGCGGTGCTGGCGTTCGCGCCGACTGGGACGTCGCCGATGATGAACGCGATGTCCCGGCGCAGTTCCGCCAGCTTTTTTTCGGCTTCCGAGCCCTTCTGCTCCATCAGCGGGCGGTCGATTGGAAGCCCGTTATACCGCATCAGACCGACATAGACGGCGGTAGGCGATTCGATCTTTTCTGTGATGAAGCAGTGTTTCGGCAGGAACCGGTCGAACCAGCCGTTGAACAGGTGGTACAGTCGCAGAGCGCAATCCGAGTCCGCGCAGGCGTATCGGACGGTGCGCTCGGCCTGTGGATCGAGCTCGTCAAAGTGGAGGCCGCCGACCGTCTCGGTATAGGACGGCAGCTGCTGGCCGAAGTATTCCGGTACGAGCGTTTTCAGCCCGCAGTCGCCGAGGGATCGGAACTCCTTCTCATTTTTATACACCAGCTGCGCCGCAGCAATGGTATCGTAGCAGGGCTCCTGCACGACGATGCCGCGCGCGTACAGGAACGCGCTCTCGAAAGCCAGGTTGTGGGCAATCTTGGTGACGGCGGGATTCATGAAAAAGGCCGGCTTCAGCCAGCCCCAGACAGCATCCTGCTCGGCAGCGGTTTCCCCGACGCGGTGCGCGAGCGGCAGGTAGACGGCGTCGCCCTCGGCCACCGAAAAGCTGATGCCGGCGATATGCGACTTGTGCGCGTCCAGCGCGGCGCGGTCGTCGCTTCGGTATGCGTCGTCCGGCGCGGTCTCAAAGTCGAAGGCGGCGATGGAAGCGCCGGAAAGATAGGCTTGCAAGTCCGGTAAGGACAGGATGGATCGGTATGGCATAAAATTCCCCCTCAGTAAAAAATACACCAGAATAAAATTTATGCTGACTCAGGGAAAATCTTATGTTGTCCAAGTGAAGAAATGGTTTCAAGGAAATTTACATTTAAGGATTGCTTTTATTCAGATAAAAGAATACAATAAATCTTGGTAATTATAATTTCCGCCGTGAGGTACAATAATGGAATTTAAAACAACGAAACAGGCCGCCAAAGAATGGGGAATTTCAGCAAGGCGCGTCGCTATCTTATGCGAGCAGGGGCGTATTGAGGGCGCGGCAAAGGCGGGGAAAACATGGCTTTTGCCTCCGGAAGCCTCTAAGCCCGGCGATTTGCGAAAAAAAGCCATTTACACTCAAAACGAATAACAAATTCGATTTATGCTTGAGATATATGGATTTGGGGAGGAAGAAAAATGCCACGGGGACGTAAGAAACAAGAAGAAATTGATGTCAGCAAAATGCGTGACATCGAAACATATGAACATAAGGACAAAAAACGTAAAAACAACCCGCCAGTGGGGATGGCGCAGCACGACACCGCGCCGGAGTCGAAGAAGACCTACGCTTTTGATCCCCATATCGATCCGACATTGGAGTGGGCGGGCAAGAAGGAAGGGCTTTCTTTCGATGTACCCACTTCTTCTATCCATATTCACGAATCTATCAAGCCACATAAAATTATTGGGAGAGTACAAAATCAATATAGTGAGGCATTAAAAGGCCAATTAGTCGGGCAACAGTCAATGTTTGAAGCCGAGACTCCTGCAGAGCGTATGCGCCGGCGCAGAGAATCCATCGAATTTTATAAACATGGCGTGGATTGGACGAACCGCCTGATTGCGGGCGACAGCCTTGTCATCATGAACTCCCTGCTTGAAAAAGAAGGCATGGCCGGACAGGTGCAGATGGTGTACATAGATCCGCCCTATGGTATCAAATACGGCTCCAATTTCCAACCGTTTGTGGATAAACGGGATGTGAAGGATAAAAAAGACGAGGACTTAACCCAGGAACCGGAGACGATCAAGGCTTTTCGTGATACTTGGGAACTTGGCATTCACTCTTATTTGACCTATCTACGCAACCGCCTTCTTTTGGCGAGGGAACTGCTTTCTGAAAGTGGAAGCATTTTTGTGCAGATCAGCGATGAGAATGTGCATTTGGTACGTTGCTTGTGTGATGAAGTGTTTGGATCAGAGAACTTTATCAGTCAGATTATATTCAGAAAAAAACAAATGCCTTTAGGCGCTGCCTACCTTGAAAATACTTGTGACTTCATTGTCTGGTATGCGAAAGAAAAAACCTCTGTGAAATTCAGACAGTTGTTCAAACCTAAAGACGTACAGGGCGATAACCATTGGAATATGATTGAACTTCCTAATGGAACACAGAAGAAGATGACGAACGATGAATTGAATGATCACACATTATTACCAAAGAATTCAAAAATCTTTAGGTTGCTACCTTTATATCCTGCGGGTTTTAATGAAAATGCTTTATTTGGTGTTGAGTACAAAGGAAAAACTATATTTCCTCCGTCGGGGAAAAGCTGGAAGACGTCAGAAGATGGTATGAAACGACTTATTAGCGCAAATAGAGTTACGCAGTATGACGTGGGTGAAACTTTACAGTATATAACATATTTAGAGGACTACAATGTTTCACCAATAATGGATTTATGGATAGATACAGCGCCTCCATCGAATAAAATCTATGCAGTCCAGACGGCCCCACTTCCTATCCAGCGTTGCCTCCTCATGACTACCGATCCCGGTGACCTCGTCCTTGATATCACCTGTGGGAGCGGCACGACAGCGTATGTCGCCGAGCAGTGGGGGCGGCGATGGATCACTTGTGACACCTCGCGTGTGGCGATTACCCTCGCTAAAAAGCGGTTGATGACCGCGACGTTTGACTATTACAAACTGGCTCACGAAGAGCAGGGCGTTGCCGGAGGTTTCGTCTACAAGACCGTGCCGCATATCACATTGAAATCCATCGCCAATAACGAGCCGCCCGCGACGGAAACGCTTTATGACCAGCCGGAAGTGGATAAAACCAAAATACGGATTTCCGGGCCGTTTACGGTGGAAGCCCTGCCCGCGCCCGTGGTGAAACCGTTAGACGATGCTTTTGAAATCACGGAAGACGACACCGCCAAGCAGAGCGACTGGCGGGATGAACTTCTCGCGACCGGTATCCTCGGGCGCGGCGGTGACAAGATCGAATTCAGCCGCGTGGAGCCGCTTTCCGGTACCACATATCTGCAGGCGGAAGCCGAAACAAAAGAGGATGTTCCGCGCCGCGCTGTCATTTGCTTTGCAGACGAAACAAAGCCGATGGATTCGCGCATGGTTTCGCTCGCGCTCACGGAAGCGGAAGACCTGCGTCCCTCGCCGAAGTTGATCATCTTCGCGGCTTTCCAATTTGACCCCGAGGCGGCGAAAGATATCGATAATACGAATTGGAGCGGTGTCACCTGCCTGAAGGTGCAGATGAATACCGATCTGATGACGGAAGATCTTAAGAAAAAGCGTTCCAGCAACCAGAGCTTCTGGCTTGTCGGCCAGCCGGATGTGGAACTGATCCATATTGAGAAAGGCAAGGATAAGGGTAAATATAAAGTCAAGGTGAATGGCTTTGACTATTATGACGTGAAAAAAGGCACCGTGGAAAGCGGCAACTCCGGGCGGATCGCCATGTGGATGCTGGATACCAATTACGACGGCATGTGCATTGAACCAATGCAGGTGTTTTTCCCACTGGGCGGCAAAAAAGACGGATGGAATAAGCTTGCCAAAACATTGAAGGCCGAAATCAATCAGGAGCTCATCGAGCAATATGCGGGAACGGAATCTCTTCCGTTTTCGATTGACGGCGGCGCAATGATTGCTGTAAAAATCATTGACGATCGCGGAATTGAGAGCCTGAAGGTTCTGAAAGTGGGGGGCTGACGTATGGCGGGTATCGACAAACTTATTATAAACTCCGCCTTTCGGGAGCCGGAATGCCATTGGAAATATAACCTGAACAAGCAGACGTTTGAAAAGGAACCCGGTCGCCGCCCGGCGGGATACTTCATTGCAGGGCAAGGCTCAAATGCCTATAACGATGTAGGGCAATTTGTTGAGCTTCCGCTTGTGAATAGGATTCGCACCCGTGTTGCGGAGTGGCGTTCCGCCGGGTACCCCGGTGTTACAGGCGTGACAAAAAAACTTCTTGAGCATTGGAACGATAAGGATGCGCGGACATACCAATTTTTCTGGTGCCAAATGGACGCCATCGAAACGATTATCTGGCTGGTGGAAGCGCCGGAGGCAGACCGCGTAGGCATCACCATTCCCGGAGACGGCGGCCCGTTCCAGCGCATATGTACCAAGCTTTGCACAGGCGGCGGAAAAACCACGGTCATGGCAATGCTCATCGCATGGCAGGTGTGCAATAAAGCAACCTATCCGCAGGACAAGCGTTTTTCAAAAAATGTCTTTATCGTGGCCCCCGGCCTTACAGTCAAGAGCCGTTTGCAGGTCCTGATGACGGGCGGAGACGATAATTACTATGCGCAATTTAATGTTGTCCCGGTGGGTCTGATGCCTCGCCTGCGCGAAGGAAAAGTAATCATCAACAACTGGCAGTCGCTGGCTTGGGAGTCCGATGAGACCCTTGCAAAGAAAAAGAGCGTTGACAAACGCGGCGCAAAATCCGATGAAGCCTATGCGCGTGAAGTGCTGGGCGAAATGGCAAACGCCCGGAATATTCTTGTCATAAACGACGAGGCTCACCATGCATGGCGCAAAAACCCGGAAGTAAAAGTAAGCGGCAAAGAAGCGAAAGAAGCCGCTGAAGAAGCCACCGTCTGGGTGAGCGGCCTTGACCGGATTCATAAAGCTCGCGGCATTTTAACGTGCTACGATTTTTCTGCCACACCGTTTGCACCCAGTGGAAAGAAGAACGATGAAGAAGCTCTTTTCAGCTGGATCATCAGCGATTTTGGCCTGAACGATGGCATTGAATCCGGTTTGGTCAAAACCCCTCGCGTAGTCGTGCGCGACGACGGTACGCCGGATGCCGTGACTTTTCGTTCCAAGCTATATCATATCTACGCCGACGAAACCGTACGCGAAGACATAAATCGTTCCGCCAAACCGGAGGAACCCCTGCCGGACTTACTCACGCAGGCGTACTATTTGCTTGGGAAAGACTGGCTCGAAACTTATAAAGAGTGGCAGAATGCAGGTCAAACCATCCCGCCAGTCATGATCACCGTTGCCAATCGAACAGAAACGGCAGCGCGTATTGAATATGCGTTTAAACACAATCGCATCCCGGTGGACGAGCTCTGCGAGCCGGAATATCTGCTGCATATCGACTCTAAAACGATGGATGAAGCGGAAGGCATTGATGTTGAGGACGTTCCGTTCAATGAGGATGGCGATGAAGGCTTTGGTAAGCGCAAACTTAGTAAAAAAGAAGCCGCGGCCATCCTGCGCGACACGGTAAATACCGTCGGTCAGCGCGGCAAACGCGGCGAGCAGATTCGGAATGTAATATCGGTAGGAATGCTTTCCGAGGGCTGGGATGCGAAGACGGTGACCCATATCCTTGGACTCCGTGCATTCTCCAGCCAGCTGCTCTGCGAGCAGGTGGTCGGACGCGGTCTGCGTCGCACATCCTACGATCTTGAAGATGGAAGCGATATGTTTACGCCGGAGTATGTGAATATTTTCGGGATACCATTTACATTTTTGCCGCATGAATCGGACGAAGCGGGCATTCCAAAGCCTCCCAAGCCGAAGACGCAGATTGAACCTCTGCCGGAACGGGTTGATTATCAGATCAGCTTCCCCAATATCATCCGCATCGACCGCAAGTTCAAACCTACGCTAAATTTGGATATTGATAAAATGGATACGCTCGTGCTGGAAGCGTCTGAAACGCGCATCCGCGCTGAGCTCGCACCCGTAGTCGACGGTAAAACCGATCTTATGAAATGCACCGATATTGATCTCGAAAAACTTGACCGGGAACTCCGGATGCAAAAAATTATCTTCGAGACTGCCGGGCAGGTTTACGATTTAGTGAAAGCCTCCTGGCAGAGCGAGGGAACGAAGTTTGCCTTGCTCGGTCAGGTGATCCGATTGGTAGAGAAGTATCTCGCTTCGGACGCAATTGTCATAAATCCGCCGCTTTTCAACACTGATCCGATTCGCCAGCGCATTGTACTGATGATGAACATGAACAAGATTGTCCAGCACCTCTGGAGCTTTATTAAACTGGAACAGACGGAAAGCCTTGTGCCCATATTCGACGTCAATAAAAAGGTGCGTTCGACCGGAGATATGCCCACATGGTATACTAGTAAGCCGTGCCATATTACCCAGCACTCCCACATCAGCCATTGTGTGTTTGACAGCGGCTGGGAGTCTACCGAAGCGTTTAAGCTGGAGAAAAATCCGAATGTTGCGGCATGGGTGAAGAACGACCATTTGGGCTTTGAGATTGTTTATGTTTTTGATGGCGTTGTGAGAAAATATTATCCTGATTTTCTCATCCGCCTTAAAAACGGAAAAATGCTCGTTCTTGAAACGAAGGGACAAGTGACACGGCAAGTGACCGAAAAGCGCAAGGCCCTTGAGGAATGGATTGCCGCAGTGAATCAACTTGGCGATTACGGCGAGTGGGTTTCGGATATGTCGACCAATGTGGCGGATGTGGACGGGATTAT
>ENA-UOOI01003321-UOOI01003321.1-fermentation-metagenome-genome-assembly--contig:-NODE-3321-length-12344-cov-9.242982_pt1 | contig 12344 bp, 10 predicted proteins | sample MGYA00245779_ERZ724027 | MGnify/ENA primary metagenome ERZ724027 (study PRJEB28704, sample SAMN03018318) | fermentation metagenome | biome: anthropogenic terrestrial biome; feature: soil; material... | reverse complement strand
ATGACAGTAAATCCACGATATTCTGTACGCAGCAGAAAGTCTCTGACTGGCATTCCCGTCTGGGAGGTGGCACGTTAGCGGATGCAATAATGGATCGAATCGTCCATAATTGCATAAGAATCGGGACCGGAAATCTAAATATGAGAGAGATTTTTTCCGATCATTAAGTTTTCAAAGAACCATTATATAGTACCGTCCTTCGGGGCGGTACTGATAAGTGAACAGGTGGTTTCTTTACTGCGTATTGGTGGTTTTGAAAAACTGAACCTGTGGTTCTAAAAACGCGTAATATGCACTATCATCGTCAAGAAAGGTACAAAAACACATATATCACAATTATAACGTAAATTTCGCGCATGCAAAATGAATTAGTCTACCGGAAACACAGCCTAAAGCATCGGAAGAAACTACGGAGCAGTTTCTTTCACACCGTTGCATCAAGGAGGAGGATTAGAACCTGCATCCTGTTTTGTTAATTGGACGACCGTATAAAAAAGCGGGGGGCATCTTTAATGCCTCGTTATAAAAATTTTTCAATGTGATGCCTAGGCAACATCAACTTAAAAAGAAGTGGCACTACCTAAGACTCACTGCTGATCAATCTGGTTCAGTTTGGCCCTGATAATACTTTTGCTTAAATGTCGCTGAAGCAGGATACTCCAGAGCCTAGTACCACCGTTGGCGGCATACGCAGCTACTTGTTCAGCAACTTTTCCAGGCCTGTAATCGCCACATCTGGTTTTATCCGGACAGGTTCTTTTCCGTCCTTGATTAAATAAACGCTGGGAACTTCCCTAATATTATATTTTTTAGCAATGTTTTTCTTGCATGACATATCTATTTTCATTAACCTGAATTTATTTCCGGATCCGGCTACAGCTTTTTCCAGCCCTGATATCATTTCCAAGCTGCCTTCAACAACAGGACTCCAAAAGGCCATCAACAAAGGCTTATTCGGATTTGTTTCAGCTATAAAATCTTCTCTTTCAATAATATACCTTTCAGCGGCGACTGCAGCAGTAGCACCGTCCGCAGCAGCTGTAACAACCTGCCGAAGATATTTTTCTCGGGCGTCTCCTGCTACATAGACACCACTAACTGAGGTTTCCATCATGTCGTTGGATATGATGTATCCTCGTTCATCCATCTCTACTTTACCTCTTAAGAAACCGGTACTCGGTACATTTCCCACATATATAAATATGCCATCAGCCTTGAAATCAGTTAGTTCCCCGGTTTTCAAGTTCTTAAGGACTACTCCTGTAACCTCGTCCTCTCCGTATATCTCTTCTACAACGGAATTCTAGATGAATTCAATTTTGGGATTCTGAAATGCTTTGGCGGCACTAACCTTATTACAATCCAAATGGCCTTCATCATGGATGACTATAATTGTAACCTTGTTGGCAAACCTGGTAATATACATAGCTTCTTCTACAGCTGCATCACCATTGCCAACCACAACTACATGCAAATCCTGATAGAAATCGGCATCACAGGTGGCACAGTATGACACACCGTTACCCTGCATTTCTTTTTCTCCTGGTATATTGAGACGCCGGGGTTGTGAACCTACTGCTACTATTATCGTCTGGGTCCGTAATTCTCGGTCCTTCTTGGTTTTTATAGTTTTTATGTCTCCATTAAGTTCAATTTCTACTACTTCATCTCTGGTGATCTCAGCGCCGAATTCCCGGGCATGGTCTGCCATAGCCGCAGTTAAATCGGGACCGGTTGTATTCTTAAAGCCAGGGTAGTTTACCATTTCTCTTGTAGTACAAGCCATACCCCCAACTGATCCTTTTTCCAAAATTACAGTCTTTAGTTTGGCTCTGCCGCCGTATATCCCCGCCGCTAGTCCTGCTGGGCCTCCTCCAATGATTATAATATCGTAAAGCTCTGACATTGACTTCCTCCTATAATATTTGGTCTATTTTTCCCGCAAGTTCATCGGTTTCCACCAAGCCAGCCTTCTTGCCTTGATATTCTCCATTATTAAACAGCAGAATTTGAGGAACACCCTTTAAAGAAAATCTCTGAAACAGATTTTTTTCTTCTTCTACATCAACATGATAAAAGCCACATTTATCAACATACTTTTCTGCCAATTCCTCTACCATTGGAATAACCTCCTGGCAGACATGGCACGTTTTTCTGGAAAATACCACCACACATGGCTCACAGTCATCATAGACCACTTTTTCAAAAGTTTGCGTATTTAACGGTTTTAGTTGCATTTTCCTAATCCTTCCTATTTATTTTATCGTTTACTAATAGAACCTATAGTAAATTCAAAATTAATACATTTTGACTGAATTAACTGCATTAATACTACCGGCTCGGGCTACAAAATTTGTAGCCCACTCCGGATGAGACGGTGCATATAAATGATTATAAGATGCTATTACATTATGAACAATAATCCCATCCACATAGTTGTCAATCCCACATCCGCGGTTAACCTTGAAAACATACCGCATTTTATCAGTTTCAACATTGCAAACCTGTGAGTAATGAAATTCATGCCCCTTAATCTCCGAACCCATTGCAAACAAATAGTTAGGACTGGTAACAATCAAATTAGTGTATCCATGTCCTCTTGGTCGGGATGACATCTTGGTCTCGCATGGCAAAACACCGCACATTTCAAAACTCTGCCCGCCGTAGTAAATCCGCTTGGATAGGTACATTAATCCGCCGCATTCAGCATAAATCGGCAATCCGCTAATTGCAGCCCTGCGTATGGACATGCGGAGTGCTACATTATACTCCAGTTCCTTGCCAAAAATTTCAGGAAACCCTCCTCCAATATATAATCCTTGTATATTGGAAGGCAGGCATCCATCTTTAATACTATTAATAAATACCAACTCTGCTCCGGCTTGTTCCAATTCTTCGAAATTTTCCGGATAATAGAAATTGAAAACATTATCTTTTATTATTCCGATGCGAACCCTTCGGGTAACATTTTGCTTATTATTTGCTTGCGGCAATCCCTGGACTGCCGAGGCTATATCCAATATCGCATTTAAGTCCGTATACTGTGAAATCTGTCGTCCAAGGTTATCTATAAGCTCATGAACCTGATCCCATTCATCAGCTGCTACCAATCCTAAATGTCTCTCGGCGATAAAAGGCGTCTTTTGTTTGGGGATTGAGCCCACTACTTTTATTCCGGTATAGGTATCTATTGCGTTGCGCAGAATATCCTCATGCCGGGGCCTTGCTACTTTGTTAAGAATTATGCCTGCAATCTCAGTTCCCGGTTCAAAATTCTGAAATCCCCTTATCATAGCAGCCACGCTCCGGGTCATGCGCGTAGTGTCGATCACCATAATTATTGGAGCTTTTACTGCCCGCGCTACTGCTGCCGTACTGTCGCTTCCTTTCACATCAAGTCCATCATAAAGCCCCATAGCGCCTTCAATAACCGCAATATCAGCTTCCCGACATCCTTGGGCAAATTGTCCCCACAGTTGTCTAGCATTTAAAAAATATAAATCAAGACTTCGGCAAGTCCTGCCAGCAGCTAAACTCAGCCATCCGGGATCAATAAAGTCCGGACCTTTCTTAAAAGGCTGGACAACTAACCCCACCTTTTTCAAAGCGGCGATCAGGCCCAGCGTTATAGTAGTTTTGCCTGAGCGCCCATGAGGAGCACCGATAATAAGCCTCATACATCTCACCTTTTTCGGATTGTGTACCATTGCCATCAAAATTCATATATATTTCTATTTAAATTTAAGCATAGGAAAATATATTAGTATAATATATTTTTTAAATGCTTCTATAAGGTTTAGATTATACAATATTGCTAGTTTGCGCTGTTTGGACTTGATAAAATTGGCTGTTTGCGGGCTTTTCCTTGGTAAAGAGGGAGTTAAAGTGAAAGCACTTATGCATATGAATGCAGACCAGGCAGCAAGTAATTTACCCCGAAAAATGTAAACAGGATGGCTACAAAACCCAGAATAGCCAGCCAAGCAGCCCGTTTTCCCCTCCATTCCAACATTAACCGCGCATGTAAATAGCCGGCATATATGATCCAGGTAATCAGAGACCATGTTTCTTTGGGGTCCCAGGACCAATAAGTTCCCCAAGCATAATTGGCCCAAATAGCTCCGGTTATTATGACCAAAGTTAAAAAAGAAAAGCCGAAAATAATAATCTTGTAAGACAGTTCATCCAATACCATCGCAGGCGGCAATCGCAACTCCACTTTCAGCACATTTTCTTCATAATATGTCTTTAAAATATACATTAAGCCCAGACCAAACGAGACGGCAAAAGCTCCATAGGCTAGTATAGCAGTTATTACATGAAAGACTAGCCAATAACTCTTTAAGGCCGGCGGTATGGCCTGAATAGCCGTCTTGCTCGGCTCCATTAGCATTATTACGTAACTTATGAGCAGAAAAGGTATGGGCATTACAAAGGCGCCCAGCATCTTAAGTTTAAAGCGAAACTCCGAATATAATAGAATTAAAACAATCGCCCAACAGAAGGCAATAATAAATTCATATCCATTTGATAATGGTAATCGTTGCGCCCTCATTGTTCGTGCAATTAGCGCTACAGTATTGCCGCTCCAGCCAATAACGGTTAATACATATGCAAATTTAGCCCCGCGATTGGCCCTGGCAGCCAACCAGTATACGAACATAGCTAAAAAATATATTATTAAGATTACATATATACTATAAGTTTCAATACTTTGCAGCGCTTGATACATTAATATTTCTCCTAAACGGCAAATCAAACTTGCGGAAAACTATTGATGAAGCCTCTTTTCATTTTAGGTATCGCAATTTTTGTCACAATCCAAACTGATAAACAGCCAGCAGTGATTTTTCCCAACATAACAGCTAATATTAAGGTGGGCTGAAAATTTGCCGTAAAAGAAAGATGATCCCCAAACAAATAAGCCCCGCACACAGAGAATGCTAATGCCTTCACCTTATCTTCGGGTTTTAAGTTTTTTACTATTGTGAATAACGCAATTCCATTGGCAGAAGCCGCGAGAATTGCTATAACCGCAGAATCTGATAAATGGAACAAACGTCCAATTGCAGCTAACGGTGTTTTTAAATAAGTTTTTATCAGATAAACCATTGGGAAGGCTCCACACAGCATGATGCCAATGTATCCAGCAACCTCCAATGCTCTTGTTACATCCTTCTTATCCGCAATGATTGGTTCAAACCCCCAATGACCAAGTATCAATGTGCCCAATCCTGTGAAATATTCAATAACACATAGCACAACAATAATACGCAATGCACTATCCATGATTTTCCCGAAAAATATAAATCCTTTAATGGTCTTATCCGGTATAACTGCCAATCCACAAGCAATCAATCCACAAATAATAATTAATGGGAACAAATTAATAATTATTTGCATAAAAGTTAAATGCAACTGATAAGTTGCCGCCCCACTTGTTGCAACTACGGGACGAATCATAGGTTGAGTGATTGCAATAGTCGCACTAGATATAAAAACACCGACTGGTATTGCCAAAAAGCCTGACATAACACCCAAAGCCCAATATTTTCTATCCTCTAAAGGAATAATTTTTAACGCAACCGGTATTCCAAATACAATTGTGGAACCTGCCATATAACCAATCATCATCGCCATGATCCAATTTTCATTGGAAGATGCTAAGGTGTGGGCAAGTTGATATCCGCCCATGTCTACCGCAATAAAAGTAGTGGCTGCGATAGCTAGATCCGCCCCCAATGATGAAAAAACCGGACTAACGACACTTGAAATAAATTTTGTTAAATATGGAGCTGCAGCCATAATCCCTGCTACCGGTAGAAAAATAGGTCCAATTGCATTGATTCCATTTAAAAATTGCTGTCCCAATTCACTTTTTTCATTAACTATGGACGCGATACATCCAATTGCTGCACAAGCCATAATGACATATATAATTATTTGCCCAAATAAAACCACGTTCTTTCCCCTTTTTCATTAAAATTTTTTGATTTTATCATATATAATTAAATTTATAAATATATATAGTTTATTTCTGAAAGAGACGATCCACATGCGTATTGAACAATTAATTTATCTGGTAATCCTATCGCACTATCCTTCTTTGACGGCTGCAAGCGAGCATCTTTATATCTCTCAGCAATCGCTTGGAAAAGCAATTAAGGAATTGGAATGGGAACTGCATACTGACTTAATTATTCGTACATCTCTTGGTATTCGTTTCACAGAGCAAGGAAAAGAAGCGGTTGAAATGGCTTCGTCCATATTGTCACAAATTAATGAATTCCAAAATCATTTTTTGCATTTCAATCATTCAGAAAATTTTCTTGCTGGAAACTTATTGGTTTTATGCTGCCAAGCAGCTTATCCGCAAATTTTGCCAAAAACTATTCGCATTTTTGAGCAAATTCATCCAAAAGTAAAAATTATTACAATGGAACGCGACGGTCTATATATTCCTTTATTGCATTTGCAATTAGATAAAGAGCGGAAAAATACAGAAATTGTCAGCATTATTAATTTGCCCTCTCTCGAAGAATATCCCGATATAAAAATTCCAGATGATTTATCTTTTCATGCGCTTTACAAAACTAAGTGGTTGGCTTGTGTCAGTCAAAGTAATCCTGCATTAGCCAAAATGAAAAAAATTTCTATGAAAACATTGCTTAAGCATCCAATTATTATGCAGTCTCCAGATTATGCTTATTACAGTACTTTGTGTATTGACTATTTTCTTTTCAATCGATTTGGTACGCCTAATATAAAAATGGTCGTTGATAATCTAGAGCTATTTTGTCAAGCTATTGAAACCAATGTAGGAGTTTCTCTTACCTCCAATATTTATGCCAATTTAAGTCGTATTAAAAATTCTAAAGATATGATTTTAATTGATATTAAAGAAAAACAAACTGTTCAACTCGGTTATTTGGTTACGCATAATATGGAGCATTCTGATCTAGTTGTCAGTTTTGTCCAAGCCTTAAAACAAGTTTTAAGAGAATTCCCGTTTAGTGAATAAAAAGCAGGCTATCTCAAAAATCAAGTTCAAGTAAAATAGCCTGCTTGTTTTATATTATATTTCTTCGTCTGTTAAAATCTGATAGATTGGTGCACCTTCGCACTGGGCCGGCATTCTTACCCCTAATAAGGTTGCAATAGTCGGTGTAATATCAACTTGTCTTATTGTTCTTACTGTTGTAAACCTTTCTTTAATTCCCTGCCCGGCTGCTGCAAAAATTGGAGTAGTAGATGTATCGAAATAACCCTGGGCTGTAGACAGCCCATCGCCATGTACACGATTAAATCCTTCATCAATAGTGAAGAAGATATCACCGCACTGCGGACCGTTTGTTCCTAAAACAAGCGCGTCTTTATTCCGCATTGCAATCCCTACAACGCGCTTTCCTGTTTTCGGTTCCCGGTAATTATACAGGTCGGAAATGATTTTTCCTTCCAGTTCATATTTGTCTGCCGGATCAACAATACCATGGGCATCACGCCCTTTTAAGTTAATATACACGTAGTTGCTTCGAACCTGAACAGCTGTTGTCTTTTCCCAATCTACTTCTGCAATATCATTACCACTTTCATCTTTTTTCAGAACAGTATAACCTAATTCCTGCATAACTCTTGGATTCAGGCCGCCATATTCACCAATCATCGGCGGGAATTCTTCTCCTACCACTAAACCATGGTCAGATAAAATCAATACCGTCCATTCTTCATCTAACAGATGTAAAAATTCACCTAAATATTTGTCTGTCTGCATGTAAAACCGCCGGATAAAGTCCTGATTTACTTCCGGGTCAACATTGCTCCAGCGATCCTGTTTCTTGGCTAAATGCCAAACCTGATGGCCTGCACAGTCAATATTATGCAAATGACTGAATACAACCTTGAAATCCCGGCTTTTAATTAAATAATTTAAGCACTTTGCCTGCCACTGACAATATAAATTCCAAGCTGGTTCAAAAACATTACTGACCAGATCGGCATCTTCCCCCCCAATCAAGCTGACAGGCGGAACCGGACCAACATGTTCTACGATATCCGGCAGCAATGCCTTGGGCTGCCATAATGTATCATTGACTATATCCAGCGCATTGCTAATCCACAGTTTCACTTTTTTACCATCAGGAGACAATGCCAGGACTTTCATGGAACGGCATGCTGGTTTTAATTCACCGTCTTTATTAATGTCATCTACGATACCGCTGGCCATTTTCCCGATTTCCAATTCAACAATAGGTTTCTCAGCTTTTTTATTTTTATAAATTGCTATATGGTCATATATGCCGTCTGCATTTTTTAAAATCAGGGCGGGACGTTTTACAATACCATCTGATGTCAACACCGTGAATTCTTTTGCATCTGCCGGTGCAAACGCCCATCCTTCGGAATTTTTTAACGGGGAATTGACAACATCATAAGAAGGAACGCTTTCAATGACCATTTCCATGTTTTCCGGTCCCATTATGTATTCCCGGATTTCATTGCCTTTGCGGGCTCCGTCACCATACCATAACTCCAGCATATCGTTATCCGGTTCTTCTTCTGTAACGGAATCAAGATCGGAAATAATGCAGCCAACACCGGCAGGACGTTCAACTTTCGGAGCATATTTTAATTCTTTAATTTCTTCACTGGCGAAGATAATTTTTTCCCAGTCAAGCTGAGCAACACCCATATTAACGGAACCAGGCTGCGTACCATCAACAACGCTTAAATTGGGACTATCACTAGTGGGAGGCCAAGATGAGCCGGGCCAATGCCATACTAATGTTTTCATGCCGGCTTCGGAAGTTACATTCCATAATGGTTCAGCTGTACAGTTTCTGGAATCCATATTATATACAACCGCATCCAGGCTCTTGGGTGACTGGCGCCAATAGCAGGTAATACCGTGGGTTCCGGGATAAGCACCGGTAGCAAGTGTCGTCCAACAGGGCGGCGTAATAGTTGGCAACGCACCTAAGTGGGATAAGTCTTCTCTGGCCGAACCTTTTTCAATGAATTTTTTCATGTTCGGCATAATGCCTTCAGCAATGAATTTTCTGGTGACTCTCGGATCCATTCCATCCACGCCTAATACTATTAATTTGGGGGTAAGTGCTGTTCTCTTCATAATACTTATCACCTCTCAAATAAATTTTGATTTGTGTCATTCTCCTATTTTTAACGGGAGCAAATTTATCTTCCTCTGACTCGGGTCTGGTTCAGTGTAAGGGTAACTTCATTTTCCCCTTACACCTGGTCCTGATAGCATCCTAGTTGAACATCAAACATAAAATTACATGCCGGTTTCTTAAGCCGCGATTTCCTCCAATGAGCGGCCGGCTGTCTTGTCGCCCCAGATTCCGGTAACAAGTGCTACCAGCAAGAACATGGCGCCAATAATAGCGAATAAGGTAGCGTAGCCAAATCCTTTGTAGATTATGGGAACTACAACCATGGCCACGGCAGTCAGAAGCCTGCCCGTACTGTAAATAAAACCTGTTCCCGTATTGCGTATGTGTGTGGGATAAGATTCTGCCAAATAAGACCACATTATAACGAAAACGCCATCCATGAGCACTCTGACAACAAAGCCTATCACTACGATGACCATCGGGATCTTGAGCGTACCAAAGATAATTGTCAGTACCCCAACTAAAGCGCTATATACGATAATGGGAACCGTTCTACCGCCTTTGTCAGTAAAGAAAGCCGCTATGTAGTTACCTATCGGGCTTCCAAAGGAAACCAGCGCTGACATCCACAGGGCATCTTCCAAACTAAAACCAAATTCATTCAGCAAGGTGGGCATCCAGGCGAAGAACATAAAATATCCTACTGTAATACAACAAACCATTGTTATAAGTACGCCGGTCCTGCGCGCATACTTTTTACTGAAGATCTCTTTTAGGGCGCTTAAGGTTCCCATTTCTTCTTGCTCAACAGCACCTTCTGCCGGGATACTAACTTCCTCATCAAGGTTAAATTTATCCTCCGGCATAAATCTTTGTATAATGGCTTCTGCTTCTGCATACCTCCCTTTAGAGATAAGCCAACGCGGAGATTCCTTTAACCAGCTCAGGCCTAAGAACAAAATAACAAACCCTATCCCGCCAACGAAGAAAATGTACCGCCAACCATCGGGACTACTTGGTATAACTCGTTCAGCAAACTGTCCAATCAATGGTATACTAAGCAAACCTGTCGCTAAAGCTATCGCCTGCCATTTTCCCCTCGAAGCTGACGGTAAAATTTCTGTAATATAGACCATTGCTACAACAACCATGGATAAAACACCAAAACCGGTCAATGTTCTGGTTACTAGGAATACTTCCTTATTGGGTGCCAAGCCATTTAAAATAGAAAATACGGAGAAAATAGTCACCGAAATTAAAAACGATTTCCTTCTGCCAATAACATCTGACAGCCACCCACCGAACCAGCACCCAAACAGCATACCTACAAACGTGCAGGAGTTAACTAATCCTATCCACTCCATTGAAACACCCCAGTGTTTCGTAAGAGCAGGAGCAACAAAAGAAAAAGTAAATAAATCCATTTGGTCAAAAGCATAGGCTAAAGCGAGGACAATCAGAAACTTATAATGTTCTGAACACATACTTACATTATCAAGGGGATTGGTGATTGGTTTTTTCCCTGAATTTGAATTGACCATTACTGCCTCCTCTTCTTCAACAAATAAGTATTAGCTATTAACGATGTGTTTAGAAATTTTAAAGAAGTTAAAATTAAATATTGTTTATTGCAAACATCAAAAAGTATTGTAGCGCCGGCATTCAACACTGCTTATGCCGGCTTTCAAAGTCATTTGATCATTTGACATCGAGCAATTGACTGATTGGATCGTATGCATTTACCGTATGCGCTGGAAAGCTTCAAAGATTCTCCTACCCAGGTTCCTATTTAAACACTTGCCGATAAGCATCCACCTCCTAGAAATAATTAATATGTTTTTTAATATTTTTTAACTGATCACTTCCTTCGATTATCTTCTATAAAAAAGCATATCCAGTTTTGTTTGGCTCCGTTAGAGTCAATATTTTGTGGCAACCAAATTGCTAAAGTTTTCAGCTTTAGCAATAACAATTATTTATCCTATCATTCTGACCTTGCCGGTATTTGATAGACACAGACAATACCCCCGGCGCGGTTTGAAAAGTTAAAAAACGGCATCAGACTATTAAAAAATACAAGGCGGCTAGGGGCCAAACTTACTCCGGCGGTGGGGAGAACATTCTGAATCAGCAATTACGGCCGGCAGGCGCAATGAGGAATGAATATCTTACACATATAGTGCGCCCGACTTGTCAATTCCCCCATTAATTCAGCGAAAATTCTTCAATTAAAAACAGCGCCACTTTGGGATATCAGGACTTGATTTCGCAAATTAATACAGTATAAAATATTAGAATTCTTATATCAGAGGGGCCTTGTAACTACTAAACTAAAATGAACAGAAAAAGAGGTGTGGAGGAAAACCTGGACTTGTAATAAGTTAGGACATGTATTTGTATAAAGACCGAATAAAAGCAGTAAGGCTTTACATCAAGTATGATCTAAGCGCAGCCGACACCGTGCGGGAATTAGGATATCCAAGTCGTAAGATGTTGGTTCGATGGTATCATGAAACAGGGAGGGTGCATGAGGGATACATCAAGCGTCCAGCATATACCTCAGTTCAAATAAAGGCAGCTGTCAATTACTATCTGGAGCACGGGCGCAATATTACCCGGACGATAAGGGCGGTCGGATATCCGACGCGGGAGACGCTTGCGAAATGGATCGACAAACTGGCTCCCGGTGAACGAAAAGTCCTCATCAGACGCGGCGCTGTGGTACAATTTTCCCAAGAACAGAAGAAGGATGCGGTCATTGAACTGTGCGCCAGGGAAGGATCTGCGGCAGCCGTCGCCGATAGGTTCGGTGCCAGTAGGATCAGCCTATATAAATGGAAAAAAGAGCTGCTCGGTGCGAAAAACTCTAATAAGTCTAAAGACCTGTTGGGAGTATTATCCCACACTGTATTTTAAGATTAAAGGCACCTTGTTATTGAGCGCTTACATAAAACATCTATATAAGTTGCAAAAAAAACGCTGTAATTCAGCATTTGAATTACAGCAAAAGTAATAATAATGGAGAGTGAAAGATGTATTCAAATTGAAATTACTGGTCTAGAGATAACGTAAATACAGGTACACTGTGCAAATAGCAATAGATAATAACATCAGCGGAAAAGCTACCTTCATATAGCCCAGGAAAGTTATCGGATGTCGGTTCTGAACATGCTTTAGTGTAAACGGAATAATCATCCAAAACTTTGTTAATAA
>ENA-UOOI01003319-UOOI01003319.1-fermentation-metagenome-genome-assembly--contig:-NODE-3319-length-12345-cov-3.255330_pt1 | contig 12345 bp, 8 predicted proteins | sample MGYA00245779_ERZ724027 | MGnify/ENA primary metagenome ERZ724027 (study PRJEB28704, sample SAMN03018318) | fermentation metagenome | biome: anthropogenic terrestrial biome; feature: soil; material... | reverse complement strand
CAATCAATCGATTGGCATACCCATTTAAACTAAAGTCCCCGGTATGCCCTGCCTGATACTCGTAGTATGCCTGACAGCCGATCATTGCCCCGTTATCTCCGCACAACGAAAGACTGGGCAAATAAAGCTGCACCCCTCGGTTCCGGCAGGCACGCTCCAAATCGCTGCGGATGGTTGAGTTGGCCGCTACCCCTCCGGCAGCTGCAATTTTTCCGTAACCTAGCTGGTCAGCCGCCATCATCGCTCGTGGCACCAGCTCCTGGGCAACTGCACCAGCAAAGGAGGCAGCGAAGGATGGCAGATCCAACGCCTCCTGCTTTTGTTCCGCGTGATGAATCAGGTTCAGCGCCGCCGTTTTTAGTCCGGAAAAGGAAAAGTCCAAAGGCGCACCGTCTACCTTGGCGTGGGGCAGGTGATACTTTTTCGGGTCACCACCCTGGGCCAACCGATCCATGGGGCCACCTCCCGGGTACCCGATTCCCAATACCCGTGCCACCTTATCAAAGCACTCCCCTGCTGCATCATCTCGGGTAGCACCCAGCAGTCTCATTTCCGTGTAGTTCTGAACGTCTACAATGAGGGTATTCCCACCGGACACGCAGAGGCATAAGAACGGCGGCTCTAAATCTGGGTGCGTGATGTAGTTGGCAGCAATGTGCCCCCGAACGTGGTGAACCGGAATCAACGGTACACCTAATCCGTAGGCAACACTTTTCGCAAAGTTTACCCCCACCAGCACCGCACCAATCAGCCCTGGTGCATAGGTACATGCCACAGCGTCAAGCTCTCTCCGGGTCACATCTGCGTCGGCCAGCGCCTGATCCGCCAGGCCGTAAATGGCCTCTAAATGCTTGCGGGACGCAATTTCCGGCACCACGCCGCCGTAAATGGTGTGCATATCAATCTGGGATGCAATGGCATCGGACAACACGGTGCGTCCGTCCCGAACCACTGCCACTGCGGTTTCATCGCAGGAGGTTTCCACTGCAAGAATCAGCACAAAAAACACCTCTTATCCTTCCGTTGGTTCCCTTTTAAACATTTTTGTCATTATAATCGCATCCTCTTGGGGCGCATCGTAGTAGTTCTTACGCCGCCCTACCTGCTCAAACCCATGCTTCATATACAGCTGCTTTGCCGGATCATTGGACGCACGCACCTCCAGGGTCAAAAAAGACAGCTGCTTCGCCGCTCCGAACTGTAGAAACACCTCTAATAGCGCCTGGGCAATCCCTTTCCGTCGGTACTCCTGCCGCACTGCCACGTTGTCAATATAGCCTTCACCCGCCACCACGGATAGGCCAGCATAGCCCAACACTTCTTGGTTATCGCCCTGCGCCACGATAAATGAGGCCAGGGGATTGCTCAGTTCCTCCGTCAACATGGCCTCGTTCCACGGCTTGGAAAAACACTGCCGCTCCAACTCCGCAACCTGGGGAATCAGCTCTAAATTCATCGGCACCAGCCGGTAGCTGGCCGCCATAAACGTATCACTCAATGGGGTTCCCTCCTGCTCAATGGGCATCTGCCCAGCTGTGACCCACATGCGCCTCTGCTTCCAGCTTAACGTCCAGGGATACCACGCGCTCCATCTCCTCTTCCAGAATGCGGGCAACGGCTTCTCCTTCCGCCTCCGGACACGCTACGATCAGTTCATCGTGTACCTGTAGCACCAACCGACCCTTTAATCCCTCCGATTTCAGCCGCTGCTGCACCCGGATCATGGCCAGCTTCATAATGTCTGCTGCCGTCCCCTGAATGGGCATATTCAAGGCCACTCGTTCTCCAAAGGCGCGCTTGTTGCGGTTAGCATCCTTCAGCTCCGGCATCTCTCTCCGCCGCCCCATCAGGGTGGACACATAGCCGTCTGCCTTTGCCTGTTCTACAATCTGCTTCTGATAAGCACGCACACCTACGTAGGTGGCAAAGTACCGATCCATATAGTCCTTGGCTTCTGCCCGGGTTACTCCGATGTCTTTGGCCAGGGAAAACTCCGATATACCATAGACAATCCCAAAGTTCACCGCCTTGGCCGAGGATCTCATTTGTTTCGTGACCAGCTCCTCCGGTACGCCAAAGACCTGCGCCGCTGTCATCGTATGAATATCTGCACCGGTTCGGAACCCCTCCAGCATCACCGAATCCTGGGCAATGTGCGCCAGCAGCCGCAATTCAATTTGGGAATAGTCCGCATCCACCAGCACATTTCCCGGCTCCGCGATAAACATTTTGCGCATCTCCGCTCCCAGCGGCGTGCGAACCGGGATGTTCTGCAAATTAGGTTCGGTAGAGGATAATCTCCCGGTGGCGGTAACGGTATTCTGAAAACTGGTGTGGATTCGGCAGTCGGGTCCCATTACCTTGGTCAACCCATCCACATAGGTGGATTTTAACTTCGTCAGCTGACGGTACTCCAAAACCTGCTCTACAATGGGATGCTGCCACCGTAGCTTTTCCAGTACCTCCGCATTGGTAGAGTATCCTCGCTTGGTTTTTTTGTAGGCCGGTAATTCCAGCTTATCAAACAAAATCTCTCCCAGTTGCTTGGTAGAATTGATGTTGAATTCTTCCCCCGCTAAGTCGTAGATCTGCTGCCGACTGGCATCAATGCCCTCGCTCAACAGTTCGCCGAAGGCGGCAAGTGCCTTGCGATCCACCAAGAACCCAGCCTGCTCCATCTCTGCCAGCACCGGACAGAGAGGCAATTCCACCGTCTGGAACAGCTCCATCAGCCCCAGTTCTTCCAGCTTCGGTGCCATTTTTTCATACAACGCCCCTACTGTTGCCGTATAGCGCAGCATAGTGGCCATCGCTTGAGTTGAATCGCCTAACGGTGCAAAGGCATCCGCTCCCATGTACAGGCTCTGCTCCGGCAGTTGGAAGTTCAGCCAGCTCACTGACAGCCTGTCCAACGCATAACTGCCATCGGTAGGTGACAGCAGATAAGCGCCCAAGGCAGTATCAAAGAGGAATCCGTCAGTAGAAAGCCCCTCTGCCAATAGCGCTCCCATGAGTTCTTTCACCTGATGGGTCACCTTTTTAATCCGGTCAGAGAACAACACCTGTAGGAACCGCTGGTATGCCTCCGCCCCCACATGGGACTGGAGCACCACCGCCCCTACATCATCCTCGCCATCCTCTGCGCCGTCTACCGCTACGCCGTCCAACGTAGGCAACGTCAATACAGAAACCCACTCTGCCTTCTGCCACAGCTCTAGCAGCTGCTCCAGCCGCGCCGGGTCTTCCACCAGCTCTGCCCTGCACGTCACTTCCTCCATTGATTCTGCCTGTACCTCTTGGGCAGTGGACAAGCCGTACCGCTCGATGAACTTGTTGAACTCCAGCTTGAGAAACAACTGATACAGCGCCTCTCTATTGTACTGCTTGCAGATGGCATCTTCTGGTGCAAAGTCGATGGGCGCGTCACAGCGGATTCGAGACAGATCATAGGACAGCTCCGCCTGTTCCCGTCCCTCGTCCAGTTTTTTACGCACCGCTGGTTTTAACTCCAGGGTATCGAATTGCTCATAGATTTCCGTAATGGTACCGTACTGCTGGATCAGACCCATAGCCGTCTTTTCTCCGATCCCCTTTACCCCTGGAATCTGATCCGACGTATCTCCCCACAGCCCCTTCAAGTCAATGATCTTGATCGGTTCAAAGCCATAGGTTTCCACAAACGTCTCCGGAGTCATCTGCTTAACGGTAGTCTGACCCATACGGGTAGTGACTAAATTGACCGTAGTGTGTTCTGTAACCAGCTGGAGCGCATCTTTATCACCGGTGACAATCACGCAGTCCCAGCCAGCAGCCTCACATTTTCGAGAAACCGTCCCCAGCAGGTCGTCTGCTTCCCACCCGTCCAACTCGTAGCGCGGGATATTCATCGCATCCAGCACGTCCTTCAGCACCGGCATCTGTACCGCCAGTTCCTCCGGCATCGCGTGGCGCTTGGCCTTATATCCCTCGTAGGCCTGGTGCCGGAAGGTGGGTGCTTTTCGATCAAAGGCCACACAGAGGGCATCTGGATTCTCTTCGCCTGTCAGCTTCTGCAAAATGTTCAAAAAGCCGAAAATGGCGTTGGTATATAGACCGTCCCGGGTCGACAGCAGCCGAACCCCATAGAACGCCCGGTTAACGATGGAGTTTCCATCTAAAATCATCAATCTCATTCTTTGCCCTCTCCTTCGGCATGTAGACAATATTTATTTATCATATCACAAAAGCCTTTGGTGAACAACGGCTTGCGCGCTATTCCCCATCTCAGCGCTTCACAAAAAGTTCATATTTTAACCCATTCTTCTAAAACTTTAATGGAAATTTTAAACTCCCTTACGATTCTTTTCATGGTTAAGGCTTATACTAGAAACAATAAAAACGGCAAAGGAGGCTGGTGCAAATGGCACGAAAAGAGATAAAAAAATGGATTGCCGCTGTGGTAGGGATCGCCTTGCTCTCCGGACTATGCCTGTTCCTATGGCGCACCGACCTGTTGGAGCGACTTCAGGACACCGCTGCATTGCGTGACTATCTATCCGATCAAGCACCTTGGTCTCAGTTGATCTTTTTCGGACTCCAACTGTGCAGCGTCATCATTGCCCCCATTCCCAGCAACCTGGTTGCCGCTACCGGCGGAGCCTTCTTTGGAACCTGGCAGGGATTTTTGATTACCATCTTGGCCGTTACCATTGGATCTTGCACCACTTTCTGGCTGGCGCGTACACTGGGAAAGAACTTTGCAGACCGCATAGTTCGCAAAAAGCTGCCGGCACATTACCTGGAACTGCTGGATCGGAAGCGGGATAGTTTTCTCATCCTCGCCTTTCTGTTCCCATTCTTCCCCGATGATCTGCTCTGTATTATGGCGGGCCTTACTGATATCCCCTTTCGCCGTTTCTTCTTTATCGTTCTGTTTGCGCGTCCCTGGGGGCTTCTGATCGCCAGTGCTTTCGGCGGTTCCCTCTGTGGGTTCTCCCTCAAAAGCCTACCCATTTTACTTCTCTGCGGCGCGCTGTTTCTCATCGGCCTTATCTACGGAGATCGAATGGGGCAGGCTGTGCTCAAGTTTCTCAAAAGAAAATAACGTTTTTCCCAACTTTTCTCTTGACACTCTGCTATTTCCTGTGCTAAGGTAACTTCTAAACCCATTACATGATCAGGTATTCAGCCGGGCCGCAAGGCAGCAGGTTTTTCACATCTGTGGGACAGCTCTTGTTCCTCAGATGTCTTTTTTTGCCCGGTTTCCAAAAGGAGGTTTTTCTTTATGACGAATCCGCATGTTCACACCAGCAATTCCAAGCTCGCCATGAAGGTGTCTCGCCGCACAATCTACGGTAATCTGCTGCTGACCGCCTTCAAACTGGCAGCTGGTATCCTAGCACACTCCAGCGCCATGATTTCCGATGCCGTCCACTCCGGTTCCGATGTGTTTTCTACTCTGATTGTTATGATCGGTATGCGAATCTCCGGGCGAAAACCTGACGGTGCTCACCGATACGGCCATGAGCGGCTGGAATCCATCGCGGCAATCCTTCTGGCCGTTGTTCTTGCTATTACCGGCGTTGGAATCGGCTACAGCGGCCTGCGTCAGATCATTTCCATTAGCTACACCAATTTAGCAGTCCCCGGCATTCTGGCTCTGATTGCCGCCGTTGTCTCTATTGTTGTCAAAGAAGGCATGTTCTGGTACACCAAGCAGGCTGCCGATCAGATTCATTCTGCTGCCCTCATGGCTGACGCCTGGCATCACCGTTCCGATGCTCTCTCTTCTATCGGTTCCCTTGTAGGCATCTTAGGGGCACGGTTGAGCTTCCCGGTGCTAGACCCCCTGGCCAGCTTAGTGATCTGTCTCTTCATCTTAAAAGCGGCCTATGACATCTTCATGAGTGCCGTTCGCCAGTTGGTTGATCAATCTGCTGACCCAGAAGTAGAACTGGCTATGTCTCACATCATTGAACAGCAGGAGGGCGTCCTTCATCTGGACGTACTGCGAACCCGTCAGTTCGGTAACCGGCTTTACATCGACGTGGAAATTGCCGCTGACGGCAATCAGCCCCTCTTTGCCGCTCACCAGATCGCCGATGAAGTACATGATCAAATTGAAGCCTGTTTCCCCCCTGTCAAGCACTGTATGGTTCACGTCAATCCCCTGGACGTTCCCAGTCCGGGACCGAATACAGTTACCGCAGCACCTGCCGATGAACAGCAAGAAACACCTCTGGTTTAACCCGGAGGTGTTTCTTATGTTTCTATTGTTTACTTTCGTTCCACTTTGTCTGCGGCAAGGATTTTCTCCTTTCCCGGTGCATAGGTAATAGTCACATGATCCCCTTTACTCAGGATGATCGCATCCTTATACTTAGCTGCACTGATGGAGTAATAGACTGTATCGTCCACATCCTCCCCTTTCAGACGCAGATAGTACCAGGTATTGCCGTCTATAACGGCACTGCGGATCTCCAATACGACGCCGCTCACCGTTCTTTGATTGACTTCTTCTTCATCCGCCTTCGATTCCGTGGTAACACCGTTCTCTACCAACATTTCCTCGTAGGCTTTCTGACATGCCGCTACCGTGTTCCCAGTGGCTGTGATCTGATAATCCTTCACATTTACCATGGCGTACATCTTCACCAGTTGCGCACTGTCTTTCAGTGCCATGAAGTAGGTCGGCTGATCGGAAATGTTCAGCAGCAGGGGGAAGGTCGCACTATACTTCAGATGCTGTACCGCACCTTCTGCGGAGGACATGGCAGAATATTCTTCCGCACCGGTCACATTATAGTATTTTGCCTCCTTGGTTCGCTGGTTCACCAGGACGAATCCCACATTGGACTGATCAGAACCGGCAGAAGTGACACCGGTATACATATAAACATCGTCATTCAGGGCAATATAGTTATATCCCTCTGTGGTGGCAGTAACCCCCTTCTGCCCCAGCCAGCTGTTAATCCAGCCATTGACCAGGCTTCCGTGGTAGTTGTACTGATTGATGATTGTATCCGCATTATAGACCCGGTCTACCCAGTTGGGTACCTCCTCGTAATACTGACACTCACCAGTGATGCCATTGACCAACACGGCTCCCTTGATGTCCTCTCCGCCGAAGAGTCCAATGGTCTTCACGACCCGGGAACACACCCAGTAGGGTGTCCCCTCCTCGTCTACCTCAAAGTTCACGTCACCAAACATGAAGGTGGGATAGTTGAAGCGGAGATAGCGGTGTAGGTTCCGGTTAAAGTGCTCACAGGTGGAATACTTGATTCCCTCATCTAACTGCACCAGTTTGGCCTCCTGGGTCACCATATTCACCACGATGTAGCCGGGCAGACCATCGGATCGGTTATTGAACCACTTGATAATATTGTCGTACTCCAGGGGGGAGACGCGCACCGGATTGCCCTTGCAGTTAATCTGCGTATAATTATCACTGACCTCAAACTGGGACACCAGATCGGAGTTTTGGCTGATGCTGCCCATAGCCCGCTTTCCCAACTGAACAGCAGAATCTGCATCCAACATCGGGATCTTGTTATAGGAAATTTCCGTCACGTCCTCAGCAAAATCTCCCGTCTCAACATCCAGCAGGTTGTAGTAGGCAGTGGGGTGGAACAGCACAGCTGAGATCACCGCACCCACCAGACACATCACCACACACAGTGCAATAATCACTCCGGGCACCGATAGCAGTCCCTTGTCTTTGACTCGGTTTTTCTGATGGCGTAGACTGGCCTTATTGACCCGCAGACCGCCCTTGCCATCTGGTTCCAGAATGGTCTGCTTTTCCTTGGACGCACCCTGCTTTTTCTCTTTGCTTCCTCCACCCAAAGTATGGGATACCACCATATAGATCACACAGAGGACAACTACAAAGACGTAGAAAGTGTCCGACTGGAGGTTGATGGCCGGAATAGCTATGTAGAAATAAAGCGCGCCCAGAACCGCTGTAATCAGCAAGCTTAAAAGCACACGCAGCATGGGGTTACGATGTTTCATTCTCATACACACTCCTGACTTATAATCTTTCGTCATCATAGCATATCCCTGGACAACCTTCAAGGAAGAGAAGATGAAAAGAAGATTAATTATTTCTTCATATTTGTTACTTTTTTCACTGCTTAGTATTGGTTCCCTGCCTTTTCTATCATGATGCTTGACTTTTCTGCAGTCTGTGCTATGATTTTACTGTGTTGCTTGCGGGAAGCTCCCGATTTTCGACCAGTGCCATACTCAAAGAACGGCTCTTAGGAGAACCCGCTTTTTTCTTACACATTGTACGCAGGAGGGTGATTCACATGAATAAGTTTCCATTGCATGATATCTTCACATTTCCCAATCTCCTCAGCTTTCTTAGGATTCCCATGGCCTTCCTGTTTTTTTATTTCTACAACTGGAACACCCTGAAGGGACTCCTCATGGCAGTGCTGATCCTTTTACTCTCTGCACTAACTGATCTGCTGGATGGCAAACTTGCACGCCACTTTCATGTGGTCTCTGAGTTCGGCAAAATCTTGGATCCTGCGGCAGATAAAATTACCCAGGCCTGCTTCATTCTCTGCCTCTTTCACCACTATCCAGCCACCTTGGCACTGTTCATCTTCTTTCTGGTCAAGGAGGTTACCATCGCCATTTTCGGCTTTGTGGCGGTGCGGCGCAGCGGCGAGAACCAGGGCGCCTTAATCTACGGTAAGGTGAACACCGTCTTGCTCTACATCTGTTTGGGCATCCTCCTGTTCTTTATCAACCTGCCCCTTCAGTTGGCCAATTTTATCCTGCTGGTGTCGTTCCTCTCCCTGTTGCTCTCCATGACTCTATACCTGATCGCCTATATTAAAATTATCCTCTTCCACCGAGAGAGCGATGCCTAATTGCTGCTTGTCCTTTGGCTGGGATTTCATTCGTACCCCAGAACCCTGTCCCACTGCGGCAGACCGTTCTGGGGTGCTATTGTGTTCCTCACCTCCATATTACAACACTCTATTCTTTTGAAACGCAGGTGATTCTAATGCTTCACTTTGACAGTGACTACATGGAAGGCGCCCACCCCAGTATTTTAAAGCGCCTGTTGGAAACCAATCTGGAACAAACCCCTGGATACGGCAGTGACTGCTACTGTACCCAGGCTAAAGAGAAAATCCGTGCCGCCTGCGGCTGCCCTCAGGCAGAGATTCACTTCTTAGTGGGCGGCACTCAGACCAACGCTACCGTCATCGGCAGTCTCCTGGCGCCCTACCAGGGGATTTTGACCACTGATACCGGTCACATCGCCACCCACGAAGCGGGCGCCATTGAAGCCGGCGGACATAAGGTTCTTCTGCTGCCTCAGAACGATGGTAAGATCCATGCTGACGATCTGACACGCTGGCTAGATCGCTTCTACCGAGATAAAAACCGGGAGCATACGGTGGCACCTGGCATGGTTTACCTCTCCCACCCCACTGAGTATGGCACCCTCTACACCAAAGCAGAACTGGAAGCCATTCACCAAGTCTGCCAAACCCATCAGCTCCATCTGTTTCTGGATGGCGCTCGTTTGGGCTACGGCCTTATGGCCAACGGAACCGATGTGACGCTGGAAACCATCGCCCAGTTGTGTGATGTATTCTACATTGGCGGCACCAAGGTAGGCGCGCTCTTCGGTGAGGCAGTGGTCATTCCAAAGCCTAATTTGATCCCTCACTTCTTTACTCTCATCAAGCAGCACGGCGCTTTGATCGCCAAAGGCCGCCTCCTGGGGATTCAATTTGACACGCTGTTTACGGACGATCTCTATTTCCGCATCTCTCGCCACGCTATCGAAATGGCGGAACGGCTCAAGCAGGTATTCCACGAAAAAGGCTACCACTTCTATCTGGAGACCAACACGAATCAGCAGTTTATTGTTTTGGAACAGGATCAGCTGGACGCCCTCTCTAAATCGGTTTCCTGGGGGTTCTGGGACAACCTGGACAACAACCGCACTGTGGTTCGGCTCGCTACCAGCTGGGCTACCCGTCCTCAAGACATCGATGCCCTGTCCGAACTGCTATAATCTTTTTTCCAATATCCCAAGTTATCTTGCTTATCTCACCGGAATGCTATATAATATGTGCAAATATTCTGAACATAAGAGGTGCCTTACTATGTACAAAAGATATACAGATTATCGCTACCAGATCATGTGGAACCATCCACAGCTGATGGGCAATTCCGAGCAGTTTGAATGCTACTACGAAACCAACTTCCTGGAACACGCCAAGTACTACGCCGTCACACTGGCCAGCAAGGGTGCCACCGTTTACGTCAACGACAGGGAGCTAAACGAACGGGTTCGGGATTTTGATGGTCTTCACAATAGAATGCCAAAACAGGATTGATTTACGCAACAAACCGGCATGACCTACTACAAGTCGTGCCGGTTTTACTTTTGCAGCTTGACAGTAAAACGGATTCGTGTATCGCTACACGAACCCGTTTTTTCTATTTTGCTGTCGTTAGACCTCCAGTAATCCCGTCCGATCATCCAGCGTTTCCTCATCCAGCTCGATCACTTTCGGCTGCTTCCGGAACAGAATGTCATACATAACCGGCACCACGAAAAGGGTCATCAGCGTAGCGTAGGCCAAGCCGCCCGCTACCACAATCGCCATACCCCGGCTGGCAGCCGCGGATGTGGCTTGGCTGAAAATGAGCGTGCACATGGAGAGAATGGTCGTCAGCGCTGTCATCAGAATTGGCCGCATACGCGTCTGCCCGGTAATCACCAGCGCTCGTCGCTTCTCTACGCCTTCCAATCGCAGCTGATTAGCATAGTCTACGAACACAATGCCGTTGTTGACTACAGTTCCCATCAGCACCAGGAACCCTATCAGGCTCATGATGGACAACTGCTCTCCAGCCACCAGCAGACCAATGAATCCGCCGGTAAAGGCCAGCGGGATGGTGAACAGAATGATAAAGGGGCTGAGCAGACTCTGGAACTGTGCCACCATCACCAGGTAGATGAACAACAGACCCAATGCCATCATTTTCATCATCTGAGAAACCATAGCCATTGTACTCTCGGTTTCCCCACCGATTTCCGCACTGTACCCGTCAGGGAAGTCGTAGCCATCTAACTGTTCCTGTACTTTCTGAGACAGATTGGTCGTATTGTACCCCTCCTTAGTATCTGCGGTCACGCTGATCATACGGGAGTTGTTTTCCCGGGCAATGGACGCAACCCCTTTGGCGTACTCTACCTTAGCAAATTCCTTTAGCTTATGGGTTTCTGTATCCGTTGTACCATCGTCGTTATTCACGGTGGTTTCGAATTCCAGATCCATCAGACTCTCCTTTTTCAGCAAAGAGTCCTCGTCCACAATGCTGACCTCCATGTCCTGATCGTCAACGGTGACCGTGGCCGCTTCCTTTTCCTTAGTCAGCCCATCGCTGATGGAGGAATAGATTTGCGCCACCGTCAAGCCCATGCGCATGGCTTTGTCCTTGTCGATGACCAGGCGCATAACCTGATCGCCTTCCTCCTGGCTGTTGGAAACATTCTCAAACCCGTCGACCTTCTCTACCAACGTCTCCAAATCCTGACTGATCTTTACCAGCTGATCCAGGTCGTTGCCGTGGATGTCAATTTGCAGACCGCTGCTCATCATGGATTCCATATCTCCCATAGAGGAAGAAGACACACTCAGGTCGCAGTCAATATCCTTGGTTTCTTTCTCAATATCGGAACAAATCTGCTCCACCTGGTTTGCTTTCGTTATATCATCGTCCGGAATGACATAGAAGGAAAAATTGCTATAGTCCTCTTCCGCACCCTGACTGCTGGTAATCAGTGTGGTACTGCCACCTGCCAGAGCACCAACTGTCGCTACATGCTCTACCTTCAGCACACGTTCCATTACCTTGTCCGCAACAGCGTAGGCATCCTCCTTTTCTACATCGTCCTCCAGCTTTAAGGTAACCGCGATCTGATCGCTGCTCACATCAGGAATCATAATGATTGCCATCCGCGCCACCGCAAATACGGAGAACGCCAGTAACAGGATTGATATTACCAGCGGCACCACCTTTACCCGCAGACAGAACTGCAACACCTTGGCATAGCCTTGCAATACCTTATCAAACCAGGGATGTGTTTTCGGCTTCGCTTGTTTCAGCATCAAGGAACCCATGGTGGGAACTACTGTCAGGGACACCAGCAGCGAGGCAATCAATGCATAACTGATGGTCAGCGCGAAGGGCAGCATGAGATCGCGGGTGTAGCCGGTCGTAAAGATCATGGGCAGGAACACGCAGATGGTGGTCAGTGTGGAGGCCAGAATCGGCCCCTGAACCTGCCGGGCACCCTGTACTGAAGAGCGTGCCGCT
>ENA-UOOI01003318-UOOI01003318.1-fermentation-metagenome-genome-assembly--contig:-NODE-3318-length-12351-cov-2.519600_pt1 | contig 12351 bp, 17 predicted proteins | sample MGYA00245779_ERZ724027 | MGnify/ENA primary metagenome ERZ724027 (study PRJEB28704, sample SAMN03018318) | fermentation metagenome | biome: anthropogenic terrestrial biome; feature: soil; material... | reverse complement strand
GACTCTTCCAGTGACAAGTTACCACCCTCAAGTTGTTCCACAACTGCCTGCACCCGCTGTAGACACTCTTCAAAGCTAAGCTTGGGGGACATTTCCTGCATCTGTTGTTGCATCCTTCTTACCTCCCACTGAAATCACTTGACTATAGATACGCCCTTGGTCAACAACCGTCTCCAACATATCGCCCACTGCAACCTGATAGGGATTACGGATAATTTCGCCTGTCTGGTTCAGGGTAATGGTATAGCCCCGCGCTAACACGGCCAGAGGGCTCAAGGCCTGCAAGCTAGTAGCGCTGGCCTGCACCTGCTGCGTGCCCCACTCTAGCTTGCCAACCATCGCTCGCTGCAATCTTTCCTGCAAGCTATCCAATGTTTGCGCGGCTGCCTCTAGTCCCCGTTCTGGATGCTGTCGCACTAAGCGCGCCGCCAGGTTGTTGGCCGCTTGGGCTTGGCGCAACACATTGTTATGTATGGCCGTCAACAGGCGATTCTGCCAAGTCAGCAGGGTAAGTTCTAGTTCAGCCAAAACTGGCACCACTGCCTCAGCTGCAGCGCTAGGCGTAGCAGCACGCAGGTCAGCCACAAAATCAGCGATGGTGAAATCCGTCTCATGTCCCACAGCAGAAATCACTGGTTTGGGACAGTCTGCAATAGCTCTGGCCACTTGTTCATCGTTAAAGGCCCATAGCTCTTCAATAGAGCCGCCTCCCCTGCCCACGATGACGACATCGATTTCCGGTATCCGGCCTAGTTGTTCTAAGGCACGAACAATGCTGGCGGGGGCCTCTGATCCTTGCACAATGGTTGGTACAACCAAAACATGGGCGCGGGGATAGCGGCGCTTAATGATACTGAGCATATCTTGCAAGGCTGCACCGGTTGGTGAAGTGGCTATACCGATAGTACGTGGCAAAAAGGGCAACGGACGTTTGCGCTCTGGTGCAAATAGCCCTTCTCGTTCTAGTTTTTCCTTTAGTTCTAGAAATGCTAAGTATAATTTCCCTTGCCCAGCAGGGCGTAGGCTATTTACATATAACTGATATTGCCCATCTAGTTCATAAACACTGATATTCCCCTGCGCTATGACGCTCATGCCAGCCTTAGGCTCAAACTGCAGGCTGAGAGCATTGCTGCGAAACATGACACACCGCAGCCGACTGTTAGTATCTTTGAGCGTGAAATACATGTGCCCCGAACTGTGATGGGTAAAATTCGATACTTCACCTTCCACCAAAACCTGCGCCATAATCTCATCACTATCTAGTAGGGCGCGCAGATAATTGGTAATCTGGCTTACTGAAAATAACCTCTGCATTATCTACCCTCTTTTCCACCCCAATAACGTTAGCAACGGCTAAGATACTCAGAACGCGCTAAAAGTGCAGTGCCAACTGCATTGTCGGTACATAATCTCGGCTCAGCAAAATGGAGCTGCAGCCTTCCCGCCAAACGATGCTCTAGGCGTTGGCGAATCAGCTGGTTGCTCATCACTCCGCCTACCAATAGTACCTGGGACAATCCTTGGGCCTCAGCGGCTTTACGCAAATGCTTTTCTAAGGAGTTAGCTACTACCCGCAAAGTCGCGAAAGCAATTTCTTTATCTGCATCGCCTTGCTCAATTAGCCGTATTGCAGCAGTAAAGGGGCCAGAGAAACTGAGACCACCAGCAGCTGAAGGTAAACTTAGTTTCCCGTCGGCTTGCGCGGCAAGCCTTTCTAAATCGGGGCCGGCAGGAAAAGGCAGGCCCAAAGCCACACCGACACGATCGATCATCTGTCCGGCACTCAAGTCGCTAGTACCAGAGAGCAAATCAACTTCGAAACCAGCGCCCTGCCGGCGGGGTTCCACACGCAGGATTTCCGTGGTGCCTCCAGAAATATGTACAGCTAGAAAAGCTTCCTGCGGCTGCTTACCTTGCAGGCCCGCCGCCAAATGCCCCTCTTGGTGCGAAAACTTGTATAAAGGTATCTGCCTGCTAGCAGCGATACTAGCAGCTACGGCTAAGCCCGCTAGGAAAACAGGCATATAGGAATCAGCAACAGGGCGCGGCTTTGAACTCACTCCGACGGCGACTATCTCAGCCGGAAGAGGAAAGCGCTCCCACACCTCACACAAATGGCGCACATGGTGGAAAACGCCGTCACTTTGCCGCAGGCCGTGTTCGCCGGCCGCTACCGGCAATAGCCTACGCTCTTCTTGCACTAGGCAAGCATTGGCATCAACGATGGCTAGTGAAGTCGTGTAGCAACTCGTGTCTACACCCAAAAATAACGGAGCAGCCATACTATTTATCTCGGGCGACGCTGCCCAATAGACCATTGATAAAACGCCCCGATTCCTCCGTGCTATAGCGGTGGGCTAACTCCACAGCTTCGTTAATAATCACACCGGTTGGGGTAGCCGTTTCCGCCAGCATCTCCCCAATAGCCAGCCGCAAGATACTGCGATCAACTCTGGGCAAACGACTGAGCTCCCAATCAACACTCTTAGCACTGATTAGGGCATCACTTTCAGCTTGATGGCTAAGGGCCGTCTGCACTAAATCCTGCGCAAACGGTATCAGGCTTTCTGAAAGCGGAGTTGTCTCTAAAGCAAATGCGAAAGCATCACTTTCAGCGATATGCCCAGTATCTAGTTGAAAGAGAGTGCGCAAGGCAACTTCACGCGCTAAGCGCCGGCTCATGTGCATCATTCCTTTGCAAAACAAACTTTGTTCTCACATTCCCTATACTAGCATAACCGCCGCCAATTAGTGCAAGTCGAACCTGCATGGCTTGGGCCGCATTTAGTGAGAAAAAAACCGCAGTACGCGGTTGATGTAGGTGGGGCACTAGAACGGGCACGCTGATCATGCCCTACTAGCGCCTCATTCAAAGTGAATAACTACTTGCCCTTACTTGCTTCTTCGCTCTTAGCGGCTTCCGGGAAAAGCACTCCCTGCACGTGCACATTAGCCTCAACAACCTCTAGACCCGTCATATTAGCAATGGCATTCTTCACATTTTCCTGAACGGTCCGGGCAACGACTGGAATGCGAGCGCCGTGCTCAACTATGATGAACAGGTCAACCACAACTTGTTTATCGCCCACCTGCACTTTAACGCCCTTGGAGAGGTTCTTCTTGCCTAACATCTCCGAGACGCTACCGGCTAAGCCACCGCCTCCCATACCGGCTACCCCAGCAACTTCACTAGCAGCAAGCCCTGCTATCACTGCCACAACATCGTCCGAAATACGTACAACGCCTGCATCACGTGTTTCTTCATGGGAATTAGTGTTGTCCATTCTAGTGCCTCCTTTTCTATATCAGCAATGGAAGAGCTCTAAGTCCAGCTAATTCTAGACGCACCCCCATTATACTTGAGGGACGCCAGTATAACAATCCTTTCCCTGACCCTGGCCGCAAACGAAAGCAAGGTGCCCCGGGCGTCACTCCCTCGGAACCCCTTGCTGCTGGGGTAGTTCATTTCCTTTCTATCACTCGCACATTGTTCACGTCCATTTGCAGTGTACTAGCCACTAGCTCGATGATCTGAATAGCCTGGGCCTGATTCAAGCCCTCTGTTTTCACTACTAGATGCGCCACATCGCCATTAAGCAGCAAGATAGCGTCGGCATACCCTTTGCCAATCACCAATTTCTCAATAGCTAACTCCTTTTCCATGGTAGCAGTTAGTGCTAGCCAAGCCTGTTGCGCCTGCTGACGCAGCTCATCGCTAGTATTGCTATTATTTACTACCTCGCGCAGCAACTCCAGTTGCATGCTTCGCTGCTGCTCCCGCTCCAGGCGATGCTCATTAAAGAAATCTCTGGTCGGCTCCGTATAGGCATCAGGCAGCTTATCTGGCATTAGCCCCGGCGTAGGCGCTCCCCCCGTTGCTGTAACCAGTTCAGGATCTTCCGCAAGTTGAGGTAAATAGTTGTAGTAACTATTCATCAAGTAGTAACCAGAAACGGCCAGCAAAATAAGTAAGCTCAAGCTCAGCATTAAAGATTTACCGCGAATGATCATCTGTTTTCCCTCATTTCCCTGGCATTACCTGAACAGAGTAGGCTGGGACATTGCAGATAGTCTGCACAGCCCGGGTCAACTCTAGGCGAATATCGGCCTTCTCTGCTCCCTGAGCGACAACAACTACTCCTATTATCGGTGGTAGTTTCTCTTGCAACAACAGCAGCTGGCTGTTACTTGTCGCCAAATTGCTGGACTGGCTTTCCTCTTTGGTCAAGCGTGTGCCCCCGTTACTGTCTTTTTCCTCTGTCGTCTTTTGCGAGCTTTGCATGTTGATGGCTGGCACAACTTCTGGGCCACTACCTAAGGTCAGCATTACCCGCACCTTGCCAACTCCCTGAATCTCCATCAATAATTCGCCCAACTGTTGCTCCAAATCCTGACGATAAGCCGTGATTCGCTCCAGAGTAGCATCCATGGACTGAGGCTTAGCTTCGACTAGGGTCGAGTGCGGGAATGGTGTTCCGGCTTGTTTGCTCGGCCAGAGTAACTGTAGGGCTAATAGGGCCACGACTCCCACCAGACCAAAAAGTAGTATCCGGTTACTACCGAGCCTTTGCCAAATAGCGCCCATCTGCTCCCCGATTGCCTGCTGTGACTGTTTTGACATACTATCCCCCCTAACCAATTGTCACTAGTACCTGATCCTCGGCCAGTAAAAAATACTTGGCCAGCGCCTGTTGAATGGCCTGCTGTTTGGCCTCAGCCCAATCCGATAGCTGTGGCTGTTCCTGACTCGCGGCAGCCCCCTCCCCGATTTGCACGGGGCTCACCTGATAAACTGGCTTTACTGCCTGGGAGCCCTCTTGGCATTGGATCTGGATGCTCAAGATACGACCAAAGTCCTCGGCCTGTTGATCTTCTACCAGTTCGATCTGACAAGCCACCGGTTCCACTTCTCCGATTCGCGCCAGGATGTCTTGTATCTGTATGGCCAAAAGGTCTCGATATGTCTTCAGCAGACTAGCGTCGTTCTGGTGCTGTAACAGTTCGCTCTTGGCCTTAAGTTCTGTCCAAGCCGTCTGGGTTTGCGCTTGCCCCAGCAGTTCGTCGATATCCCAGGATGCTCGTGTCAGCGCTAGCAAAGGCCCAATTAGTGTTAACACCATCACCAAGGCCAAAGCTAACTGCGCGTAACGGCGCATACCACCCTGAGGCAAAATTAACTGCAAAAACGCCGCCAGGACAACTATCACTAGCACGTTACGTACAAATTCCCTTACAGCTAGCAACATTTGCAGCCCTCCTCCATCGTCACCGTAACATGAGGGCACTATTACCTGTGCCGATAATTACGGTGATCAACACGAACAGCATCACACCCACCACAGTCAAGGCACCAAAAAAGTAAGTGAAGATGCCCGATATTTCGTTTAGGGCATTCGATAGCAACCCACCGCCTAACGGTTGGATGATGGCTGCCACGATACGATAGATGGCTAATAGCGATATGATACGGATTGCAGGTAAGGCGCAATAAAGCACGACCCCGATGACCCCTAGAAAGCCCAAGGTATTGCCGATGAAAGCTGTGCAGCCGGCGATCGTCTCAAAACCATCCGATAACATACCTCCCACTACCGGCAAGAAGGCTTTCACAGCAAATTTGCCAGCACGAAAAGCAGCACCATCGGCAACTGCCCCTACAGTAGCCTGAGCAATGTTAAAGCCCACAAATATCATAAACAGAAGCCCCATTAATCCTGCCCCAATATCTCGTAGTAGGAATGCTAAGCGGGAGATTTTAATGTTAGATGAAAGGTTGTTGGCCAGAATTAGCACGCCTGCAAAGAAAATCAGCGGCGCGGCCACGTTGATAATCAGGGTACTTATGGCATTGAGCACCAACATTAGCAAGGGGTTAAAAAGGGCAGCAGAGCTGACATTACCTGCCGCCAGCACTACCGTCAACAGTAGCGGAAACAAGGCATGTACGAAGCTAAGCATTGAATCCAGGGCATTGCGCGTCAGGCTGAGTGCCCGTCCAAAACTCTGCAAAGCAAATCCCATGATGACTAAGTAACAGATAAGGTAAGCGATGTCTGCCACCTTGCCGTCAACAGCCTCATGTAAATGCTGCAGTAACACGCAGAGCATGGCCAGAACCAAAAGACGAATGAGCAGGGCAGATTGGGCCGCCAGTTCACGAAACAGCAAAGTGAATATGGCCTTAAGCAGCTGAGCCAGGGAGAAGCCCTCTTGGTTTCTGATCGACTTCAGCACTCCGCTTAGCGACAAATCGGGCAGCAGCCCTTCATACTCCTGCTCCAGCTGCTTCAAGAAGCTATCAAACTCGCTGCTGTCAATGGCCTGTAATTGCTGGTTTAGGATCTCATCAACCGGGCTAGCTCCGCCCGGGCCTGCGGCCTCTACTAGTGTGGGCCAGAGCAAAGTAAAGACTAAAGTTAAAAGCAATAACTTGCGCGACAAGGCAACCACCTCCTAGCGGATCTGCCAACTACCTCAAGGTAGCAACTGCAGAACTGAATCTAGAATTACTAGCACAATCGGTACTGATAAGGCCATGATGATCACTTTGCCAGCCAGCTCGACCTTACTAGCGATAGCACCTTCCTGGGCATCACGGCAAACCTGCGCACCAAATTCCGCAATGTAGGCGACACCAACAATCTTAAGGAGCGTTTCCAGATGCAGACTACCTACATCGGCCTTGGAGGCGATACTGCCTAAAGTGGCGACGATCATTCCGATTTTAGGAATGACCGTGGCAAAGATCAGCACTCCCAGCAAAATGGAAAGCACCAAAGCCATTTCTGGCCGACTCTGGCGCAAAATAATCAACAAAACGACACCGATAATGGCCAGGAACACAATGGGGACAATATCCATCAGCCCTTACCTACTAGAACTGGAACATAGCACGAATGGTAGAGAACAACTCGTTCATCCAGCGGATAACCGTAAACATCACTACAATCACTCCTAGAAGCACCAACACTTGCGCATACTCTTCTCTACCTGATTTCTCCAGTATCTTGTGCAAGATAGCTACTACGAACCCAAAGACCGCGACCTGCAAGATTACCGCATAATTGATGCCCACGTTCTCGTTCCCCCTTCGTTCAGACCGAACTCAAGGCCTGTCTACACTAAGACTATGACCAACAATAACCCCGATAGTACGCCCAAATAACGCCACATACGCTCGTTCTGCTGCCGCTCTTGCTCTGCAAGCACTTCTTCGCGCTGCAAATGCTGTAGTGCTAACAGCAAGTGGCGCTCTTGATCAAGCCGGTCGGACAGGCCCAGGACCGTCCCCAGTTGCCCTACGACCGCTAAATCACGTTGGCCAAGCGCTGAACGCTTTAACAGCGTTTCTAGCCCTGCCTGCCAGGCTACAGCTGCAGTCGTTCCCGGCCGAGCCAGCTGGCTAGCAGCCACCTGAAACATGTCAGCGATAGGGGGGCGATGGGTTGTCGCCAAACTGGCAAAGGCCTCCGGCAAAGGGGTCGCCCCATAACTAATCTCGGTAGCAAGACCTTGCAATGCGGACTGTAGCTGACGCAAATGCTGGGGGCGGTCACGGTAGCGGCGGGCAATATCAAAGCCAATTATCGTGGTCGCCAGGATAATGAGAGCACTGGCTGCAATCTTGAGCAACAGAACAATCACCGGCGTTACCTCCCCACTGATCGCTGTTTGTCATCTAGCACGGCCTCAATGGTTCCCGGTCCATGGCGCGTGCTTAGCAAAACAAAGCGAGTAAATGAACCACGTAAGAGTAAATCTTTCAACGCTGGCCGCCGCAGCAGTTCTTCCCAGCTACTGCCGTGGGCCGTTGCCAGAACTGCGACCCCGCAGTGCAGGGCCTCTTCAATGGCCTCCGCATCTTCTCGCCGCCCTATTTCATCGGTAACAAGTACTTCTGGGCTAAGCGAACGCAAGGCCATCATCATTCCTTCTGCTTTTGGACAGGCGTCAAGCACATCAGCCCGCGGGCCGATATCCAGCTGGGGCACTCCTTGATAGCAAGCTGCCAACTCCGAACGCTCGTCCACTACAACCAGTTTGTAGGGGCGAGGACAATCGGTCCCCCAGCTCAAACTCCGCACCAGATCACGCAGCATGGTGGTCTTGCCACCCTGGGGCGGAGCCACCAGCAGCGTGCTGCAAAGCTGGCCATCGGCTGTGAACAAAGCAGGCAATAGCGTGCTAGCGCAACCAACAACTTGACGAGCCAGGCGGATATTAAAGCTGCTGATATACTTTAGCGTGCGCACGCGCCCGTTTTCAGTGACTGCTCGACCGCTAAGGCCGATGCGGTGGCCGCCGGTCATGGTTACATAACCGGAACGAAGTTCAGCTTCCAGCGCATAGATGGAGTTTTGGCTGATAGTCGCTAGTAGATGTTTGATCTGCTCGGGCTGCGCCACAACCATACGGTTCCACTCGGTACTAAGCCCGGCTGCTGTGAGCACCCTCTCACCAAAAACCCCATAGGCCAAAACTGGTTGTCCCTGGCGAACGCGCAGTTCTTGCACCTGCGCCAGTATTGTCCGAGGGGAGCGCAGCAGGCAATCGCGCCATTCTTCCGGTAGAAGCGCCAGCAAACTATCCCAGGGTTTCATCGTTCCACCACCACCTGTTACATGCTTATGGCCTGTCACGAAATTTATGCCAGCTGGGATCACAAAGGGCGCATCGCACACGTCTTGTAAAAAACGTATGCGATGCGCCCGAGACTGCTGATAAAGGTCGTGGTCCTGCTTGCGCGCGTGTGGCCTTGATGCGCTCCTGGTCTTGACTTACCATAAGTTTGCGGGGAGCTGGGCTCACCAGCGGGGAGTCCCTACTTCAACTGGAGCAGTTCTTCTCGTTGCTCCATCGCAGCCTCATAGCCTGCCTTAACGTACAGATCGACTCGACTCAGGTCGATCAGGCTTTCTCCAGCTAGGCGTGGCTCAATGCAAACATCCGCCGTTTGGAATTCGGCCAAGCAACGATAGCGCTGCGTAATTTCAAAACTACGCATTAACACTCCCATAATGCCTTCCACCTGCTGCACAGCGGCAATATCGCCGTAAAGATCGACCCCGATAACGTAATCGGCTCCCATATCCCTTGCAGTCTGAACTGGCACGTTCTCAACCGTGCCGCCATCGACTAATAGCCTGTCTTCCCATTCCACGGGAGGGAAAATACCAGGCATAGAACAACTGGCTCTCACAGCCAGGCTCACTGCGCCCGAGCTAAGCACTGCCTTTTCTGCTCGTAGCAGATCAGTGCAGACTGCTGCAAAGGGTAATCTCAAATCAGAGAATACTCGCCCCCGCAGCAGCGTATCCAGCCGTTTCTCCAAGCGATCGGCACCCAAAAGGCTGCGCCGCGGCACAACCAAATGCCCTAAATCACGCCAAGTAGTGCCGCGGGCTACCTGCTCAATGCCTTCCGGGGGATAGCCTGCTGCAAAAAGCGCGCCCACGATACTGCCTGAGCTTGTACCAGCCACGATGGCTACATCTATGTCTAGTTCAGCTAGGGCCTGCAACACCCCAATATGGGCCAGCCCGCGCGCTATTCCTCCACCTAGCGCTAAGCCAATCTTCGGTTTAGAATTTCCTTTTTTTCTCGCCAAACTAACCGTTCTCCCTTCTGTCTCGATTCCACACCTAATTGTAGCGAACGGTACCGAACAATGTCCAATATTTTCCCTGTAACCCCCGTTCTCCTGGTAAACAGAAAAAAGGGACCACTTTCTTGTGCGGTCCCCCTAACAGCTGTCTTTCTTAAGTTGGATTTGTCAGTAGCATCGTTGCTCCGCAAGCAGGGCAGTCTACCGCCGCATCGGCTACCGCATCATAGGAAACGGCAACTACTGAGCGACAATTGGGGCAGGCCAGTTGCATCTTGTCCCCTACATTTTCGCTTTCGCCAACTAGTTCCTCTACCATACTAAGTAATTCGCCAATGATGTCTAGGCTAGACATCCATAAGGTATCGTCATCATTCTGACTCCCATTTGAGCCAGCCTGTTGGCGCAGAACTTTGGTACGCTGCTCCAGGTCACGCACACGCCCTACGACCATTTGCTTATTCATATGCTATTGCACTCCCTTGCTTAAGCCTATTGGACTTAATGTCTCACTAGTGGCCAGAAATCATACCACAAGGAGCCTAGCTAACCGCGGTGAACCTCTCCTAGGCTCTTGACATAGCATATAAAGAACGTTATTACTAGACCTACCACTGTTATCTCGACAATATGTTTTTGTGAGGGTGATTCATGTGCAATGCCTAGAAGCCTGCCAACGCATTGACGCTGCCATTGGACACGCCCGGATCCTACGCCCACTAGCCAGGCCCAACCCGGATGCTCGCTTTGCTTCTTTTCGCATTGGGCCCACGCCTTATCTGATTAACCCTGAACAAGCAAACCAGCTACAACAAATGGGCCAACATTTGAAAAGTTTTTACCGAGCAATGGAAGAGCTCTATCGATTAAGTAAACATGGCGATGTGCCTCAGTTCGTCGCCCAATACCTGGATGCTGGCAAGCCTGCTTGGTTGGTGGAATTAGCCCAAGCGGAGGCCTTTCGCGGGCAAATACCGCATATCATTCGCCCTGATCTTCTGCTTACAGCTGACGGCTGGAAAGCAACTGAGCTAGACTCGGTGCCTGGAAGTATGGGCTTGCTGAGCTTCTTTGAACAAGTTTATACGGATTGGCCACTAGTTGGTGCTGGCCGGACAGCTGCTGCCATGGCCGCCGCCCTAGCCGACCTGATTAGCCCCGCAGAACAAGCCGCCATTGTAGTATCCGACGAGTGTGGCGGGTACCGGGCAGAAACTGCTTGGCTCTCCCGGCATTGGCAAGAAGCGGGCTTGCTTATCCCCACCCTCAGACCCGAGCAGCTAACAATACATAACGATCAAGTCCGCTACCAGGGACAGCGACTACTGCTCATCTATCGTTTCTTCGAGCTCTTTGATTTAGATAACATACCAAATGCCAAAGAACTCCTATACCTTGGCGCACGAGGCAAAATCAAGATCACTCCCCCGCCTAAGCCATATCTGGAGGAAAAAATGTGGTTCGCCTTTTTGCATCACCCAGATCTACAGGGCGACTGGGAACAGCTATTAGGGCGCGAAGCATTAACATGTCTACAGGAGTTAATTCCCCCAACCTGGTTGCTCTGTCGCGACCCAGTGGCATTCGCAGGCGGCCCCCTAGGTTCGCTGGCCAAGCTTAAGCAAACTAGTCGGCGCCAACGCCCCTATGTGCTCAAACCTTCTGGTTTTTCGCCACTAGCTTGGGGAGGACATGGCTTTAGCCGCGGCAAGGACTATACCACAGGTCACTGGGCCAAAACGATTGACGATTATCTGGCGCTCGCTAGCACCAGTCCCTATATCATTCAGGCCTATCAGCAATCCCTGCCCCAAATTGCGCGACACTACGAACACACCAGCGAAAGCATCGCTACCTTTGAAGGCAAACTACGCCTCTGCCCTTACTATTTTTTACAGAATGAGCAAATAACCCTTTCTGGTGCCTTAGCTACTTTAGTCCCCCTCAGTAAACCAATCATCCACGGCATGACCGATGCGGTGATGGTGCCAACGGCGGTGACGAATGATAGCCACCAATCCTAAACCTATTCCCATCAACCCGAAGATCGAAGGCCAAGGGTACGGGCGTTGACGCCGAATTGGTTCTCTGTAATAGATCGTCAGCTTGTCTTTTGGCCCATACCCCTTTAGATCCTCCGCCGAAAGATCCCATCTAAGTTGTGAATCTGTTGACAGGATGGGTGCAAATGAGGCGTTATCCAGACCTGAGGCAGAGGCAAGGACATATAGCCGGCAATCTGCTGGCTGATACCGAATCCTGGCCAGCGATGAGTTGACTATGTACGACTGAATCTGAAGCCGTTCAAGGGTCACCCCAGAAAAGGACAAGTGGTACCCGTCATTCTTCAATATGCCATCCTCAAATCCGTGAACACGTACGGATTCAATGGTTGCTACAGCTGACTCTCCCTCACCCATACTACCGCTTATTTTCACGTATCCAGTTTCGACTTCCTCAATCGAAAGACTTCCGTCCATCTGCAGCTTAGTAAGCATCGAATTTTGTGGCAACACTACCGACACATCGATTTCATCGTGCTGCTTTCTGCAATCAAACTTGACCCGACATGACGATACCGAGGTTCCGTTGTCGTCCAGTGATGTTGATATAGATACGTACATGCACGGAGCCTCAATGGTATCAGCCTGTAGGTGGATAGGCAAACAGGTAGCTAGAATGATCAACAATAGTAAGCTCCGTCTCATCTAATACCCCCTTACATTCTCTAATCAGCGCGGTTA
>ENA-UOOI01003317-UOOI01003317.1-fermentation-metagenome-genome-assembly--contig:-NODE-3317-length-12363-cov-3.034774_pt1 | contig 12363 bp, 7 predicted proteins | sample MGYA00245779_ERZ724027 | MGnify/ENA primary metagenome ERZ724027 (study PRJEB28704, sample SAMN03018318) | fermentation metagenome | biome: anthropogenic terrestrial biome; feature: soil; material... | reverse complement strand
CTCCGCCTTAAAGGAATTGGAACAAACAAGCTCCGCGAGGAGAGGACTGTGATGCGCGGGCGAAAAGCGGACCGGCTTCATTTCGTAAAGCTCGGCCCTCACCCCGAGCCGCGCGATCTGCCACGCGGCCTCGCAGCCGGCAAGGCCCGCGCCGATGACCTGGACGCTCTTCATTCTTCCCCCTGTTCCTCATAGCCGCAGCCCGGCGTAACGCAGTAGTACCTGGGATGCTTCCCTTTCTTTTTCAAAAGGGTCTTCCCGCATTTGGGGCACAGCTTTTTCGTCGGCTCGTCCCACGAGATAAAGTCGCATTTGGGATAATTGGAACAGCCATAGAAAATGCGCCCTTTCTTCGAGTGCCGGATCACGACTTTTCCGCCGCACTTCGGGCAGATGGCTCCGTTATACTCCATATATTTTTTCGTGTTTTTGCATTCCGGGTATCCGGAACACGCCAGGAATTTCCCATACCGGCCGACCTTGACGACCATGGGCCTGCCGCACTTCTCGCAGATGATATCGGTGACCTCGTCCTTGAGCGGGATTTTCACCCCTTTCATTTCTTCCTTCGCGGTTTCCAGGGTCTTGTCAAAATCCCCGTAGAAATGATGTAGCTGATCCACCCAGTCGGCTTTCCCGTTCTGGACGCTGTCGAGCTCATCCTCCACCTGCGCCGTGAATTTGACGTTGACAATCTTCGGGAACCTCTTTTTCATCAGCTTGGTTACGACCTCACCGAGTTCCGTCGGCTTTAAGGCCTTCCCGTCGCGGACCACATATTCGCGCCCGGTTAAAGTGGAAATGGTCGTCGCGTAGGTGGAAGGGCGCCCGATCCCGTTTTCTTCCAGCGTCTTGATGAGCGAGGCTTCCGTATAGCGCGGAGGCGGTTCCGTAAAATGCCGGCTGCCCGAAACGTCTCTCTTTTCCAGCGCCATCCCTTTTTTCATCTCGGGGAGCGTTCCGTCTTCCTTTTCCTTTTCCTCGTCCTTCGCCTCTTCGTACAGCACGGTAAACCCGTCAAATGCCACGGTGTGCCCGGAGGCCTTAAACCGGTATTTTCCGGCCTGGATATCCACCTGAACCGTGTGCTGCAGGCTGTTGGCCATCTGGCTTGCAAGGAAGCGGTCCCAGATGAGCCGGTAAAGTTTATACTGATCCAGCGTGAGGCTATCCTTCACCTTGTCCGGGGAAAGGGAGGGCACGGTCGGGCGGATCGCCTCGTGCCCATTCTGGGCACCGGCGCGGGATTTATAATGGCGCTCCTTTTCCGGAAGATAATTTTCACCCCACCGGCCGCGGATATACTCGGCCGCCGCTTGAATTGCCTCTTCCGAAATCCGGAGCGAGTCCGTCCTCATATAGGTGATAAGGCCGATGGCCCCCATCCCTTTCACTTCCACGCCCTCGTAAAGCTCCTGAGCCGTCTTCATGGTCCGGCGCGCCTGAAACCCGAGCCTGCGGGAAGCTTCCTGCTGCATGGTGGATGTGGAAAACGGAGGGACCGGAGAACGCCTGCGCGTCCCTTTTTTTACGCCGGAAACGACAAAGTCCGCTCCCTTTAAGCCGGCGAGGATTTTGTCGCATTCCTCTTTTCCCGAAATTCTGATCTTTCCGCTTTCGTCGCCGTAAAAGGAAGCCGTAAAGACTTTTCCGGAACTACCCGGAGACAGCTTTGCCTCGATGGTCCAGTATTCCTCGGGCTTGAACGCCCGGATTTCCTCTTCCCGGTCGACGATGATGCGAAGCGCCACGGACTGAACGCGGCCCGCCGACAGCCCCCTGCGGATTTTCTGCGACAGAAACGGGCTGAGCTTATATCCGACAAGACGATCCAGAATCCGTCGGGCCTGCTGGGCGTTGACCAGGTTTAGGTCAATGCTGCGCGGGCTTTTCATGCCGGCGGTGATGCCCGTTTTGGTGATTTCGTTAAAGGTCACGCGGTTTTTATCCTGCGTGTTCAGGCCAAGGATATAGGCAAGGTGCCATGAGATCGCTTCCCCTTCCCGATCCGGGTCGGTCGCGAGAAGGACGGAATCGCTCTTTTTCGCCTTGCTTTTTAATTCCTTTACCAGTTTTTCCTTTCCCTTGATAATCGCATATTTCGGCTTAAAATCATTTTTCACGTCCACGCTCAGACGGTTTTTGGGCAGATCGCGGACATGCCCCATCGACGCGACTACGTCATACCCGGGGCCCAGATATTTTTTTATCGTTTTAGCCTTAGCCGGCGATTCTACGATGACCAGCTTTGACATAAAACCACCTCGTTTTTGGTATCTCAGGCTGCGGCCTTAAAGTCTTCCACCGCGGGGAAAATGGTTTTCTCTTTCCGGGGAAGGACACACCCTTTTTAAAAAGCCCGCGCCTTCCGAAAGAAGAAAGCGCCGGAAAAACCGGCGCCGCGCGGGAAAAGGGCGCTTTGCCGCGTTCCGGGCCGCCCGCCGTTATCTTCTATCATAGCATCAGATTCCGCGCCGTCAAGAAAAATTTTTCTCCCATCCGGGATCGGGGGAATCCCTCCCTTTCCCGTCTATGCTTTCCCTTTCCGGGCGGAACTTTCCTTTTTTCCGTTTCCCCGCGTCATTTCCCACATCAGAATGGCCGACGCCGCCGCCGCATTCAGCGACTCGGCGCGCCCCCCCATCGGGATGGTAATGCGCCTTAAACAGGCACGCTCGGTCTCGGGCAGAAGCCCGCTTCCTTCGTTCCCGACAACGGCTGCGGAAGGCCGGTCGAAGCAAAGCTCCGTCACCGGGAGGGCATTCCTGTCCGGAACGGCGGCAAAGGTGGAAAACCCGTTTTCGTTGAGGCGCCGTACCGTGCCGGACGAATCCGGAAAAGTAAAGAAAGGAAGGCGGAAAACGGCTCCCATCGAGGCCCGCAGGGCTTTCCTGCTGAAAGCGTCACAGCACTGCCCCGTCAGGAGCACGCTCCCGAATCCCAGTGCCTCCGCTGTGCGGAGAACGGCGCCGAGATTTGCCGGATCCTGGATGTTTTCGAGGACCAGACAATGTTTCCCACTTTCCGGGCTGGGAAAGGAAGCGGGGGGATCCGGCAGAAAGCAGAGGCAGAAAATTCCCTGATTCGTTTTCGTATCGGACAGAAGGGAAGCGACGGAAGAAGAGACCCGATATTCCGATTCCGCCGAAGGACGGATGGCGGAAAGATATCCGGCGTATTTTTGGGAAGCCTTTTCCGTATCGAGCAGGACGGGAATCCGAAGGCCGCTTTTCGCCGCGTCCGAGCAGAGCCGCGCGCCCTCCGCCAGAAACAGGTTCTTTTCCCTCCGGTACGACGCGGATCGGGAAATTTTTACCATTTCCCGGATAATCGCGTTGCGGCGGCTTGTGATCTCATCGGGCATCTTTTCCATCCCTCCCATAAAAAAACAAGCGCCCGGAATGAGCAGCCGGGCGCAAATTCCTCATTTTAACGCGCTGATTTTGCCTTCTCCACAAGGCTTTTGAACGCGGGACCGTCCGCGACGGCAATCTCCGCAAGCATTTTCCGATTCAGCGCGGATCCATCCTTTTTCAGACCGTTCATGAAAACCGAATAGCTGATTCCGTTCGCGCGGCACGCCGCGGAAATTCTCGTAATCCACAGGCGCCGGAAATCCCTCTTTCTCGCCTTGCGGCCGATATAGGAGTAATTGCCGGATTTCATCACGGCCTGTTTGGCCATCTTGAAATGTCTGCTCTTGGAACCAAAATAGCCCTTTGCGAGCTTTAATGTCTTTTTTCTTCTTTTGCGCGTCATCAGCGCGCCCTTTACTCGTGCCATCTTCTGTTACCTCCAAAGTGGTTGGTTTCCGTCTTTTCCGGCCGCATTCCTTATTTATAGGGGATCAGCCGCTTAATCTGCGCGACATTCGTCTTGTCGGCAACGACGGTCTTCCGAAGATTCCTCGTGCGCTTTGTGGTTTTCTTGTTCAGAATGTGCGACTTGAACGCTTGAGCGCGCAGGACTTTCCCTTTCTTCGTTATTTTAAAGCGCTTTTTTGCGCCGGTATGTGTCTTGATTTTAGGCATAAAATACCCCTTCCTTATCGTTTCTACTGCTTTGCAGGCTTGCATGCAAGGAACATCAGCATATTGCGCCCCTCCAGTCTGGAGGGCTTCTCGATGTTTGCCAGGTCGCTGAGAGCCTCGGCAAAGCGGCGCATGATTTCATGTCCCTGTTCCGGATGACCCATTTCACGGCCGCGGAACCGGATGGAAACCTTGATTTTATTGCCTTCTTTCAGAAAGCGCTGAGCGTGACCGACTTTCGTATTGAAATCATGCGTATCAATATTGAGCGAAAGGCGGATTTCCTTGATCCCTACGGTGCGCTGGCTTTTCCGCGCTTCCTTTTCGCGCTTGGCCTGTTCAAACCGGAATTTCCCGTAGTCGATGATTTTGCAGACCGGCGGCTTCGCTTTCGGGGCGATCTTTACCAAATCGAGATCCATCTCCCGCGCCCTCTGCAGAGCCTGGGCCGCCGACATCAGGCCAAGCTGAGAACCGGTCGGGCCGATCACCCGCACCTGCCGGTCATGGATCTGCTCGTTGGTCTGAAGTTCCTTGCTGCTAATAATGAAGCACCTCCAAAACAATCCTATCCATTGACACAGAGAAAAGGCGCGGAGGCTGATTCCGCCCGCGCGCCAATACCGTGCCTGCCTTTCCCCAGAAAGGCAGCCGAAAGTATTGACCCGTGCCGGAAGGATACCCCACAGGTGGAAATCCCAGACTTTCGCCCGATTTCTCTTTGTTTTTTACATTGATTGATTATACATCGATACCAATGAAATGTCAAATAATTTTTCTGATTCCTGGAAGATCTGTCCGCTTCCTAAAAAGGACTTCCTCCTCCGCTTTTTGCAGAAAATCCGGAAAAAGGCAGCAGAAACGGTGGAAAACGCCGCATTTAGAAAGTCCGGTTTTTCCTGAATCCGGGCCGGAATTCCCGTGACTTTAGGAATAGGATGGATGAGGCCCCCTTGTTTTTACAGGGCCTGTTTTTTTGCCTCATGGTATTTTTCTAGGGCAGTTCAAAGTTCTTTAAAAACAAGAGTCCATCCATGGGGTATAAAACACTTGTCTTAAATCCATCGACGCTGTTTTGTCAGCAGCAGGATAGGAATTGCTGGTTTGTGATATTATGATCCCAAAGAAAGGAGGAGAAAATGCGGATTTCCTCATAAGTTCTGCGCAAAAAGACAAGGATCAAAGGAAACTTCTGGATGCCAGCCGATTTGTTTAGAACGAAAGGAGCACCTTGAATCAGAAGATCGATCAGCCCTGCATGCTGCGGACTTTAGGGAGTGGTAGTTGACGAAGAAGGCTCGTTTTCCGGGGATCCGCGGGGTCCGGGTGACGGGCGCCGGACCTCGGCGTCAAGATAGAAAGAATACAGGAGGCATTCCCTGACCTTTTTCCCGGTGCACTGCTCCAGGGCGAACCGGTAAAGATCCAGCTGCTCCCGGTACCGGGCCCACAGGGCGGCGGGATCGGCGATCCGATCCGTCTTATAGTCCACGAGGACCAGGCCGTCCCCTTCCTCAAAGACACAATCCGCTTCGCCCTGCAGGACAACGGGTTCTTTCCGGAGGCCGGGCGGCAGACCCGGACTGACGCGGCCGGCCGGGATTTCCACGGTAAAGCGGAACTCCCGTTCCGCGTGCGGGGAATTTACAATCCGTTTTGCAAGCGGGCTAGAAAGGAAAGCCCTGGCGCGGGATACATCGACGGCCTGGGCCTGCGCTTCGGTCATGAAATTTTCCGCAGAGAGGCGATGCAGCTCGCCGCGCATGTCCCCGAGAGCCCTGCGGTAATCCGCAAACTGCAGGAAAGCGTGAAGCGCCGTGCCGCGTTCCGAGGCCGTAAGGCTCCGCTCGCTTAAAAAAGCCGGCCGGGAAGAAGCGGCGTACCGGGACAGGAACGGCTTTTCCGCGAGTTCGGAAGCGGATACTTTCGCGCGGACGCCCTTTAACCCGTCATAGGGATAGGAGTAGTCGAGGGCGGAAGACAGCCTGTCCATCAGCTTCCGGTCCGGCGCCGCCGCGGCAGCGACTTTTCCCGCGGCGGGGGGTGCGGGAGAAGATGGACGGATTAGGTCAATTTTCCACCGTTCCCCTGCCGGCAGGACGGCGCTTTCCGGCACACCCGCCGCCTCCCTGAGCGCGCGGCCGTCCGGATGGCGCAGGGCGCAGAGAAGCAGCCAGTCTGAAATGCTGGAGGCGGAACGGACGGTATACGGCTCGAGACGCGGTCCGTCCGTCAGGCGCGGCGCAAGGCCGGCGAGAGTCTTCTTCGCGTCTTTGAGCGACGTGACAAGGAACAGCTTTTCCTTTGCCCGGGTCATGGCGACATACAGGATGCGCAGTTCCTCGCTCATCTCGTCGCGCTCGATCTCGAGCGCGACCGCTTCGCGCGGCATCGTATCATAGAACACGCCGTTTTTTCCCCGCAGGCGGATGCCCAGTCCGAGTTCGGGATGCAGCAGGACGGCCGGTTTTTCCCGGTTAAAACGGTGGGAGCAGCCCGCAAGGAAGCAGCAGGGAAACTCCAGTCCCTTCGCACGGTGGATGCTCATCACCCGGACGACGTCGGCGGTTCCGCCGACCGCAGAGGCCGCGGCAAGATCCCCCCGGCTCTGCTGCATCCGGTCAAGAAACCGGAGAAAGCCGGTCAGCCCATGATAGCCAGACGCTTCGTATTTTCCGGCATACTCGAGGAGAAGGCGGAGATTGGAGAGGCGCAGGTCCCCATTCGGCATGGCTTCGACGAGGTCTGGATATCCGGTTTTCTCAAATACGGCACGGATCAGCTGATCGGACGGCATCGTAGCCGCCAGAGTCCGGAACTCGTCGATCTGAAAAAGGAAATCCGCGGCCTTTCCGCCCTCCTTCGCGGCGGCCGCCACGGCAGGATACAGGTGCCCGGAACGCGTTTTTATCCGAATTCCCGCCATCTCGTCCGCGGTGAACCCGTAAATGGGGCTCATCATCACGGAAAGAAGCGGGACGTCCTGCATCGGATTGTCAATCACGCGCAGAAGGGAGAGGGCCGTGCCGATCTCGCTTTCCTCGAAAAAGCCCCCCGAAGTATCCGCCCACGCGGGAAGGCCCATCGCCGTCAGGTTCCGGACATAATCATGTGCCGGGCGGTTGGCGCTTCTTAGAAGAATGCAGAAATCGCGGTATCCCGCCGGCCTTTGTTTCCCGTTTTCCAGGACCCGCGGCCTGCCGTCCATGAAGGCGCGGATTTTTTCCGCGATCAGACGGCATTCCGCCTCAATCGCGTCCTGCTCTCCCGCGGAACCGGAAAGGTCGAGAACGTCCAGCTCTGCCGCTTCCCCGCCGTCCGGCGGATACTCCGCCGCGGGGACAAGTTCCTCGGACTTCGTATAGTCGAGATCCCCGGTCTTACGGCTCATCAGCTGGCGGAAAACAAAATTGACAGCGTCCGTCACGCCCGCCCTGCTGCGGAAATTCCGGTCCAGGACCACACAGGCGGGATACCGGTTTTTCTTCCGATCGTAAATCGGCCACGCGCGGCGGCGCTTCAGAAAAATCTGCGGCATGGCCTGCCGGAACCGGTAGATGCTCTGTTTGACGTCTCCGACGAGGAACAGGTTCTTTTCCTCCCGGGACACCGCCCGGAAAATCAGATCCTGCGTTTCGTTGGTGTCCTGATATTCATCCACCATGATCTCATCCAACGAATCTGCCAGTTCCTTCGCCACCTGCGTCCGCTCGTATCCCGAGTCTGTTTCCCGGACGAGCAGTCGGAGAGCCAGATGCTCGAGGTCGCTGAAATCCACGGCGCGGCGCTCCTTTTTCATTTTGGAAAGAATCTCGGCAAAGCGCTTTGTCACTTCGAACAGCTTTCGGATCACAGGCCCCGTCCGGGCGATATCTTCCCGGCACTGTTTTCCGGTCGGGGAGAAAAGCGCGGCCGTTTTCCTCACCGTCGCCTTGACTTCGGATCTCGAGTCGGAAAGCCTGTTTTTTAGCGCGCTTCCGGCGTACCCGCGGAGGGACCCGAGTTTTTGAAAAGTGAAATTATGGAAAGCGGAGGCGGCCCCATCCCATGTTCCGCCCCTTAGCGCCGCGGCAAGGCCCTTTAGTCCGGCAAGGTCGGACAAATACCCGTCCCGGTAAGCGGCCGATATTTTCCCATCCTCTGCCATCCGCGCAAGGGAATCCCCGGTTACGGAAATACAGTACTCGACGGCGTCTTCCGCAAAGGACAAGACCGTTTTTCCCCAGTCCGTCTTTTCCGCAGGCAGGCGCGTATCATAAAGGGAGGCCTTGTCCCTCATCCAGGAGAGCGGGAACGGATGGGATCGGACAAAATCATACAGCCGGTTCACGGTCTTCGCGACGCCGGAGTCATCGCGCCCGGAAGAAAAGGCCTCGACAAACGCGTAGAACGCCGCGTCCCCTTTCTCGTAGAATTCCCGTAACGCCTCATCCGCCGCCTCCGAACGCAGGACGGAATCCTCGCTGCCGTCCAGAATCCGAAAGTCCGGCGCGACACCGAGGCGGTAGAAGTTTTCCCGAACCAGATCAGAACAGAAACTGTCGATCGTGCTGATATGCGCCCGGGGCAGCAGGAGCTGCTGCCGGCGCATGCGCGGGTTCCCGGGATCCTTCTCCAGAATGCGGGCGATTTCTGCTTCAATCCGGCTGCTCATTTCGCTGGCGGCGGCCCGGGTAAACGTGACGACCAGGAGCCGATCCGCGTCGGACGGGTGATCCGGGTCCGTCAGGAGCTCCAGCACGCGCTGGACCAGGACCGCCGTCTTTCCGGATCCCGCAGCCGCCGAGACAAGCAGCGTGCCGCCCCGGGCCTTGATCGCGTCCTTCTGCCCTTTTGTCCACTGTCTGCTCACGCTTTGCCGCTCCCTTCCGCTTTTTTCAGTTCTTCCATCGCGGCGTCCCGATCCCATTTCCGCATCTCGCGCTCGGGATCGTCCCGCTCGTGCCCGCACACGGTAAAATACGGACACCACCTGCACGCGCTGTACCGGTCCCCGTTAAGCGGCACGGCGGCGACATCCCCTTTCCTTAACTCCTCCGCCATATCGGAAACGAGGGACCGGAGATACCCGAGAATCGCATGGAGTTCCGACGGGGAAACCGCGTGATCCCGTCCACGGCGGTCCGGAACGCCGTCTTTCAGGGCCACGGGAATATACCGGCCGTCCGCTTCCCGATCCATGCCGGAGACAATCTCGGGATCGCTCAAAATAAGCCCGTCCATCCTGAGCTGCCGCTCCGCCTTTTTCCTGACTTCGCTTTCCGGCGCGTCGCGTCCCAGAAAGATGGCGGGACGGTTTGCCGGGGCATACAGCACTCCGGCAGGGATAAATTTTCCGTACCGCTTCCAGCCGTTTTCACAAAGAGCCCCAAGGTAAATCAACATCTGCATGTTCATGCCGTAAAGGAGATCCGAAATTCTAAACTCCTTTTTCCCGGTCTTGTAGTCGACAACGCGGAGATACCGGACGCCGCCGAGGTCCATCAGATCCACCCGGTCGATTTTCCCGTCGACGAGCACTTCCCCACCGTCTTGAAGGGGGATCCGGAGCGGGCCGACCGAATCGCCTATCGCGAGCTCAAAGTCCACGGGCCGGAAAGAGCTCTGGCAGAGCTCCCGGGCGATATGCAGGGAAACAATCTGAGCGGCGTCCGCTATCCTCCCTACCAGATAGGCAAAGCGCGGAGTCCTGCTTTCGATTCCCCCAAACGCCTCTTCGACGTATTCGTCCAGAAACCGGACAATCTGTTTCCGCAGCTCCCGGGGAGACATTCTGCAGATCTTCTGCGCCCCGACATGCCGGAACATCTTCTCGAGGAGAAAATGCATCAGGCTCCCGTATTCGAGCGCGTTCAGCTGCGCCGCCTGCCGCTCTTTGACACCCAGTCCGTACCGGCAGAAATACTGAAAGCGGCAGAGATAGAATTTTTCGATCTGCGTTGCGGAAACACGCATTTTGTCCCCAAAAAGCCTTCTCGCGGTTTCCCGGCTGGAAAAGCGGACCGGCGCGCGGCCCGCGGCCCGGTCCATGGCTTCCAGGCGGCCTTCTTCTCCCCTTTCCCGAAACAAAGCCTTGAGTGACGCGGAAAGGACATTTCCCGAATTCCATTCCCGCGCCGTCAGTTCCATCGCGGGGGCTTCCGCGCAGGCAACCCAGGCCGGATCCATCCTGTCTTTCTGGAAAACGGGGACTTTCTCCAGAATCGAGCGCGTTTCGCCCGGGATGGACGACGGAGACATCTCTCGTCCGGTCTCGTCCGAAACGGGGTAGGTAACATAGAGCCTTTCCGACGGCGCGCTCATCGCAAGATAAGCCAGAAACCGCTCTCTTAAGGCCATGTCCTCCCCGGTATCGCGGAGAGGCACCCCCAGGCGGATGAGCTCACGCCTTTCCCGGCCGCTCAATAGATCTCCTCCTCCCGGGACCATTGGGAACTCTCCGCGCGCCGCGCCGATAAGGAAAACGACTCTGGGGCCCGCGGCGCGGATCCGGTCGGCATCCCCGACCGTAACCTCGTCCAGACCCTGCGGGATACTGGCGATGCTGCCCGACTGTATCACAAGGCGGAGAAGCTCGAGATACCTTTCCCGGGTGATTTTCGTTTTTCCTATCCCGAGAGCCGTCTGATCCAGGACGTTCATAAGAAGATCCCAGGTCCTTAGTTCCCGCTCCGCGGCGGCGGGATCCGACTGCCGGGCGATCTTTTCCGAAAAGGCGCGGAGGTTTTCCGCCGCGTCCACGTCTTCCAGCAGCCGGTAGGCCGCAGCCGCCATCTCTTCGCCCGTCTTTTTCCCGGACGTGGATTTCTCAAGGCGCAGAAGCGGCTGGATGGTTTTTTCCCTGGAATCGTTGACGCGCCTTAAAAGCTCGGTGTCTCCGGCGGTAAATTCCGCTCCGAAGCCCTCCGGATGATCCGTCCAGGCTTCCTTCCATTTTTTTCCCGAGAGATTCCAGACAAACGTATAGTTCTCAAGTTCCGAAATCTGATCGGCAGGAACGCCTGTAAGCCCCGTTTTGAGGTACAGGAAAAGGTCGTCCGAACGGTATCCGCCTTCCACGGCCCGAAAAGCCGACAGGACCAGGCGCATCAGCGGTTCGGAATCGACAGGCTGGGGAAGGTCCATAAAATACGGGATCCGGCAGCGCTCCAGCGCCGTGTCCAGAATTCCCCGGTAAGGCTCCGTTGAGCGGGCAATCACCGCAAAATCCCGGTACCGATATCCCTTTTCCATCACAAGATGGCGGATGGCGGCGGACACAAACTCCGCCTCGTCGTAACGGTTTTTCGCCTCATAGACCGCGGCGCCGCCGCAGTCCCCTTTCCAGACCCCGCGCACCGGCCGGTAAGCGCCGGATTCCAGCGCGGCCAGCGCCGGGTTCCGGAAACGGCGGCCGGGTTCCAGGGTGACAGGCGGCGCGGCGCGCACGCCGTTTTCCGCTGCGAGGCGCAGGAGGATTTTCGCCGTGCGCCTCGCAATCGCAAACAGCCCGGTATCGTCTGCGGGCGTCCCCAGGCCGTCCGCGCACAGCGTGACAAAGACGTCATCCGCCTGTCTTAAAATCAGCTCCAGAATACGATATTCCTGTCCCGTAAAGCTCTGGAAGGAATCCACGACGACCGTCCGTCCGGAAAAGAAATCATGCTGGGAAAGAATTCCTCTCAGTTTATCCAGATCATCGAGCGGGTCGATAAAACTCCGGGCTACCATGGCGTCGTACGCGGAAAGAATCAGCGTGATCTCCTGAAGCTTCTGCCGCAGCGTTCCGTCCGGCAGGCGGGCCGCTGCCTTTTTAAGCTGTCCCGCCCCCACGGCGCACATTTTAAACTCCGCCGAAATACTGAGCATCAGGGCGACAAGTTCCGTGGTCTCCGCGTTTTTCCGGTAAATTTTCAGATGATCCCGCACCTGCTCGATCGCAAGGCTCATGAAAATGCTCCGGCCCCCGTCGTCCAGCCTCCGCCCGGCAAAACCACCGCACCGGCGCTGGACTGCGTCCACCAGGCGGGAAAAGCTTGTCACGGAGACGCGACGGGCTCCCTTCGCGCCCAGAAGGCGGAGCATCCCGCGCTCGTTCTCAAAGGAAGCCTGTTCCGGCACAAGGAGCATCAGTCCGCTTTTCCCGGACTGCGCCGCTTTTTGAAGCATCCTCCGAACCGTAAAGGTTTTTCCGCTCCCGGAACGTCCGAATATAAAATGAAGCATGGCTTCCCCCCCGTTCCCCACATTATACCATAAAGCGGGGAAAAGGTCATATTCCCCCGGCTTTTCCGGCGCGGCCCGAGTTTTACAGTTTGAAAGAATGCGGAAAGCCCCCAATGCCTATCTGACT
>ENA-UOOI01003316-UOOI01003316.1-fermentation-metagenome-genome-assembly--contig:-NODE-3316-length-12366-cov-4.253351_pt1 | contig 12366 bp, 7 predicted proteins | sample MGYA00245779_ERZ724027 | MGnify/ENA primary metagenome ERZ724027 (study PRJEB28704, sample SAMN03018318) | fermentation metagenome | biome: anthropogenic terrestrial biome; feature: soil; material... | reverse complement strand
TATGCGCTGACGGAACGGCTGCGTTTCTGGTTTGGCAATCAGCCGCTTGCAAAGAAGCGATATGCTCGCATGAAAATACGCGCCGATGCATGTACTAAATGTGGCAAATGTCTGAAAGATTGTCCTTATGGTATCGATATTCCGTATAAACTGCATTTAGCACATTACAAACTTTCCGGAGGGGAAATCTATTAAAGAACGGATTTCCATCGATGGATGAAAATCAAGGTATATTTTGCTTTCCGATAATTTTCTCGAGTAGTTTAGAATATCATTAACTCTCACCCTTACTTGGCAGTTCAAAGTTCTAGTCTGCTAAGCTGCCAGGCGACTGGTCCCAAAATGCAGACATTTTGGGCAGCGAGCGAATTATTTTAGTTACGGTGAAAAGGGGTGCTCAGCCAAACTCAAAAAAATCGAACGGTTTAAAAAAGCCGACACCATGGCTTCCAATACAATTTTTATCGATTGCGTCCGCAGATAGATAATAGCCTGGTAAGCGTCTTCTGCCATTATTACCGGATGGGTTTTCTGGCGGAGACAGGGGTTCACCCAGCTAAATGGCAATCGCAGGCTACCTAAAAAGCCGAAAAGCTGTGGTTACTACATCAGTACACTGGGAAATATGAGCAAAGATGTAGTCAAAAAATACATCCGTAACCAAAAATACAATGAGGCAAAAAACAGGCACCATAAAAATAAGGGCCTATCCATCCCATGACTGAAGTCACGGGAATCTCGACCCGGATTCATTGATTCTGAATATATTATAAAAGCTCTGGAGATTTGTCATACTGGAGAGAGCAAATTCAAAGCTAATTTTTGACTTATAACCATAAATTAACTAAAGTTTCCTTTTATAAGCATCTGTAAAGCTGGATTTCCCAATATCCGCAGATTGTAATAAAGACCCCAGTCCTGATCATTTGCATATGGGTCATAAAACGAAGCTCTTTTTCCATTGATACTATACGGAAAGACATAGGCACAGGAAGCTGTACCGTCTTTAAAAAACAGCGGCAATATACCGCGAAGAGAATTCTGAGCACGTTTGGCATATTTTTTATTTCCAGATATCATAGCATAAAGTGCATATACTTTTCCAGTTAAAGCGCTCCAGTAGTGTGGAAACGTATCACCAAAAAATTTTCGCTTTCCAAACCAGTAAGCATCCCAATGACGAATTGATGTTTCATAGAGATGATAGTCCGGCTGTTCACCGTTAAAAAGCTCTAGAATATGAAGTTGTCTTTTCCCTGCTTGCAGATATTTTGTTTCTTTAGTCAACATATAAACCTGAAAAAGAATATCGGCTGCCGGTGCGACAATACTTTGTTCATAATTAACTTCCTGAGAAGGATAGTGCACATCGTTTTTTACAATCGTATCTGCGTGTCGGATAAAGCAGTCCCTTATTTTAACCCTTTCCACTTTCATATCCGCTTTTTCTAACGCCTGATCCAATAAAATAACAGGTAATTCAATGGGATAAAAAGAATATCCGCCACTTTGATAGAATTTGCTTAAAATATTGCATGCCGTCTTTAAAAAAGAAATTTTTTCATAAAGCCGATAACATTCAATAAAAAATGTAGCATACCAGGTATAATTATATAAGCGATGATAACTATTGTCATGTCCAAAATCATTACAAACTTCTCCAGTTTCCTTATTCACGATTTCTCTCTCAACAAACGCAATATACTGTTTCAGACTGTAATCCAACATTTTTCCTTCACCTGACTGGAACGGTATAAAGTCCTTGTCGCTTTGCTTTTTTGTTTGAAGGTAAGCCGCTATTAATAAACCCATCCCGACGCGCTCTCTTCCGGCATTGTAATCATTTACATGACTGTAAAAAATATGGTGCTCTTCATTATCATAAACCAGGTAAGCGCCCTTCAAAGCCGGATAAGCACCTTTATACTGCTGGTGACTGGCAATAAATCGGCATCTCGCACCTGCCAGCTCAAGGAAATCTTCCTGCACAAATGTTCGGCAGAAAGTATGCACGCCATCCACACTGACTGAAAACGTTTTTTCTCCTGTCTGCTCCGCTGTGTATTTCTTCACATAATTTCCATATTTGTCCTGTGCCAACGGCTTCCCATCAATTTGAACAGACTTTGCCTTAAATGACGGCATAATCATGATGCGATTGTCTTCACCTGGATGCAGAACATATTGTTCTGCTTTCACTAAAACAAACGCAGCAAGCTTTGAAACTTGCCTTATAAAATCATTTTTACCCGAATGAGGGAAAATCGTCCATTGAATATATTTACTCTCCCCTGGCTCCAACTCCATTGGAGAAGGGTGAAGAATAAAACATCCTCTGTCATTGCTCTTATTTTCTGGATTGCGTTCTATGCTGTATGCTGCAAGGCTCCCTTCCGTCAGCACCATTCCAAGGTGAGGGGCTTCGCCTCCCATCCTCAGAGCTATGATATAACTTATATTTCCGCCGCAAAATATGTGTGTATGACATCGGTAACGGAGGCAGATATCACTTCTGTCATATCTGCCCTCAAGTGGAAAATAAATGCCTATTTCTCCTATGCTAGTAAATATTGGCCATTTGCTTCTGTTGATAAACTGAATGCTGGTATGATAAATATCGCCTTTCCGTGTATTTTCAACATTATAAGATAAATTTTCAGGACAATAAATCTCCGTATAGGGATAATCCGGTCGAAGCCAGTTCATATGATATTTATCCTTTGAAAAAACGATCTTTAGCATAAAATAGCACCAGTTTCCTTAGAATTAACAGTATAACAGTATGAAAGCTGACAATTAATTCGAAAATAATTTTCCCCAATTATTATTATTCTTTTACTGCTCCAAGCATGATTCCATTTACAAAATATTTCTGTATAAATGGATATACTATCAACATTGGGATCAATGCAATAAAGACCTTTGCTGCATTCAGTGATTGGTTTGAGAGTTGTGCCAGCCTCTTGTACTGATCTGGCGTCATTGTTGTGGAAGTTTGAATATTGATGACAAGTTGCTGAATATAGGTCTGCAGAGGATACTTATCTGGGGAACTCATCAAAACCAGTCCATTAAAAAATTCATTCCAGTGATAAACGCTTATAAATAGGGTTACCGTAGCTATTGTTGGCACCGAGCATGGCACAAAGATTTGAAAAAGTACACGCCATGGCCCCGCTCCATCTACCACAGCTGCTTCTTCTAGATCCTTGGGAATATTTCGAAAATAATTCATCACAAGGATTACATTGAAAACCGGCAGACTTCCATCAAGTACTAATGCCCAAATTGAGTCGGTAAGATGATAATATTGCATGGTCATATACCATGGAATAATACCTCCGTTAAAAATCATACAGAATATAAAAAACCACATAAATCCATTTCTGGCATTAAACTCGCGTTTTGTTTTGGAAAGGGGATAGGCAGCAAGTATAGTCACAATAAGAGTCACAACTGTCCCGAGAACGGTCCGCTGAATGGAAATCCAAAACGAATTAAAAAACATTCGATCATTAATAATTTGAATATAAGAACTTAAGGTAAAGCCGATAGGATAAATTGTGACAAGACCAGAACTTGCTGCGGCTTTATTTGATATTGAAACGCAGAATGTATACCAGAGCGGATAAAGGCAACTCAAGGTCAGAATGCTAAGGATAATATAGTTTATAATATCAAAGATTCGAGAACCAAGTGATTTGCTTCTAATCATGATTTTTCCCCCTAAAACACCGTATAATCTGCAAATTTATTCGCTAAGCAATAGGAAATCACAATCAAAATAAAACTGATCACTGATTTAAATAAGCCAACAGCAGTTCCAAGCGAATACTGAAGATTTTGCAGACCCATACGGTAGACCCATGTGTCCAAAATATCACCGGAAGAATATACAAGGGGGTTGTACAGGTTAAATACCTGATCAAAATTTGCGTTCAGCACATTCCCTAGACTAAGAGTTCCTAGTAAAACGACTGTCGTCTTCAAAGCAGGCAGCGTGATATGCCACATGCTTTCCCATCGATTTGCACCGTCAATTGCAGCCGCTTCGTATAGATTTGGATTAACTCCTGTTAATGCAGCGAGATAAATCACTGAATTATAACCGAATTCCTTCCAAACGTCAGTACCAATTATCAACTGGCGGAATATTCCTGCATCAGCCATAAAAAGGCGCGGGGTACCTCCAAACATTTTTATAACATGATTGATAGCGCCTGTGTAGCCAAACATATTCAGAATGATCGTTGCCATAATAACCCAGGATATAAAGTGAGGCAGATAGACTATGGTTTGTACGGTCTTTTTAAAATGTATATTGATCACTTCATTGAGAAGCAGAGCGAAAACAAGTGGAATAAAGAGATTGAGAATTAGTTTTCCGACGGAAATGATAAGCGTATTGATTATCACCTGTCTGCAATCGCTCAGTTGGAACATGTAGATAAAATTATCCATACCTACCCATGGCGAACCAAAAATTCCGGAACCTGGATTAAAATTTTCAAATGCCATCACGATTCCAAACATTGGGACTATACTGAACATTACAAGCCATACCACTGCTGGAAGTAACATTAGATAATAATGTTTTTGTAAACTTTTTGGTTTCATAAACTTTTCATCCCCGCTCTTCTGCAATAATACACGAAAAGGCACTGAATCGCTTCAGCGCCCTTTTTACCGGCGTTTTTATTTTTTTATTAGCTGCTGAACTTCAGCTGTTATTTCTGTACCGCCCTGTGAATTCCAGTTTTTAACAAATTCATCGAATGAATCTATAGGTGCTTTTCCAAGAACGATTTTCATTGTAGCTTCATCCTCCAACTTCTGGAGATTTGCCCATTTCGTCGTCATGGTTTTCGTCTGACCATAGGTAATACTGGAAACTTTTTTGCTAACCGGAACTGTGGCAAACGGCCTGTCACCAATCATCAACGAATACAGTCTCTGAAATTCCGTATCGTTGCTCGTTGTGTGTTTGAAGTTCTTTGCGGTTATATTATCATACGGCGGACTGATGATGCTTTTCGCCTGTTTCGCGTCCTGATAAAGCAGTTTATAAACATTTTTCGGATCGCTGTAATCGGAAGGTTGTGCCTGTCCTTTCAGAACCTTCAAGATCTCTTTGTAGGAATGTTCGCATTCGTCCTGAGCTGACATAACATTACGGAGTGGGAACCATGTAGCGCCGCTCTCGGTGGTGCCACCTTTCGAAGTATCATTAAAGACATTCTCATCCCGCACGAGTATGTTGTTCATAATCACAATGGCTTTTTTTGCGTCGGATGTTGCATTTTTTCCGACAAGCGTATATCCTGCACTGACTGCCGGCATACGGACATTCCATTTTTCGTCGTCGGTATAAACCGGATATGCTTCCCAGTCCACCTTTGGATTATTTGTAAAAGAATCAACATTGCCATATCCACACTGCCACCATGGGCCAAAGAAGATCCCGCACTGGTTGGCTTTAAGCGGATCCGTAACCTGATCGCGCGTACCCATCTGCGGGTCAATTATGCCCTCTTTATACCACTTGGCAAGCAGCTGCAATGTCTTTTTAGTATTGTCAGTCGTCGTGCCGTAGACGGCTTTTCCATTTTCGTTAAGCCAAAAGCCTGGATAAGCATCCATTGCGCAAAAAACAGGTTCAAAAGTACCACCATTGTTGGTAGATCCTTGAAAAGTACCATTAAGTCTCATGGATTTAGAAGGACCTGCAATTCCGATAGTATTGGCTCCCGCCATTTTATTGTCCACAAAAGCCTTTGCAGTTTTTTCAATTTCATCCAAAGTTTTTGGGACAGGCATCTTCAGCTGATCCAGCCAGTTTTTCTGAATCCACATTACGCTTATGCCATCGGCAACAACGCTAATATTGGGGAGTGCAACCATTTTCCCATTGTAGGTTGCGTTCTCCATCGCCTTACCTTGAGTGCTTGCCATCATCTGCTGGACCTGCGTAGAAGCATATTCCTTAAATTCGTCCGTAATATCGCCAAGAAGGTTTGCATTCGCCGCCTGAGTGAAATACAGCCGATTCCAGACGACCATACCGTCGGGCATTTTACCGGAAGCAATTGCGAGACTTACTTTCTGATTATAGTTATCGCCGTTCGCGGCTGACCAGTCTACAATAACATTGATGTTGTATTTATTTTTGAGAAGACGTGTGAAGTAGTTATTTGAAGGAGTATCCCCCGAAACAAGCGTCTTATCAGTAGGATCTACTTCCTGTGCAACATGTACTGTAACTGGGTTCTTGAATTTACCAAAAGCCGCGGTTTCACCCAGAAATTTCTTTGTCGAAACCGCAGCCGAAGTCGAACTGGTTCCCTTTTTCTCTGTGCCTTTTTGACAGGCAGAAACAGAAAGTGACATTACGGTTGCCAGAAGAACACATAGGATCCGAAATATTTTACTTTTCTTCATATCTAAAACCCTCCCATTTATTTATCGGAGTTCTGCCAAATTATTGTTTTTAAAATTAAATTTTGGCAGATACTTCATTCTTTGTTGTTTTATTGGCGGCATTATCTTTCTATACTGATAAAGGAGCAAAAGCAACACCGCCGATAATGTAGACATTTCCCATTCAGATCTTGATTTCAACTTTCTTTAATGCATTGGAATACACGGCCAGTTCACCGTCTACAAACACACGAAACCCTTCTGATCCGTAGTGACTGCCATCTTTATCATATTGGATCCTCAGTATATGATTCTGATATGGCAGCCGATCTACCATAAAATAATCCCATCCATTTTGCGGTATTAAAGGATCAATATAAAGGACAGGCGAGTCTCTGATTTCTACGCCGCACAGACCTCTGATAACCAGATCACAGAAAGCGGAGTGATTATAATCCTTTCCACGCTCACGCCCGCCCATTTTTTTGGGCCATCCCTCCTTTTTTAAAATATCACGAGACAGCCATTCACCAGTGTCAGGATCCAGATCCTCATCAATCCAGTTTATCCTTTTTCCTTCTTCTGTTGTCCTGTAATGAGAGTTTGCATAAATCCTCATCTGTTTTAAAAAATCAAGTCTATTAATGGGTACTGGTTTATTTCCCTGCAATAGGGTGATCATGCTGTTTAACGTCTGTGTCGTTGCAAAAGGCCAAGAAGGACCATTCCATAAACATTCATGATGATAGGGAAAACCATAACGTGGATGCTGGAGGTCTGCCGTCCGTGGACCATAACATGCCCAAAAATGTTTGTTACTCATAAGATATTTCCAAGCGCCATTATATTCCTCCGGAGGGATTCCGTATGCCCAGGGAATAAAACCAATTTCTTCCTTTACATTGTTTTCAGATGTAATATTTGAGAAATCAAAACTAGCAATCTCTTCATTCTTTTTAGCTTGGGGAATAACTTTATAAAAGTTTTCCTTGCTATCCCATAATAAACAATTAATTTTTTTCTTTAATTCCTCAGCTTTCGCGGCATAATTTTTCTCCATCACAACGTCATTTGCCCAGGACGCAATTTTGCTGATCGCTTTTGCGTTAGCATACATATAAGAATTCAAAGTGGGCCGCAAGCCGTCTCCGCTAATGGAAAGTTCCATGGCATCTCTGTCATCATGGCTCCAAAAAAGTCCATATCGGGTCATATTTGTATTTTCTATATGTTGATAATATTTATCTAACTGATTTTTATATCCAACCGCGAATTTTTTACGATCCCTTAATACACTGTACTGATAAATACTTTGAGCAATCCAGCAACTGTACGCAAATATATCGCCTCTTCCTTCCATCCAAAAGCGAATATAACTCTCAGCTAACTTTTTCCCATCACGTAGCCATCTTGCTTCAGCAAGATGATGGCCACAAGCACAATTAATAGAATTATAAGGGCCAGACCAAGGAACATCGGATAAAAATTCCGTTATAATTTGTCCATCCGGAATATTTTTTATATGTTTTCTAAAAACCCACCAACGGAAATAGTAAATTTTTTCGATTAACTTATCTGCACACTCAAATAACGGGATTTGTGAGCAAAGCCACTCGAAAGCCTTATCATTGCTGATTGCCTGCCTTTTTGTTTCTTCATCATTTTGATTAAACTCTTCAACATACTTCTTTATAATTCCGTTATTATACATTTTTTTATTGAATTCTTCCTTATAACTATGATATTTTAACTTTCAACATGGAAATCTCACTAATTATTTTTGCTCGGCCTTATAGAGATATTATAATTTCAGCAGTTTTTAGTAAATGGTAATTTGTCAGATTGGGTGTAATATTGTCTTCTGTTTATAAATTTAAATACAATTTTACACAATACGTCTAAATTATACACAATTATTATGCTAATATTGAAACAGTTTTGCTTTATCTGTCAGAAAAAAACATATGCCATTTTTCCACAAGGGATATACCACTTCGGAAATATGTCATTTGAGAGTGAGTTTTGATAAATAAGGTATTCCTACCGGATTGAATTAAAAGAACTGTCGCTGTCCTGGATCTATCCAGCCCGGCCATGAGCGACAAAATCATTTCGTAATAATTGGGAATAAATTCCTTTATGTTTCAGAGACAGGGCACGTTACAATATTTCACAATGCAAGGTTAATTTTTCTATATAATCCATTATTTTATTATATTTCCATTATTATTGTGCTTGGTTAGAAATTTCAATTAATTTTATGTTTCAGTTGATTAATTGTTTCATATTGTGTATAATTGATTTTAATAATATACCATTTTTACACTTACAAGGATAGTGAGTTTTATGACAGGATTTATTTTCGATGTCCATTCCCCTATCTTGTATAATGAAACCGGTAAATTTGAAGCTCCGTCTAAATTTTGGATTCACGAGGATTTGGAACTTTTAGATCGATACGAATTCTGTCTTGTAACAAAAGGTACCCTTTATCTAAGTTATAAAGGAATACAATATGCAGTTTCAGAAGGTCAATTTCTCATGATGGCACCTTCTAAACCGCCTAATAATCGAAGAATTGGATATAGAAAATCATGTTGTGACTTTTTTTGGCTACACTTTAATTCAAATTCTGTGCATGAAATCGATCTTCCCCATTTTGATAGTTCAGTTATTTCTGATCCTTATCAGATTTTTATCCCCGTTCAAGGGATTCTTCCGGCTCCTGAAAAAGTTTCAATTCTATTACAGCAGTTACAGGATTGCGTACGTTCCAATTACAGTATTGTTGCGGATAATTATATGACAACTGCTATTTTATGTGAAGTTTACAATCAGTTATTTATTGTAAAGCGAGAAAATCTGATTAAAAACCAATCAAAGCAGTTATATGAATCAGTTAATTTATATATTAGGAAAAATATTGACAGAAATATTAAGGCACATGATGTTGCAAAGCATTTTGGGTACAACGAAAAATACCTGTCAAAAATTTATAAGGAAATTGCAAATGAAACTATAAAAGAACACATTATAAACTCGAAGATCAAAGCTTCCAGTTATTATTTGACCACCTCGACACTTACCGTCTCTCAAATTGCAAATCAATTAGGTTTTTCAGACTGCCATAATTTTATGAAATTTTTTAAATGTAAAACCGGACTTACTCCTACTGAATATAGAAATTCATTTCCAAAAAGGATTATAAACCATAAATAATAAATTCATCATGAATTGCCTCAGCCGGTCCTTAACGTCCTTAACGCTGACTATCGGACAGAAATCTTATTTGGGATTACTGAACCGTAATTACAGATCTTCCCTCATACATTCCTTCAGAATATGCGTGAATGACCACCCGTCCTGCAGATCCTTTCACTCGAACCGCCACGCTCAGCTGGCCATGTAACAGGTGCATTTCATTGGATCGACAGATCTCCGACGACATTAAATCGCCATTATCCACCCCAATGATTTCACCATTTCCTTCCACTGTAAACCGAACGTCTGCACTTTCCCGAAATACTGGAGTACCTTCACTATCCACTGCACGCACTGTCATCAGGACAACATATGACTTGTGAGATAAAATATGTTTTTGAGGTTCATCAAATACAAGAGAAATAGCCGATCCTGGAGTTTTTACCTGGTAATAACATACCCGTTTCCCTTCAATTAATCCAAAAACCTTTACCGTACCAGGAAAATAAGGAAGATATCCGGTTATTATTCGATTAGGACATTCGTTTGGCTTTTTGACAATATATCTTTCTCCGTTCAGATAAACCTGCACTTCCTCGCAGTTGCAGACAATCATGTAAGGTATTACAGCTTTTGTGAACTGTGGAAATTCCCAATGTGAAAAATATTTTGGAAAATCCCAGTGTTCTTTTGTTCCGCTGTCCCGGACAGAATAATCCAGGACGGCAAAATATATCATTGGTTTATCTGTCCAGTAACTCTGATACAGATAGGAGACCGCTTTTCTTTCCAGATTGGTCTGGAACAATGAACCAGTCCAGCCTTTTGACGGATAGCCCATGGATTCTCCCAGATAATCAAATCCCGCCCAAATCATTCCTCCAATAACATAATTGTACTTTTCTACGTCCAGCCATGGCACATTTTCAGAATAATTCTTCATCTGAATGGAATTTCCTTTAAAATATTCATAGATTTCCGTTCCTAAAATTAATTTATCCGGTACGGCATCATGAATTTTCGGATAAAGTGATTCCTGATAATTACAGGATATTACATCGACATATTTTGCAATCTTCCGGATTCTATCAACTTTTTCATCCAGGTCTAGTATTTCAGTTTCATCCGTTTCGTCCACGAACTTTTGAATGTCCTTGACTTCAGACATTTTAACATTAGACTGCTTTTTATAATGCGGATTCAAGGCAACGGTGACAGGTCTGGTAGTATCATATTTTCGAACCTTATCACGCATATTTTTAAGAATTTGCAGCATGGAAGCCTGACCTTGTTTCTCCACTTCATTTCCTACTCCCCAGATGAAAATACAGGGATGGTTACGATCTCGTTTTACCATACAGGTAAGATCTTTTTCCCAGTCAGAAGCAAAGTATCTGCCATAGGCGCCCCCGGTCCACTTGTCAAAACATTCCTCATATACATAAAAGCCCATTTCATCGCAAAGATCCAGAAATTCCGGTGCATAAATATGATGGGATGCACGAATGGAATTGCATCCTATTTCCTTTAGCCTGGAAAGTTTTTGTTTCCAGATTTCACGAGGAACTGCTGTTCCCAAACATCCCGCGTCCTGATGAAGGCAAACGCCTTTCAGCTTTACGGCCTTTCCGTTAACAAGCATTCCTCTCAGCGGATCCATGGTGATCATCCGGATTCCAATTTTTTCAGTTATTTCATCCGTTACCTTTTCGGCATGATAAAGCAATATAGCTACATTATATAGAAAGGGAGATTCGGCACTCCAAAGTTTTGCATTCGGTATTGTTATCTGAATCTTTCCCGATTCAGATTCTCCGGAATATTTTGTTCTTTCATCTGAAACCACTGCGCGGACATGCTCTTTTTTTCCTGTTTCAATTGTCAAAAGCGCGTTTTCACCCTTGATCGAACTAGTTATAAAAACGTCATTGGAATTCAAGTGATCTTTCGGTACTTCCAAAAGTTTGACTGTTCGATATATTCCTGCGCCGCTATACCAACGATCAACCGGTTTTGAGGTGTTGTCAACTTTCACAAGGATATGGTTTTCACCTTTCTGTAACAGAGAGGTTATATCGAAACGAAAACTGCTGTAACCATACCTGTTTTTCCCCGCAAGCCGATCATTTACCCAAATCGTGCTGTTTTCATATACGCCGTCAAAACAAAGCAGATATTTATTTTTACAATCAAAGTGCGGTATTTCAAGTTTTCTGTAATACCATCCTATCCCCCATCGATCGTGAAATCCCTGATCAGTTCCCTGTTCCATCCATCTGTTGAAAGGTCTCTCAATTGCCCAATCGTGTGGCAATGTAACCGAATTCCATTTTTCTTTTTGGTTAAAAGCAAATTTCCATCCATCCATTAATTTAAATTCATAACGTCCCATCGCTTCTTCTCCTTTAATAGATAGTGAAAGTACTTAATTGCCTTCCGCAACTTATTTTAATGAATCCGATTCGGAATTCCCGTGACTTCAGTCATGGAATGACTGTGTTTGCTTCGGCAAATGCAGCGAGCTGTCTCTATCTACGCAAAGTGCACATGAACATTGTTCTGTTGTCCACTGACTTGCATACCACTAACTTTAGTTGGTTTCAGTTGACTACCTTCATCACAGAGAAAATTGGATGCACTAAAAGGAAATAGTCGTGCACGATATAGTACATTCAGATTATGCTTGAGCGGATCCATTTCACCCAATTGTTTATTTTTATAATTCAAAAATTGGTCATCTGTTTAAAC
>ENA-UOOI01003314-UOOI01003314.1-fermentation-metagenome-genome-assembly--contig:-NODE-3314-length-12369-cov-3.116290_pt1 | contig 12369 bp, 10 predicted proteins | sample MGYA00245779_ERZ724027 | MGnify/ENA primary metagenome ERZ724027 (study PRJEB28704, sample SAMN03018318) | fermentation metagenome | biome: anthropogenic terrestrial biome; feature: soil; material... | reverse complement strand
ATCAATGTTCAGGTCGTCAAGGAAGTCGCAACGGGCGTCAACCTTTATGAAGCGGGAAAACTGGACGGCACTGCCGTTACCGGCGATTACCTCACCCTCTATAAGGGAAAACCCGATTTGAAGACGGTTCAGACACTCCGCATGACGAACCTGGAAATGGGCATCAGCTCCAATAAGGATCTTCAGAATGAAAATCTCCGCAAGGCGCTGTCCTACGCGGTGGACCGTAAGGAACTGGTCACTTCCATCCTGAACGGCGACGGGGTTCCTGCCGTAGGCGTTATCCCGGACGGAATCGCCGTCAACCCGGATAACGGAAAGAGCATCAAGGATGATTTCGGGACGCTTGTGACGAACGACGACGCGAAGGCGAAGGAATATTTCCAGAAAGCTCTTAGCGAGCTTGGGAAAAAGAGCGTTTCCCTCAAGCTGATAACCAGCGACACGGATCAGGATATTAAAATCGGCCAGTACCTGCAAAGCGTCTTTGAGAAAAAGCTTCCCGGACTGAAAATTGAGCTTTCCAATGTCCCGGCGTCCGTCCGATTCAAGGAAATGATGAGCTATAAGTTTGATCTGGCTCTCGGCGGCTGGACCGGCGAGTATGATCCGACTTCGTACATTCAGCAGCACGAAACCAGCTTTGAGCATAACCACAGCCAGTGGAAATCCCAGGAACTGACGGATCTCGTTAAGAAGCTGCAGACAACCGACGGCAACGACTTTACGCTCCGCTGGCAGCACCTCAAAGAGGGCAATCAGTATCTGATTGATCATCAGGTTGTTATTCCCCTGGTACAGGCGGCGAAAAGCTATCTTGTCAATCCCAAGCTGAAAGGCTACACGACCCATGTGCTCGGGACCCCCATCGATGTTACACGCGCCTATTTTGAAGACTGATAATTTTTCTGCCTGACCAGCGCGGGAATCGTCATGCAAGAGGCGATTCCCGCTTCCCTGATCAATTTCTCGCGGGAAAGGAGCGAATGAATGAAAAAAAGATGGCTCCGCTTTATTGTCCAGCGGCTTCTTTATATGGCGCTGACTCTCTGGATCATCATCACGATAACGTTTCTGCTGATGAGTTTTCTTCCCGGCACGCCCTATAACAACCAGGATCGGCTCACGGCCGAGCAGCTACAGATGCTCGATCAGAAATACGGTCTGAACCAGCCGCTTTTCAGGCGCTATCTGACTTATCTCAACAACATCCTGCACGGCGATTTTGGAATTTCGCTGCAGTTTTCCGATCAGAAAGTGACGACGCTTCTGGGAAGCCGGATCGGGGTTTCGATGCAGCTTGGGATTCAGGCGGCCGTGTTCGGCACGGTCGTCGGCGTGATTCTGGGAACTATTTCCGCCATGAAGCACAATACGTGGATTGATACTTTCTGTTCCCTTTTTGCCATTTTGGGACGTTCGGCGCCGAACTTTGTCGTGGCGGTACTCCTTCAGTTTGTCTTCGCGGTGTCGCTCAAGATGCTGCCCATCGGGCTCTGGGAAGACGGGTTCCAGTCCACGATCCTTCCGACGCTGGCTCTTTCCATCTCGCCCATGGCGGATTCCGCGCGGTTTATCCGCACGGAGATGCTGGAGGTCCTGAGCAGCGACTATATCGAATTTGCCCGGGCCAAAGGCATGAGCGAATTTCACCTGGTGGTATTTCACGGCCTGCGCAACGCGATTATTCCGCTTATTACCATTCTTGGGCCGATTACCGTCAGCCTGATGACCGGATCGCTGGTTGTGGAGAACATCTTTGCCGTGCCGGGGATCGGAGAGCAGTTTACAAAATCCGTCCTTACCAACGATTATTACACGATTATGGCCATGACGATTCTCTTTTCGGCTTTGCTGGTTGTGGTCATTTTCATCACGGATATCCTCTATCAGATTATTGATCCGCGTGTCCGGATAGGAGGGGAAAAGGCATGAGAGTAGATCCGGCAACGATTCCGGCGTCGCTTTTTCGCTTCCGTCCCGCGCAGAGAGAGGCGGAGCAGGATGCGGGCGCGGCGTCCCCTTCCTTCTGGAAGGATGCCTGGCTGAGGCTCTGCCGGAACCGGGCGGCCGTAGTTTCCATGGCGCTGCTCCTTTTCATTATCGCCGTGGCCTTTTTGGCGCCGGTTCTGGCCCCTTATGACCCCAACACGCAGAATATCCCGCGGGAAAACCTTCCGCCGCGGATCCCGGGGATCCAAATCCCGGGATTCAACGGATATTCGTCCCTTGCGGGAAAATCGGTCGACCGCTATGCGCTGGCCGGCGTCCCGGACGGCGTGAATTATTTTTTCGGGACGGATGAATTCGGACGCGATCTCTTTTCCCGCACGCTTTACGGGACGCGGATTTCCCTGGTTATCGCGTTTGTCGCCGCCGTCCTTGACCTGACCATCGGCGTCGTTTACGGCCTGACCAGCGCGATGAAGGGCGGCAGGACAGACAACATAATGCAGCGCCTGCTGGAAATCCTCTCGGGAATTCCGGGGCTTGTGCTGGTGGTTCTGATGCTTCTTATCTTCAGCCCCGGCCTCACCTCCATCATTTTCGCGCTGGCGATCTCCTCGTGGATTCCCATGGCGCGCATGGTGCGCGCCCAGACGCTCCGGATCAAGAATATGGAATATGTCCTGGCCGCAAGGGCCCTTGGAACTTCGGAGGTCCGCATTGCGCTATCCCATGTGCTGCCGAATATTGCGGGGATCGTCGTGGTCCGGACGATGTTTTCCATCCCGGCCGCTATTTTCTTTGAAACATTTCTAAGCTTTATCGGCGTCGGAATGAAAGTGCCGAATGCCTCGCTCGGGACACTTTTAAACAGCGGATATAAGGTTTTCCGGATTTATCCCTATCAGATGTGGATCCCCGCCGTCGTCCTGTGCGTGATTATGCTGGTGTTCAACCTGTTTGCCGACGGTCTCCGGGATGCGCTCGATCCGAGAATGAAAGAAGAATAATCTGCTTCCCCAGAAACCTGGAGCGCGGAAAGGAAGGTTGTAGTCTTATGTCCCATGTGCGTCTGGAAGTTAAAAATCTGTCCGTATCCTTTTCCACCTTTTCCGGGAGAGTCCATGCGGTGCGGGGGGTCAGCTTTTCGCTGCACGACGGAGAAACTCTGGCAATTGTCGGCGAATCCGGAAGCGGCAAAACGGTTACCTGCCGTTCGGTGATGAGGCTTCTCGCCAAAAACGCTTCGATAGATTCCGGTGAAATTCTTTTGAACGGAACCGATCTCCTGAAGCTGAGCGAACGGGAGATGCAGAGCGTGCGGGGCAGGGATGTCGCCATGGTGTTTCAGGATCCCATGACTTCTCTGGATCCGACCATGAAAATTGGCAGGCAGATTGAGGAGGCCATCACGCTTCACCAGAAAATCGGCAGAAGAGAGGCCCGCAGAAAAGTGCTGGAGCTGCTTCGCCTTGTGGGAATCGAGGATCCGAAAAGGCGCAGCAGGCAGTATCCCCATGAATTTTCAGGCGGACAGAGGCAGCGCATCGTGATCGCAACCGCCATCGCCTGTAATCCGCAGGTCCTGATAGCCGACGAACCGACGACGTCCCTCGACGTCACGATGCAGGCACAGATTATCGATCTCATGAAAGAACTGCAGAAGAAGATCGATACTTCCGTTATTTTCATTACCCATGACCTGGGCGTGGTTGCCAATGTCGCGGACCGCGTGGCAGTGATGTACGCGGGAAAAATCGTCGAGATCGGGCTTGCGGACGAGATCTTCTATGATCCCCGCCATCCCTATACGTGGGGTCTGCTCCACGCCATGCCGACCCTCGACACCCATATGTCGTCCCTTTATACCATTCCCGGATCGCCTCCGACCCTGCTGGAGCCGGTTCCGGAAGGCGACGCCTTTGCGCCGCGGAACGCCTACGCGCTTGCCGTGGACGAGAAATACGAACCTCCGCTTTTCAAGGTGAGCGATACGCACTACGCGGCCACATGGCTTCTCGATCCCCGGGCGCCCAAGGCGGTGCCGCCGGAAATCCTGTCAAAACGCAGGGAAAAATATCTCGAAAGGAGAAAGCGGGATGCCGGATGAGAATATTCTCGAAGTTCAGGACCTGGTCCATGTCTACCAGACGGGAAACAGAAATGTCCCGGCGGTAAACGGCGTCAGCTTTTCCATCCGGAAGGGGGAAACTTTTGGGCTGGTCGGCGAATCCGGATGCGGAAAAACGACGACGGGCCGGATGATTGTAAAACTCTTAAAGATTACTTTGGGAACGGTGCGGTATCACGGAAAGGATATTACGCATATCCGGGGAAAAAAAGATCTGATGCGCTTCCGCAGGGAAGTGCAGATGATTTTTCAGGATCCTTACGCTTCCCTGGATCCTCGGAAAAAAGTCAGGGATATCATCGCGGAAGGAATCGATGCGCATCACCTGGCCGCCTCGAGGCAGGAGCGGGACGAACGCGTGGCGGAGCTGCTGGAGACAGTGGGCCTGAACCGCAGTTTTGCTTCCCGGTATCCCCATGAGTTTTCCGGCGGTCAGCGGCAGCGGATCGGAATCGCGCGGGCCCTGGCTCTCCGGCCGGAATTTATAGTCTGCGACGAGCCAATTTCCGCGCTGGACGTCTCCATCCAGGCTCAGGTTGTGAACCTCCTGAAAAAGCTCCAGACGGAAAAGAACCTTACCTATCTGTTTATCGCCCATGATCTATCCATGGTGAAATACATTTCCGACCGCATCGGGGTGATGTACCGCGGCAGGCTGGTTGAGACTGGTCCGGCGGACGAGGTTTACGAGCACCCGATTCATCCCTATACGAAAAGTCTTATTTCCGCCATACCCCGTCCGGATCCCATGTCGGAGCGGGTCAGAAGGCGCGTTCCCTATGTTCCGGGACCGGACCGCGGAATTTCATGCCGTCTGAGGGAGTATGCGCGGGGCCATTATGTCCGCTGTGATGAAGCGGGAAATTTTTAAGCTGGAGGGTTATTTATGAACAGACGAGAAAAGATCGTAAAATTTATTGACGAATCGGGAGATACGTATAAAAAAATTGCCCTGGATATTCATGATCACCCGGAAGTAAGCAATCATGAATTTTTTGCCTGCAAAAGGCTTTCCGAACAGCTTTCCCGGGAAGGCTTTGAAATCAAGGTGAATGTGGCGGAACATCCCACAGGCTTTACCGCTTCCTACCGCGCGAAGAAACCCGGACCGGTGCTGGTCTTCCTCGCGGAATACGACGCGCTTCCCGGACTGGGACACGGCTGCGGGCATAACATTTTCGGATCCACTTCCATTCTGGCGGCGTCCGCTCTGAAACAGGTTATCGAGGAAACAGGGGGCGAAGTCCGGGTATATGGGACGCCCGGGGAGGAAGGCGGAGAAAACGGAAGCGCGAAGGGAAGCTTTGTCCGCGACGGATTTTTCCGTGATGTGGATGCGGCGCTGTGCGTCCATCCGGGCGCGGATAAGCACGTCCTGACGGGAAAATCCCTGGGATGCGCCCCGGTGGATATTGAGTTCTGGGGGAGGTCGGCCCATGCGGCCGGCGCGCCGGAAAAGGGGATTAACGCGCTGAACGCGCTGATCGAGGTTTTTAATTCCATCAACGCTCTGCGCCAGCACCTGACTTCCGATGTAAAAATCCATGGAATTATCACGAACGGGGGGACCGTGCCCAATGTGGTCCCGGATTACGCCAAGGCGAAATTCTATCTGCGCGCGGCGACGGCTCCCAGGCTGGATGAAGTCTACAAAAAAGTTGAAAATATCGTCCGGGGAGCGGCGCTCGCGACAGGCACAAAGGGCCGGATGCAGCCTTACCAGAACCGGGTGGAAAATATGATCCCGACGCCCTCCTTTGACGCCGTATACGCGAAAAACCTTTCCCTATTTGGGCAGACCGCGGAGCCGGTGAAAGACGCCATCCCCAAAGGTTCCAGCGACGTGGGGAATGTATCGCAGGTGATTCCGGTGATTCAGCCCACCATCAGCATTTCCGACCGGCCGATCGGAGGCCATACGGTGGAGATGAAAAATGCCGCCCGATCGAAAAAAGGGCTTGACGCTATCCTGCTGGGCGCGAAAGTCCTCGCCTACACGGCGCTTGATCTTCTGGAAAATCCAAAACTTCTTAAGTCCATTCAGGAAGAGCACCGCCGTCTGGTCGAAGAACAGAAGGAGGAGAACACAGAGGCTGCCGCTTCTTAAAAAAAAAGCAATGGAAAAGGGAGCTCTCTCTTTGCGAAGAGAGCTCCCTTTTCTGTCTTCTCTATGAAAAATTCCCGCTTTTCAGAAAGCCATTTAGGGCCGCCGCGTCCGAATATCCTTCGCGGTACATTCTGTCCAGAAGAATTTTATTTTTTGTGAGGGTCTTTAGTCCGCAGGTACTTGCCGGCGCGATTAACAGTGCGCGTCCCGCCTTTTCGGATTCTCTCGCGAAGGCGACACCGTCGTTATATTTTCGGTAACGATCCAGAAGGCTTTCCGCGGCCTTTGGATATTTTCTGCCGAGCAGCCTGGCGGCACGGATATCCTTTTTCTGCGTCCGTACAAAGTTAAGCGGTTTGGATAAAATTACGACCGCTTTTTCACATCCGTCCTCAAACGCCTTTTTTAGAGGCACCGGATCCGCCAGACCGCCGTCGTAGTAGGGAATTCCGTCGATCCAATAAGGGCGGCAGGCCAGGGGAAGACAGGAAGATGCCTTCAGAATATCGTACTGATCCTGCCTCATGTCGCTTTTGTCAAAATAAACGGCTTTGCCGGTCAGAGCATTGAGGGCGACAACTTTCATCACGCTTTTTGAATTTTCCAGTTCCTTAAAATCGAGGGGATCCTCGCCGCCAGACTGGGAAAGCTGGCCGTAAATGTAATCAAGGCCCAGGTAGGAGCCTGTGGAAAACAGGTTGCGGATCCCCATATACTGCCTGCGGGAAGCGTATTTGGTATAAAACCGATAGTTCCTTCCCTTTTGCTTTCCAAGATAGGACGCGAGATTGGCGCTGCCCGCCGATACACCGATGCAGTAATCAAACTGGATCCCATGCTCCAGGCAGTAATCCAGTACACCGGCGCCGTAAATTCCCCTCAGACCGCCTCCCACATCGACAACTCCCGTCATTTTCCGGTTCATCCCTTCGCAAAATCGACAGCATTTTCTTTTTATTCTACCATTTCCCGCCGGAACAGACAAGCCGGAAATCGCTTGGGAGCAGAGAGAAAGAGAGAGAAGAAGGCCCTTCCGATTTTAAGAAAAGGGCATTAGCAGGATGATCGGCCTTGGTAGCCGGGAATTTATGGTATAATGAAAAGGAATTTAAAAAATGCTCGGAGAAGGGGTAAAAAAAATGGAAAATACCGTAATTGGAATTTTGATTCCTTTTCTGGGAACCACACTCGGCGCGGCCTGCATTTTCTTTCTGCGCGGGGCGATCAATGAAAATCTGCAGAAAGCGCTTGTCGGGTTTGCGGCGGGCGTCATGGTGGCGGCCTCGGTCTGGTCGCTTCTGATACCGGCAATGGACATGTCTTCCGGGTTGGGAAAACTTTCTTTCCTCCCCGCTCTGGTCGGATTCTGCGTCGGCATTCTGTTTCTTCTTCTGCTCGACTCCCTGATCCCTCATCTGCATCTGCACGCGGACAAGCCGGAAGGAATCCGCGCAGAATGGAAGAGGACCACGATGCTGGTTCTGGCGGTTACCATTCATAATGTCCCGGAAGGGATGGCGGTGGGAGCTGTTTTTGCCGGGATGCTGGCTGACAGCGGGACCATTTCGGCCGCCGCGGCGTTTTCGCTTTCCATCGGCATCGCCATTCAGAATTTCCCGGAGGGAGCGATTATTTCCATGCCGCTTTACGGCGCGGGGGAGAAAAAAAGCAAAGCTTTTCTGAATGGGACGCTGTCCGGGGTCGTCGAGCCAATCGGCGCGGTACTGACAATTCTTCTTTCCCGGATCATGGTGCCTATTCTGCCTTATCTGCTGGCGTTTGCTGCGGGAGCGATGATCTATGTGGTCGTGGAGGAGATGATCCCGGAAGCTTCCGAGGGGGAACATTCCAACCTGGGGACGATCGGTTTCGCCGTCGGATTTGCGCTGATGATGGTTTTGGACGTAGCGCTAGGCTAGAGAAGGGCGCGGCGAATCCGCCCGGTGTCAGCCGCCAAAACACAGGACGGCAGCGAAAAGCCCTGCCCGAAAAAGGAGAGGGGCTTTTTTTCTGCCCTAAAAGGGAATCAGCGTTTTACCGCGCCGATCAAACGATTCGCTCGGAACCGGTTTCCTCTTTTTCTTTCAGGGAATCTTCGAGAAAGCGCTCTCTCCTAAAAATATGGAAAACCGTTACCAATCCATTACAATTTCTTTACAGAAATATTAGGTAGTTCCGCGGTTGATTCGGATAGACTTCCCCCGGGCTTTAGAGTATACTGAAAAGAAAAGCGAACAGAAATTCTCTCGGAACACGGGAAATCCGGAGGAATTGAGGAAGATGATGATGGAGAGTGTAAAAAAGACAAGTCCGTTCCGCTATGCTTTCGGGATGTTCGGGACCTCCATTCCGGTCAACATGTTCAAGACCTATGCGGCTATTTTTTATGTGGACAGTCTCGGCCTCTCGACGAAGAACTATTCTCTGATCCTCTTTATCTATACGTTTGTCGACGCGATAGACAACCCGGTTTACGGTTTCCTTTCCGACCGGACGCGCACGCCGTTCGGGAGAAGGCGTCCGTGGCTTGTGATTGGCGTTCCGTGCCTGGCGCTTGCGTTTATCCTGTTTTTCAATCCACCCGCGCTTGCCGGGCAGAACACCCTGTTTGTCTATATGCTGCTGATGTATATTCTGACGGGAACTTTGGATTCCCTCATCAACGCAAATTACGGTGCCCTGTTTCCGGAACTCTTCCGGGATGATCTCGAGCGGGCGAAGACCAATTCCATGCGCCAGGCATTTCAGCTTGTGGCGATGGTGATCAGCATCGCGCTGACTCCCATTGTGACAAAGCGGATTGGATATCACTGGACGGCGGTCGTTTATGGGGCGCTGGCGGTCGCGGTGATTCTGTACTGTGCGTTTGGGTGCCGGGAACTTCCCCAGGCCCAGGAAATGGAGAAGCCAAAGCTTTTGCCGGCTCTCAAAGCGATTCTCACAAACCCGAAATTCTGGATTTTCGGGTTTGCCAATGCGTTTTACAGCGCCACCATGTCTCTTGTGATGCAGGCGGTGCCGTTTTTCGTAAAATATTCCCTTCACCTTGACAGCGGAAAATCGACGATCCTCCTCGCGTCCGTTCTGGGGGTTGCCGTGGCGGGCGTCGCGGTGTGGGTGCTGCTTATCCGGAAAATGACGCTGATGCCGGCCTGGAGAACCGCTCTCATTATCCTGGCCGCGGGATTTCTTCCGCTTTATTCCGCGAAGGATCTCCCGTCGGCGGTTGGGATCTGCTGTATCGTCGGTTTCGGGTTTGCCGGGGCGATTTCCACGATGGATCTGATCGGCGCTCGAATCATGGACGAAGACACGAAAAAATACCATGTGCGCAGGGAAGGAATTTATTCCAGCACGATGGGGTTCATGAACCGCCTCAACGGGTTCTTTACCAGCCTCGCGTTTCTGCTGGTTAACCGCCTTTACGGTTTTGAAAGCGGGGTAAAGCCGGGACCGGACCCGGACGGGGCGTCCCGTTTTCTCATGATCCTTTTCCCGGTTGCCGCGATGGCGTGCAGCTGTCTTTTCTCCTTTTTTCTTCACTTCGAGGACGGCGCGGCCGGAAAGGGGCCCGTCCGGAAGACGGAAACGGAGGCCGGAAACCATGGGTGAGAGGTACCTTATTGTAAATGCTGATGATTTTGGAATGTGTGAGAGTACGGACAGGGCGATCCTGAGGCTTTTCCGGGAAAAGGAAATCACTTCCACGACCATCCTGGGCCCCGCGCCGCATTCTAATGAGGCAATCCGGGAAGCTGCGGAACATAAGCTGCCGGCCGGGGTGCACTGGGCGTTGAATTCCGATTTTGAGCGGGAACCCTGGCATTCGGTCGCGCCTTCCGGGAAAGTGCCTTCGCTGGACTGCGGAGACGGCCTTCCCCACGATCTGGGCCTGCTCGCAAAACGGGCAAAATCCAGGGAGGTAACGGCCGAACTGGATGCCCAGGTTCAAAAAATGATCCGGGGCGGCTGTCCGCCGGATCACGCGGACAACCACTGCGGGACTCTTTACGGCATCAACGGCCGGCTTTTTTTCCTGAACGCTTTCCGTCTCTGCCGAAAGTACCGCCTGCCGTTTCGCCTGCCGGGCCGGCCGGAATTCCTGAAAAGGGAGTTCGGAGAAAAATGGCCGCGCCGCGTCCAGGCCCTTTATTACATGGTCATTCATACAGCGAAAGGGATGGGCGTGGATCTTCTCGACGGCCTGATTACCAACCCGTGGCCTGTGAGAAAGATTCCAGGCTATGAGGCTCTGCGCGCTTATTATCTTAAGTGGGCCGCGTCGACGGAGGAAGGGATCACGGAAATGTTTCTGCATCCCGCGTGTCCGGACTCCAGGATGGAAGCTCTCACGCCGGAATGGGCCAAGCGCGAGATGGAATATCGATTTTTATTGAGCGGCGATCTTCGGAAGCTGGCCGAAAAAGAGGATATCCGCCTGGTTTCGTGGGGGCAGGCGCCGTTCCGGTCCAGGAAAAGGAGCCGCGGTTCCGGAAAACAGCCCGGCGGGCCGCAGGTTTCGAAGGGCTGATGCTTTTTCGCTTGGAAATCATGGGGGTGTCTTTTTTGCAGAATGTCCGGGAAACGGAAATTCCGGTATGGATTGAGAAATCGCGGGAGGGGACCTATTTTGAAGTCCCCTTCGAAGTGCCCGACGACGTGGAGAGGTTGGAAATTTCCTATGATTATCGAAGAAGGGATTTTCGTCAGGAAGGCGGAAGCGAGTATGACCCCGAAATCAATATCGTGGATCTGGCGGTCCGGGATGAAACGGGCGGGTTCCGGGGCGCTTCCGGGTCGGAGAGAAAGGAAATCTATTTCACCGAAAACGAGGCGACGCCCGGCTATCTCTGTGGAAAAATCGGCAAAGGGACCTGGGCGCTTGTTCTTGGCGCCTATCGGATTGCGAGGGAGGGATGTAGCGTCAAGGTCCGGATCCGGGCTGCCTTCCGGCATCGGGTTCTGCTAAAGGGAGATCTGCACCTCCATACCTGGAACTCCGACGGGAAATACAGCGTGGAAGACGTGGAAAAGGCAGCGCGGCTCCACGGGATGGATTTTATTTTTCTGACCGATCACAACACCTTTTCCCAGAACGACCAGATCCATTCTTCCGATGCCCTGGTCGTGCTGCCCGGCATGGAGTGGACCCATTACAGGGGACACGCCAATTTTCTCGGCGTAAAACGCCCCGTGGAACGGATTTTCGCAAACGACAAAAAAACCGTTTCCTCCATTTTCCGGGAGGCGGAGAAGAGGGGCGCCATGGTGATTCTCAATCATCCGTTCTGCCGCTTCTGTCCGTGGAAATGGGGCTTTGACGTCCCTTTCGACGGGGTGGAAATCTGGAACGGTCCGATGAAGGAATCGGAATATGACGCTATCCGGTGGTGGGATGAGCAGCTGAAAAAGGGAAGAAAACTTCCCGCCGTGGGGGGAAGCGACGCCCACCGCTCCGAGCTTTTCCGGATGATAGGCACCCCGACGGATTTTGTCTACAGCGATTCGAGAGGGGCTTCCGATATCATGAAGGCGATCCGCGGCGGAAGTCTTTTTATCAGCTATATCCCGGAAGGGCCGACGATCGATCTGAAAGCAGGCGGCGCTTCGATGGGCGGGACAGCCCCATCGCCGGACGTCCGGTCAGGCGTTCTGAAAATCGGAAGGATCAGGCCCGGGGATACCGTCAGACTGATTTCCAATCGGGGAGTGGAAAAGGAACTGACCATCCGGAACCAGAGCGCGGAAACCATGGATTTCCGCGCGGAGGGAAGAAAATATTTCCGGGCGGAGGTCTGGCGCACCCTTTTCCCCGGCGTCACGGCGCTCGCTTCGATTTCTAACCCCGTTTACCTGATTTAAGGAAAGGGAGGACTTCGGCCGGCGCCGCGGTCCGCCGGGCGTTCCGGACGTTTTCTCTCTCTCCGGAAAGAAAAAATCCGGGAAGGCGGACGGCTTTTCGAGGTAGATTAAGAAAGGTCCGGCCGGATTTAAAAATCCCGGCCGGACCTTTTCGGAAAGCGGAAGGGAATTTTCCGTCAGTCTTCGATTGCCGCTTTTCTCGAGTTGATCTCGCGGAAGAGACGGATGTCCATTTTCGGGGTTCTGTCGTAAAAATAAATTCCGTTGCGTTCCTGCTCGACGTCGGTCAGCTGGGTATAGCAGAAGCCGAAAATCCGTGGGT
>ENA-UOOI01003313-UOOI01003313.1-fermentation-metagenome-genome-assembly--contig:-NODE-3313-length-12369-cov-9.525905_pt1 | contig 12369 bp, 7 predicted proteins | sample MGYA00245779_ERZ724027 | MGnify/ENA primary metagenome ERZ724027 (study PRJEB28704, sample SAMN03018318) | fermentation metagenome | biome: anthropogenic terrestrial biome; feature: soil; material... | reverse complement strand
CCCTGAAAGCGGCTGATATCCGAACTATGGGATTTCTCTGAGGCGATGGATCTGTTGGCTTGATCGGATCATTATTTTTTATAGCGCCATGTCATCGTCCAGCATGCTTTCCTGCTCGACGGTGATTCCCGTTTTCAGAATAGCGGCAATCCCGTCCCGAATAGCCGGGTCTTCTATCCTGGGTTGGAACTGCTCCAGCCGATGAAGATAGTCGGCGCTTCGAGACTTTCCGGTATGCAGGTAGCGGTATAATTCCGAAGAATTCATCCGATAAGAATGCAGACCCGGTATGATGTTTTTTCGGAGGCGCTCGAACATCTGAAAGCCGCCCAGATCTAGGTCGCCCCAGAAATAAAAAAGCGTATCATCTCTTGCAGCACGCGCAATCTGCTGAAACAAGCGACCGTGCGCGGGAGAATAAAAGCCGCCGTGATAGATCAGCAAAACATCGGGAGGAATTCCGCGCAATACCAGAGCGCGGTAATTGGTCCTATTTTCGACAAAATAGACGCGATGGATTCCATCGAGACGGATACCCTGCACTTCTGCAAGAGTTTCCGATTGTAGGCAAAATCCTCGTGCAAACGGAGCCGTTGGAATGGAAGTACCCTCTAGGGTCAGAATAATATCCCCGCAAAGCTCGAAGATTTCAGGGTAGCGCAGAATGCCGATCTGAGCCAATACTTCGTTATCGGTGAGCCTTTCCTCGCTTTGATGAGAATACGTGACGGTATCCGGCTCATAATGGCGGGCAATGGAAAGAAGAAAGCCCAAAAGTTCCCGTTCGAGGTGTTTGGAATCCTGGAAGCACTGTACACTGAGGACGCGCATCAGCTGCGGCTCTTTTTCGGCAGCTTGCAAAACCGAGAACAGATCTTTTGCAAGGCCGGGCTTGTCCGGAAGCAGGCGGCTCGCCCGAAATTTTTCTCGTAACCGCTTCTGCTCGTCTTCAATAAGACGGCGGACCCAGGGACGGCCAGTTTTCATGTACGCATCGGTGAGGACTTCCAAGAGTTTCCGTGCCTGCAGCGATGCCGGCAAGCGTCCGACGGCCCGGTAAGCGTCCGGAATCCGTTCGAGGTTCAGATAAATTTTATCAATCAGCCATCCTTCGTAGCCCTTGCGATACCGGAAGGTTACGAGGCCGGCCGTTTGCATTCTCCCGATGATCGCATTGACTTCTTCCACCCGTTCCCGGCGGTTTCGCTGATAATAAGGAAATTCGGCCTCGTTCAAGGAGATGCCGACACGCCTGTTGGAACTTTTCCCGGGAAGGCAGTGTCCGCTGCGTTCGTATTTATTCAACAATCGGTTCAATAGTTCATCCTGAAGATTCATTGTGACAAGTCCTTCCGGTAGGAAGAGAGCACGGAAGTCTGATCATCCGGCTTGGTGACAACCCAAGTGCGTTCCACCAGCGGTGCGATATATGCCGCGCGATCCGTCGGGGCGACGACAATACTCTGAAAACCGATCTGCTTGAGCATCAGGACGCACTCTTCGATGCGGCTGGTGTCAATTTTATCGAATGCCTCGTCGAACACCACCAGCCGCAGACTGTTCTCCTTCTGATTCATCCGGTAGGTTTTCATCAGGGATGCCAGAATGGCGATATAAAAAGGGGTCTGGCGTTCCCCACCGGATTTGCTGTCCATGCTGCGGCTGAGAGGATGCTCTGTTCCTTCGGCATCCACCTCGACCAGATCAAATTTGAGGTAGGTTTGGAAGGATTTATACTTTTCGATGTTTTCTTCAATCTGCCGGCGGTCGGCGGCATCGGTGCCTTCGGAAGAAATCAGCTGAAACAGCGTTTTCAGCAACGGTTCGTATTCCTTTTGCGTATCCCGCTGCATAAACGTATAGAGGCTGAACCCATCCAAATTGGCGTTCATGATGAGATCATAATATTTCCGCAGCTCCGCGTTTTCCGTTGGTTCGCATTTGAAGCGGTACTGTACACGCCCGAAGGTATATTCCGTCAATGTTTTATTCAGGCTGCCGATCTCCAGCCGAACGTTGTCGATGTTCCGCTTGATCTGATTGATGAATTCATTTTGGAAAATCTCTTCCGCACGATCGCGTGCCTGCGACACTTTTTCCTGAAATTGCGCGACCTCGACCTTTTGCACCGCGTCATATGCGGTTTTCCATTCGTCGCTTGCGATGTCGTCGTTGATCGAAGCTTCCTGATGGGCACTGTTATATTTCTGTACCTGCCCGCGGAAGGTATGCGACAGCACATTCAGCGCCTGCTCGGTCTGCGCTTTGGCGGGCAGAAAATCCTGCCTTAGCTTTTCGGCTTTTCCTTTCTGCGAAAGCTCCTTTTCATACCGGAGCGAAAGTGTTTGGGTGAACTCCTGTTCGTTTCGATAGAAATTCTCAAATGCATCGGCCTTTTCCTTGAACCGGGGCCGAAGCATTTGAATTTTTCCCTCCGCCTGCCGGATGGACTGCTCCAACGCGCCGAGGTGAGTCGCGCAATCCGTCAATTCCCGCCGGATTTTCTGAAGCCTCTTCGCGCTGGTATTCTTCTGTTCTCTCAGAGAATCCTCAAAGCTGGTGTCCAGCAGGTTCAGCTTTTCGGCAAGCTCGTCCGCTTTTCGGTCCAGTTCCGGAACGTTCCGCAGGTCGCCTGCCGCTTTCGCAAGGTTTTCCAGAAAATCCGAGTTGAAAGAGTTGTCATCCGCCTCTCTCAGAACCGGTTCGAGCACGCGCAGTCGCTTTCCGAGCGTTTGCAGTGCACCGCGCAATTCGGCAAGTCTCTGCTGTGTCGCCTCGATCTGCTGTGGGATGCTGTTTTGTCCGATAAAGTGGAGACGCCACAGCTTTTCTTCCATGCGCGCCGTGCTGTAACTCTTGTAAAGCATACCGTCATCCGTCACAGCCGTACGCCTGCCGTCGACCTCCTCAATTTTCTCCACGCATTCCACACGGCCGAGCAGGTAATCAATGTAGGTTCGGGCAAACGGATTGTCCGTCACAATGATGCCGGCCAGGCTGTTTGGATAGACATCCGGATGCTCCTGCCGGATACTGTGTGTATTGACGATGTTGTATCGGTAGCACGCGTTCTCGCGGCTATATTTTTTGAACAGACGGACGGCCGCCCGGTAGCAGTCCGGATCGACAAAAAGGTAAAATTTTTGTCGGGAAAGGTACCCTTCGATGACATTCGTCCAGCGTTGATTCCGGATATCGATCAGGTCTGCGAGGATGTCCACCGAGACGGGATGCCCGAACTGTGTCGACAACTCCTTTTGTAAAAAGGCGCGGAGCCGCAGCAGGTCCGGCATGTATTGCTTTTTCCCGGCTTCCAGCTGGCGCAGACGTTCTTCCGCTTCCTGCTGTTCTCCAAGCAGGCGCCCATGTTCTTCTTCCCAAAGGTTCTTCTGTCTGCGGATTCCTTCCATCAGACGGTTCAACGCGGTTACATGCTCCTGAAAACAGGCCGCGTGAAAGTTTGCGAACGAATCCAAATCGAGCCGCCGCTGTTGCCAGAAAAAGTCGGACTCCCGCTCCGCCGCAGGCCAGTCAAGCGAAAGAAACGTCTTTGCCTCCCGCAGCCCGTCCAGCTGTCGGTGCCATCCGGCGCCACGCTGCTGAAGGGCGTTCAGCCGGTCCGTCCCATGCGCGCGGATCTCCTGAATTTTCGCATTCAGCTCGCCAAGCTGCCGCTCGAGCTCCTGCCAGAAATCATCCGACTCCTCCTTGCTGCGCTTCAGCAGCGAAATGATATTGCCTTTCAGGCTGGTATCCATCGTCAGCATGTATTGCAGCTTCTGTCGGGTTACGCGCAGATAAAGATTGTTACGGTCGTCCAGCTGCCGGATAACGGCTTCAATATTATCAAACCGACTGTGGATAAAATGAAGCATCTTAAATAACACGGCGCGCGCGTCTTCCTCCGCGGCTTCCTTCCTCGATTGGACGGCGTATTGGACCACGGTGTTCAAAAACGGCGTATCCGAGAGAAGATCGGCCGAAGCGGCAAGGATAGGGCCCTTAAAACGGTCGACGCTGTCGTCCACCTTTAACGGGAAAAGGACTTTGTCCACCACGTCGTGCACATAGCCGTTCAGATGTGCCTGCAAAAGGGTTTCCGGTCTCTGGTTTTCCAGCACAAGCGTATAATAGGATTTGATTTTGGAATACATCATTTCCAGACTGGTCAGCAGCCGCTGCGTACTTTCATATGCATTTTTCACGCAGGTGTAGCCGTTTTCCGGCATCAGCCGGACCTGCTGCAGGTTTGAATAAGTGTTGACGACATGACCCGACTGATCTTCCAACTGCAAAAGATTCCGAATAAAATCGGTCAGTTTCTTGCCATACAGGGTGATGAAGACCATGTCTGAAGCCCGGTCACCCGATTCGTCGCTGTCGATCCATCCGCTTTCAACAAACTTGCGGACGGTATACGCCGCCGTATCATCCGTTTCGTTCTGGTTTGCCCCAAAATCTTCTTCGTCTGAAAGATCTTCTCGCCAGTTTTCCCGTTCCAGCTGGCGATGAAGCTCACGCATCATTGCCGATCTTGGCAAGGCGATTTGCCTTGCATCCGAAAGGATGGATTCCATCGTCAAAAGGATATGGATGTAGTATTCCTTATGGATGGAAATGAGAGGATTAAAAAATCGGGGGGATAAATCCTTCGGAAGCAAGCCCATGACGGCACCTCGCGAAATCATAGTGATAGTGATGTGAATCATCGCCGGTTACTTTTTTTCCGGAAAGCCCTGCCGGATTGCATCAGAGAAGAGAAATTTTCTCGGCCCTATCGAAAGGAACAGGCATTTTACCGCCTGAAATGTTCAAAACCGTATCCTCTCCAAACGCTTTGCGGATCAGGAATATTTAAAATGCTGATTTAGAAGCATCAATATTAGGACTGCCTTTGCAAAAACAGGTTTTTGCGTCCGTTTCCGTGATAAAAGGTTGTCGAATTTTGCCAAAAATACAGAAATTATTCCAACAAAATTAGACATCTTTTTCTAAACTTTGTCAGATTAAATCGTTTTGGCGGTAAATATTGCTTTTCTTTATATTATAAGCGTTATTCCTAACATTGTAAATCACCAACTCCATTTTACAGGGAAAACGAATTTTATCCATTTCCCTGCGACCGGGATGCACCCTCAAACGCCGGTATGCTCCGCAACTCTGATCTTATCTGGCCGGTACCGAGTGATTTGCCGACCTGCTCCATTTTTCACTGCACCGCCAAGGTGAAATTTCGGGTTCCGCTCGGCGTTCGGGTATTCGGCACAGCTTGACGGCCTTTTCCCAACAACATTCCGGGAATCCTCCCCGGTACAATCCAAATTGTCATCGCAGAACTGGAGATGAGAAGGCGTCAGCGCCAGTTCGGTTTTTACGCGTTTCGTTATGCTTTTATTCCCCATTTTTTCGATTTTCCCTGTGGGTACCGTTCCAAGATACCGAATCGAGCACCGAAAATGCCAATTTGACATGTTTGCTTATGATCCATGCGGAAAATCCGTTGCTTTCTGAAAGACTATATGTTTTTGGCCGGCTTTTTGTCATGGGCGGCGGATGCATTTCCGCACGGCCGTGTGGAACTCCTGATTTTCAGAACGGGCAGCGTCGTAAAGGTCTGCACCTGAAGCTCCGGATTTTTTATTTTTCTCAGAAGAAGGGTGGCCGCCTGCATCCCCATATCGTTGACGTTGATATCCACGACGGTGGGCATTGGGTCCATGATTTCCGACAGGGGATAATTGTCAAAACAGATCAGGGCGATGTCTTCCGGTATTTTCAGACTGTGCTGATGGATTGACCGGATTGCGCCGAAGGCAACGGTGTTGTCTTCACAAATAACGGCGTCCGGACGGACGGAACATGCCAGAAGCTTGTTCATAAGCCTAAAGCTGCACTCGCTGGATGTGTCGCCGTATTGGATGAATTCGTCCGGCACGTTTAACCCTTTTTCGGCCATGATGGAGAGAAAGCCGTTTAAACGCTGTGTAAAAATTTTGTCTTCTCTGGTACCGCCAAGAAATGCTATTTTTTTAAAGCCGCATTCACAGAGATGCCTGGCCGCAATTTGTCCCGAGATAAAATTATTGGTATCGATCCAGCAGACCTGGCTTTCAAAATTCGGCTTTCCTATGAGAATATGGGGGAATTTCGATTCGATCAGTAAATTTGTCAGATCCCTGGTGGTAGCGGAACCGTGGACGACGATGCCGTCCGCGCTTTTTTGCGCAATGATGCGTTCCACGGTCGCCATGGATTCGCTCAGGTCATGGATTCCCACAATACTTAAGTTATAGTCTTTTCGGGCGAGCACTTCCTGTACCCCGCATAAAATGTCGAACATGTGAGGGTTTGCAAATGCGATGTGCGGCTCAAGCCTTGTGACAAAGGCGATGTTCCTTGTTGTTTTCCGGACGAAGTTGCGGGCCTGCAGGTTCGGAAAATAATGAAGACGTTCCATCACTTCCTGTACGTGCTTCACCGTCCTTTCCGGAATCGACGGAGAATGGTTCATGACTTTGGAGACCGTGGATGGGGATACGTTTGCTTCCCGAGCCACATCCTTAATCGTGACAGCCATATGAACACCCTGCTTTCTGGGAAATCGTTTTACCAATATACTACATCGCTTTCCTAAAAAAATCAAGTAATTTAAATAAAAATATATTGATATTTTCATAAATTACAACTATAATAAATGAAGAAAAGGCTTTAAGGGTACCCTTAAGGACTCACATTTAGGAAATCGATTTCTCAAATTCATACTACATTAGGAGTGATATTATGAAAAACCGGAGCAAGATCATGCCGGTCCTTCTGGCTGCGTGTCTGACATTCCCGTCTTTGGCCGGCTGCCAGAATGCCGCGCCGACGGCATCGTCCGTTTCTTCCGGGGCCGCTGCGAAGAAAGAGCCTGTGACAATTACAATCTGGGATGAAGCCGAGGACGGAATTATAAAGCCGCTGCAGGCCGAACTCAACAAACTGGCGCCCGATATCACGGTTCAGTTCCAGCGCAAGCAGAACATGAGCGACTCGCTGAAGCTTGCGGGGAACGACCCGTCCAGCGCGCCGGACATGTACCTGATGGCGCATGACAAAACGGGGACTTTCGCCCAAATGGGCATCCTCGCTCCCGTGACCGACTTTATTGAAAAGTCCGAACTGAGCGATCTGATCCCGATGACCGTGAAAGCGGCCACTTATCAAGGCAAGGTCTATCAGCTCCCGGTCTATTTTGAAACCCAGATGCTGATCTATAATAAAAAGCTGATGAAGAGCGTTCCGACCACGACAGACGATTGGCTTACCTACATGAAAGCGAACACCAAGGGCGGAACATATGCTCTGGTGGAGCAGCACAGCACGGCGTATTATGCAGCGGCGTGGATGCATTCGTTTGGCGCGACCATCATAGACGACAAAGGAAAACCTCAGCTGAATACCCAGGCGATGAAAGATGCCGTCACTTACCATAAGCAGTTTGTCGCCTACGAGCCGGCCGACGGGGAATACAATACGGACACAGCCCTCTTTCTCGCCGGAAAAGCGCAGGCCATCATTCAGGGGCCATGGTTTATTCCGGCCGTGAAAAATGCCGGAATCGACTATGGCGTCGCCGCGCTGCCGACAGTCAGCTCCACCGGAAAACCCTTGATGCCATACTCTGGCGTGCAGGGCGTATATGTTCTGAAAAATTCGGAGAGCGCCAAAAAGGACGCCGTCACAAAAGTCCTTCGTCAGCTTCTGAAACCCGAAGTCGGGATCTTTCTCGCGGATGCGGCCGATGAGGCTCCCGCAAACAATAAATGCTATGACGACAGCACCGTCAGCGCAAACAAGGATTTGATGAATATGAGACGAACGGCCGAAACCGCCGTCCCCATGCAGAACGTCCCGGAAATGGATGTTATGTGGACCGTGACGGAAAACGCGCTCTCCTCGATCAATAAGAACCACAAAGAGGTTGGCGCCCAGCTGGAAGATGCGCAGAAAAAGGCGCTGGACGGAATCGCCGCAATGAAATAACAATTATTTTCTGAATTCGTTTTCGCTGTGCGCTGGAACCGGGCGATGCCGATGAACCTCTCGTGACCGGCATCGCCCGAAATCTTGAAACGGCTGGTGTATCAAATGAACAAACAATCTCGTCCCTGGGCCTATTCTTTCCCGGCGCTGGTGGTGATCGGCCTGATCGTGCTGTTTCCGATCCTGTATACCGGTTATATCTCCCTGACCAATATGAACGTCTACCATTGGTTCAATTTCCGGATCATCGGCTTGCAGAATTACGGGAAGGCGCTGTTTGTGTTCGACAGCGGTTTCCTGCCCGCTCTGCTGAGGACCATTCTGTGGACTGTTCTGAATATGGTGATTCAGGTTGCGGTCTCGTTCCTGCTGGCGGTCCTTCTGAACAGCGAAGGGCTGGTGCTGAAAAACTTCTATAAGACTCTGCTGATGTTTCCCTGGGCGATGCCCGCATATGTTTCCATCCTGCTCTGGCGGCTGGGAATCTTCAATTCGCAGCTCGGCCTTTTGAACCATTGGCTGGGCCTTCTCCATCTTGCTCCAGTGAACTGGCTCAACGGCAATGTCAGCGCGTTTTTCTGCTGCATGGCCGTCAATCTGTGGATGGCCTTCCCCTTTATGATCCTGACCATGGACGGGGCCATTCAGAGTATCGATAAAGCGTATTATGAAAGCGCGGTTCTGGAAGGCGCGGGAACCTTCACCAGAATGACGCGGATCACGTTTCCCATGATCCGCCCCATCGTCGCGCCGGCTATTGTCCTGACGACATTTGTCACGTTCAAGCAGTTCGATATTGTTTTCCTTATGACGCAGCAGCCGGGTGCGAAAACAGGAGCGGATATCCATACGGTTATCACATACGCCTATGAGAAAGCCTTCCTGACAAACAACTACGGTTACAGCGCCGCCATCTCCATTCTGATCTTTGCCATTATTATCGTACTTTCCCTGCTGTACCGAAATCCGATTCGGAAGGAGGGAGCGCAGTGATCCAGAACCCGCGGAAGCGCTTTCTGCGTTTAACCGCTACCAATCTGTTTTTCCTCGTGATCTGTCTTGCCGGTCTGGTCCCGATCCTGTATGCGCTGTCCGTTTCCCTGAACGCCACAAACAGCGTGTTCAGCGAGGGGTTCTCGCTGCTCCCTTCGCAGTTCACGTTTCAAAATTACAGGAGCGTCCTTTTCAATCAGCCGTTTTTGCTCTGGATGAGAAACACCGTCCTGCTTGCGGCCTTCACCGTCGTCATCGCCCTGTCGGTGTCTGTGCCGGCAGCTTACGCCTTTTCCCGGTTCCGCTTTCGCGGACGCAGCACGACGCTGTATCTTCTGCTCCTTCTGAACGCCTTTCCGTCCATTCTGTCCATGTTCGCCCTGTACCGGCTTCTGCGCCTGATGGGCATGGTCAACACTTATACCGGGCTGGTCATTGTCTACACGGGCGGTATGACGATTTTCAGCCTTTGGAATATGAAGGGATACTTCGATACCATCCCGGTAGAGATTGAGCAGGCCGCCCGAATCGACGGCGCGGACGATTTCCAGATCATCCGCAAGATCGTTCTGCCGCTCGCAAAGCCCACGATCATCGTCACGGCCATTCTGGTGCTGATCAGTGTCTGGAACGATTATATCTTTGCAATCAACTTTCTCTCTACGGCCGACAAATATACCCTTGCCGCAGGACTTTACACGCTGCAGGCTACGGAACAGACCCGAAACTGGCCGCTTTTCTCCGCGGCGTCGCTTCTGGCGTCGCTGCCGGTGCTGGTCATTTTCTTCGCCGTTCAAAAATATATGCAGTCGGGTCTGACCTCCGGCGGAGTCAAAGAATAGACAGGAAAGAGGTTTCCGTTTTTGCTAAAAGAAGCAGTTTTACATATACCGGATTCCAGCTATGCTTTTGCAACGGATGAAACACACGTCACAATCCGCCTGAGAACGAAAAAGGACGATCTTGAGAAGTGCTCCCTGTGTTACGGAGACCGGGTCAGCCGGACCGAGCCTCCGGCGACGAAAACGGTTCCCATGAACAAAGCTGGCTCCGACGAACTCTTTGATTATTATGAATGCATCCTTCGGGACTGCTACCCGCGTATTTTCTACTATTTTATTTTAGAGGATGAAGCCGGGGCCGCTTATTATTATGCGGATGAGTTCCATGAGACCGCCCGGTGCGACAGGACGGAATATTACCAGTTCGCCTATGTCCGGCGGGAGGATGTCGCCCGCGTTCCGTCCTGGGCGGCTTCCGCGGTCATTTATCAGATTTTTCCCGACAGCTTCGCAACCGAAAAACGGAGCGTCAGCGGGAACAGCATACAGAAGCCGGACCGCTCGGGCCAGCTTTGCGCATGCCGCAACGGCGGAACCCTGAAAGGAATTTCGGCGAATCTTGATTATCTGGTCGATCTGGGAATCAATTGTATTTATTTAAATCCGATCTTTTCCGCTTCCTCGTACCATAAATACGATACCATCGACTATTTTTCAGTCGATCCCTGTTTCGGTACGGATGACGATCTCCGGCAGCTGGTGTCGGAATGCCACAGGAACGGCATCCGGGTGATTCTCGACGGCGTATTCAACCACTGCGGAGCAGGCTTTTTCGCCTTTCAGGATGTCCTGAAAAATGGTGCGAAATCCCGCTATGCCGGTTGGTTTTACCGCATGGAGTTTCCGGACCGTTGTGGATTTCCGCCGGATTACGAAACTTTCGCCTATGTGAAGGAGATGCCGAAACTCAACACCGGCAATGCGGAAGTCGCCGAGTATTTTTGCAAGGTGGGCGCCTACTGGATCCGCAAAACGGATATCGACGGATGGCGTCTGGATGTCGCCAATGAAATCAACCATGGGTTTTGGCGCCGGTTCCGGGAAACCGTCAAATCGGTGAAACCGGATGCGTTTTTGATCGGGGAAATTTGGGAAAACGCATCTCCATGGCTTCAGGGGGACCAGATGGATTCCACTATGAATTACGGATTTTTGAATCTGTGCAGAGATTTTTTTGCCGCACGCAGCCTGTCTGCGGAAAAATTTGACCAAAAACTTCATGCGATGGTATTGCGCTACAAGACCCCGATGGCCTATGCCCAGATGAATTTGCTGGACAGCCATGACGTTCCCAGGTTCCTGTCCAGATGCGGCGGCGATGTGAGAAAACTGAAGCTGGCGTTTTTCTTCATGATGACCTTTCTCGGCGTGCCTTCGATTTTTTACGGGGATGAGGCTGGAATCGAAGGTTCCGCCGAGCAGGAATACCGAAAGCCGATGCCCTGGAAAACCTGCCCGGAAAAGAGTGACGTATTTTTTTTCCTGAGAAGGATGATCGGTATCCGCAAACAGCATAAGGCGCTGGCCCGCGGTGATTTTCGCACCGTTGCGGCACAGGAAGACGGCCTGTATGCCTATTCCCGCTCAGGCGAAGGGGAAAAATTGCTGATTGTGATGAACAACAGCGACACGAAAAGGACGGTGAAAATGCCATTCCCTCTTTTGAAACCAATCGGCGGAATTTCGGGTCATCAGGAAACCGTACTGCGCACGGAAGGAGGTGATGTTTTTCGCTTAGGCGCAATGGAAGGGAGCATATTCAAAATTCTATCGTCTGGAGGGTGAGTTATGAAAAACAGGTTCATAAAGATCGCTTCTCTGTTCCTGGGCCTCTTGTTGATTTTAGGCCTTTCCGTACCTCCACAGAAGGTCGAAGCGGCCACAAGCCTTCGCTCTGATTCCATTTATGAAATCATGGTTGATCGGTTTTATGACGCCGATCCTGCCAATAACGCCACGGACGACTCTTTTCGTTATTCCGAATCATCCCAGGATGATTTCCGATACATGCGTACGGCATCATCGCTTCTGTGGTCAGCGTATTGTCCTTCAATTTCTTCTTTACAGAGCCTTATTTTACTTTCAACGCCATCCAGCCCGAATACCCGATCACGTTTCTGATCATGCTGATGGCCGCACTGATTACCAGCGCATTGACAGTCCGGGTCAAGACGCAGGCAAGGCTTGCGGTACGCAGGGAGCGCCGCACGGAGGTCCTGTATGAAATCAATAAAAAGCTGCTGGCTACGCGCGGCATGGACCGGATCGTAGACCTGACGAACGAATATCTGGTGAATCTGTTTGGCCGTTCCGTCGTTTTCTTTACCGAGGACCCCGTGGAAAGAGTAACCGGCAGCGTCAGGAGGGCAGCGGGCGACGTGGACGCCGGCTTTTTCCACGCTGAAGACGAGCGGGCGGTTGCTCACTGGGTTTTCCTGAATCAAAAGCGCGCGGCGGCGGGAACCGATACGCTGATGGGCGCCGGGGCCTTTTATATGCCGATTATCGC
>ENA-UOOI01003311-UOOI01003311.1-fermentation-metagenome-genome-assembly--contig:-NODE-3311-length-12374-cov-7.253754_pt1 | contig 12374 bp, 10 predicted proteins | sample MGYA00245779_ERZ724027 | MGnify/ENA primary metagenome ERZ724027 (study PRJEB28704, sample SAMN03018318) | fermentation metagenome | biome: anthropogenic terrestrial biome; feature: soil; material... | reverse complement strand
AGTGCCAAAATTCCAATATATGTACTGCTTTCTGGCATGTTCTTTAAAAAATATGCAGCCCTGGTGGCGTTATCCATGTATGTCATCGGTCTGTTAATAGGAATCTTAGCAGCATTTATTATGAACAAGATTGACAAACAGGAAGACAGCCAAGTAAGTACATTACTGATAGAATTGCCGGAATATAAGGCTCCAAATGTAAGATCTATATTGATTTACGTTTGGGATAAAATTAAAGATTATCTGACCAAGGCAGGTACAACCATATTTCTGGCTTCTGTTATCATATGGTTTATTCTGAACTTTGGACCAAAAGGTATGGTAACCGATATGTCACAAAGTTTTGGCGCAATGGTTGGCCGTTTTCTGGCACCTGCACTGGTACCGGCAGGTTTAGGCTTGTGGCAGATTGGGGTAGCTTTAATCTCAGGACTGGCTGCCAAAGAAGTAGTAGTATCCAGCTTCGGAATTCTCTTTGGAATTGCAAATATTAATACTGCGGCAGGAATGACTCAGTTAAGTGGTATGCTGCAGCCATTAGGCTTTGGACCATTGAATGCATTTTCACTTATGCTATTCTGCTTATTATACACTCCATGTGCAGCAGCCGTTGGTGTTATTGCAAGAGAATTAAAGTCTGTGAAATTAACCTTATTCACGGTATTCTTCCAATTGGCAATTGCATGGATAGTAGCAACTGTTGTTTATCAAGTAGGAAGCCTTATCTTTTAAGAAATATTGATTATTTTTTGGTAGGAAGCCTTATCTTTTAAGAAATATTAATTATTTTTTGATAGAAGACATTTCTTTTAAGAAATATTAACTTATTTTTTGATAGAAAACATTTTAATGGATTAATATAAAATGCTACTTGTAATGTTGGCTTTCGACTTTCATTAAGAACTTTATAAACAAATTAACAGGTTTTTCAGCTCAGAAAGGAGAATGATTATGGCATATGTAATTGGAACAGCTATTGCAATATATGTTATTTATCTTATTTATAAAAAAGTAAAGGATGCAAAGGCAGGTAAATTCTGTAGTGGTGGTTGCAGCGGTTGTCCATCTAGGGGAAAATGCCATTAGGAATATGGTATTATGGAAAATCATAATGTATAATCTATGAATTTGCCATATGTAAATCATTAGAAAAGTGGACACATTTACCATTATTTAAATTTAATGACCCTTCAAAAAGATTATCACGATACTTGTCACCTGAGTACATTTACTATTGTTTAAATCTAATTCATAAAAATTCATTTATTATTCCAAAAATATTGCATAGTCAAGAGATTCTTCCGGTGTTTCATATGCGAATACCGGAAGAATCTCATTTTCGTAGTATAAATTTATAAATAATATATAAAATTTATAAATAATAAAAAATATTACGGAAAATTGAAAAATAAAAAAGGAAATCACCAACTTTAGTAGAATATTAATAATATAAGTAAGAATAGTTAAAAACATAGCACAGATACTAATACATGTTGATTGATTTAAACATTAACTTCAAAAGGGGAGTGAAAGAAGTGAAAGAGGATTATAATCAAGACAAATTAATTAGCAAGATGAACATTAGGCAGAAGTTGGAACAAAGAGAACATGAAATCCTAAGTCCTTATGCTTCGTTTAGTGATAGTTCTGAAGGCAGAGATGTTTATGAAGAACCGTGTGATATTCGCCCAATTTATCAAAGAGACCGAGACAGAATTCTACATTCTAAATCTTTCCGAAGATTAAAACATAAAACCCAGGTATTCCTTGCACCGGAAGGGGATCATTATCGGACCAGGCTGACCCATACTCTGGAAGTATCACAAACAGCCAGAACCATAGCAAAAGCTTTGCGTTTAAATGAAGATTTAACGGAAGCCATTGCTCTGGGACATGATTTAGGCCATACACCATTTGGACATGCAGGAGAGCGGGTGTTAAACCGTGTTTGTCCTGAGGGGTTTGAACATCATATTCAAAGCATACGAATCGTGGAAAAGTTAGAGAATCACGGTCGTGGCTTAAACCTTACCAAAGAAGTACGGGATGGCATCTTGAATCATCAAACCATAGGAAAACCTAAGACTTTGGAAGGAAAGATTGTCCGCCTGGCTGATAAAATTGCCTACATTAATCACGATATAGACGATGCTATCCGAGGACACATCATACAGGAAGAAGATATTCCAAGTGAATTTACCGATATATTAGGACACAGCTCAAGAGAGCGGCTCAATACTATTATACATGATATTATCATTAACAGCGAAGGCACCGGTGACATAATTATGTCAGAAAAGATTCAACAGGCAATGTTTAAAATGCGTAAATATATGTTTAAGAGCGTATACACCAATCCAGTAGCGAAAGGAGAAGAAGCCAAAGCAGAATCCATGGTGGCATGGCTCTTTGAATATTATGTAAAGAATCTGGAGCTAATGCCGGAAGAATTTTTGGAAATGATTGAGGAAAAAGGTGAAACGGTTACCAGAGTGGTATGTGATTACATTGCAGGAATGACGGATCGGTTTGCAGTTGCAAAATTTAAAGAACTAAATATACCAAGATCCTGGAGTATATACTAAATGCATTTGGCAATGACATAATGGTAATGGTATAATTGCTTATATGTCATTCGCTTATATGTCATCCGCCTATATATCACCCGCCCATATATCACCCGCCCATATATCACCCGCCCATATGTCATCCGCCCATATGTCATTCTGAGCACAGCGAAGAATCTCCGAAACCTTATATTATCTAGATTCTTCCCCCAAATTCATCCTCAATGAATTTAGGCTCGGAATGTCATCAGATTCTTCCCCCAAATTCATCCCCAATGAATTTGGACTCAGAATGACACCTGATTGTAAGTATAACCATATATAAATAGATAGGAGAATTACATGTTTTATCCCGAAGACTTAGTGGAAGAAATAAGAATACGAAATGATATAGTAGATGTGATAGGCTCCTATGTAAAACTACAAAAAAAGGGCAGCAACCATATGGGACTTTGCCCCTTCCACAACGAAAAAACGCCTTCCTTTAGCGTAAGCAGCTCAAAGCAAATGTATCACTGTTTTGGATGCGGTGTAGGTGGAAATGTATTTACTTTCATAATGGAGTATGAAAACTATACATTTGTGGAAACTTTAAAATTATTAGCATCCCGAGTGGGGATAAATCTCCCGGAAGCGGAATACAGTGAAGAAGCCAAGCGGCAAGCTAGTTTAAAAAACAGATTATTAGAGATAAATAAAGAAGCAGCAAAATATTATTACTACCAGCTGCGGCAAAAAAGTGGACAAGCTGCTCTTAATTATCTTTTGAATCGAAACCTTTCTAAAGATACAATAAAACAGTTTGGACTTGGGTATTCTAATAAAACTGGAGACGATGTATATCAATATCTAAAACATTTGGGATACGAGGATGAAATTCTAAAGGAATCTGGATTAATTACCATTGATAAAAGCAAAGTATATGATAAGTTTTGGAACCGAGTCATGTTCCCAATTATGGATGTGAATAATAGAGTTATCGGTTTTGGTGGACGAGTTATGGGAGATGGCCTGCCAAAATATCTAAACTCACCAGAAACTAAGTTATTTGATAAAAGCCGTAACTTGTATGGACTGAATTTTGCCAGGGTATCCAGAAAACCCAATATACTAATATGTGAAGGTTATATGGATGTTATTGCGCTGCATCAGGCAGGATTTAAAAATGCAGTTGCATCCCTTGGAACAGCATTTACAGGGTTACAGGCAAACCTTTTAAAAAGATACACCAGTGAAGTGCTCCTAACTTATGATAGTGATGAGGCAGGTACGAAAGCAACTCTTAGAGCTATTCCAATCTTAAAAGAAGCGGGTCTGTCTGTTAAAATCATCAATATGAAACCGTACAAAGATCCGGATGAGTTTATGAAAGCATTAGGTGCGGAAGAATACCAAAAACGAATGGACAATGCGCAGAATGCCTTTCTTTTTGAAATTGACTTGCTGGAACGGGAATACGACCTGAATGATCCTGAGCAGAAGACCAAATTCTTTAATGAGATTGCCAAAAAGCTTCTTAACTTTACCGAAGAAATAGAAAGAAACATTTATATAGAAACCATTGCAAAGAAATATTACATCGATTTTGATAATCTAAGAAAGTTAGTAAACCGATATGGAGCCCAGATTGTAGTTGGGCAAAATGATATAAAACCAGTGAGTGGCTCTGCTAAGAAGCAAAAACGGGAAGACGGAATGAAACAATCCCAGAAAATACTTCTTACCTGGTTAATAGAGGATACTAGTTTATTTGATAAATTAAAAGGAATCATCGCACCAGATGATTTTACCGAAGAACTCTATGAACAAGTTGCACAAATGTTATTTGCCCAATATTCTACAGAACATAAAGTAACTCCTGCAAAAATCATCAATCAGTTTGAAAGTAAAGAAGAGCAGAATGAAGTTGCGTCTTTACTCTCTACTGAGATTCCGGAAGACTTAGGAGAGGCAGAAAGGAAGAAGGCACTAGAAGAGACCATAGTACGAATAAAAAAGAACAGCTTAGATATGAAAAGTAAGAAAGCTATTGAAAATAATGATATCATTGGCCTTCAAAATATCATAAGGGAACAAGCAAACTTACAGAAATTGCATATTTCTTTCTAGGATGGTTAAAATACTAAAAAGATTAAGCAGAGGCAATTTAGGAGGATAGATAATTATGGATGAAGATATGGTAAAGCTTTCAGAAAAGTTAAAAGAATTACTAGCGTATGCAAGGAAAAAGAAAAATGTTCTGGAATACCAAGAAATTAATGACTTTTTTATAGATTTTGAAATGGACAGTAACCTAATTGAGAAAATCTATGAATATTTGGAAGCAAATAACGTAGATGTTCTTAGACTTGCCAATGAGGAAGAAGAAGATATAGTTTTAGAACCTGAAGAAGAGGAAATAGAAGAAATTGATTATTCTTTACCGGAGGGCATCAGCATTGAAGACCCAGTAAGAATGTATCTGAAAGAAATTGGTAAAGTGCCTCTGCTTAGTATTGATGAAGAAGTAGAACTTGCAAAGAGAATGGCAGCTGGCGACCAGGATGCCAAGAAGAGACTGGCAGAAGCTAACCTTCGTTTAGTTGTCAGCATAGCGAAACGTTACGTAGGTCGTGGTATGCAATTTTTAGATTTAATTCAAGAAGGAAATCTAGGATTAATTAAAGCGGTTGAAAAATTTGACTACGAAAAAGGATTTAAATTTAGTACCTATGCGACCTGGTGGATTAGACAGGCTATAACGAGAGCCATTGCAGACCAGGCAAGAACAATTCGTATCCCGGTTCACATGGTAGAAACCATCAATAAATTAATCCGTGTACAAAGACAACTGGTACAAGAATTAGGCAGGGAACCTTTACCGGAAGAAGTTGCTAAAGAAATGAATATGCCGGTGGAACGTGTTCGAGAAATTCAAAAGATTTCTCAAGAACCAGTATCCTTGGAAACACCAATTGGTGAGGAAGAAGACAGCCATCTTGGAGACTTTATTCAGGATGATAATATGCCGGTACCGGCAGATGCTGCTGCATTTACCTTACTAAAAGAACAATTAATTGACGTACTTGGAACACTTACCGATAGGGAGCAAAAAGTATTAAGACTACGCTTCGGTCTAGACGATGGACGTTCCCGTACTTTGGAGGAAGTAGGTAAAGAATTCAACGTAACAAGAGAAAGAATCCGTCAAATAGAAGCAAAGGCATTACGCAAATTAAGGCATCCTAGTCGCAGCCGCAAACTAAAGGACTATTTGGAATAAAAAAATATCATTCAGAGTGCCAGTAAGTGTCATTCCGACCCCAAAAGAAATGTCATTCTAAAGCCCGGCAGAAATGTCATTGTACAAACAGAAATGTCATTCTGAGCCTGAAAGGCGAAGAATCTCATCCCTTTAGAAAAAGTATGCAACAGAATCTAAATTAGTATCAAGGCAGGTAAATATGCAATTATCAAAAAGGTTACAAGCAGTTGCGGACTCTGTTACAAAAGGTAACAGGGTAGCAGATGTAGGATGCGACCATGCCTACATATCCATATATCTAATCCAACACAACATAGCCCCACATGTAATCGCAATGGACATAAATAAAGGTCCATTAAAAAGAGGCAGAGAAAACATAGAACGCCTAGGATTTAGCAGCCAGATTGAGACAAGACTATCCGATGGGCTTCATCAATTAAATCCAGGCGAAGCCGATACCATCCTCATTGCAGGAATGGGAGGCGCATTAACAGTTCAGATATTGGAGGAAGGCTTAACTTCTGTGAAAAAATGCAAAGAACTAGTCCTACAGCCTCAATCCGAATTGTTTTTAGTACGTAAATTTATAGAACAAATTGAATTTGAAATCATCGCAGAACAAATGCTAATTGATGATGGAAAGTATTACACCATAATAAAAGCAATTCCTAAGGTATTACCTAAGGTGCCTGACACCGGACTCACTGAATTTATTAAGGTGCCTGACACCAATAGCGACAAGGTGCCTGACACCGAACTTTATTACCGATACGGAAAACTTCTCCTTCAACAAAGAAATCCTATCGCAAAGGAATATTTATTAAAGGAGAAAAACCTTCGCCTTCAGGTTATAAAAGAACTAGAGCAAAACCTTACTGAAAATGCTATAATAAGATTAAAAGAAGTACAAGAAGAGTTAGGGTATATAGAAGAGGGATTGAAATATTATAAATAAAAGGTATTATTAAATACTTGATTGGATACCAAAGTCAGGGGCAGCCTCTACTTTGTTACATTGTAAACAGGGATAGAGATTCTTCGCCTGCGGCTCAGAATGACATGCTTTCATGGGAATGACACGCTTTCGTAGCGATGATACGCTTTCATAGGAGTGACATTGCCAGATTGGTGGGGGTAGGGAACTTTTAAAATTAAGGAGGAGAAAATGGAAGCTACAGTAAAGGTAGAAATTAACGGTCAGATAAAAGAATATCCTCAAGGAGTTACCTTGTTAGAGATTAGTAAAGAGTATCAAAAAGATTATGATGCAGACATCATACTTGCATCTGTAGGTAATAATTTGCGTGAACTGCCAAAAACAGTGGAACAAGACTGTAAAGTAACCTTCCTGACTACAAAAGATGATGCAGGTCACAAAACTTATGTAAGAGGAATCACTTTGGTAATGTTAAAAGCACTTTATAACGTAGTTGGTGCAGGTAAAATAATACGGGCGTCGGTAGAGTATTCCCTTGGAAATGGATTATATTGCCCAATTGAAATGACAATCCCAATGACAGAAGAACTTTGTAACAAAATAAAAGAGAGAATGCAAGCCATTGTACAAGAAGACTACCCAATCTTAAAGAAGTCCATTGGAACCAATGAAGCCATAGAATTATTTAACCGGTACAAAATGTATGATAAAGAAAAATTATTTCAATACAGAAGGGTTTCTAAAACCAACATATATAATCTGGAAGGATTTGAGGATTATTATTATGGATATATGCCATCCAGTACAGGAATGCTAAAATACTTTGATTTATTCCCTTATGATGATGGTGTTATTCTACTTCTTCCAAGAAAGAACAATCCGAAAGTAATAGAGCCTTTCAAGCCGTTGGATAAACTCTTCCATACCTTAAAAGAATCCAACCAATGGGCTAAAATGATGGAAGTGGATACGGTAGGTGCATTAAATGATATAATTGTAGCAGGAAAAATTAATGAGTTGATATTGATTCAGGAAGCCCTCCAAGAAATGAAAGTTGGTGAAATTGCTCAGCAGATAAAGGAGGCAGGGGACAAGAAATTTGTTATGATTGCTGGACCATCATCATCAGGAAAAACTACATTTTCTCATAGATTATCCATCCAGCTAAAAACCCATGGATTAATACCGCACCCAATAGCAGTAGATGATTATTTTGTAGAACGAGAGCTTACACCTTTAGACGAAGAAGGAAATTATGACTTTGAATCTTTAAATGCCATTGACCTTGAACAGTTTAATAACGATATGACCAATTTATTAGAAGGAAAAACCGTAGAACTGCCAAGCTTTAATTTTAAAACCGGACACAGAGAATATAAAGGTAATTATAAAACCCTGGGACCAAATGATATTCTTGTCATTGAAGGAATACATGGATTAAACGACAAATTATCCTACAGCCTTCCAAGAGAAAGTAAATTCAAGATTTATATCAGCGCTTTAACTTCTCTAAACATAGATGAACATAACAGAATACCAACTACAGACTTAAGATTAATTCGAAGAATGGTTCGTGACGCCCGAACAAGAGGTGCTTCCGGACAAAGAACCATTAATATGTGGCCTTCAGTAAGACGTGGCGAAGAAGAAAATATCTTCCCATTTCAGGAAGATGTAGATGTTATGTTTAATTCTGCGCTAATTTATGAATTAGCAATATTAAAACAATATGCAGAACCAATCTTATTTGGAATTGATAGAAAGTGCGAAGAATTCAAAGAGGCAAAGAGACTGTTAAAATTCCTGGATTATTTCTTAGGCGTAAGCAGTGAGGTTGTACCACGGAATTCTATATTGACGGAATTCGTGGGTGGCAGTTGTTTTAAAGTTTGACCTTTATTGTAAAAATTATTCTATTTACATAATCTCTGAATTATGTTAGAATAACAAAGCTGAGTAGCACAGATGATCGCGCCTATAAGTACCGAAAGGTCATAGGTGAGGAAAGTCCGAGCTTCATAGGGCAGGGTGCCGGATAACGTCCGGTGGAGGTGACTCCAAGGCTAGTGCAACAGAAATAAACCGCCAACTCATTTGCTTGCAGATGTTTTGGTAAGGGTGGAAAGGTGGAGTAAGAGACCACCGCTTGTTTGGTAACAAACAAGGCTCTGTAAACCCCACTCGAAGTAAGACCGAATGAAAGCGATACGGTTGCCCGCCGTGCTTTGGGTAGGTCGCAATTTGTCTTTGACAAATGAGCTATATGGTAACATGTAGCAAAGATAGATGATCATCTAATACAGAACTCGGCTTATAGTGCTGCTCGCTTAACTTAACTGAAACACTAAATACTATAGTAGTATTAAATTACAGATATGATTAGTTTGGCGACTAATCGGTATGTTTATATTCAGATTTTTTGGCAGAACCCAACACGCCTCTCAACGATGCGGACCACGTTGGGTCTTTTAATTACATAGGTGGGGCAATGGAGTGAAGAATCCACACAAAAATGTCATTCTGAGCCTGAAAGGCGAAGAATCTAATTCTCATCCCAATTAATTACATAAATTCTATTGATAAATCTCTCCAATTAGGATTTTGACTTTCTATTAACGCTATTTTTTTCTCCCGTATCCATCCTTTAATCTGTTTTTCCCTCATAATTGCTGACTTAATATCTTCAACATAATCAAAATAAACCAACTTACTAACATTATATTTTGCTGTAAAGCCATCAATTAATTTATTTTTATGTTCATAAATTCTACGGGATAAATTATTTGTTATTCCGGTATATAAAACTTTATTAGTTTTATTAGTAAGGATATACACATAGTAAGTATTCTTGTACAATGAATCATTCCTCTCTTGTTCTAATATGTTGTGATTAATATGTTGAATTTATGTATTTAGATTAATATGTTGAAATTGCTGTGTTGGGATTAGTATGCTGAATTCCTGTGTTGGAATTAATATGCCGAATTCCTGTGTTGGAATTAATATGTCGAATTCCTGTATTGGAATTAATATGCTGGATTAATATGTTGATTTGATATGCTGAATTGTAGGTAACGTAGAGAAATATAAGTTAAGACTTATTAAGACTTAGATTTGGTATATGATAAAAGTAATTAGAAAATTAATAATGTATCATATGTATATTAACATAATGCTGGTGTGAATACCAGCTTTTTTTGTACTTGAGGGAGAGATTCTTCGCTGCGCTCAGAATGACAGGGATTTTAAAGCAATTCACAAGCTTTCTTAAGAAAAAATTAAAGACTTATTCCAGCATTTATGCTAGTATATTTATACATTAAAGAAATACGTTAATACTTTAGAATAAAGATTATTTTAAAGGACAATTTTTAAAGATTATTTAAAAAAGCAATTTTAAAGGACAATTTTAACAATCAATTTGAATGTAATTATAAGTAGCTAATGCTTGTCAAATACATATTGAATCAATATAATGGAACTATTGGATATTTGGATATAGGAAAGGATAGAAACCATGGGACAGATCAGCATATTGGTAGTAGATGATGATAAAGAAATCGCAGAACTGGTAGAAATCCATTTGGTTAGTGATGGATACCAGGTCTTTAAAGCCTATAGTGCAAAAGAAGGTTTTGAGATATTAGAAAAAGAAGATATTAAACTAGTCATACTGGATATTATGATGCCAGGAATTGATGGTCTTAACATGTGTAAGACCATTCGCAAGAATAGCACGATTCCAATTATTATGTTAAGCGCCAAGTCTGCAGACCTGGATAAAATTATTGGACTTAGCACAGGTGCAGATGATTATGTAATTAAACCATTTAATCCTTTGGAATTAACCGCAAGGGTAAAATCACAGCTTAGAAGATATACAACTTTTAATCCTAACTCTCATGAAGAGAAACCTGGAAAAGAAATTGTAGTCAATCATTTGATCATTAATAAAGAAGATCATCGAGTTATATCTTATGGTAAAGAAGTAAAACTAACCCCCATTGAATTTGATATACTTTATCTGCTTGCTTCTAACCCGGGCAGAGTATTCAGTACAGATGAGATATTTGAACGAGTTTGGAACGAGAAAATGTTTGAAGCAAATAACACGGTAATGGTGCATATTAGGAGACTGAGAGAGAAGATAGAGATGGATTCCCGCAATGCACAAATCATAAAAACCGTTTGGGGAGTTGGGTATAAAATTGAAAAATAGTATATTTAAAAGTTTTAGATTTGAGATAGTTCTATACAGTTTACTCAGCTTAATATACACCATATTAACGGAAGCAGCACTGTTTTTTGGAATCTATCTCATTTACAACATTATTCATGATGATGCAACAGTTGGAAATGGAATGAAATCCAATCAAATAATGAATGGTGCAGTAAACGGGCTTCCTTACGCCAATCAACAGATTCCGGATTACGGAGCTGCTGCTGAAAAAAGCAAGCAGGCTTTGGACTATATAAATGATATGGTACCTGTTTTGGTAATCTTGGCACTAACCTTAGGGGTTATATTATTTACGTTTTATTTTCTGTTATTAACGAAAAAATTCGTAGTTTATCTGGAACGAATATCCTGGGGTATTCAGGAAATATCTTCAGGTAATTTTAAAGCCAGAATTAATGTAGACAGCGAAGATGAATTTGCAAATATTGCTGATAAAATCAATAAGATGGCGGTAGATGTGAATCAGATATTTGAAGATAATCGAAAAAGCGAACATGCTAAGAATGATTTGATTACCAGCGTAGCTCATGATTTGAGGACTCCTTTAACGTCCATTATCGGTTATTTGGATTTGGTATCTACCAATAAGAACATTACGGATGATGTAAAACAAAAATATGTGGAAATAGCTTATAGCAAATCAAAGAGATTGGAAAAGTTAATAGAAGACTTATTTGCTTATACCAACGTAAGCTTTGGTGAAGTCACCATGGATTATACAGAACTGGATATGGTGAAATTTATGAATCAGCTGGTAGATGAATTCTATCCAAGTTTTCAAGATAGTGGATTGGAATACGAATTTACCACGAATTTAAATACAGCTATTGTAATGGCAGATGGTAATCAGTTATCCAGGGCAATCGCTAATTTAATCAGTAACGCCATCAAATACGGTAAGGATGGAAAGAGAATTAAGATTAAATTATGGAAAGAAGATGGAAAGGTCATCGTAGATGTAATCAATTACGGAAGACTAATACCTGAGGAAGACATAGAAAATATATTTAAGAGATTTTACCGGGTGGAAAGTTCCAGATCCAGTGAGACAGGTGGAACCGGTTTAGGTCTTGCCATTGCAAAAAGCATTATAGAAATGCATGGAGGAACCATAAAGGCAAAAAGTAATTTTGAGGGAACGGTATTTGAAGTGATATTAAATGAGAAGATTTATAAAGAATGATGGGATGAAAATAAAAGTAAAAAGAGCTTTATGTCATTCTGAGCCTGAAAGGCGAAGAATCTCAGGTAGAAAAATAGATTCTTCGCCTTTCAGGCTCAGAATGACACCACCGATGACGAATGACCCCACCGGCGATGAATGGGACCCCGCCGCCGCCGAATGACCCCATCGCCGCCGCCGAATGACCCCGCCGCCGCCGAATG
>ENA-UOOI01003310-UOOI01003310.1-fermentation-metagenome-genome-assembly--contig:-NODE-3310-length-12378-cov-12.571371_pt1 | contig 12378 bp, 8 predicted proteins | sample MGYA00245779_ERZ724027 | MGnify/ENA primary metagenome ERZ724027 (study PRJEB28704, sample SAMN03018318) | fermentation metagenome | biome: anthropogenic terrestrial biome; feature: soil; material... | reverse complement strand
GTTTGGATAATAAAAACTCTCCCTGCACTGTTTTAGGGTCACATTCATAAGAACTGATATATTCACCATCATTAGTTTTATCAGGATTTATTGCATAATCTGTACGGTCTGCAAGGCAACTGGCAATAGATTTTCCTTTGTTACGATGCATAGCAATCAAGCGAGTTGTTGCCATTGAATACACCTCCTTCATAGCATGAAAAAAAAGCTACCATATGGCAACTCCTTATCAATAAATTGTATATAATTAAACTCTAAAATTGAAATTTATGTACTTCCCGTTGTGTAGCAAGGATTATTTTTTTAATGGAATTACAATTTTCTTTTTAAACAGTCCTCTTCCAACCAACAAAATAATATTTCCGTCTTTTTCAATCTTTTTAATAGGCTTTCCCCATTCTTTTTCTAACCTTTTAATCATTGCATCATCAGGAATACCTATAATTCCAATTGCTGTTGCATCTTTTTTCATCATGTCCTCCTTATAACCTATTCTTAACTATCTGAATCTTTAACTAATATCTGCACATAAATTTCCTATTTATAATTTCGATTTATCTATCCGACAACTTGGGGTTTAACTTTATCTATAACCCACTATAAGTTGTATATTACTAATACTGATAATAATGAAATCATTAATATCGTTCCTATTGTTGCAATTATATTTATAAATTTCTGTGCCTTAATACCATTCTTTGATATCTTTTCAATACCTTTATAAATTACTAATCCAATTATTCCACCTAAAGTATTATTAATAATATCTGTAATATCAGAAGCTCCAACACCCAAAATAAATTGGAATATTTCACATATTAAACTAATTAAGAAAAATAATAATATCTTTTTCCCAATAGTCCATTTTTTCAATAGAATACTTGAATATATGCCAAGTGGTACAAAAATCACTACATTCATAATAATTTCTCTAAAATCAAGTTTGCCATTTATTATTAAAGATTCATTAAAAGGAATTAGGTTTATACTTCTCATATATCCCAATTTAGAAAATGGAATATCAAATTTGAAAATTATTATCCAAAATAATACAATCAAATAAATAATAAATAATATTTTAGTCAACTTATTTATTTTACTATCATCTTTCATGTTATACCTCCAATATTTTTAAAGCTCATAACTCCTACTTATATCTATTATACTTTTAATATAGAAATTGTCCTTATAATCTATAACGTTTTATAATACCCAAAATGATTGAACTTTATCATTTACATAAAATTTATAACAGCTCCCTATTAAAACATCAAACAAAAGAAAAATAGCAGAAGTCCATCAAAAAGCAAGGGTCGAGATAAACGGCTACGCCGTCCTTGCTTTCCGCTGGTACTCCTATTTTGTGTCAATTAAGGGAGAAAGCCTTAAAATGCTTTCGCCCTTATTCCATTTCCTTTACACTGATTTCAGCAAGTCATTTAACCCCTCTATCTTTGCTATCAGCCATGCCGCAAACATGGGTATTCCGTATGGACTTATTAGATATGCCAGCACAATAGCCTTTATTCCCTCCGAAGTTTCTCTTAAAATGAAAATCGTTCCAAGTGCAATCATAAATACTACAAAGGATAATATTGATAGCACAGCGGTTGAGAACAGGCAAATAAAATCAAAAAACAATATAAGTATTGTAAGTATCAATGTAATTGGAAATAATAATAATTTAAGCAGTATCCGCATAATGAATCCTCCCTTATATGTTGATACATTATATATTTTAAACATACCAAATGGAAAGAGTTTTGTCCATTATATGGATTTTAAATTATAGAAAGACGGGATAATATTTCATCTGCTGTATCCCAAAGCCTGTTATAACTTTCCCTCAAAGCCTCTATATCCTCACCGTAAATATTTCCCGTCTCATGGACACGTTTCGTAAGCTGATTTAAACTATTACTGGTACGTCGAAGAAGTGTTACAAGTTCACGTACATCAGATAAATCAAGATGGATAGCATAGCCATCTATAGCCATTTTGCGAAGATAGGCTCCCATGTTCTTTGTACCAAGACCCGCCATCTTTTCATCTATTAAGCTGCGTTCACGTTCTGTTACCATAAAGTGTAGTTGAACATTTCTTTTGCGATTTGCCATTATCTCACCTCCAGGTGTTTCCCTTGATTTTCTTTTATCTCTCTACCTGCCTGTGAGGGCTGCTTTAGGCTATCTAATACAGAGGAACGTTCAGATTTCGAATTCTTCTTATCAATCTGTTCTTGTGGTACAGAAACACCTGCACCCATATTCAATTCGGCATCAAGGACAGTAAGTCGAGAAATTTTATCCTTTAGTTCCTGCTCTTGAGGAAATGGCTTACCAATCTCTGATTTTGCTGCCTCTTGCTGTTTATAGAGATTATCTAACTGATCCGTAACTACTTTTAACCTACTCTGCATATTAGCAAGGGCATTATCTATACGGGTAAGATTTCCTCTAGCATCTGTCCCTAGTTTTGCTATATGGCTCATTGCTCCTTTTAGGTTAAGATGAAATTCATTATAGAACCCATCATAAGACAGGTACATGGTAAAACCTCGGTAACAGCCAATTTCTATTGGTTCTTTGCCTTTTACTTCTTTACAAGTATCAAGAAGAGCAGTTCCTGCTTTGTCCTTATCTGTAAAGGCATTGCCTTTAATCACCATTGGTAAAAATTCACCTTCAGCGGGCATATTTTCGGAAAGAGTCTTTGAGTCCTGTTTAAATCCTTTTATATATCCCTTATTCTTTTCAATGTTTTCGGGAAAATATTTTAGCAGATTATCTTCCAAGCGGTATTGATTACTTTGATGACTGGCTTTTAAAAGCTTTAGCTTTGCCACATCAATATCCAGATCCATCTTTTCCTTAATTTTGGGATTACCTGCACATAGGGCTTTAATTTCTGCATAGGATAGAGCCGCTTCATCAACATCTTCACAGGAGCGGACGGGACTTTTTGAGGTCATAATCTGTGAGATGAATTTCTGCTTATTTTCCACCGTCTGCCACAAATAAGCATCAAATGTTGCCTCAGTAACATAGCGAAAAATATCTACTTCATCGTTCATGTTTCCTTGTCTTTCAATTCTTCCTGCACGCTGGGTTAAATCCCCTGGTCGCCATGGACAATCTAAATCGTGAAGTGCCACAAGACGGTCTTGAATATTCGTTCCTGCACCGCATTTTTGTGTACTTCCAATAAGTACACGGACATCGCCACTACGCACCTTTGCAAATAGTTCTTTCTTCCTGACTTCCGTATTTGCCTCATGGATAAAGGCTACTTCATTGGCAGGTACGCCTTTTTTAATCAGTTTATCTCGTATATCATCATAGACATTAAAGGTTGCTGTATAGGTATCTTCCTCTTGGTCTAAGCTGTCCTCCAAAGCATATAACTCTGTACCATTAATGGTTTTGTTTCCTGCCTCTGCCACTCTTTGCACTTGTGATGCTCCTCCTTTAGGAGTGGAAATATCGCAGAAAACAAGCTGTGTCAGTTTTTCTGCTGAACCTTTATCCCAAATATTGTAGATATTATTTACACAGGCATTTACCTTGCTGTTTTCATCATCAGGGAGTAGTGGATTAACGATTCGTTGGTCAAGTCCTAATTTCCTTCCATCAGAAGTTATCTTCAGCATATTATCCACAGAGGGGTCAACTTTATTTGCATGGACATCAGCAGCTCTATCAGATAGATCCTTAACCATTTCCTGCTGTATTTCTGTAGGTTTTAATGCAATGGTATGATAGTTTGCTTTTGGGGTAGGTAGGTTTAACTGGTCTGCTGTTTTAATATCTGCAACCTCTTTGAACATTGCCATGAGTTCAGGAAGATTAAAGAATTTTGAAAATCTCGTCCTTGCCCGGTATCCCGTTCCTTCGGGAGCAAGCTCAATAGCGGTCACGGTTTCTCCAAATGTACTTGCCCAAGAATCAAAGTGAACAAGTCCATTTCTTTGCAATGTATTGTATTGGAGATACCTCATCATAGTATAAAGCTCCGTCATGGAGTTTGAAACAGGGGTACCTGTGGCAAATACAATACCTTTACCACCTGTCAATTCATCCATATAACGGCATTTCATAAACATATCGCTGGACTTTTGGGCATCGGTGGTGGATAGTCCTGCTACATTACGCATTTTGGTATATAGAAAGAGGTTCTTGTAATTGTGTGCCTCATCTACATAAAGCCTATCAACTCCAAGCTGTTCAAAGGTTACAACATCATCTTTACGTTCCTGTGATTGTAATTTTTCTAATCTTTGCTCTAAGCCTTTCTTTGTTCTTTCTAACTGTTTGACAGTAAACCGTTCACCGCCACTTGCTTTAACTTCTTCAATTCCTTCTAATATTTCATCAATCTGTTCACGAAGTAGGCGTTCCTGCCTTTCAAGGGACATAGGAATTCTCTCAAATTGACTATGTCCTATAATAACTGCATCATAATCACCTGTAGCTATTCTGGCACAGAATTTCTTACGGTTTTTCGTTTGGAAGTCCTTCTTTGTGGCCACCAAAATATTGGCGGCAGGATATAGCCTTAGAAATTCACTTGCCCATTGCTCTGTAAGATGATTTGGCACGGCAAAGAGTGGTTTTTGACAAAGTCCTAACCTTTTGCTTTCCATAGCAGCAGCTACCATTTCAAAGGTTTTTCCTGCACCTACTTCATGGGCAAGAAGGACATTATCTCCATAAAGAATATGGGCAATGGCATTTACTTGATGAGGTCTTAATGTAATTTCTGGGTTTATGCCAACAAAATTAATATGCTTTCCATCGTATTCACGGGGACGGATAGAGTTAAATTTTTCATTATATTTTTTAACTAATGTCTGACGTCTATCTGCATCTCTCCAAATCCAATCTTGAAATTCATCCTTAATAGCTTGTTGCTTTTGTTGTGCCAAGGTAGTAGCATCCTTATTTAGTACACGTTTTTCCTTGCCATCAGCATCAGTTATAGTGTCATAAATACGAACATCTCGAAGATTTAAACTGTCCTCCAAAATTTTATAAGCATTGGCACGATCTGTTCCATAAGTAACATATGCGACCACATTATTATAGCCAACAGCATTTTTATTGGTAATATTCCATTCAGCAGTAAAGGGAGCATACTTTACTTCTACCTCTCCTTGAAGTTTATAAGGGGTGTCAAATAGCTCATACATAAACTGCTGAATATATTCTTTGTCAATCCAAGTAGCACCTAGACGGACATCTATTTCAGAGGCATCTAAGTCCTTTGGCTGTGCAGCTTCTAAAGCCTCCACATTAGGTATAAATATCTTGGAAGATTGGGCTGCCAGCTTTGCAGTATGAAGTTTTTCTCTTACATTGCCAGAAAGGTATTCATCTGCCGTAACATAATTTATAGGGCTATCATCATCAAGAGTAGAAGAAAGGGGGAAGATAACACCTCTTAAATCATCAGCAAGCTCTTCCTTAGTAAGTCCTGTAAGCTTTGCCATATACTCCATATCTACCTTTGCTTTTTCAGCTATGGAAAGTGCCAATGCCTCACTTGCAGTATCTACGGAATGAACTGTCATACGCTTTTTAATGGTACGCTTGGTAAACATATCTGCCTTAGCTTTTAGATTGCCGTTTTCGTCTACATCTTCAAGGGAGCAGAGGAGATAATAGGAGTTATCGTCACTAAAAGCAAGGCTGTTGCCACGATTATTAATGAGCCCATATTTGACAGTAAAATTGTCATAAAGGCTATTTAGCCTTTCCTGTTCCTGCTTGATTGTTTCATCACTGTAATCCTCTAGTTGATAATTAATAAGTGAATTAACGCACTCCCTTAATTCAACAAGTCCTGCAACACGTTCCTTTGCAGTTTGATTAAGGTTGGGTTTTATCATACGGGAATTTTCACGATAATACACTTCCCCATCTACCAAAGTAAAGGAATAATTTTTAACAGTAGGGTCAGCAGGAATTGAAGTGTCAGCACTAACTTCCATATCGATTAGATCCATTTCAGGTATACTACCCTCAACATTTTTCATTGCTATCCCTAACTGTTCTGAAAGGTCGGCATCTGGTAAAGATGTACAAGTGCTTTCCATTCCAAACTGACCGCTTTTCATTTCCATTGTTCCTAAAATCATTTCTGGATGTTCGATAAAATAGCTGTTTAAGGCAATTCCATCCTCATTGGTATCAAGATGTATCCAATCCCTATCCACATCAATGGGTCTATCACGCTTTTGCAAAAATATAATATCGCTTGTAACCTCTGTTCCTGCATTCCTTAAAAAGGCATTGTTGGGTAGTCTAATTGCACCAAGTAATTCAGCTCTCTGTGCAAGATACCTGCGGACATCAGGACTTTGCTTATCCATAGTTCCCTTTGAGGTGATAAAGGCAACTACACCTCCTGGACGAACTTTATCTAATGCCTTAGCAAAGAAGTGGTCATGAATGAGGAAATTGTTTTTATCATACCGCTTTTCACTTAGCTTATAGTTTCCAAAGGGTACATTTCCGATGGCAATGTCAAAAAAGCTATCAGGTAGCTCTGTTTTCTCAAATCCAGTGATAGAAATGTTGGCATTAGGATAAAGCTGTTTTGCAATTCTTCCTGTAATGCTATCTAACTCAATACCATATAGATTGGAGTTTTGCATACTGTCAGGGAGCATACCAAAAAAGTGTCCAGTTCCACAGGCAGGCTCTAATATATTGCCTGTGGTAAATCCCATACGCTCCACTGCATCATAAATGGCTTTAATAACTGTAGGACTTGTGTAGTGAGCGTTTAGGGTAGAAGCTCTTGCCATGCTGTACTCATCTTCAGATAACAGGGATTTTAATTGTGCATACTCACTGCTAAAACTGCTATTATCCTTGTCAAAGACTTCGGATAAGCCACCCCAACCAACATAATGGGATAGGATTTCTTGTTCTTCTTTTGTAGCAGGACGGCGTTCCCTTTCTATGGTCTGTAAGGTGGTAATAGCGGCTACATTTCCTGCAAACTTCTCTCGCTTACTTCCTTCGCCTAAATGTTCATCAGTAATGCGATAGTTCTCGGCTTTTTCTTGGGGTACTTGTGATTGAGGATAAAGCTCTAATAGCCGTAAAAAACTTTCTCTACTTTCTGACCTTAATATGGGATATAGCAAGGACGGGTCACGCAATGTTATATGATAATCTGTGATTTCCTCAATTAAAAAAGGCGTACCGTTTTCAAGATAGACGGTATCGCCCTTTTCAAATGGAATTATATTAATTTCTGCTAGTTCTTCTGACTCTGTGAGTTTATCCAGTGGTTGATGTATCCTAGTTGAATCAATAGATTCATCTGTCAAAGATGGAGCAGCTAGAGTTTCTTCAATTCCAACATTTTCTCGCTGTAATTCTTCAAACCTTTCCTTTTCTTCATTAGTCATATAGCGGTTAATAGAAATAAGGTAGTCAATGCATTTAGCAACTTTACTCCAATTCAAAAGTAGTTTATCATCGTTGTCTCTGCGACTGTATAAAATTCCTTTTGCATCATGCATTTGATTGCTGTTGTCGGCTCCTGAAAGGGCATGACTTCTGCCTCCTATACCGTATTCCTGCTTTAAAAAATCTTCTTTTTCCTTTGGACTATGGGATTGTGTAAAGTAATCAAAAATACGATATTTCCCACTTTGAACACCACTTCCACTTGTAAGTTCCTTATCAACCTCGTCCTGTGTGATGAACATGATAAAATCATCAACATTAGTAAGGGTAGAGGAAAACTCTCGTCTTGGTAAATCTAACTCTGTCAAATCAGAAAGTAGTTTTTGTGGTTTATGGAAGTGAAAACGCAGGATTGTAGGGTCTTGTTCATAAGCAGAGTTAAACTCTTGTAATGATTCAATAATCATTCCTCTTTCCTTAGGGTCATCTAATAACTGTGCTATATGATTTGTTGAATCAGGAAAGCCACCCTTAAATATTTCCTCATCAAAAAATTGATTCTTTATATCATCAGAAAAGTCCTGATGAAGATACCAGAAGTTTTCTGCAACCTGTTGTCTTTCATCTAGTTCTGCATTATCTAATATATCCTGTGTTGCATATTGTCCACCATTTAAAAGTTCCTCAATTCTTTCTGCAACATCTGTCCAGCTAATCACTTCCTTGGAACGAGAGTAGAGGGCAGTTTCTCCCTTAGAAATATGGATACCATCACTATGAAACCATATAGATACCTTTTGCCCATCTATATAAAGACCTTTACCACCTTGGTATTCATTTTGTAAAAAATTTGCTTTTTCTTCTATAGATTTGTCCTTTTGATAGAATGAAACTATTCTTAATAAGCTATTATTACTATTACTTCCTGTCCTTAATATAAAGTCAATCTGATTTTGTGGCATAGAAAAAGCGGAGTAAGCAAAAGGTTTGTTAATCCTTTCGTTCCCCGCTATTCTTTGTATCTGTTCCTCCTCCGTTGGAAACAGAGTTAATTGTATATAAGTTCCGTCAGTATGATTTCCTCCGCCTGTGCTTTCAGATTGTTCATGTAACCCACCCATTCCATCTGATATTTCATCTTGTCTGGTGGAGTCTGTACTTTCTGTAAGTCCGTCATTATCTGTGTGAGCCTCCTGTTGGCTGCTTGGTCTATTTCCAGTAGGTGAGGGAAGAGTTTCTCCGATAGGAGTAGGGAATGGAATAGTGGTTTCCTGTGTTCCTGAAGATATTGTTTCCTCATTCTGCCGTATTTGCCCAATGGACTCTGTTCCTCGTTGCCCGTTTGCTCTGTCAATTCGATGTTGGGTATCAGATAATCCCCGTTCCTTCTGTAAGTGATTTCGTTCATATTCCTCGCTCCTTTCACGTTCTGTTTTAATAATAGTAATAGCTATTTCTCTAAATATTTGCTCTGATTGTTCACTAACTGCTGTACCTAATAAAGCAACGGTATCAGCAGTATTAAAATTAAATACGGGTAGGAAATCTTCATGTTCAAAGTATTCATCTGTATCTAATCCGCATCGTTTCGTCAAGGTATATGCAGTACTGACAGCAGTAGCATCTTCAAAAACCTTTCGGATATTGTCCTCATCGTATTCCTCTAAAAAGCTGTTTTCTATAAGATAATTTATATCTGCTTTGTGATTATCATAATACTCCTTGGACATATTTCTTGCAATGTTATAAAAAATATCGGAAAGATTATTATCCTCTGTATTATACTTATCCTTTAGCATATTTAAAATTGGCTCTTTGTGATAATCTTTCATATCCCAAAGATAAGGACGGCGAGAATTTTCCCTGCCGCCTGTATCAGAAACATCAAAAACATATCTTAATTTTAGTGTATCACCAGTGGGGTCAAGTAGTGCAATTCCTTTTGAGCCACGGCGGACATATCGGTTCATTTTGTTATTCCACAGATCATATTCAGCACAAGCCGTTGCATCAGGCCTTTGTGCATAAATCATGAGCTGTTCATGGTAGTTGTATCTGTAAAGCCTTCCGACAGTAGTAAGAAAACCTGTCCAATCTGCAAGACTTCCAGTTATCCGTTTGGCGGTTTCCTCTGCCAGTTTAGACAATAGTTGCAATTTTTTAGGCATTTTGCTCCTCCTTTCACTTTTGCGAAATAAAAAAGACAACCAGGTCGAACGTAAGCGGTTAACAACAGGGTGCCTTGTAAATAAGAAAGAGACCGACTATGATAATTAGTCAGTCTCAAATAATCACTTACCACACTCTGCTTGTACTGCCTCTGACCAAGGCATCAAAAATTTCAGATCTTCTGGGTGATTATGATAATCCGTATCAGGCATATACAATAATAAGTATTCTAGATATGTATATACATTAAGTCCGTTTGCTTTTGCTGTTTCGACTATGCTATATACTGCAGCACTTGCTTCAGCTCCTTTCGGTGTATCTGAAAATAGCCAGTTTTTACGGCCAATACAGAATGGACGTATGCTGTTTTCTGCTGTATTGTTTGAAATGGAGCATCTTCCATCAAGAAGATAATTCTCCATATATGGCTTCTGATTCTTTGCATACGTTACAGCTTTACCTAGAGCAGAGCCATTTAATACCGTAAGGTTTTCAAGCCAGCACCAAAAGGCATCAAGGACTGGGCGTTCCAGTTCAAGACGCTTAGTATATCTAACTTCAGGGGACAGTTCCTTAAGACTTTCCTCTATAAGGAAGAGCTTATTGCAGTAGTCCCTTCCGATTTCTGCATTGGTAGGTGGGGCATTCTTTGCCTTCTTTCCAGGAATAGCCTCTATGAACTTCCTTCGAAGGTGAGCCCAACAACCGCACCGGATAACTTCAAGCTTGTTATATCCACCGTATCCATCGGTATGAAGATATCCTCTGAACCCCTTTAGGTATTCGACTGGATTATCACCGTTTCTTGTTGGTCTGTAATCATACAAGATGATGGGAGCTTTCCCGTCATTACCAGAGCGATAAAGCCACATGTAGGACTTCGTCTGAGGTTTTTTACCATCCTCCTTCAGTACTTGGATAGGTGTTTCATCGCAATGAATGATATCCCTTTCTAGTAGCTTCTTCCTTAAGTACTGGATTACAGGATAGAAATAATCTTGGGAGCAACGTATAATCCAGTTAGCCATAGTGCTACGTTTTAAGGCAATACCGAGATTCTCCCAGTCCTTTTCCTGGCGATAAAGTGGCATGCTATTCACGTATTTCTGATACATTACGTTGGCTACAGAACTTGGTGATGCAAGTGAATGGTTCATTAAAGATGTCGGTGTAGGTGCCTTTTCTATATAGGGTTTGTCGGTATGTTTACACTTAGGACATTCATAAGCCATTCGGACATAACGAACAATACGTAGTTTAGCAGGTATGTACTCCAGCTCCTCACGAACCGTTTCCTTACCGATTGGTTTTAGATTATTCCCACACTGAATACAGTACTGATCCTCTATAGGAATCTCACACAGGATTTCACGGACAGGAAGATCTTTTATAATTTCTACTCTCTTTGTCTTTGTATGAGTCCGGGTGTAACCCTTTACTTCTTTGGTTATAGGTTCTGGATCAGGAGAATCAGAATAAGCTTCTGCCTCATTGAACAAATGTAGTTGTCCTTCAATATCATCCTTAGGAGTTTTTTCACTGGATGAACCGAACTTTTCCTTCCGAAGTATTAGTATCATCTCCGTAAGATTATCTACTTGTAGTTGTAACTTTTTTATTGTATTTTCGAGCTGTTCAATGTAAGCATCTTTATTATTCATCAGTGGTTTTTCTCCTACCATATATTCTAAACTTGATAGGTTTATTATACCATAAAAACAGCTAAAAGGCTAGTAAAATCAATACTTTCAGTCACTTTCCACTTAACAAAAAGCACCCTGTTTGACAGTCTTAATAGCCTTTGGTTGGTCGATAGAAAGTCCCTCCATTAACCAGCGAAATTCCTGCCAGGTAAGGAGTTTTACCTCATCTTGACTACGAGGCCATTTGAAATTTCCGCTCTCTAATCTTTTATAAAGAAGAACAAATCCATCTCCTTCCCAAAGGAGTGCCTTGAGCCTATCCCGGCGTTTACCGCAGAAAAGAAAGAGACTCTTTGAAAAAGGATCTAGATGGAACTGTTCTTGTACCACTGCAGCTAGTCCATCAATTGATTTACGCATATCTGTGTAGCCACAGGCAATGTAGATGTTCTTAGCTACAGTAATATCGCCTAGCATATATTTTTCAGTGCTAGAAGCACTGCTTCAATAGTCTGCCCGCTTGCTCCATTATGTACTTCAAGTGTAGCAGATGGAAGATGGATAATGACTGATGCCATAAGATTGGTTTGCTGTGCTTCTATTTCAAACTTGGCAAACTCAACTTGTGAATCTTGCTTAGGTATTGCGGGTAGAATAGCTTCACATGCTTTTTTACGTATCTTACGAAGCCAATAGTAATAAGCGTGACGGCTGATATGATTTTTCTGGCACCAGTCGTCAACCTTAAGCCCACTGTTTTGACAGTCCTCAATTAGTTTTTCCCATTGTTCTTGACGGAACTTTGTTTTTACATAGGTAACTTCATCCATGTTTCACAACTCCTTTCTAAAGTTTTTCAAGTTGAAAAACTTGAAAAACTTGAAAAACTTTAACTCAATATTTAGAGTTATTATCACATGGATCTCTAAAATAGAATAGGCACTCTATTGTCGAGCGCTTACGGTCGAACTGACAAGGTTGCCTATAAAACTGTATTAATTAATTTTTACCTAATACCATCAAAACAGTATAAGAATTATCACTAGATTAAGAATGACAAATTAGAGTATTTATTTAACTCTTTTGTACATTTGGACTGATGTCAATACATTGGACACAAAAAGTTAAACTTTTTTATGCAGCGT
>ENA-UOOI01003309-UOOI01003309.1-fermentation-metagenome-genome-assembly--contig:-NODE-3309-length-12386-cov-4.974374_pt1 | contig 12386 bp, 12 predicted proteins | sample MGYA00245779_ERZ724027 | MGnify/ENA primary metagenome ERZ724027 (study PRJEB28704, sample SAMN03018318) | fermentation metagenome | biome: anthropogenic terrestrial biome; feature: soil; material... | reverse complement strand
TACAGCTCGTCGAGCGTCACCTTCTCCACGCCGTTTTCCCGGAACGTTTCGTTCTTGGCGTACGGGTCGTAGGACAGAAGATGCATCTCGAACGGCTTTTGCGGGTGTGGACACGGATCTGATCTTTCTGGCCGCCGCGTTGCTCGTCAGAGGGGCGGGGCTCGGCGGCTTGCTGATCGCCATCATGGTATCCGCTTATATCGGACTTCCGAGGGAGCAGGTTCCCCACGCGAGCATCGCCACGAGGATTTTTCAGACCAGCGGCGGGGCTTTCGGGTCGGCCATTCTGGCGACCGCCGCCGAGCATCAGATGGCGGGCCGCGCCGACTCCGATCTTCATGCGCCTGCCCATGCGTACGACGTCTCGTTCTGGTGGGCGATCGGCTTCGCCGTAGCGGCGGCGATCCCCACGCTGTTTTTGACCATGCGTAAAAAAACACTCCCGCAGGAAAGTCTGGATGGACCGTATCCGAAGGCGGACGCTTAGATTCTCGCCGCGACTGCCGCGGGTTCCGCATACACGGAAGGCCGGGGCATGGACTTGGAAAACGCAAGCCACGCAAGCGACGCGATCATCCAGCAGACGAGGCTTTCCGCGCCCTCGTTCGGATTGAGGCTTCCGGAGGTGATGCCGTCCAGGCAGCCGCCCGTCTCCGGGTCGATGAGGGAAACCTTCCGGATATTGCGTCCGGTGTACCAACCGAGGCACTGGGAGGCGCGGTCCCGGTAAACGTCTTTTCCCGTCAGCTCATAGGCTTTCAGGCAGGCGAGAAGCGTTCCGCACGCCTCGACCGGCTGCTGGTCGAACTCCGCCGCCTTCTGCCCTTTCGGGAACCAGCCGTTACAGCCCACCGGACGGAATATTCCGTCGGCAAAGGTGGCGTCCAAAAGGAAGTCGAGGCTCTCCATTCCGATTCTCAGATATTTTTTTTCGCCTGTCGCTTCGTGCGCGATCAGCATTGCCCAGGGCAGGACGGCGTTGCAGTAATTGATTTCGTCCTCGAACCACTTCCAGTCCGGTGCGGCGCGGCGCCCATAGGCGTCGCTGATTTCGGCGGCGAGCCGGACTGCGAATTCGCGGGAATGATCGCCCTTCCAGTCATTCAAACCGATCACGGCATAGGCTTCCGCTCTCAGGTGCGTAAGCTCGCCGCAGCCGGATACCGTCTGCCGGAGCAGATCGTCCGCCACGCCTCGGATTTCTTCCGGCAGGCCGGGGCGGGACGCCGCAAATCCCAGCGCCGCAATGCAGCGCCCGAAACATTCTTCCGAACCTCTTTCTTCCGTAAAGCGTCGGTCGTAATCCATAAAATTGCGAAACCATGCGCCGTTTTTGGCATACGCCAGAAAGCCCAGATAGCGGACGGCCAGGTCCAGATATTTCTGCTTTCCCGTCATCCCGAAAAGCTGTAAAGCCATGATCAGCGCCCGCGCGTTGTCGTCGGTGGTATAGCCTTCGGACGGATCGGGCACGGCGCGTCTCGCGTGCTGAAACATGCCGGTATCGTCGGTCAGGCGGAAAACATAGGCGTCATTCGGCAATTTCAGATTTTTCATGATTTGCCTCACTCCTTTTACCAAAGTCACGATATGCCTGATAGAATGTTTCGGGATGCCGTCCGTCAGCGGCGGAGCCGCGTCCCCTCTCCGCCCGCCAAAAATAGTGCTTTCATACTTTTCCCTCCTTTCGCGTCTGCCGCCGCCGTTTGTCGGATCAGCAGGGTCGATGGCGGTGATAAAAAAAAGCACGGGCTTTACGGTCACTTCATGCAGCAACTGTAAAACCCGGAATTCTGATCGCTTCATTCAGTTGTTCGCCTGAAGTGCCGCGTTTTTATCCATAAGTCCACTTTTTGCGCCGAAAAAGCGTCCCCCTTTCTTCCTGTAATTCCATTAGCACTCATTTAAGTAGAGTGCTAATGGAATTATGTTAACCTCTTATCCAACCGCTCGCAAGATCGAGATTCCGACAAAAAATCCTGATATACGGCTATTCTGCAAGAATATATTGCTAAAGCTTCACCATTCTCATTATTTCATCCATAAAGCAACCTTGACACTCCGGGAAAGTCGTGGTATACACAAATGGAGTTAGTATTCAAGAAATGCGAGTGCTAACTTTTTTATTTGGGCGCTTGATTCCGAAATGGGAAGCACAAATAATGAATATGAATGATAAAAGGAAGGAGATATGCCATGTCGGTAGGACTCGTCTTGGAAGGCGGAGGCACACGGAGTTGGTATACAAGCGGCGTTTTGACTGCTTTGAATGAAGAACAAATAGAATTCCCGACTGTATATGGCGTATCCGCGGGGGCCCTTACCGCCCTTTCTTATATTTCCGGACAGTTGACCCGGAACAATGCGGCCGCATATATGAAAAATATGAGGGACAGGCGCTTCATGAGCATCGGCAATCTGCGCCAGACGGGTTCTTATTTTGGCTTCGATTTTATGCTGGAAGCCCTGCCCCGGCAAACACCATTTGATTACCAGACGTTTTTCAGATCCCCTGTCGGTCTGAAAGTGGGAACTACAGACCTGGAAACGGGCAGGCCCGTCTATTTTGAGAAAGCCGAACTGGATGAGAAATTCACGCCCGTAAGGGCATCGTGCTCTCTGCCGTTTCTTACGAATATTGTAGAATATCGGAATTATCATTTGCTCGACGGCGGGTGCTCCGAACCGATCCCCGTTGAACGCTCTATCAAAGACGGCAATGAAAAAAATGTGATCGTTTTGACGCAGGATGTTTCTTACCGCGAAAGACGCGGTTCCAGATTGATGGATTTCGCACTCGCCAGAAAATATAAAAAATATCCGAACTTTATATGTTCCATGGAGCGGCATGCTCAGGTTTATAACAGGGAACTTGCCATCTGCACACGTCTTGAACAGCAAAATAAGGCTGTCGTCTTGCGTCCGGACGGCCGTTTTATCATGAGGCGCTATCGGGACCCGAATCAGTTGATGCGGATGTATCAGATGGGAATCTACGACTGTAAAGAAAAGCTGCCTTTGATCCGTAAATTTGTCTCATAAGAGCCGCGGCAGAGGAGAAGGGATACAGATCGTTCCAGGACCCGTCCATCCAGGCGAAGACATCGGGTCCTGATCTTTTTTTCATCTTTCTGTACCTTCCTGATTTCTCTGATCGTCTTCCCCCACCCGGAGCATCCGATAACCGACGCCGATATGCGTCTGGATGTACTTCGGACGGGAGGGCGTCTTTTCGATCTTCTTGCGCAGGGCCGCCATGAAGACGCGCAGGGCGGGAACATGGTCGGAATCATCGCCCCAGATTTCACGGAGAATGAAATGATGCGTCAGCACCTTCCCAACATTTTTGGCCAGCAGGCACAGGAGCCTGTATTCGACGGGCGTCAGGTGAATTTCTTCTCCGTCCAGTCATACGCAGCCCGCGGCGTAATCGATCTTCAGGCTGCCGTTGATGAAAACGGAGGAGTCCTTCTGCAGCTTTTCGCTGTCATAGCGGACCCTGCGCAGGCTGACACGCAGGCGCGCCAGCAGTTCCTCCACGCTGAACGGTTTTGTCAGGTAATCGTCCGCGCCGGCGTCCAGCGCATCTGCTTTGTCCTTGTCCCCGCTGTGCGCGCTGACCACGATGATGGGCATGTTCGACCATGCCCGCACCTTTTTGATGATTTATTCATCGAGATTCACCTCCTGCGCCCGCAGGGTAAAGCAGAATACCCTGCCGCGTTTTTCCCCCGGCCGGCATCGCGGAGAAATTATCATAGTGTTATGATTTTCCGTATGGCATTAAAATCGTATAGTGAGAAAAATCATGAAAGCTGTCCAAAAATGAGAAACCGCAGAGTTTAATACATCTTTTATACTGCCGCATGAACATTTGTATCGCCTTAACGAAAAGGCTGCTATAATGAAAACTATAATGGCATCGATGGCGTTTAAAATAAAAGAAATAATCCTGCTGAAAAGGAGCGATTCCGATGGGTAATTTGGGGTTATATATATGAATCATTAAACTTTATGCTTTTGACAAGGGAGCGAGCGGTTGTGATTACGCTTAAAAACGTGTGCAAAGCATATAAATCGAAGCCTGTGCTCATCGACATCAACCTGCAGATCAAATCCGGAGAATTTATGGTCATCATCGGCCCAAGCGGCTGCGGAAAGACCACGCTGCTGAAAATACTGAACAAATTGAACCCGGTTGACAAGGGGGAAGTCGCCATCGACGGCGTTTCCCTCGACCGGATCAAGGATACGGAGCTTCGACGAAGCATGGGTTACGTGATCCAGGACGGCGGATTGTTTCCGCATATGACAGTGGCGGAAAATATCGGTCAGATCCTGAAAATCACCGGAGTAAAAAAAGAGGAACGGGAGCGACGGGTAGACGAATTGCTGAAGCTGGTGGAACTTCCTCCGGAAAGCTACCGGGACCTCTATCCGTCGCAGCTCTCCGGCGGGCAGCGGCAGCGCGTGGGCGTCGCCCGCGCGTTTTCGGTCGAGCCCAGCACCATCCTGATGGACGAACCGTTTTCCGCCCTCGACCCGGTGACCCGGGCGGAATTACAGGACGGGATCGTCCGGCTGCAGAAGCAGTTTCATAAAACCATCATCTTCGTGACCCACGACATCGACGAGGCCATCAAGCTCGCAGACCGGATCTGCATCATCCAGGAGGGGCATATTGCGCAATGCGACACCCCTGAAAACATCCTGAAAAAGCCCGCCAACGACTACGTCCGGCAGTTTATCGGCAGGAACCGGCTGTGGGAAAACCCCGAATTCATCAAAGCGCGCGATATTATGAAAACGAAGCCGGTCTGCATCTCCCGCGACCGGACGGTATTCCAGGCGATCCAGATCATGAATCAGACTGTCGTCGACAGCATTCTGGTGACGGATCGAGGAAAGCTGGAAGGGATCGTATGGCTCAAAGACATCAAAAAATTCTCGGACTATCAATATCCGCTGGCGGACTACATCAAGACGGACTATATTTCCGTCTACGAAGACACCAGCCTGAAAAAGATCGTCAACAACATCGACTACAATCTTTCCGGCATTATTCCGGTGATTTCCCACGAGAACGACCTGCTTGGGTATTTGACGAAAAGCAGCCTTCTGGCCGCGCTTTCAAAGCAGTATGAGCCCGAGGGACACGCTGTGTGCGAAAGGACCGGGACGATATGAACGCCTTTTGGGAACTGTTCCTGACAAGAAGGTTTGAACTCTGGGAGCAATTTCTCCAGCATATGGACCTGACATCACTGGCGGTTTTCGTATCCCTGGTGATCGGCGTACCGCTCGGAATCGTCATCACAAAAAACAAAGCCGCCGCGTCGATCGTCATCGGAATCGCGAACCTGATGCAATCCATCCCGGCGATCGCCCTGCTGGCTTTTTCCGTCCCGTTCCTGGGGATCGGGACAAAGCCCGCCATTGTCATGGTCGTTGTCTACGCATTGCTGCCCATCATCAAAAATACATACACGGGCATCATGAGCATCGACCCGAGGACGATGGAAGCCGCGCAGGGAATCGGCCTCTCCCGATGGCAGCAGCTCACGCAGGTACAGCTTCCGATTGCGTCTCCGTTCCTGATGGCGGGCATCCGCATTTCGGCCGTAACGGCCGTGGGCAGCATGACGCTCGCGGCTTTTGCGGGGGCGGGGGGCCTCGGATGGTTCATCAATCTCGGCCTGAACGCTGGCGACCCCAACCTCGTGCTGCTGGGCGCGATCCCCGCCTCCCTTCTGGCTCTTTTTATCGACTATATTCTGGCGAGGCTGGAGCGCGCCGTTACCCCGGAAGGCCTCAAGCCTCCCGAACAGATTCATCGGATCCCCCGTTTCAGGCGCATTCTGGACAGGGCAGTCACCTTCGGGTTGTGCGGCATTTTGGTTCTATTTCCCATAGAGCAGACTGCCGTCCAAAGTCTGGGGCGCCAGGAAAAAACCATTACGGTCGGCTCGACCAATTTCACAGAAGCGATTATCCTCGGCAACATCTACAGCGAATTGATCGAAAGGGACACAGACATCCATGTTGCGGAAAAGTTCAACCTCAACGGCTCCATTCTGGCTTTCAGCGCATTGGAGAACGGCGATATTGATATGTATACGGAATATACCGGCACCGCGCTCGCCAATCTGCTTCACCAGCCGATGGACACCGACCCCGACAGGGTCTACGCGACCGTAAAAAAACAGATGAAGGAGAATCACAGAATCGACACCTCCGCTCCGCTCGGTTTCAACAACACCTATGTGATGAGCGTCACGCCGGAAACCGCGAAGAAATTCGGCCTGTCCAAGCTGTCCGATCTGCTGGGGGAGGCGAGGCAGCTCCGGCTGGGCTGCACCGTGGAATTCTCACAGCGCGACGATTCCCTGCCCAAGATGGAAAAGCAGTATGGAATCCGTTTCAAGTCGGTGGACGGGCTGGAGGGCAACATCCGGTATCAGGCCATCGCCGCCGGCAAAGTGGACGTCACAGACGCCTATTCGACGGACGCCCTGCTCCAGAAAATGGGGCTCGTGACGCTCAAGGACGACGTTCATTTCTTCCCCCCTTATTACGCGGTGAACCTGATCCGGCCGGACGCCACAGAAAAATATCCGGAGCTGAAGCCTCTGCTTTCAAAACTGGACGGGCGGATCGACGAAAAAACGATGCGGGGAATGAACTATATGGTCGATGTGGAAGGGAAGGATCCAAAAGACGTGGCGCACGATTTTCTGGTGAAGAACGGCCTGATCAAATGACAGCCTTTTGCGGCCTCGGAATTGCCGATCGCTGACCGCTTCAGGCTCCGGGCTCGGCGCGCCGTTCCGCGCCCCTTTCCGGAATTTCACGAGGATGATCCTCCGGCCGCAAAAAGTCGTCTCGGAAGCACTTTGTTCATAAATATATACTTATTTTTCTGTTTTGCATTGATAATTTCCGCTGACTTGAATATGATAAGAGCATTCCTAATACTTGGAGTGAACAAAATGGCGGAAGACATCGGTTCAAAGATCAGGCGGCTACGCATCGCGAAAAATTTCACGCTCAAACAGCTCAGCGACGCCTCCGGGTTCTCCATAGGGTATTTATCTCAGTTCGAAAGAGGGCTTTCCTCCATCGCGATCGATTCGCTGAGAAAGCTGGCGAACATTCTCGGGGTAAGCCTTTCCAGCTTTTTCGAAAACTCTTCGCCCGACCCGACCTACCCGGTCGTACATCCCTTCGAGTTGATCCCGAACGAGATCAGCCCGCAGATCTACCAGTACATCCTGAATCATTCCGTATCCGATTTCGACATGCTCGCCCGGATCTTCCTTCTGATGCCGTTCGCGGAGAAGGAAAGCCCCCCGGAAAGGTACAGCCACGAAGGTGAAGAATTTATTTACGTTCTCGAGGGCATCGTGACCGTCTATATCGAAAGCAACCAGTATATCCTGTACCCGGGCGACTGTATCCAGATCCATTCCACGCTGCGGCACAACTGGGCGAACCGCACGAACCGCGTGGTAAAGCTCCTGCAGGTCAACTCGCCGAACCCGCTGAAGGACAGCGGAAGCGCATAAAAGTCGAGCCCGTTACGCTTGTTACGATGGTTGCGGCTTCCATAGCCGGAGCGGTTTTGGGCGCGGGCATGGTGGTGTATGCCCTCGGCATGAGCGCGAAAGTGGCGTTCCCGATCATGATGGCTTCCTGCGCGTTCCTGATGCCCGCGGCGAGCATCCGCTTCGTGAAATCGAAAGCGGTTGACCTCAAAGCGGCGATGGGAATTACGATCGGAGGCATCGTCGGGGTTTTGATTGCGGCCTACGTCATCGTTTCGATTCCGCTGACGGCATTGAAATGGCTGGTTTGCATTGTGCTGGTCTATACCGCCGTCTCGATGCTGAGGGACGGATTGAAAGGGCAGTCGCCTTTGCAGAAGGCAGAAAGGGCATAGGCCGCCCTTTTGGGGCGTTCGCCCGGTTTTGCCGCGCGTTTGCGCGGCAGACCGGATCAGGGGCCAGAGAGAGAGTTCCCGCCCGCGCGAGCAGCAAATTGCCCGGCGCCGTCTCGAAGCCCTTTGTCAGAAAGAAAGTTCCCGCCCGCGCGCGAGCCGCAGAACCGGGAGAATTTTTTAGAAGAACCCGGCGACTCAGACGGGTCAGAGGAGCGATTCACCAATGCAGATACCCTATGTCACCAACATTGAAAAATACTCAATCCACGACGGCGACGGAATCCGAACGACCGTGTTTTTCAAGGGCTGCCGTCTCGCCTGCCGGTGGTGCCACAACCCGGAGAACCAGTCCTTCCGGCCGGAGATCGTATACACCGCCGAAAAATGCACCGGCTGCCGGGCGTGCGAGGCGGTCTGCCCGAAAGGGGCGATCAGTTTCGACCCGGCCTCGCACCACGTGCTTCTCGACCGCGCCAAGTGCATCGCCTGCGGCCGCTGCGTCGAAAAATGCGCTTTCGGGGCGAGAGAGATCGCCGGGCGGCAATACCCCGTCGAAGAGCTTTTCCACGAGGTCCAGAAGGACCGGATGTTTTTTGAGCTTTCCGGCGGCGGCGTAACGCTTTCCGGCGGTGAGGTCATGGAGCAGGACATGGACTATATCGAGGCGCTTCTTAAAAAGTTCGCGGACCGCGGTTATTCGGTGGACATCGACACCTGCGGGTACGCCCCGTACGAGTCCTTCCGGCGGATTCTCCCCTACGTCGACACCTTTCTGTACGACATCAAAATGATGGATTCCGAAAAGCATAAACGCTTTATCGGGCATGGAAACGAGCGGATTCTCGAGAACCTCAAACAGCTTTCCAAGGACGGGGCCAGAATCCATATCCGTATCCCCACCATCGGCGGGGTCAACGACGATCCGGATTCCATGCGGGCAACCGCCGCATTCCTGAAAGAAAACGTCGTCGTTAAGGCCATCAGCCTGTTGCCCTACCACACCTTCGGTTCGGATAAATACACAAAGCTCGCGCGAACTTATCCCGGGGAGGGCCTGACCGTGCCGGACGCGGAAAAAATGGAGGCGCTCCGGAAGATTTTTGAGCAGCAGGGATTTTCCAACGTCAAGATCGGCGGATGACAGCAATGTTCCAAATTGACAGTATAGCAGTTAGAGAGCTAGAGAAAGGGAGTCGTGAGTCATGGAAACCAGAGGAATGAACGAACGGATCAGGAAACTGCGCCAGCAAAGCCTCGACGCAGTCCCGCACATCGATCTGGAACGGGCCAGGCTGGTTACGGAGGCTTACAAGAAGTACGACGGCAGCGTTTCGGTGCCCGAGATGCGCGCGCTGGCGTTTAAGCATTTCGTGGAGCACCGCACGCTCTGCATCAACGACGGCGAGCTGATCGTGGGAGAAAAGGGAAGAGCCCCGCAGTATGCCCCAACCTTCCCGGAGCTGTGCTGTCACACGCTCGAGGATCTTCACGTGATGAACGACCGCGAGCTCATTTCGTTCAAGGTGTCGGAGGAGGATTTCCGCATTCAGGAGGAGGAGATCATCCCCTACTGGCAGAACCGCTGCACGCGCCGCAAGATTCTGGAGGCCATGAGCCCCGAGTGGCTCGATTGCTACCACAGCGGCATCTTCACGGAATTCATGGAGCAGCGCGGCCCGGGGCATACGGTCGGCTCCAACAAGATCTATGAAAAGGGCTTCCTCGATTATAAAAAGGACATCGAAGAAGCCATCGCCGGGCTTGACTTCCTCCACGACACGGAGGCGCTCGACAAAAAGGCCGAACTGACCGCCATGAGCATCTGCTGCGACGCGATCATGATTCTTGGGAAGCGGTACGGCGACCTGGCGCGCGAACTGGCCGGAAAAGAACAAAATCCGGAGCGCCGGCAGGAGCTTCTTCAGATCGCCGCAAACTGCGACGTGATCCCGGCGCACAAGCCGGAGACATACTGGCAGGCCATCCAGATGTACTGGTTCGTGCACCTCTGCGTCACGACCGAGCTGAACCCGTGGGACGCTTACAGCCCGGGGCGGCTCGACCAGCACCTGTATCCCTTCTACAAAAAGGACACCGCAGCGGGCACCCTAGACGACCGCCGGGCTCTGGAGCTGCTCGAGTGCCTCTGGGTCAAGTTCAACAACCAGCCGGCGCCGCCGAAAGTGGGCATCACGCTGAAGGAAAGCGGCACCTACACCGATTTTGCGAACATCAACACGGGCGGCATCACGCCGGACGGCGAGGACGGGGTCAACGAGGTCAGCTATCTGATCTTGGACTGCATGGACGATATGAGGCTGCTTCAGCCGAGCTCGAACGTGCAGATCAGCCGGAAAAACCCGAAGAAGTTTCTCCTGCGCGCCTGCGAGATCTCCCGCGAGGGCTGGGGGCAGCCGGCATTCTACAACACAGAGAGCATCATCCAGGAGCTGCTCAACGCAGGCAAATCGATCGAGGACGCCCGCCGCGGCGGCACCAGCGGCTGCGTGGAAACCGGCGCCTTCGGGAACGAGGCGTATATCCTGACCGGCTACTTCAACCTTCCGAAGGTCCTGGAGCTCACGCTCAACAACGGATACGACGAAGTGAGCGGGAAGCAGCTCGGCCTCAAGCTCGGCAAAGCCACCGATTTCAAGAGCTACGACGATCTGTTTGCGGCCTATAAAAAGCAGGTTGAGCATTTTGTCGACATCAAGGTACGGGGCAGCAACGTCATCGAGCAGATTTTCGCCGAATACATGCCCGCTCCGTTCCTGTCCATCATCACGAACGACTGCATCAAAAAGGGCCGCGATTACAACGCGGGCGGCGCGAGATACAACACCAGCTACATTCAGGGCGTGGGCATCGGGACCGTCACGGATTGCCTCTCGTCGCTCAAATACAACGTCTTCGAGCACCGTACGTTTACGATGGAAGCCCTAATGGACGCGCTGGAGCACAATTTTGAAAACAACGAAGTGATCGCGGACATCGTGAAGAACAGGACCCCCAAGTACGGCAACGACGACGATTATGCGGACTCAATCATGCAGGCCGTGTTTAATTGCTACTATTCGGCGGTGGTCGGCCGGCCGAACATGCGCGGGGGCACGTACCGCATCAATATGCTGCCGACGACCTGCCACGTCTATTTCGGCGAAGTGATGATGGCGAGCGCCGACGGGCGGCTTGCGCACAAGCCGGTTTCGGAAGGGATTTCCCCCGTTCAGGGCGCGGATACGCACGGACCCACGGCGGTCATCTGCTCTTGCTCGAAGATGGATCAACTGCGCACCAGCGGCACACTGCTCAACCAGAAATTCACGCCGAGCGTTCTGGCCGGCGACAACGGACTGGAGCAGTTCGCGAATCTGATCCGCACTTATTTCAACATGGACGGCCACCACATCCAGTTCAACGTCGTCGACCGGCAGACGCTGATCGCGGCGCAGAAAAATCCGGAGGAGTACCGGGACCTGATCGTGCGGGTGGCCGGTTACAGCGATCACTTCCGCAACCTCAGCAAGGCGCTTCAGGACGAGATCATCGACAGAACGGAACAGAGCTTCGCCTGACGTCCTCCGCCCGATGCGTTTGATAAAATATTTTAGTCTAGAAAGGATGGTTCTAAATGAAGTTGGGATTTATAGGCGCAGGAAACATGGCAAAAGCCATGATGAAGGGCATCATTGGAGCGGGGCTTGTTCCCGCGGGGGAAATTATAGCCGCCGATCTGTTTCAGCCCGCTCTTGACAAAGCGAAAGCGGAACTGGGCGTCTCGGTGACGACGGACAACAAGGTCGCCGCTGCGGCCGACACAATCGTGCTTGCCGTAAAGCCGCAGTTTTACCCGACCGTGATCCACGAGATCGCGCCGGTCGTGAAGGACAGCACGCTCATCGTCACCATCGCGCCGGGGCAGACGCTGGATCGGCTGCACGAGCAGTTCGGGCGGGACCTGAAGATCATCCGCACGATGCCCAACACCCCGGCTATGGTTGGGGAAGGCATGACGGCCGTCTGTGCCTCGAAGCCGGTCACGAAGGAGGAACTCGATTACGTCTGCTCGCTGTTCAACGGCTTCGGCAGATGCGCGGTCGTCGCCGAATACATGATGGACGCGGTCGTTTCCGTCAGCTCCAGCTCGCCGGCCTATGTGTTCCTCTTCATTGAGGCTCTCGCGGACGGCGCGGTGCGGGACGGTCTGCCCCGCAACCTCGCCTATCAGTTTGCGGCGCAGGCGGTGCTCGGCAGTGCCAAAATGGTGCTGGAGACCGGGAAACACCCCGGGGAGCTCAAGGACATGGTCTGCTCCCCCGCCGGCACGACGATCGAGGCGGTCAGCGTTCTCGAGGCGAAGGGTTTCCGCAGCAGCGTGATCGAAGCGATGGAGGCGTGCACGAAGAAAGCCCGCAGTCTCTAACCCCCGGCACATGAACTGACC
>ENA-UOOI01003308-UOOI01003308.1-fermentation-metagenome-genome-assembly--contig:-NODE-3308-length-12388-cov-3.110111_pt1 | contig 12388 bp, 10 predicted proteins | sample MGYA00245779_ERZ724027 | MGnify/ENA primary metagenome ERZ724027 (study PRJEB28704, sample SAMN03018318) | fermentation metagenome | biome: anthropogenic terrestrial biome; feature: soil; material... | reverse complement strand
GTCCCCTATGGCGTTCTGGCGTATTAAATATAATACAATTTAAACAAAAACATCCTCATTCTACTATATATAATTATTTTTGCCTAATAATCTATTATTTGAACTTAATATAGCTGCATACGCTAAAGGCTTACGTCTAAGTTCACCAATATTACTACTAAATATAGTTGAATATATTGCACCAAGTAAACCAGGTGCTGCTCCCATCACTTCTATTATATTATCATCCTGAATTCCTGATGCAATAGGATAAATGATCGAACTTAATGAACAAAGTGTGACAAAATCAATGTTTACGCCACCAAAAAAGCTCATTTTTTCTTTTAAGTATTCAATTTCTTCTTTAGCCTCTTCTAAAAATCTATTAACTCTTACTTCTCTTAATTCTTCGTCATTGATTATCTCAATATCGATAAGAAAAGATTCAATAAAGCCTCTAAATCTTTTTAATTCGTTATAATATTTATGTTTAAACCTAAGAATATCACTAATATCCCCTACATATCTAGGCACAGGCATTATACGTTCTAAAATTTCAGCTCTAAATTCATCACTAATTCTATTTTTTATTGAAAGCTTATCTACCTTCCCTTCTGGAATTAATAATTTTGACAAACCGCTATATCTATCAGTAGAAGGTACAAACCCAGTTTTTTGACCTATTAAAATTGCAAGGTATGTCATAAAAGATTCAGCTGTGTAACTTTCAACTTTAAGCCAATTCCCTTCCTTTTTAGCCAAACCTCTTTCAACTAGTTGATAACTTATGTCACTTAGTTTTCCCACATGAATTTTGTTAGTATTTGTAATTATTCCATTATTTTTAACTAGAGAAGATCTATTTTTAATAATTGGATCAGAATCTACATATCTGAGAAAATTTTCAGTGAAATCGGGAAGTTCAGAGACATAATCTTCAGGAAAAATCTGCGTAACCAATTGTTCATTGATTAATATTTGCATATGCTTATCTAAACGATCTGGCCTACTTGTAAATTCGAATGGAACTATAGAAGCTACTTCATCCCAGTATAATAATGTTTGAACTAGCCATTTCGATTTTGGTATAGATATATATGGAAAATATAATAATTTATTCATAAACGTATCTCCTATATTTACAAATCCTGATTCGCTGTTACTAAATTTTTTCATTGCCATCATTGCCCAAATAACAATAGAGAACTTCTAAATATTATTTAATTGTTTATCTTTTTTTAGGTTTTTTAATAATAGTAACATGATTAAATACAACATCTTTTCCATTGGCTTTCCCTACATTTGCAGAATAGTTCTTTTTATCAGAAGACATACTTGAACTCTTAATAATATCTTTTAAGCTACAATTCCAACCTTCACAAATCGAATTTATTACAGCCCCTTTTAACGTCGTTTTATGAAAGCCAAGTTCTGTGGTATAAGATATTGATGGCCAATCAACATAGCTATCACTTGATCTAGTTTGTAATATAGCCGTGCTTCCAACGCTACACCAAAAAACATTTTTATTAAAATCAATTTTACATGAATTTTCTCTCTCAAATATTGAAACAGATGCATCTTGTATTAGTATATACTCATCATAATTAGAATGCTCAATAAAGGTTTTAATTTCATTACAACTCAAAGTTCCATCTCTATGTTTGGTGACTTTTAATTCTCCCGTATCACCACACAATTTTCTAGCAACATCAGCAAATTCAAGCTGCAACTCTTCATTAAGCTTCATTTTTGAAATATAGTTAACTTGATTTTGCACCCATTTATCTAAAGTTTCCTGAGATACGATTGGTATTCCTATATCTCTGGATGCCCTATAGCTGTTCCCTTTCAATACTCCTACTATACCGGTTAATGGTGAAGCTGCAAATCCACCAACGGTTATTATACCTGTAAAATAATTTTCATCCTTTTTCATACCGTTATGATATAAAGTAGCCCTACCAATAACATCACCATTTTCATCCTTTAATAGCTCCATATTTTTGACTAAGAGCTTTATTAAATCAGGCTGTTCTTTTTTTATATTATTAAATAATGATTTTCCAGCAAGTCTTAACAATAATTTTTCTGAATCCATTGTAATCCAATCATTAGCCTTAACAATAAGCTTATTTTTGTCTTTTTCGTTAACATAAATATTGCAATCAATACTTGGACACAATTTTGTTATTAATTCAGCAAAAGAAAATTTCTTAAGGCCAAAATTATAAGTTGGTTCGGTCAATCTATCTATTATCTTATCTTTTACCCAAACACGTATTTTTGTACCACCGTTTTTTATAAATTCATCTTCTGAAGCATTTCGTAATACTGGCCTTGATATTGCACCATCATTAAATTCTAAAACTAATGTTTTATCCCTTGACTCACCACATCTATTTGTAATAACCTTTATTTTGTTACTCCACATAAAGAGTGAAAAAAATCCAATACCATATTTCCCTGTTGAATAAAATCCTTTTGATTCTAAACTTGGTAACTCTTCATGCATGAGATCAGTTCCCCAAAATGACTGTCCAAAATCTAAAAATGGCCCAGTTAATACTCTCTGAGACATACCAATTCCATTGTCTTCAACCTCAATAAAATCTCCTTTCTCGTCTTTTCCAATATGTACACATATATTACCGTAATCTTCATTTTCATTATCAAATAACCGTCGTGCTCTTATAGCATCTGATGAATTCTGTATCAGTTCTCTCAATGGTACTAATATATTGTCACCGTATAATTGTTTGCCACCAATAGCATTAACAAGTTTTGAAACATTATTTACCCTAATTTTAGTATCAATTGGTTTCCAACCTTGTACAGTTATTAGTTTTGAAAGTCGTTTAGTATCTTCAACAGATGACACGCCTATTGCTGCTAAAGGTTGTCTATGCTTGCTTAAAAGCAATGCATCAACTTCTCTTAATTCTTTATCAATCATTTGCAAAGTGTCGTAACATGTCCACCACGATTCTACTTCATTAATAGTAAATGTTGATTTTGATGTGTAGACTAATCTGTTATCTTGGAGTCTTGGTTGATACATTTTTTCTTGAAAAATCCAATGCAAATCGGACTGCATTGAAGGTTTCCTTATTACTCTTAAAAAGGAAGGTGATCGTCTATCATCTATTTGCATTGCATCTGCTATTCTTAATATACAGGCTAATTTTAGAGAATCAATTGTCCATTCATCACAAAAATCTGATAATGCTCCTAAAGTAGGCAATTTATTTTCTAATTCATCAACACGCCACCAATGGCTATGAGCTATTAATCCAATAATATTTCCAAAAGAATTCCTTAACTTTTCATTATCTATAAGAAAAACATTTTGATTTTTATCATTTTTCCATGATATTTTTGCTAGTTGTTCAGCTTTTTTGGCATGAAGTAAACGTAAAGTTTTTTCTGTTGCACGTTTTACAATATCATCCCCTGCATCAAGTAAATCTTGATTAGTAACGTTTCTTTTTTGCTTTTCTTTAAGAATTGAGGTAGCCGTATCAATCCAAATTTGTTCTTTTTTTAACTCATTGATTCCATTAGGGTATGCTGCTAAAGCCATACCTAAATCATGCAAAAGAAAAGCACCTCCTAAAACAAAGGCTTCAGCAGGATTTATGGGGTAATCTTTAGGTACAATTAGATCTGCAGTATCCCATAAGGCATCTATATGTGAAATATCATGAACAGTATATTCTGGTAACTTGTTTGCTATTTCAGAAGCCAATAGTTTAGACTTATCTCTGAAATTTTCAAACTCTACTCTTAATAAGTCTCTTTCTTTTTCATATATATCAGGTTCTAATTGGCGAGAAAGAGTCCTTTGCCAAATTGATGTTTGTTGAAATTCTTTCATTTTATTCTCCTTGTCTATAAAGCATTCTTTTTTAAGCAAAAATAATTTCAAAAACAATGATAGTATTTTCATTTTAAGTAATTAAAGATAAAGTTTTATAACAATTAGCACTATTTGTATTTAAATGCCTCTTTGATCGTATCAACCACAATTCGTTTCTGACCTTCACATCTTTTGAGTTTTTCACACATATCATCAGAATAAGTAAACAACTATTCCAATTTAAAGTTATCTGCATTAAATTTTAAATAGCAACAGCAAAACACTAAAGATTAAATATTTCAGAGAGGTTTACGTATTGTAACAATACAGAGCCAAATAACTTTTCCATTAGTAGCCCTAATTGGTATACATAGCACTAAAATCTCTTATTTAAATTGTATTTCAAATTTTATAAATCATAAACTTAATTATTTTCATTTTTATGAATGAATTTCTTTCAATAAAGTTTGATATTTATAGCTCCATCTTTTCTTTCACCTATGATTACAACCATATAAGACATATCTTTTTAATTTATAAAAACGTATGCTTGATAAAATTAAGCATCTATTTATAATCATTTCATCATTCGTATACAATTTTTATATTATAAACATAATGGGAAGAATTCTTTCAATCAACTTGCTATAACTTTCCCAAATATTCTCAATTATTAATCCTTCTTTAAACAAGCTAGGGTCCGTAGCTAATTGACTTTCAGTTTTCGAGGTGCGTAGGTTAACTCCCTATTCTCCATTCTGGTTCTATCCAATCACTTTCCCAATCTAGTGGTTCAGACATAGATGCAATTTGACCATATTCATTATAATAAGCTCTTACTATCTCAGAGTCAGTCGTATATATTGCATTTTCAAATGAGTAAGTGGCATTCTTTGTTAAGTTAAATGAACCAGTCCATACACCATAAGGAATCACTCTGCCCCATGAATCATCATCAACTTCAACTATTCTAGCAAATATTAAAAACTTATTATGCATTCTTGGAAATGCCGGCTTCTTATCTCGATTATAATTACCTACACATCTAATCGCTTCAATTGAGGGATCAGTGCAATATGACACATGTCTTAAAAGATTATCGAACATAAATCTATTTAGACTAGACTGCAATGACATATACTTCTCCTGTAGCCACTTCTTCCATGAGTTTTTATTGCCTGCATCCATATCAGGTCTCGAAAAATCTTCTTTTTGTACAATAATTGAAATATAATCCTTTGTAGCCAATGCTTCTAGAATAGGCTCACTTGTAAGCCATGCAACACACCCTAAAACAACATTCGCTTCTTCTATATACCTCAATAGATGTCTTTCAATATTCCTAAAATACACCTTTGTGCCTCTTTCACTATCAACAACTGAATTATCCTCAAATGACGTACTATTGTCTTCCATTCTCTAACTGATAGCTATTATAATTATCCATATCTTCCTCCTCATATACCCCATGATTTGTTTCAATTTACAAATTTAATGGTTGCATCTAACTGCTTAATCCTGATCCACTCCTTACTTCACATGCTTAACTACCCATTATTGCTAATATGTACATTTACTAATTTCTGATTATTCGCGTAATTAGAATTATCACATTTGTATTATTCAAAACTTTTCAAAACTTTTAGTAATATAAAGTCATAAGCAAATTATAACATATTTTCTATTTATTTCAATTTATTTCGACACATATTTGTTAAATAAAAAAACAAGCCCCTCTATTATTGCAATATAAGTGCTTGTCATTTAATTGTATATACATAAATTATATCTCCATTGTTTTCGCTTACAGCTAAAACCTTATCTTGATCATACACTATCTCTTTTGTTCGTCCACCGAAGAATGCAAAAGCCTTGTTATGAGCTTTGATAAAGGTATCTGTCGTAAAAGGTTTGTCCAACCAATATACAAACTTTTGCCTTGAATTAGACATTACCATTGCAAAACAGTAGACCTTCTTATGTTTACCAGTAGCTGTTTCTATTATGATTTCTCCCATGTCAACTTGTGCCTGTTCTCCCATAGGTGGATCAACAACAGCTTCATATTGTCTTGCCTTAATAGTTTTACTAATATCATATTCTTCTCTGAGATTGGATACATAGCTTCTAAAGCTGCGTTCTTTAAACGGTAGCTTTATTCCATTATTTTGTTCTAATATCCAATCATAAAGCTGTGCTGATGACATATCAGGATACCTTCTTAGGCATTCAACCACATAATCTTCATAAGGTTCAGCCTTTTTAATTCGTATTCCTGCATTTTCTTTTTCTGCAGCAAACTCATCTGATGTCATATCCCAATACTTTAAAACTGTTTTGTAGTCTTTTCCTAAAAGTCTTGCTGTCTGACTTTTATTAAATCCTTTCCGCTTGTGTTCTTGTATTTGTCCATACATTTTCCAATCTGTCATCCTTTCTTCACCTCCAGAATTGAATTATATCATTCTGGAATGTTTTATTTGAATAACTATGGAAAATTATTTGCCAAAAACTATGGATTTTTATTTGCCAAAATCTATGGATTTTAGTTTACCATTTACACCACAGCTGCATTTAAACGTACCTAAAGGCATTGTGTTTTATAATCAGCTGTTATAATTACATTTTCAATAACATCTTGCATATAATAATCTGCAGCTTTATTTAAGCAAGGCCAAGGCCCTTGACCAAATGGATTGTATTTTTTATGAAGATGGTTATGCATTGACTAATGAAATAAAGCTTCATATCTTCTAATGATTCTACATCAATTTCATTAAATGACTCTATTTCAGATAAATACTGATATGTATATAAGTCTGCAATAAAATTAGAAACCGTCTTATCAACTTCTTCTTCAGTGACAATTCCCCAATCAATTTCTTGCTTTTCAAAATATAATCTCTCTATCTCAAATTTTTCTAATACCCTTTTATTTAATAAATAATTTTTATATTTTAATGTTCTTGCTTTTTCAACGATATCACCATTTTGCTCTTTACATGTAATTAAAAAATATGTTGTCATTACAATAGGTTCTTTAGTAGTGGGATCTTTAGAATGTTCTATTCCTAATTCTTGAGCAATCATAATAGTTTCATTTATAGGAAGTAGCGGAAATTGCTCACGTATATCAACAACATTATCAGCAAAATCTAAATAATAAAAATAATTTCGCTCCAAATCCGAAAACAATTCATGTTGCCTTTGAGTTTTAATTCCTTTAACTCGTGTAACACGTCCTTTTGAAGGAAAATTCTGAATCTTAAGCCATGGTTTGTAATCTATACCTTTACCTGAACCTAAACCTTCTTTAATCATTTTTTCATAATCTAATTTTCTATTTCTTTTTGCCATAAAAAACACCTCTCAATATTATAACCAAGAGGTGTATGTTCAATTTATCTTAATTTAGGTCAGACTTTTTTAATGGGTCAAACTTTTTTCAAAAGCTTCAGGTCTTGTAGCTTTAAAACAAAGTTTGACTAAACTTTTTTGGAAAATAGAAGGTTAAGCATTTAACTAATATTTTCAATTAAAATCCTTCTATTTCCATTTCAATTTTTCCAAACTCATCCATAGACATCCCAAGCATTGTAATTACAAGATAATCTATAACAATATATCTAAAACGTCCATCCATATTAGTAAGGGAATTCATATTACGAACCAAAATTATATCTGGATTATTATTTGTAAAATTAAATTCAGGTGTAATTCTAATTAGAAGGCTATTAATGTCTATATTATCTGACACGACTATAAACTTATCTAAATGAAAAAAAGCATCATTTAAATAAAAGTTATGCATAAGTTGATATAGCGTACCACACAAATCATAATTAAAATCATTACTATCTATTACTATACAATTTGAATATTTCAAAAAATATTCTTTCATGTCACAACCTGATATAATCCTATTATCTTTATTGTCTTTAAGAACTATTACTCTATATTTAATAAACTCATCAGGAACCATCTGCTTTAAAAAAACATCTACTATTGCTGCTAAATTCAATTGTTCTGATGAACACTCACGCACAGACTTAATTAAAGTAATCTTCTCATTAATTGCATCACAAAAATATGAAAAATCAATTAATACTAAATTGTGATACTTATCAATGGTTTTCTTAACATCTCGCAGCTTGCTTTTATCGTAATTCTTGAATTCGAATTCATTAAAATCAAAATCCATATTCTTTTCATTATTAACGCGCTTTATATCATCTGGATCACATAACAAATTTACTTCATCATGTGACATGTATCTATTTTTAATATTTTTTAATACAATTAAACTAGGTATACGCTCTACGCTACTATCAAATTGTGCAAATAAACTTTCAAAATCAGGATTAAATGAATAAGCATAATCTGTCTTTTCTTTATCCCGTCTTATCCATCTTTTAAAATAGATGTTTTGAGTTTGTCCATTTGCCTTTAAAAATGCAATAACATTATACTTATTATTATAAAAAAAATAATAGTATGCATTCTTAGTATTTAATGATTTTACAATACCATTCCTATAGTATAAATCATTCCAAAGGATCTTATCCGTAAAAGGATTAAGCATAAATCGCGTTACCCCATCCAAATCTGATGAAGAGAAAATGCTACTTCCTCTTGAAATTACAGACATTGTAGAACCGTTGCGAATATCATCATCAAATATATAATATTCCAAATCTCTAAACCACTTAATTTTAGAATTAAGTATAAGACCCGAAAGAGTTCCACCTACTCCATTTGTAAAGGTATTATTTTTAATGATGTAACATTGAATTACTCCTAATACCATCGCCAAATAATCACTATCATCATTTGAACCATTAGAAAAATGATCTACTATACTATTTACATCATTTGAAAAACAGCTTAAATCTTTGCCATTTCCTATCTCACAACTTTCAACTTCTTTAAATGTGCTTCCATTAAAATAATAAACAGTATTTCCACAACTTTCATCTGATACCGCAATGATAATTTCAATATTTACCCCCCCATATGTATCACAAATCACCTTCATCCAATCTTTCACATCCATTAGTTCAGCTATATCATATATATTTTCAATAATATCATTTGCTAAATGAGTAACTCCCGAAAAACTTAAAACTATATTTTCGCTAATCGTATATATCTTTAAAGTACCCTCCTGAACATAATAATTTCCATACAATCCTTGAATTTCTCCAAAGGTATTAATATTAGTTTTTACTTCATCTGAAATAGATGAGGTAGCTGAATCAGCAATCATATATATACTTTTTCCTTTTTTCCAAGCCTTACAATATGTCATATTTTATACCTCTATCTTAATCGTTCTTATTTAAATTATAATATAAATACTTTCTTTAATAACTTACTCTGCCTGCCACCTTCAGCATCATCCATTTATAGGTTAATTATTAATACCGATCAATCATTACAAAACGCCTACAGTGCTTTTTAAAACTAAATAACCACAGTGAGTGTGCTAATTAGGCCTACTACTCCCAAAACAATATTAATTATTACTCTAACTTTTCTATTAGATAGATTCCTACCAATAATAGTTTCAAAAACTATTACTAAAACTAAACTAATAATTAGTGATTTTATAAAATCGCTTAAACCGATAAACGACAAAAAATTAGTTATACTTAGTATATCTAAACCTACAAAAAAAGAAATAGCTGTAGAGAATCCATCAGAATACCAAATAAGACCAAAAAATATCAAAGATATAACAATAATTGCAAGAATAATTACTACTATCAGTAAGCGCTCTATAACAATGCGTATTGTAGAATAAAAGACCTTTTGATATAATCGTTATGTCAAAAGGTCTTGTTGGATTATTTAGTTTCAGGACTACTTGTACAAGCGCTTGGCAAGCTTTCTGACCAAGGCATCAATTCATCTAACAAATTTGGATTATTTATATAGTCAAGATCCGTTATGACTGACAAGATGTAATTCATATATTCATATATGTTGAGCTTGTTTAGCCTTGCACTTTCTACCAAAGAATAAAGAATAGAATTTGCAACTGCTCCATCTACAGTGTCGGCAAACAGCCAAGCTCTTCTGTGTGTTGCAAATGGGCGAATAGCTGATTCACAACGATTGTTTGATATCGGTATTTTAGGGTCATCTAAAAATCTCATTAAATTTTCTTTATGGTTGGTTGCATAGTTCAGTGCTTTAATAAGGTCTTCATTAGTAGTGTATAGTTCTTTTGTTTTTTCAATCCATGACCAAAAGGCATCGAGTAAAGGTGTTGCCTCTTCCTGACGCTGCTCAAGCTTTTTTCCCAAAGATAGGTTAGATATTTTATCTTCTATCTTAAAAAGCTTATTTATATATTCCCGACCCTCATTTCCTTTTGAACCGGGTATTTCTTTACCTTTTGAATCTAAAGGTATACTATTGACAAAATGCCTTCTTACGTGGGCCCAACAGAAAGCACTTGTCACATTTTTTAATTTCTGATATGTAATATATGCATCAGTGATTAATGTACCAGTATAATCATCCAGCATTTCTATGGCATTATCAGATTTTCGTGTCCTGCTGTATTTGAATATTACGCCCTGCCTTTTTTCATATTCACCGGTACACATCACCCACATATATGACTTGCTACTTGGGGCCTTATCTTTCTCCTTATTCACCTGAATTGTAGTTTCATCCATATGTGAATATTCAGAAGAATCAAGCAAGTTTTGACGCAATCTCTCATATATTGGTTTTAGCCATCTGTCGCTTACTGTGTTTACCCAATTTGCCATTGTTGCTCTTGGCAACTGTAAACCTAAGCTTTTCCAATGATTCTCCTGTCTATGTAATGGAGAACCCATGTAGTACTTTAAATATATTATTTGTGAAAGAAGGCTTGGTGTTACAATTGAGTGATTTAAAAGCGGTGTAGGCACACCAGCTTTTATTATTGTGCTGGTTTCTTTGCTGCTGCCATCTTTACCGCAATCCTCACATTTGTATACATTTCTTACATATTGCTCAAGTACTATTTTAGCAGGGATATATTTTACAACTGTTCTTACATGTTAATTCTCAAATATAAATCATAGAAAAGCAATGATAATTATCAAATAGAATAATGTGATAAGAAATACAATAAGATTTTAATTTAATAAAAAATATCACACTAAATTAGTATAATAATCAATAAATTGGAAAAATTTGCATTGAGGTGATTTGAAATGCAAATACCATTTTATACAGATTATGATGCTGTAGAATTTTCAATTATGAATAATGAAATATTTCCTATCACTCCTGAAAAGTGTCCTTTCAAAGATTGCTCCATGCCTGTGCAGTTAAAAAAACACGGATACTACAAACGTTTCTTTATCAGTAAAAATTTCACTGGTGTTTTATACATACGAAGATATATTTGTCCCATATGCGGCAGAACAGTTTCATTTCTACCGTATTTTTGTATTTCATATTTTCAGTATTCAGCTTTAGAAATACTCAATATATTATACAAATTTTATCACGACGGGATATCCCTTAGGAAATTAATAAAGAAAACAAAAGAAGAGTTGCCATTTATTGAACGAAGACATGTAAATTTTTATCGGAAAAGAATAATTAGAAATCGTAAGTTAATACAATATGTTTTAAATTTAAAATCTCCGGAATTCATTTTCGCAGGAAACATTCCGGAGAATCGAGTCTGGGTCAAAACATTCCTTGAGGCAGTCTACAGCTTACATCCCCATGTATTCTTAGTTGACTTCTCAAATATAACAGGAAAATCATTTATGACCTCTCAATATATTGTAGTATAAATTGTTTCCCATTTAAAGACTTTTTATACAATTTTTTCAGCAACACTACATTCCCAATTGGAAATCATAAATTTAAGTTGTACAATCCTTTTAAATTTTGAAAAGCTGAAAAAATACAAAAAGGAGCTAAAAATGGATGATAAAACAAGAAATGCAATAGCATTAAAGAAGTTTTCCATCATAGGACCTGTATTAAATGGGCAGGTTAAAAACAACACTGAGTATTTCAAGCAGGTAGCTAGTTCACCCGTTGAAATGCCCTATTATGGCATGCGTAATTATTCCTACAAGACTTTAGAATCATGGTTATGCGACTACAATAAACGTGGGCTAGATGGTCTTGTAAGAGGATGCAGAAGCGATAAAGGAAAGTCAAGGAAAATATCTGCTGAAATAGGTGAAGAAATATTGAATAGGAGGAAATTCAATCCAAGAATCCCAATTACAATTCTTTATGAGCAGTTGGTATCCGAAGGGGTAATTGATCCTAATGATATTTCAAGATCAACTGTATATAGATACATTGAAGATTTGTCACTTACTGGAGAATTTAAAAATGATGATGAAAAACCAGAATCTTTAAGATTCTCTCATGAGCATGTAGGAGACTTGTGGCAAGGGGATGTGATGTATGGTCCGTATATAACCGTAGGAAAAAAGAAAATTCAGACATATCTTCACATGTTTATCGATGATGCTTCAAGGTATCCTGTATATAGCCAGTTTTATCTGTCTCAAAATT
>ENA-UOOI01003305-UOOI01003305.1-fermentation-metagenome-genome-assembly--contig:-NODE-3305-length-12400-cov-9.351397_pt1 | contig 12400 bp, 8 predicted proteins | sample MGYA00245779_ERZ724027 | MGnify/ENA primary metagenome ERZ724027 (study PRJEB28704, sample SAMN03018318) | fermentation metagenome | biome: anthropogenic terrestrial biome; feature: soil; material... | reverse complement strand
AAGCCGTTCAACTACTACGGCGCGCCGGACGCGACGGAAGTCATCATCGCGATGGGCTCCGTGTGCGAATGCGCGGAGGAAGTCGTCGATTACCTGAACGCCAAGGGCGAAAAAGTCGGCCTTGTGAAAGTCCACCTGTACCGCCCGTTCGTTCCGAAGTACCTGTTGGACGTGCTGCCGAAGACGGTCCAGAAGATCAGCGTGCTCGACCGCACGAAGGAGCGCGGCTCCATCGGCGAACCGCTGTACCTCGACATCGTCGCCGCCTTCAAGGGCACCGAATTTGAATCGACCCCGGTCTACACCGGCCGGTACGGCATCGGCTCCAAGGACACGACCCCCGGCCAGGTCGTCGCGGTGTACCGCAACATGGAATCCGCCTCCCCGAAGAAACGCTTCACGATCGGCATCAACGACGACGTGACGCACCTTTCGCTCGAGGTCAAGGAAAACCCGGACACGACCCCGGCCGGAACCCATTCCTGCAAGTTCTGGGGCCTGGGCGCGGACGGCACCGTCGGCGCGAACAAGAACTCCATCAAGATCATCGGCGACCACACCGACATGTACGCGCAGGGCTATTTCGCCTACGATTCCAAGAAGTCCGGCGGCCTGACCGTCTCCCACCTGCGTTTCGGCAAAAAGCCGATCAAATCCACCTATTATATCTCGAAGGCGGACTTTGTCGCCTGCCACAAGCCCTCCTATGTCGACACCTACGACATGGTGCAGGACCTGAAGCCCGGCGGGAGCTTCCTGCTCAACTGCGAGTGGGACGAAAAAGAGCTTGAAGAGCATCTGCCCGGCAGAGTGAAAAAATATATCGCCGACAACAACATCAACTTCTACACCATCAACGGCGTGAAGCTCGGCAAGGAACTCGGCCTCGGCGCCAGGATCAACACGGTGCTGCAGTCCGCATTCTTCTCGATCACCGGCATCATCCCGAAGGAGCAGGCGATCCAGTATATGAAGGACGCCGCCACCAAGACCTACGGCCGCAAGGGCGAAAAAATCGTCAAGATGAACCACGCCGCGATCGACCGCGGGGCGGCCGATTATGTCAAGGTCAACGTTCCGGAATCCTGGAAGAACGCCGCCGACAATTCCACCGTTCCGCAGGTTTCCGGCGGCGACAAGCCGCTGGTCGACTACGTCAACAAGGTGCTGATCCCGGCGAACCGCTACAAGGGCAACGAGATCCCGGTTTCCGACGTGCTGCCGCTGGCAAACGGCGTGGTGCCGGCCGGTTCCGCCGCCTATGAAAAACGCTGCATCGCGATCGACATCCCGGAGTGGATCCCCGAGAACTGCATCCAGTGCAACACCTGCTCCTATGTCTGCCCGCACGCGGTCATCCGCCCCGCCGTCATGACGGAGGAAGAAGCCGCGAAGGCGCCGGAAGGCATGAAGTTCAAGGACATGACGCTGCTGAAGGGCTACAAATTCGGCATCACGATCTCCGCGCTGGACTGCACCGGCTGCGGATCCTGCGTGACGGTCTGCCCGGGCATGAGGGGCAACAAGGCCCTCGCGATGAAGCCGATGGAAACCCAGCTCGACAGCCAGAAATATTTCGATTACGCCCAGTCTCTTCCGGCGAAGCCGGAGGTCAGCGCCAAGTTCAAGCCGACCAGCGTCAAGGGCAGCCAGTTCAAGAAGCCGCTGCTTGAATATTCGGGCGCATGCGCGGGCTGCGGCGAAACCCCGTACGCAAAGCTCGTGACGCAGCTGTTCGGCGACCGGATGTATATCGCGAACGCGACCGGATGCTCCTCCATCTGGGGCGGCTCCGCGCCGGCGACCCCGTACACGAAGGACAAAAACGGCCACGGCCCGGCATGGAATAACTCGCTGTTTGAGGACAACGCGGAGTTCGGCTACGGCATGGCGCTCGCCAACAAGGCGATCCGCGCAAGGCTTGCCGATTACGTCAAGGCGATCGCGGCTTCCGAAGCGGCTCCCGCATCGCTCAAGGACGCCGCCAAATCCTACCTCGACACCTTCGACAGCAGCCTCCAGAACCGCGAGCCGACCGACAAGCTGGTCGCGGAGCTCGAAAAAGCCGCGAACGGCAGCGGTGAAGTCGCGGATCTCGCGAAGAAGACGCTGGTCGACAAGGACTACCTCGCGAAGAAATCCATGTGGATCTTCGGCGGCGACGGCTGGTCCTACGACATCGGCTTCGGCGGTCTGGACCATGTCCTCGCCTCCGGAGAGAACGTCAACGTCCTGGTCTTCGACACCGAGGTGTACTCCAACACCGGCGGGCAGGCTTCCAAGGCGACGCCGATCGGTTCCGTCGCGCAGTTTGCGGCAACCGGCAAGGCCACCAAGAAGAAGGATATGCCCGGCATGTTCATGACTTACGGTTATGTGTATGTGGCGCATGTCGCGATGGGCGCCGATTACAACCAGACCATCAAGGCGATCGCCGAAGCCGAAAGCTACGACGGCCCGTCCATCATCATCGCCTACGCTCCCTGCATCAACCAGGGCATCAAGGGCGGCATGGGCATCTCCCAGCTTGAGGAGAAGAAGGCCGTGGCGGCCGGCTACTGGAAGAACTTCCGTTACGATCCGCGTCTGGCCGCGCAGGGCAAGAACCCGTTCCAGCTCGACAGCAAGGCTCCGTCTCAGCCCTACCGCGACTTCATCATGGGCGAGGTCCGCTACAATTCGCTGACCCGCGCTTTCCCGGATCGCGCCGAGGAACTGTTCCAGAAAGCGGAAAAATACGCCAAAGAAGATTACGAGCATCTCCAGAGACTCGCAAGCATCAAATAAAATTCCGGTTTAACATCATCGGCCCCTGTGCGGAATCCCCGCGCAGGGGCTTTTTTTATTGAGAAAGGCGCTCCCGTTTTGCGGATTCTTCGGGTTTTACATAAATTTCCCGGTTCGTTCATAAAAATATCAACTGGTTATCAAAAAATTTTCACACTCATCGGTCATAATAATGTCGAAGCTCAGAAAAGAAAGGATGATTGTTATGAGGAATCCGTTCAGCAAACACAGCGAGGATGGATTTTCCGGAACGGAGGACCGGTACGGTACCCAGGACGAGCGCTGCCACTGGAAGGATTCTTCCGACCGTCCGGACCAGACCGTCTGGCAGGGCGACTGCTACCACTCCTACCGTTCTCCGGGGACGCCGACGCAGGGAACCCCTGCCGCCGGTCCCGGCCGGAGCATTCCCGCGGTCACCGGGCCCGTCCCTCCCGGCAGAAAGGGGCACGCGCTGCGGAAGATCGTTGCGGGCGCGGCGGCATGCCTAGTGATCTCCGCCGGTTCCATCGCGGGGTTCGTCCAACTGATCAACAACGGAACCGTCAAGCTCAACTCCGGCGACACGCCGCCGGCTTTCACCATCCAGAAAAGCGGAAGCGCCTCTTCCGGCAGCGTCGGCGCGACGAACACGGCCGCTTCCGGCCAGCTCTCGCTGGAACAGGTTGCGAAAAAAGTCGTCCCGTCCGTCGTCTGCATCCAGAATTACCAGGTGAACCAGAGAAACACCTACGCCGCGGGCGGTTTCAGCGGCGGGAACGAGGACGGAAGCAGCGGCGTCACCCCGGCGAGCGAGGGCAGCGGCATCATCGCGACGAAGGACGGCTACATCATCACGAACGCGCATGTCGTGGAGGGAGCTTCCTCGCTGAAAGTGATCCTCTCGAACGCCAAGACGTACCAGGCCAAGCTGATCGGCAGCGACAGCATCACCGATCTCGCCGTTCTGAAAATCGACGCGTCCGGCCTGACGCCCGCCGAATTCGGCTCCAGCGAAGACCTTGAAGTCGCGGACACCGTCATGGCGGTCGGCAACCCCGGCGGGCTGGAGTTCAACTCGACCGTCACCGTCGGCTATATCTCCGCCCTGAACCGGCAGATCACGAACTCCGAAAGCGGCTATACGATGAAGGCGATCCAGACGGACGCCGCGATCAACCCCGGCAACTCCGGCGGCGCGCTGGTCAACATGAAGGGACAGGTCGTCGGGATCAACTCCTCGAAGATCGTCGCGACCGGCTACGAGGGACTCGGCTTCGCGATCCCCGTCAACGAAGCCCAGCCGATCATCAGCGACCTCAAAGCCTACGGCTATGTGAAGGACCGCGCGGTCCTCGGCATCACCGGACAGTTTATCGACAGCATGACCGCCCGCTTTTACGGCTGGCAGACCACCGGCATGTACGTCGTTTCCGTCACAAGCGCCGAGGTCACGAAGGCCGGAATCCAGAAGGGCGACATCATCACGAAGATCGACGGCACCGAGGTCACCAGCCAGAATGTCATTTCCGGGGTCATCGCGAAAAAGAAACCCGGCAACACGGTGACGCTCAGCGTGATCCGTCCGCTGACCGGGCAGACGTTCACGGCCACCGTCAAGCTGTCGCAGGCGACCGGCAAATAATTTTTCCTCTTTAAAACGGCGGGATCCCCCGGCGCACATGCGCCGGGGGATCCTTTTATGTTCCGGAGGTTTCCGCCCGCGGCGGGCCCATGCTTTGCTCGACAAGGTTTTCGTAGTCGAGTTTCCGTTTCGCCGGAAATCCGCCGGAAAGCCCGAACTTCGCGCGCAGGCGCTCCATCGCCGCCGGCAGCATCGCGAGGATCTCGCACGGGTCGTCCGGCAGGATCACGATCGCCTGCCGGGCGCTTTCGACCAGATATCCGACCGTTTCCCGGCCGGCCAGACGCCTGACGCCCTTCGGTTCGCCGTCCTCCCCGAGCGGAACGCCGAGCGTCCGGAACAGCGGCTCCGCGCAGGACGGACGCCCCTTTTCCGGGCGGCCGACGACGAACACGACGTCCGCGGTCCTGAAAAGCGCCGCCATGCATCGGTTGAGCCGGTCCTCCCGCGTGCAGATCCTCTCCCCGGCGGCTTTCAGCCCGAACCATCCGGCCGCGCGGACGATGTCCGCCTCGCAGACGGAAGTGCGCCTGGAACAGTAAAACAGCAGTCCCGCTTCCATCAAGACCTCCGTTCAGCCTCCCTTTTTCTCGTGCGTGTACGCCGCTTCCTCCACGCCGCCGAGCCCGAGCACACTGCGGCGGACCATGTCGAGCGCGTTTGAGGCGGCCAGAGCGCGCAGATACCCGCGTCCCTTCCGGCGCCCGGTCGGGCGCATCGCGCGGATCCGCACGCCGTCCGGCCCGCAGAGCGCGAGGTAGACCAGCCCGACGGGCTTCTCCGCCGTGCCGCCGCCGGGCCCGGCGATCCCGGTCACGCCGATCCCGTAATCCGCGCCGGACCTTTCCCGGATCCCCCGCGCCATCGCCTCCGCGGTCTGTTCGCTGACCGCTCCGTACCGCGCGAGCGTCTGCTCCGGCACGCCGAGCAGCAGGGTCTTCACGTCGTTCGCATAGGTGACGCAGCCCATGTGGAACACCTCCGAAGCGCCCGGGACGTCGGTGATCCGCTTGGCGATCAGCCCGCCGGTACAGGATTCCGCGGTCGCGAGCGTCAGGCGGCGCTTGGAAAGCTCCCGCACGACCGCTTCCTCCAGGCTTTCGACATCCACGCCGTAGACGTAGCTGCCGAGGCGTTTTTGGAGCTCCCCGACGACCGGCCCGCACAGTTCGGCGGCCTTCCGCTCGTCTTCGGCGCGCGCGGTCACGCGGACGAACATCTCGGCCTCCTTCGCGTAGGTCGCGGCCGTCGGGTTCGGGCTCGCGCACAGGTCTTCGATCCGCTCGGCGACGCTGCCCTCCCCGAGGCCGAACACCCGGACGATGCGGGACACGATCGCGGTGTGCCCGTCCGCCTCCAGATACGGCAGCGCATAGTTTTTCAGCATCGGGATCAGCTCGGACGGCGGTCCGGGCAGCATGACGATCCTGCGGCCGGCGGCGGTGGTGAAGCCGCAGCCCGGCGCGGTCCCGCAGTCGTTCGGGAACACGGTGCAGCCCTCCGGCAGCATCGCCTGTTTTTTCTGCGTTTCGCCGAGGGCGCGCCCCTTGAAATACTGCTCGATGCGCCGAAGGCTTTCCCGGTCCAGCACCAGCTTTTTCCCCGCCGCCGCCGCGACGGTCTCCTTGGTCAGGTCGTCCCCGGTCGGCCCGAGGCCGCCGGTCGTGATGAGCACGTCGCTGCGCGAAAGCGCAAGCTCGACGGCCCGCCGCAGGCGCTCCGGATTGTCGCCGACCGTGCAGTTGTAGAGCAGGTTGATCCCGGCCGTCGAAAGCTCCCGCGCGACATAGGCGGTGTCCGTATTGACGGTGTGGCCGAGCAGCAGCTCGGTCCCGACCGATATGATTTCAGCATTCATGTTTTGTTCTCCTTCATTCCAACGGCGAAATCAGCGTCCGCTTCGCGCGCGCGACGCAGTCCGCGGCAAGCGCCGCGCAGTCGAGCGGCCGTTCCGCCTTTTCCATGGACTCGAGCGCCGGCCTGGTGCGCGGGTGCTTCGGCGTGAAGATCGTGCAGCAGTCTTCGTACGGCTGGATCGAAAGCTCGTAGGTGTCGATCCGGTTCGCGAGCGCCACGATATCGACCTTGTCCATGCCGATCAGCGGGCGGAACACCGGCATCCCCGCAACGGCGTCCGTGCAGGCGATCGCCTCCATCGTCTGACTCGCGACCTGGCCCAGGCTTTCGCCGGTGACAAGCGCGCCGCAGCCTTCCCGCCGGGCGATCGCCTCGGCGCAGCGCATCATCATGCGCCGCATCAGGACGGTGAACAGATCCTCCGGGCAGTTCTGCAGAATCTGCTCCTGCACATGCGCGAACGGCACCGTGAACATCACGACGCGCCCGGCGTAGGTCCCGACCTTCGCGAGCAGATCCTTCACCTTCTGCTCCGCGCGTTCGCTCGTGTACGGCGGGCTGGCGAAATGCACGGCGACGAGCTCCGCGCCGCGCCGCGCCGTCATCCAGGCGGCGACCGGGCTGTCGATGCCGCCGCTGATCAGCACCGCGGCCTTCCCGCTTGTGCCGACCGGCATGCCGCCCGCGCCGCGCAGAGCGTTCCCGTGGACATAGGCGGCCCTGTCGCGCACCTCGATGCGCACGGTGTAATCCGGTTCGACGACGTTCACCCTGAGGTTCGGGAACCGGCCGAGCAGATAGTCCCCCGCCTTTGCGCAGATCTGCGGCGAGTTCAGCGGGAATTTTTTGTCGGAGCGCTTGCTTTCCACCTTGAATGTCCGCGCCGCGGAAAGCTGCGGGCGCAGATACTCCGCCGCGGCCTCGAGAATGGCGTCCATGTTCTTTTCCGTTTCGCGCGCGCGGGTCAGCGACGCGATGCCGAACACCTTTTTGAGACGTTCCTGCGCCTCGAAAAGGTCCTCCCCGCCCCGCGGCGTAACGTAGATGGTGGACTGCAGCTCCCGCACGTCGAACTCCCCGAGGCCCGCGAGCCTGCGGCGGATGTTCTGCAGCAGCGTTTCCTCGAAGCTGTGCCGGTTCAGACCCTTGAGCACAACCTCGCCGAGCTTGAGCAGGATGATCTCCCTCATGCTTCCTCCCCCCCCGGTCAGAGCGGCCGGCGCGCGAGCGACGCGACGCCCTGCCGCAGCGCCTCCGCGAAACGGTCCGTCTCCTCCTCCGTGCTGAAGCGCGAGAAGCTCAGGCGCAGCGCGGAGTCGATCCGCTCCTTCGGCAGTCCCATCGCGGCGAGCACATGGCTCGCCCTTCCTTTCGAGCAGGCGGAACCGGACGAAACGTAGATCCCTTTGTCGGAAAGAAAATGGAGCATCGTCTCCGCCCGGATGCCCGGCACGGAAAAATTCAAGATATAGGGCAGCGCGTCCGGCGCGGAGTTAAACGCGACGCCGGGGATTTCGCCGAGCCCCGCCCGGCAGTGCGCGCTGAGCGCTGCCATGCGCTCCCGCTCCCGCGCGGGGTCCGGCAGCGCGCGCACCGCCGCGCCGAAGCCGGCGATCAGCGGCGTGCTTTCCGTTCCGGGCCGCAGGTTCCTTTCCTGCCCGCCGCCGCAGGCGCGGGGCACCAGACGGACCCCGCGCCTCACATACAGCGCTCCGGCGCCCTTCGGCCCGTGGATCTTGTGCGCGCTGACGCTCAGCAGGTCGATCCCCGTTTCGCGCGGGCGCAGCGGCAGCTTGCCGAACGCCTGCACCGCGTCCACATGCAGCAGCGCCGGCGCGCCGCACGCGCGGATCGCCTCCGCCGCGGCTTCGACCGGCAGGATGCTGCCGACCTCGTTGTTCACCTGCATCAGGCTGACGAGGACCGTATGCCGGTCGACCGCGGCGCAGATCGAATCCGCGCCGACGCGGCCGAAGGAGTCCGGCTTTAAATAGACGACCGAAAAGCCCTCCTGTTCGAGGCGCTTCATCGTGTTCAGCACCGCCGGATGCTCGATCTGCGTCGTCACGATCCGGTTCCCGCGTTTTTTCAGCGCATGGGCCGCGCCGAACAGCGCGAGATTGTCGCTTTCCGTTCCGCCGGAGGTGAAAAAAATCTCCTCCGTTTCGGCGCCGAGGGACGAGGCGACGGCGGCGCGCGCCTCCTCCATCGCCCGCTCGGCCCGGAACCCGAGCGCATGCAGCGAGGACGGATTTCCGTAATTTTCCGTCATCATCTCCATCACCCTGTCCGCGGCTTCGCGGCACACGCGGGTGGTGGAGGAATTGTCAAAATAAATTTCCTGCAAAAGGGGCAGCCTCCTATGGAACAGACTTGATTTTTTCGTCATCGGCAGACCTTATTATACACCCTGCGCCGGAAACGGGCAACGGTTTCCGGCGCAGGGCTGCGGGCCGCGGGGCGCCCGCACAAAAATTGCCGCTGCAAACCGGCTTTGCAGCGGCAACCGCGGGCAGGGATCGCTCCGAAGAAATTTCTACCGGCCGCTCCCGCCGGTCATTTTCCGGTCGAGGCGCCGCCCGAGCGCGCGGGCGCCGATGCTGAACGCGAACACCATCAGGATCAGCACCGCGGCGGAAATATCCGCCACCTGGGAGGCGTTCGCCGCGACCGCTTCCGTCCGGGAGCTCCAGATATGCAGCGCGAGCGTTTCGCCGGGGCGGAACGGGTTGAACGGGCACACGGGGGAATTGAGCTTCCACCAGCGCGACCAATTGATGTCCGTGCTCATGCCGGCGGTGTAAAGCAGCGCGGCGGCTTCGCCGAAGCCGCGCCCCGCGGCCAAAATCACGCCGGTGATGATGCGGGGCAGGCAGCCGGGCAGCATGACGCGCACGATGGTCTGCCGGTGCGTCGCGCCGAGCGCGAAGCTGCCCTCCTTCCAGCTTTTCGGGACCGCGTGCAGCGCGTCCTCCGTCGTTGTCGTGATCAGCGGCAGGCTCAGGATCGACACCGCCAGCGCGCCGGCCATCAGGCTCCACTGGCCCTGCACCATGACGACGAAAACCAGGTACCCGAACAGGCCGACCACGATGGACGGCAGGGAGGACAGCGTTTCGATGCAGGTGCGCAGAAACGAGGTGAGCCGGCCCGGTTTTGCGTACTCCGCCATATAGATCCCGGCGGCGATGCCGAGCGGAACGCTGATCAGCAGCGCGAGAAACACGAGATAAACCGTATTGAAGAACTGGTTGCCGATCCCTTCCGCATTGAACGCCAGCAGCGAAAAATCGAATTCGGCCGCGCCTTTCCACAGGATATACACCGTGAACGCCGCGAGAAGAATCAGGAAAAAGCCGGCCACGCCGTACAGGACGGCCGTCATCATCCGGTCGGTCAGGATCGCCGCGCGATGCCGTTTCTTCATTTATCGTGCACCCCCTGAGCGGAGATCTTGCGCACCAGCAGGATGAAAAGGAACGAAATCAGCAGCAGCAGCAGGGCCATGGTCCACAGGGCGGTGTTGAACTCGCCGCCTTCGCTCGCGCCGCCCATATCCGAGGCGATCGCCGCGGTCAGGTTGTTGGTGGGGGAAAGGATGCTGTCCGGGAACGCCTTTCGCTTGCCGATCACCATCGCGACCGCGAGCGCCTCGCCGAACGCGCGGGAGAGGCCCAGAATGATCCCGGTCAGGATCCCGGGGCGCGCCGCCGGCATCAGGACGTGGCGGATCACCTGCCACCGCGTGGAACCGAGGCCGTACGCCGCCTCCTGGTAGCTGTGGGGGACGTTCCGGATCGAGTCGGCGGAAACGCTCGTGATCGTCGGAAAGATCATCACGGCGAGCACGATGCCGCCGGCCAGCACGGAATACCCGACCTGCAAATGGAAAAGCCGCTGGATGAACGGCACCAGGACCGTCAGCCCGACCCAACCGTAGACGACGGACGGGATGCCGACGAAGATCTCGACCGCGGGCTGGAGCAGCTTCGAGCCCGCGCGCGGCGAAATGACCGCCATGAAGATCGCGGCGGCAATGCTGAACGGCGTCGCGATCAGCAGCGCCAAAAAACAAATCGACAGGGAACCGACGATGAAGATCGCCGCGCCGATCTGTCCGCCGCCCGTAAAGTCGTCCGCCGGATTCCAGTCCGGCGAAAACAGGAATTCCGACACGCTGTGTCCGTAAATCGTGAAAGTTCCCGTTCCGCGGTAAAACAGGAACGCGCCGATCGCAAGCGTCAGAACGATCAGAAAAAACCCGCACGCCGAAATGATCCACCGCCAGGCCGTTTCTTTCTTAGTCATAAAGCTCCCCCTGACATGATTCAAAGACCGGACGAAAATTTCTTCCGCCGGCCTTTGACCATGATTCGAAATGAATTTTACGTCTTGCTCGTGTTCTACCTCTTGACCTGCATCTTGGAAGTGACGTTATAGCCCAGGCCTTCCATGACGGTGCCGTATTCGTCGGACTGCATGTACTCGATCAGAGCCTTCGCGGCGCCCGTCGCCTCGCCCTTGGTGTACATGTGCTCATAGCCCCAGACCTTGTATTTGCCGGAATAAGTATTCTCCAAAGTGGGTTCCACGTTGTCGATCGACATGGTCTTGACGGAGTCGTTGTTGACAAGATAGGACAGCGCGACATAACCGATCGCACCCTTGTGCTGGGCGACGGTCTGCAGAAGCGTGCCGGAATCGTCCGTCTCAAGCGATTTGTTGGAGGCTTCCTCGGCCCCGTTCAGCGCATACTGCTTGAACAGCGCGCGGGTGCCGGAGGTGGACGGACGGGTCACCAGCGTGATCGCCTCGTCCGGGCCGCCGACTTCCTTCCAGTTCTTCGTCTTGGCCGTAAAGATGTCGGTGAGCTGCTGATTCGTCAGGCTCTTGACCTTTTCCGCGACGTCCGGGTTGACGATCGGCGCCATCGTGATGACGCAGACCTTGTGGTCGACCAGCGTCTTGGCCTTGTCCGGCGTCAGCTTGGACTCCGCCTCGACGTCGGAGTTGCCGATGTCGACCGAGCCGTCCGCGACCTGCTTCAGGCCCGTGCCGGAACCGCCCGCGTTCAGCGTGATCGAAACGTCCGGATTCTTTTCCTTGAATTTCTTCTGGGCGTCGTCAACGAGCGGATACAGCGCGGACGAACCGGAAATTTTAATGGACCCGGTCACGGCCGCCGCGGAAGAGGCCTCCGAGGAGGGCGCCTCCGAAGGGGCCGCCGAAGAAGGAGCCGCGGAGGAAGCGGCGTTTCCGCCGCATGCGGTTGTCAGCGCGAGCATCGCGCCGACCAGGAGCATCGAAAGGTATTTTTTCATGATTTGTCTCCTATCCGTTTCTAGATTTCATTTTATTACGTTTTCAGAATAAGGGAAGCGCGTTAAAATCAGATTAGGCTATTCTTATGCGATTGTTATTTTTATGTTAAGAGAATGTTAAATGGCTGCGCGCCGGACGCCTCCCCGGCCGTAAAAAAGGCCTTCCCGGTCACCCGGGAAGGTCCCTTCCGATTTGCTTTCACTCGCCGAACATATTCTTGATTTTGTCGAAAAACGACTTCCGCTTCTGATAATTCCGGTCGTCCCCGCAGGAATCGAATTCCCGCAGAAGCTCCTTCTGCCGCTGCGAAAGGTTTTTCGGCACCTCGACCGTCATGCGCACATACTGGTCGCCGCGGCCCCGGCCGCCGAGCTTCGGGATCCCCCTGCCCCGGAGCTTGAACACGTCGCCCGGCTGGGTCCCCGCGTGCACCGTGTAGCTGACGCGCCCGTCGATCGTCGGCACGACGACCTCCGCGCCGACCGCCGCCTGCGTAAACGTGATCGGCATCTCGCACCAGACGTCGTTGCCGCGGCGCTCGAAGATCGGGTGCGGACGGACGTTCACCAGAACGTGCAGGTCCCCGCTCGGCCCGCCGTTGGTCCCGGCGTTGCCCCGGCCGCTGACATTGAGCACCTGTTCGTTGTCGATGCCGGCCGGGATGTTGATCTCAATCGTCTTTTGCCGCTTCACGCGTCCGGAGCCGCCGCAGGTGCGGCACGGGTCGTCGATGACCTTTCCCGTCCCGCGGCAGCGGTCGCAGGTGCGCGCGGTCTGCACCACGCCGAACGGCGTGCGCTGGCTGACCCG
>ENA-UOOI01003304-UOOI01003304.1-fermentation-metagenome-genome-assembly--contig:-NODE-3304-length-12401-cov-3.812004_pt1 | contig 12401 bp, 9 predicted proteins | sample MGYA00245779_ERZ724027 | MGnify/ENA primary metagenome ERZ724027 (study PRJEB28704, sample SAMN03018318) | fermentation metagenome | biome: anthropogenic terrestrial biome; feature: soil; material... | reverse complement strand
TGAGGCCCATGGGAAGAAGATAAAATTGGTAAAGATTTTTAATCCGATATTGAAACTATCTGGTAAAAGAAGTGCTTTAATTAATAAAGTTTTTGGAAATTTGGTTTATAATAAGAAAATGAGTGATTATAATAAACTGAAATATCAAATACGTACATTAGATGAATCAATTAAGTTGACAGAAAATAAGGAAGAAGAGATGTATAATCAAAATGAGGATATGATTATTAGAGACTACTTGGTATCAATAATAACGCCTGCATATAACTGTTCTGCTTATATAGAAGAGTGTATAGAAAGCGTTTTAAATCAAACATATCAAAATTGGGAAATGATAATTGTTAATGATAAATCTACTGATCATACCCAATCTATTATTGAAAGATATGTAGAAAAAGATAAACGCATAGTATTATTTAATCAAGAAAAAAACATGGGAGTTGCAGCTGCAAGAAACAAAGCTCTTGAGTTGTCTAAAGGTAGATTTGTTGCTTTTCTGGATTCAGATGATGCTTGGAAACCGAATAAATTGGAAAGACAGCTTGACTTTATGATAAAGAATAATTATGGTTTTACTTTTACATCATATGAAATTATAAGTGATAAACCGGAAGGAAAAAAGAAAATTTTTCAAGTTCCCCAAGAGATTAATTATAATCAGTATTTAAAAAACACAATTATAGGAAATTTAACAGTTATTATGGATAAAGAATTACTTGGTGATATTCAAATCGAAGTAGGTTGTTTAGAAGATGTTTTAACTTGGATGAAATTTCTGAAACAAGGGCATATCGCCTATGGTCTTAATGAGAATTTGGCTTCCTATAGAATCGTAGAAAATTCTGTTTCAAGTAATAAATTTAAAAATGCAAAGAGATACTTTTGGTGTTTAAGGGAGAAACAGAACCTGTCACTAATTAAAAGTATTTATTGCCAAATTGGTTATATGTTTAATGCAACTAAGAAGAGACTAATATAAATGGAGAAGATATAATGAATATTCTTTTTATTGGAGGCGTGTTTTCTGATAAATCAGAACAAGAGATATTAAAGAATTCTAAGGGAAATGTGCAATATGCTGCAAATAAATTACAATTAAATTTGATACATGGATTTAGTAAATTAGAAGAGGTTTCTATTAGAGTATTATCAGCTTCTTTCGTTGGTTCATACCCAAAGGAATATAAAAAAATATTTATTAACGGTAGCAGAGAAACCATTGATGATTCAATAATGCTAAATAGTGTTTCGTTTTGTAATTTATGGGGATATAGAAGTATTTCTCGAAAAAATCATCTTACTAAAATGGTAAAAGATTTTTCTAAAGAACAAAAGGATGACAAAGCAATAATAGTATATTCACCTCATACGCCATTTTTACAAGCAGCAGTTTATGCCAAAAAAAAGGATCCATCAATGCATATTTGTTTAATTGTTCCAGATTTGCCTCAGTTTATGAATCTTAATGATAAACGTACATTTATTTATGACAAATTAAAAGAAATTGATATTAAGATTTTTAATAGGAATTTGAAGTATGTAGATAGTTTCGTATTACTCACTGAACACATGAAGGACATATTAAAAATAGACAATAAACCGTACATTGTAATTGAAGGTGTAGTAAATACAAATGAAACTAATGATAAACAGGTACAAGGAAAAAATGTTTCTAAAAAAACAGTAGTTTATACGGGAACTCTTAATAGTAAGTTTGGAGTTGTAAATTTGGTTAAAGCGTTTAACGCTCTTAATAGAGATGATGTAAGCCTGGAGATATGTGGAAGAGGTGATTCGGAAGATATTATAAAAGAATATGCACAAAAGGATAAACGAATTCATTTTTTAGGACAATTATCAAATGAAAAGGCTGTAAAGTTACAAAAAAAAGCTACGATTTTGATAAATCCCAGACAAAATAATGAAGAATTCACCAAATATTCATTTCCTTCAAAAAACATGGAATATCTCTTATCTGGTAACCCTGTTATTGCATATAAGTTAGATGGTATTCCTGATGAATATGATGATTATTTTTTTTATGTTAAGGAAAATTCTGTAAAAGAATTAACTGATAAAATGAATGAGGTTCTAACTTTAGACAGTAAAGAGCGATATGAATTTGGAAATCGTGCAAAAGAATTTATTATTAAAAATAAAAACAACATAGAGGCAAGTTTAAAAATTATTAATATGATAAAAAATAGCAAGGATAGGTGATATAAATGTTCAAAGAGAAGATTTTATTAATTACTGGTGGAACGGGATCTTTTGGAAATGCAGTAATGAAAAGATTTTTAGATACTGATATAAAAGAAATCCGTATTTTTTCGCGTGATGAGAAGAAACAGGATGATATGAGAAAGCATTATAAAAATGACAAGCTTAAGTTCTATATAGGAGATGTAAGGGATATACAATCTGTAAAAAATGCTATGCACGGAGTGGATTACATATTTCATGCTGCTGCACTTAAACAAGTCCCATCATGTGAATTTTTTCCATTAGAGGCGGTAAAAACTAATGTTCTGGGCACTGATAATGTTTTGACAGTTGCTATTGAATATGGTGTGAAGAAGGTTATATGTCTATCAACTGATAAAGCCGCGTACCCTATTAATGCGATGGGAATATCTAAGGCCATGATGGAAAAAGTGTTTGTTGCCAAATCAAAGACAGTAAATCCTAATAAAACCTTAATTTGCGGAACGCGTTATGGTAATGTAATGGCATCAAGGGGTTCTGTTATACCGCTATTTATTGAGCAGTTAAAAAGCGGACGGCCATTAACAGTTACAGATCCTAATATGACAAGATTTTTAATGAGTCTTGAAGAGGCAGTAGAGCTAGTAATTTTTGCTTTCCAAAATGCCGAGGCAGGAGATATTATGGTTCAAAAGTCGCCTGCATCTACAATTGGAGATTTAGCTCAAGCTGTTAAAGAACTTTTTAATGCCAATAATGAAATAAAAATTATTGGTACTCGTCATGGGGAAAAAAGATATGAAACTCTTCTTACTAAAGAAGAATATATAAAGGCAGAGGATATGGGTGGATTTTTCAGAGTCCCTGCTGACAAAAGAGATCTTAACTATGATAAGTATTTTGTTGAAGGGGATCAAAAGTTATCTACTGATGAAGAGTATAATTCTGATAATACGGTGAGATTAAATATAGAGCAGATAAAAGAAAAATTACTTTCTCTTGAATATGTAAGAGAAGAATTAAAGTATAGATAGAAACGATGATATCAATTGCAAAAGAGATATTTAAATCTGAAAGGCCGGATTAAGCTATGAAGATACTTGTAACAGGGGCGAAAGGTTTTATAGGAAAAAACCTAATAGCAGAACTAAGAAATAGAAAATATGAAGAGATATTAGAATATGATAAGGATATGGATACTTCCATCCTTGACGATTACTGTAAAGAAGCAAATTTTATCTTCCATCTTGCTGGTGTAAATCGTCCTAAAAACCAATCGGAATTTATGGAAGGGAATTTCGGTTTTACATCAACTCTACTTGATACGCTTAAAAAGCATAAAAATAACTGTCCAATAATGCTTTCATCATCAATCCAGGCTGAACTTAATAATCCTTATGGAAAAAGTAAAAAAGCAGGAGAAGATTTACTATTTAGCTATAGTAAAGAAACAGGTGCAAAAGTGTTTATTTATCGTTTTTCTAATGTGTTTGGAAAATGGTGTGAACCTAATTATAATAGCGTAGTAGCAACATTTTGCTATAATATTGCTCATGATTTGCCAATAACAGTGAATGATTCAAGTGTTGTAATGAATCTTGTGTATATAGACGATGTGGTAAATGAATTAATTAATGATCTTGAGGGCAAAGAAAGAAGAAACGGAAGCTATTGTGAAGTACCAATAGCTCATATCGTTACTTTGGAAGAGATAGCTGACTTGCTATATTCGTTTAAGAAAAGCAGAGAAGAATGTTCTATTCAAGATATGTCGGATGATTTTACAAAAAAACTATATAGTACGTATTTAAGTTATTTACCTAAAGATCAGTTTAGTTATGAACTTAAAATGAATGTTGATAATAGAGGATCTTTTACAGAATTTTTAAGGACTCCCGAAAGAGGACAGGTTTCAGTTAATATATCAAAACCAGGGATTACAAAGGGAAATCATTGGCATCATACAAAGAACGAAAAATTTCTTGTAGTAAGTGGTAAAGGAGTTATACGTTTTAGAAAAATAGATTCGGATGAAATTATAGAGTATTTTGTTAATGGAGACAAATTAGAAGTTGTAGATATACCGACTGGCTATACTCATAATATCGAGAATTTAGGTAATACAGATATGGTCACAATTATGTGGGCCAATGAGCCATTTAATCCCAAAAAACCGGATACTTACTATTTGGAGGTATAGAATGCATGAAAAAATTAAAAGTAATGACAGTTGTTGGTACTAGACCAGAGATTATAAGATTATCAGCTGTAATTAATAAATTAGAAGAATCAAAGGCCATAGAGCACATCCTTATTCATACTGGACAAAATTATGATTACGAACTAAATGAAGTATTTTTTAAAGATTTTAAATTGGAGAAACCTGATTATTTCCTTAATGCTGCTACTGGTACAGCAGTAGAAACTATAGGAAATATACTTATAAAAATAGATCCTATTATGGAAGAAGAAAAGCCCGACGCTCTTTTAGTATTAGGAGATACAAATAGTTGTCTCTGTGCTATAGCTGCTAAGAGAAGACATATTCCTATTTTTCATATGGAAGCAGGAAATAGATGTTTTGATCAAAGAGTACCAGAAGAGACAAACAGAAAAATTGTTGATCACACTGCTGATATTAATTTGACTTATAGCGATATTGCAAGAGAATATCTTCTTAGAGAAGGGCTGCCTGCAGACAGAGTAATAAAAACGGGTAGTCCAATGTTTGAAGTAATAAATTCTAGAAAGGAAGATATAGGGGAATCTGATGTGCTAGAAAGACTGGGCTTAGAGGCAGGTAAATATTTTGTAGTGTCAGCGCATCGAGAGGAAAATATAAATTCTGAAACTAATTTTACTAATTTAGTTGAAAGTTTAAATGCAGTAGCAGAAAAATATAAATTGCCTTTGATTGTAAGTACACATCCTAGAACCAGGAAAATGATTGAGGCTAGGAATGTTAAGTTTAATCCTTTCATAAAAACTATGAAACCATTAGGCTTTAATGATTATGTAAAACTTCAAATTAAAGCTATGGCTGTTCTTAGTGATAGTGGTACTATCAGTGAAGAATCATCTATTCTTGGGTTTAAAGCACTTAATATAAGAGAAGCACATGAAAGACCAGAAGCAATGGAAGAAGCATCGGTTATGATGGTTGGTCTTAAAAAAGAGAGAATCCTTCAGGGATTGGCAGTACTGGAAACGCAAGAAAAAAACACATTAAGATTGGCAGCGGATTATAGTAAGCCAAATGTGTCTGATAAAGTGTTAAGGATTATTTTATCTTATACAGATTATGTTAATAGAGTGGTTTGGGGGAAATAAGTAATTGTAATATTTTGCTAACAAATTAATGCTTGCTTTTATATTGACTAATATTATAAGTTACATTCCTTAATGTGAAATTTTGCATAAATTCAATTTTAATGATTGTTTCAGGTCAAATCATATCATAACTTAAGGATTATTTACCTATATAAGATAGGCTACTGATACAGCTTATTAACGTAAAGTTTGTATTTAGTAACATTTTTAGATATGTTAATGATTTAAAATGTAAAATTGAGAACTACTTTATAATTATAAAATTCTTGATATCACATTAATTAAAAAAATATGCGTATAAATTTTTTCGTTTGTTTTTAAAATCCAACTATGAGGTTGATCTAATGACTAAAACTTTTAAAACTTATATAGAAATAATTCTTTTAATAATTACTGGCTTTTCACCACTGTTACCCCAACCTATTAAAGCAGTATTAGTTTTGATACTATTCATTTTAAATTTAAAGTATGCGAAAAGACTAGATAAGAAAAAGTTATTTACCTTAGGCGTTTTTATGTATTTGTTTATCCTTAATTTTATATATGATTTAAGTAATATAAGCGCTGTTGATCAAATTAATATTTTGAGTTTTTATTTTCCGTTATGTTTTTTGTTGGGCTTTCTTATTAGCCAAAAATATAGCATTAAAGAATATTTATATTATTATGAAAAAGTCATTTTTATAATAGCAATATTTTCTTTAATAGGTGTGGCTTTATACATATTCTTTCCAGACTTACTCTGGAATTTACCAGAGTATAATTATTATCATACTAATCATAAAACGGCTTTTTTATTCAATATTTTAATAAGTGGAAATAGTATTGTAAAAAGAAATGCTGGCATAGCTTGGGAACCGGGAGCATTTCAGTTTTTATTAAACTTAGGCTTATATTCGTATATCGAAAATAATGAAAAAATAAATTTATTTAGAGTTGCGATTTACGCTATGGCTATTATTTTTACAAGATCTACTGCAGGACTAATTATTTTTTTATTAGTTACATTTAAAATATTTATGGATGATAAAAAGGCTAGAGTACTAATTATTATGTCTGTTCTTATATTTAGTGTACCAATAATTGAAGAACTATTTTACCAAATTAGATATAAATTAGTAGGAAGTTATGCGTTTAATATTAGACTTCAACCATTCCTAAATGCATTTAATATAGGAAAGAACTATTTTTTGGGTATGGGGAATAGTGGATTTGATATATATTATAGAAATAAAACTACTCCACCATGGGATTCTATAGGACAAATATTCATACGTTATGGTTATGTAATGCTTATATATATATTATTTACTTTGTCGAATCTATTAAAGCAGTATAAACTTCTGTTTTTTATTTTATTAATTACCTTTTTTAGTCAGAATATATGGTTTTTCTCTTTAGTAACGCCCTTCTACTTTTATGGAATTAGTTGTTATGATATAAATAAATCAGCTAATAAAAGTCAAGGGTAATAAGCAAATACTACAATATAAAGGATGGCTGAGGATGCCTTTTACGGATTGGGATAGTCCCAAGGAGGTATCCATCTTACTCGGCTCCTCATTGTAGCTTAGGTAAAAGGCGGAAGGGAAGATAACCGAAGAGTTATTTCTGTTCCACCAATAGATAGTAATTAAGAGGAGTACTAAATGAAAATTTTATGGTTGATAAATGTACCTTTACCTGAAGTAAGTATTTTGATGAATGAAAAACCCTCTCCATATGGTGGGTGGCTAATAAATACCTCAAAAGATTTGGCAGTAAAAGAAAATATTGAACTTTCAATAGCTTTTCCGAAGAATGGCATAAAAAGTTATAAAAAGTTTAATGGAAGTAAGATTACCTATTATGCCTTTGATACAGTAAATTATAAAAATGTAAAACAAATTACAAGCAATACTATATTAAGAAAAATCGTTCAAGAAGTTAAGCCTGAACTTGTCCATATATTTGGAACAGAGATGTCTCATGCACTTTCTATGGTTAACGTATGTGAAAATGCAAATATAAAGACAGTTATAACTATCCAAGGATTAATATCTGTTATAGAAAAGCATATGTTTGCTAATTTACCCTTTAGGGTAATTTATGGGTTTACATTAAGAAACCTATTAAGAAAAGATAGTGTCATTGGTTTAAAAAACACATTTTATAAAAGAGGTAAAAATGAGATTGAGGCAATAAAGAAAACCAATCATATTATTGGCAGAACAACATGGGATAAGGCCTGTATATCGCAAATAAATCCTAACGCAAAATATTATTTTTGTAATGAAACTTTGAGAGAAGAATTTTATAAGCATGAGTGGAATATTGATAAATGCGAAAAGTACTCACTCTTTCTTAGCCAAGGCCAATATTCTATAAAGGGACTCCATTATGTCATTGAAGCCATGCCTCTTATTTTAAAGATATTTCCTGATGCTAAATTATATATTGGTGGAAAGAATATTATAAAGTCAGACACTCTGAAAGATAAGTTGCTTATTACCTATTACGGAAAATATATTAGAAAGTTGATCTTGAAGTTAAAACTAGAGAATAATGTTATATTTATGGGCCCTTTAGATGAAAAGAGTATGTGTGAGAGATTTCTAAAATCTCATGTATTTGTTTGTCCATCAGCAATTGAAAATAGCCCAAATTCTTTAGGAGAAGCAATGGTATTAGGTGTTCCTTGTGTTGCATCTAATGTTGGTGGTATATCTGATATGTTACTGCATAAAAAGGAAGGGTTTATATATCAAGCGGATGCTTCATATATGTTAGCCTATTATGTATGTGAAATATTTCGTAATGATGATATAGCAAGAGAGTTTTCTAAAGAATCAAGAGAACATGCGTTAAAGACTCATGATAGAGCTGCAAATTTTGATAGGCTGATTGAAATTTATGGAGATATTATTAGGAAAATGGTTTAGTATAAGCAAAAGAGAACAAATAGGTTCTAAAATTACAAGGAGACAGATAAATATGAAACCACTTGATTTAAATCAAGAACTATTAAATAAAGTCCATAGAATTCAACTAGAAAATGCTTTAGAGGTAAAAAGGATTTGTGATTTACATCAAATTAAGTATTTTATAATTGCTGGGACATTACTAGGTGCTGTTAGACATAATGGATTTATACCATGGGATGATGATTTAGATATTGGTATGCTACGGGATGATTATGAAAGGTTTGTTGAAATATGTGAAACTGAACTTTCTAATAAATATTTTCTTCAAACATGGCATACCGACCATGGATTTGGTTTACCCTTTGCTAAATTAAGAAGAAATTCCACTAAATATATTGAAATGAATTCAGCTAATATAGGAGGACATAAAGGAGTTTTTATCGATATATTCCCATTTGATAATGTTCCATCGAATATATTCTCTCAAAAATTACAAGATTTTAATTTGCGCATTTTTAAGAGACTGTTATTGCAAAAACTGGGTTATGAGACTAATATAGAAAACAGTCTTTTAAGAGGGTGTTTATATAAATGTATTGATATATGTATCATAACAATGTCAACAAATAAAATTAAAATATGTTTTGAGAAACATATGAAAAAATATAATAATCTAAAACAGGAATTTATTATAACTTTTGGTGGTACATATGGTTACAGAAGAGAAATGATTAGACGAGAATGGATTGATGATTTAACGACAATAAATTTTGAAGGTGTACAGTTTCCATGTCCAAGGGCTTATAATGAATATTTAACTCACTTTTATGGTGATTATATGACCTTCCCTCCAGAAAGCGAAAGATACAATCGACATGGCATAATTGAAATATATTTTGGAGATGAATAGTTGCTTTTATTGCTATACTTTATTCAAAAATAATATTACTAACATTTATAATAATGGAAAGCTGTCTAAAGATAATTCTTTAATTTAACAGAAATATTTTCTGTTAACCTGATTTAACTGGTTCGGGTGATATGCTATTAATATTAAAAGAAACGTCAAGAAAAAATTAAAATATCACTAGTTGTCCTTGTGCTATAATGATTACAAACTAGAGGACAGAACATATTAGTAACGGAGAGAAAATCGTATGCCGAAAACAAAATCAATTGCTAATAATTCATTATTTAATATAATTTATACCTGTGTCAATATTTTTTTCCCTTTAATAGCGTCTATGTATGTTTCCAGAATCATTTTGGTGGAAGGCGTTGGCAGAGTATCTTATGCACAGAACATTGCGTCCTACTTTGTTACATTAGCCGCACTAGGGCTTCCCACATACGGTGTGCGTGAAATAGCCAAATCTAGGTATGACCAAAAAAGAACTAATAATGTTTTTACGGAATTATTTATCATAAATGCAGTTTCTACGACTGTTGCAGTACTTACATATCTTTTGATTATTTTTAATGTTACCGGTTTTGCAGAAGAACGACGACTTTTTCTGTGTTGTGGCTTACTAATTTTCTTTAATTATATCAATGTAGACTGGTTTTATCGTGGGCAGGAAGAATATTGTTACATTGCTTGTAGAAGCATTGTAATCAAGCTATTATCCCTTATTGCACTTTTGGCTTTTGTTCGCACGCAACAGGATTATGTTATATTTGCTTTAATTAATTCACTGGCGATAGGCGGAAACAATATTTTTAATATAGTTTACGCTAGGAAATTTGTCAAAGTAAATTTTCATGGTCTCAATTTTCGGAAGCATTTAGGACCGCTTTTTATCCTTTCACTTAATACTTTTTTATCTAGAATATATAGTAAAGTTGACATCACTATGCTTGGTATGCTCTCTACTGAGACTGCTACAGGGTATTATGCTTATGCACATAAAACCGTTGAAGTTGTTACTACTGCTTGCGTAGCAATATCGACTGTGTTTTTACCTCGATTGAGTTTTTACTATAACAATGACAAAAAAAAGTTCATGCAGTTAATTGACTTGGGTATTCAGGTGCTAAGTTTTATTGCAATACCAGCAAGTGCGGGCTTTTTTATGCTGGCCCCGCAGATTATGGTTCTATTGTATGGCAATGCATTTTCACCTGCTGCATTTACCGTGAAAATTTTTTCGCCTTTTATCATCATCCGAGGTTTTGGCGATTTACTATGCTACCAGTTAATAATTTGTACAGGAAATGAAAAACAGCAATTGCCTGCATATCTTCTAGGAGCGATTGCAAATATTCTTTTAAATGCTGCGTTCATTCCGCTATGGGCGCAAAATGGTGCGGCAATCGCTTCTTTGATTAGCGAATTGATTTTAAATCTTTATCAATTTTTGCACATACGAAAGTTAATAATGATACCAATCAATAAAAATGTGCTTTGGCAAGCTACTGTAAGCACTTTATTAATGTCAATTGCAATTTACCTCATTTTACAACTACAATTGTCATTGTTGCCATTAACGATACTTGCCATTGTGGTTGGTATTCTTGTTTATTTTGTAATGAGTTATTTTATGAAAAATGCATTATTGCAAATGTTCATTAAAAAAGCTAATAATAGAATACATCATTAAAATATTGGGTTGCTATACTAGCTTATTAGCAAGAAAAGAACAAGTAGTTGATTTTATGTTATTGTATATCCAAAATATAGTTGAAAAATAAGAGATTTATTTGTCGGTATATTGAATACTATTTGTGAGAAGGAAGATAAAGGATAATGGAAAAAAGCAGAGAAAACGAAAATATTTTTCAAAAAATTAATAAAAGCAAAAAAATGCAAATTATAGTATGTGTGGTTTTAAGTACTATTGTTATCATTGGATTTCTTGTTCTAAATAGGATTATAGATAGAAATAAGTCTTTTGAATACTCATTAACAGAAGATATTAATATAATTAATTCAATTGAAGATATTAGTATTGATAATGATAATGTTATATTAGATGGTTATGCATTTTTATTTGGAATAGATTCGGCAGATGCATTAGTATCATTATTTTTGCTTAACGTTGATAGTTGCAATGAAGTGTGGTCTGATATTGAACATATTGACAGACCAGATGTAAATGAGTATTTTTTATCTGAGTATAATTATGAACATTCAGGCTTCCGTGCATACTTAAACAATAACGAATTAGAAGACGAAGAATGTTATGAAATAATTATTTCAATTGATTATACAGAAAACGGTTCAAATAAGGTTAGAAAAACGGTATCAACTGAAAAATTTCTATTAAATGGACAACTGTATGATTATAACCCAAATGAGTTTAGTAAGCCAGATTTAGAGTTACAATCTGAATTATTGCATAAGGTATTTACTGATGGTCAGTTATGTCTTTATCAGAAAGAGGCCGGAATGTATGTTTATCAATATGATGGAAAGCTGTATTGGATTGCAACCGATGACTTTAAATTTAATGAAAATGGTCAAACTTATATTACATGTCATTTACATACTTCTCAAATTAATAAACTGCCTGTTGAACGAATTCAATATGAATTTGATAACTTGGATTTCGTTTTTGAACAATATGAGTATAAAGACGAAGTAACAGAACCTTATAGGGTCGCTTATCGAGAGATACCTGATGACTATGCGATTACCTATATTACAACCGGAAACTATGATTTGGATAATGACGCATCACTTTGGAATGGATCATTTCATTTAGACGATCTTTTTGATAGTAAAGAATGATTAAGCAAGAAATTGTTATTGTGATATTTTGGAGGTTATAATGAAAGGAATAATTTTAGCAGGTGGTAGTGGGACAAGACTCTATCCATTAACCATGGTTACAAGTAAACAATTACTTCCGGTTTATGATAAACCGATGATTTATTATCCCTTATCCATTCTTATGAATGCAGGTATTAAGGATATCCTTATTATCTCTACCCCAGAGGATACGCCAAGGTTTGAAGCTTTAT
>ENA-UOOI01003303-UOOI01003303.1-fermentation-metagenome-genome-assembly--contig:-NODE-3303-length-12403-cov-7.316974_pt1 | contig 12403 bp, 8 predicted proteins | sample MGYA00245779_ERZ724027 | MGnify/ENA primary metagenome ERZ724027 (study PRJEB28704, sample SAMN03018318) | fermentation metagenome | biome: anthropogenic terrestrial biome; feature: soil; material... | reverse complement strand
CCAATACCGGAGATATCCAAATGGGATTCTCAAATGCAGATGGTGTATATTTTGCGGCTACCGGAACAAATATGTATGAAAAATCCGGGGTACAGAATATTGCAGGTGTTATGTCACTTTACATGAGTGCAGGTCAAATTGCTGCAATGAAAAGCTCTGGAATTGAAACTTATGGTGATTTAAAAGGCAAGAAAGTATGCCTTGGACCGCCAAGTACAACAATTACAGAAATGTCAAAAACAATCCTGATGGAATATGGTATTGATCCGGAGAAAGATATTACTCCATATTATTTATCATTTGATGAAGGTCTTCAAAAACTTACGGATGGGGAAATTGATGCAACTTTCTTTGTTGCAGGTGTTCCTACAGCAGCTATGATTAGCGCTACTTCAACAGGTAATGTAACATTAGTTGACGTAGACCAAAAAATTATAGATAAAATTGCGTCTGAAAAGTCATATTATATTCCTTATAAGATTCCTGCCGGAACATATAAGGGCACAGATAAAGATATTAATACATTTAAAATTATGACAGAAATATTTGTAAACAAAGACGTTCCTGAAGATGTTGTATATGAGTTTGTTAAGCAGGCACTTGAAAATGTAGAAGAGTATCGTAATTCTCATATCGTATGTGCTGAGATTAACCCGGAAACAGCAGCAAGTACCAGTGCAGAACTTCATCCAGGTGCTGCTAAATATTTCAAGGAAATCGGCATTATTAAGTAAACTCCCATGCCCGCTTTGCGCTCCACAATAAATGAAACGGTTATTGTTTCATAGTTCATAGTAAATAAAGTAAACAATAAGATTGGAGGAATCAGAAATGGCGACTGTTGATAGTGCATCTCCAAAAAGTACCTTATTAAAAGTAGCTGATACAATTGCACTGGTGATTACAATAACCCTTGCCTTGTATCATATGTATACCGCGTCCTTTGGAATTATGCCGGCTTATGCACAATCTGCTATTCACTGGGGGTTGGTTGGATCCTATATCATTATCAGACATCCGTTAAAATTTAAGGGTGGGTTTCTAATCGATTATGCATTAATTGCTATTAATATATTTTTATCTTATTACCAATTGGTAATTCAGGATAAATTCGTTCTAAATGCGGGTGTGTATTCCAAGTTTGAACTATATTTATCCATCATAAGTATTGTGGTAGCTATAGAAATTTCACGCCGTGCAATCGGAATGGTTTTACCTGTAATATCAATTTTATTTGTGATGTATGCATTACTTGGTTCTAACTTACCAGGAATTTTCAGAACGGTTAAATTTTCAATTGAAAGAATTGCACCATATTTATATACTTCTTCTGATGGATTATATGGGCAGACATTATATGTATCGGCACAATTTATATTCTTGTTTGTCTTATTTGGAGCAATTTTGGATATGACCGGAGCCGGTGAATTCTTTGTAAATATTGCATTTTCATTAACGGGTAAAGTTAGAGGAGGCCCAGCCCAGGCAGCAGTTTACTCTAGTATGTTAATGGGAACCATCAATGGTTCAGGTGCTGCCAATGTTGTAACAACAGGAACATTTACCATTCCATTAATGAAAAAAGTAGGATTTAAACCTGCAATTGCAGGTGCAATTGAAGCCGTAGCTTCTAACGGTGGGCAGATTATGCCGCCGGTTATGGGAGCAGTAGCTTTCCTTATGGCAGAGATGACAGGAATTGAGTATGGAAAAATCGCTTTGGCAGCGCTTCCCACTGCAATATTATATTACGTAACACTTTCCATGTCAGTATATGTAGAAGCTAATAAGCAAAATATTCCAGTGACCCCTAAGGAAGACAGATTAAAAGCTGGTAAAGTAATGAAAGATGGATGGCTTTATCTTGTACCTTTAATCGTCCTGATTACGATGCTTATTGTTGGATACAGTGCTCAAAAATCTGCATTTTTCGCAATTCTCATATCAATTGTTGTTGGATTTATTAAAAGTCGTGAGAATATGACCTTAAAGCGTTTTCTTAAAGCTTTAAAAGAAGCAGCAGACGGCATTGGACCAATTGCAGCAGCCTGTATGTTAGCTGGTATTGTTATGGGCGTTATTAATATGACTGGCCTTGGTCTTAAAATAAGTGGAATTATTATGGAATTGGCAGATGGAAGATTAATTGTTGCATTAATTCTTGCCATGTTAACAAGTTTACTTCTTGGAATGGGCCTGCCAACCTCGGCAGCATATATGATTCTTGCAATATTAGTTGCTCCTGCAATTGTTAATATGGGAGTATCACAGTTAGGAGCACATTTATTTATCCTATACTTTGGAGCTCTTTCCACTATTACACCTCCGGTTGCCCTCTCAACGTTTGCGGCAGCAGGTATAGCCGGATCAGGACTATGGGAAACTGGATTAGCTGCCATGAAGCTTGCAGCAGCAGGATTTATTATACCATTTATCTTCTGTTATTCACCAGAACTCCTATTAATAGGTGCAGTAGGCGATATCGTATTTGCTTTAATTACTGCATTAATTGGATGTATGATACTTTCTATTGCACTTGGTGGCTGGTTTAAAGTTAATTTATCAATTATCAGTAGAATTATATTATTACCTTGTTCCATACTTTTGATTATGCCAAAACCTATCATTGCTAATGTTATTGGTTTGATTACCACTATAGTAGTTTTATATTTTGAAATAAAAGTAGTAAAGAGAAAAAGTAGAAGTATATTACAACAGAATAGTTGAAAAGAAGAATGTCATTTTGAGAGTAAATGTATTCCGAAAGCAATTGTAATTCCGAAAGCAAATGTCATTCCGAAAGCAAATGCCATTCCGAAAGCAAATGTCATTCCGAAAGCAAATGTAATTCCGAAAGCAAATGTCATTCCGAAAGCAAATACCATTCCGAAAGCAAATGTAATTCCAAGAGTAAATGTCATTCTGAGAGCTTTAGCTCGAAGAATCTGTTGTAAAATAAAGAATATCATCTTAAAAGTAAATGTCATTCTGAGAGCCTCAGCCCGAAGAATCACAGCTTTGTAACCCCACCCCCCATATATATAGATAGAAGGAACTTTTGTAAATAGTTGAAAAAGCTAAGAACAAAAGTTCCTTTTTATTATTATTTAATCCTAATGGGTATAGAATTGGCAGGTATCAGCGTAAGTACATTAAAAAGAAAAAATGAAAGTTACAACTTATTACATAATGTATATAGCTGACATAATATACAAGATACTTTTTAAAAGTATTTGCATTAACTAATGTACTAGTGTACAATCTTAAGGTAAATTGCCATAATATTCTATCAAGTACTTTAAATTATACAATTATGTTATACTAAGATTTTAGTTTGTATTCTATTACTTATATGGCAGATTAATTTATACTATATACATAAGAAAAATTAAATAAATACACCTTAGGAGGAGACATTTCATGAATTTTTTTAGAAATTTAAAAGTGAGAACAAAGTTATTTGTTTCTTACATAGCCCTAGCTATACTGATAACTATAATTGGATTATTTGCTTCTGCTTCATTAAAAAAGGTAGCAGATAACTCAAATTATATGTACCAGGATAAAGTACAAGGAATCAGCGATTTAAAAGGAATACATATAAATATCGTGGAAGTGGAACGTGATTTATTAAAATTAATTTATGTAAAAGATGAAGCAGAAAAATCTGCTATAATTAATAGTATTCAGTTAAATACATCTGAAAATACACAGCTTCTAAAAAATTATGAGGGATTATTTTTAACGGCAACAGAGCAAAAAAATCTTCCTATTTTTAAAAACCAGCTTGAGGAGTATAGAAATCTAAGAAAAACCTTAATGTCCTATGTAAAAGATGAAGATTATGCAAATGCAGAAGATCAATATAATCAATTATATAAAGTTAAGCAGGCTATGCTGAGTAGTCTGGATGTTATGACCAAAGCTAATATGGATAATGCCAGGACATTTAATAAGGAAAACCTTGGCATATATACGAATTCCAAATTGATAATGACAGTTTTAGAAGTTATAGGACTAGCAGCTGCCCTTATCCTTGGCATTATAATGTCAAGAAACATAAATTCTGCATTGGTTAAAGTTAGGGAATTTGCTACCAGATTATCAGAATATGATTTTGGGGTTTCGATTAATATGAAGCGGATGGATGAATTTGGACAAACCAGTATTGCTTTAAATAAAGCACAAGATAATGTAAAAAATTTAGTAAAGTTAATTATTGAGAATTCGCATGAAATGAGTGCAGAAAGCCAGGAACTTTCCGCTACGGTAGAGGAATTAACGGCTAAGGTTGAATACATAGATAATTCCGTAAAACAGATTGTAGTTGGGATACAAGATACCAGTGCAACCTCAGAAGAAATAACTGCCTCCGTAGAAGAAGTAGACTCAAGCATTAACGTATTATCCGATAAAGCCAGAGAAGGTAGTAATAATGCTGGTGAAGCAAAGATAAGGGCAAATGAAGTTAAGAAAAAAGGTACAGAAGCTATCAGCGAAGTTAGAGCATTATATGCTGAAAAGCAAAAAGATGTATTAAAAGCGATTGAAGATGGAAAAGTTGTAGAAAATATTCGTGTTATGGCAGAAACAATAGCAAGTATATCAGAACAGACAAATTTACTTTCCTTAAACGCAGCCATTGAAGCAGCCAGAGCAGGGGAACAGGGCAAGGGCTTTGCTGTAGTTGCAGAGGAGATAAGAAAGCTGGCTGAGCAGTCTTCACACGCAGTATCTGCTATTCAGGAAACCATAGTTAAAGTGCAAAATGCATTTAGCAATTTATCAGACAATAGCAATGATACTTTAAAGTTTATTAATGAAAATGTAGATCATAAATTCGAAGACTTTGGTAATGTTGGAATACAGTATTATAAGGATTCTGATAGTACCAGTCAAATGTCGGAAGAAATAGCAGCCATGACAGAAGAACTAGCTGCTTCTATGGATCAAGTAAGTACTGCCATACAAAATATTGCAGCAAACTCCCAAAAATCTAATGAAGAAGCAGAAATTATTAAAGACAGTCTAAATGAAACCACAATAGCAATACAACAAGTAGCAGCCACAACACAAAGCCAGGCTGAACTTGCAGCGAAACTAAACGATACGGTGCTAAAATTTAAGATATAGAATTTGGTGCCAGGCACCCGGTGCCTGGCACCAAAATACCAGAGTCATTGGAAGAATAAAAACTTCTAATGACTTTTTTGAAACCCCTGTTTATAGGGTAATAATAAAAAGAACATGTCTAATTAGAAAATAATTTGTCGAAAACGATTGCATTTTCAAATAAAATAGTGTAAAATTTTGGTACATTTATTAAGGTGCCAGGCACCGAGAACACGAAGGAGAATCTATGATGAGCAAAACAAATGATAAATCAAATGGTAAATCAATCGGTAAATCAATTGGTAGTAAATTAATTGCTGTAACAACTATGCTATTAATAGTTCCATTATTAGTAGTTGGAATTCTTAGTCACCAAATAGCAAAATCCGAGTTAGATAAAAAAGGACAGGTTATATTAAAGAATGGTGTGAAGCAAGCCTTAGCAATTATAGATTTAAAGCAAAAAGAAGTAGAAAATGGTTACTTAACATTAGAAGAAGCCCAGGAACAAGTAAAAACTTATTTAATTGGTGAAATGGGAAGTGACGGCAAAAGAGCCATTACCAATAATCTTGATTTAGGGAAAAATGGTTACTTTATTGTATATGATGAAGCAGGAACGGAAGTAGCCCATCCTACGCTGGAAGGAAAAAATGTATGGGATTCAGAGGATTTAAGTGGCAATGGATACTTGTTAGCTCAAGAGCAGATAAAGGCAGCCCAAAATGGTGGTGGATTTGTGTACTATACCTGGAATTTACCTAACTCTGAGAGACTTGGACAAAAAATCACTTATCAAGAAAAGGATCCCAATTGGAATTGGATTGTAATAGCAGGCTCCTACATGGAAGACTATAATGAGGGATCTAACGAAATTCTAAAAATACTTATTCCTGTTATAGCAGTGACTACATTAATTGGATTGGCAGTAATTATTTTATTTACAAAACATATTACGAAACCAATCAAACAAATCAAAAATAATTTAGATGAAGTATCCAAGGGCAATCTTTTAGTTAGCAGATTAAATATTTCCAATAAAGATGAAACGGGAATGTTAGCCGATTCTTTTAACACTATGCTTGGTAATATGAAAGGGATATTGGGGACGGTTAAGAAATCCGCAGATACAGTTATGAGCTATTCTAACTCATTAGCCAAAATTACTGACGAAACCTCTATTGCAATCAATGAAGTAGCTACTTCCATTCAAGAAATTGCACAAGCAGTTGGTGATGAGGCATCCAACTCAGAAGATGCTGTTGTAAAAATTGAGTCATTATCCAACAATATTGAGGCTGTAGCGAAATCTGCAGAAGATATGAGCAGACTTGCCACGAAAACTAATGAATTAAGTGATATTGGCTTACATGCAGTTGAAAAGTTGATTCAAAACACTGAGATTAATAATGAAACGGTTTCTAAGATAAGCGATATTATCAACAAAGTTAGTGAAAGCAGCCAAAACATTAACATTATCACAGATACCATTACACAAATATCTCAGCAAACCAATTTACTATCCTTAAATGCCTCCATAGAAGCTGCAAGAGCGGGAGAAGCAGGCAAGGGATTTGCAGTGGTTGCGGATGAAATAAGAAAGTTGGCAGAACAATCCAACGAATCTGTAAATCAGATTAAGAATATTATTAATGAAATCCAATCCTATTCACAATCATCGGTAGAAGCGGTTGAAAATATTAAAGAAGTGTCTAAAGAGCAAACCAGCTCAGTAGAAGAAACTCAAAATGCATTTACCAATATATCAAAATCTGTAAAAGAATTATTCCAAAGCGTTAGCCAAATTAACGATGGAAGTAACTATATCAGAAACAGTAAAAATGACATCATAGACATCATAGGTAATATATCCGATTCAGTTCAGCAAACCTCTGCAGTAACGGAAGAAGTCTCTGCTTCTTCCGAAGAACAACTGGCAGAGATGGAGGAAGTAGCTAGTCATTCAAATGAACTTAAAGCATTAGCTACTACACTTCAAGAGGAAGTAGATAAATTTAAGCTATAAATAAAATGGTGCCAGGCACTCGGTGCCTGGCACCATTATTAATAATGAAACTCATAGGCAATTTTTCGTTGATAAGTTTCATCCTTACCAGTTATGTGGTAAGAGGAATTAAGCAGCTCATAAGTATTGGGAAAATCCTGTGCTTCTAAAGCAATTGCACAAGAATCAGAGGAGATAGTTCCGCCTTTTAACTGAGTGCTGCTTCCTATGTAGCCTCCTGAATATATTACAACGCATGGAGCGTCTGTAAACATTCGAAGACTTTTTGTCTTGTCATTATTCCATAAAGTTAACGCGGGTTTCCCTTTGCTTGCTGCATTTCTAATATCAAATCCATTATTATAACCTTTTGAATAATTTAGTTCTGGAATATTGGGATAATTTCTAACCTGTTCCTCCATGGTAATAGGTTTTCGAAAATCATAAGGACTGTTTTCAACTGAACTAAATTTAATAGGTATATATTCTTCATCGTTGGTCACATAAGAATCAGCCTCTATTGATAAATACTGCTTTAAGCCGGATATTGAAAAATCTCCGGAGAGATTAAAATAGCTATGATTGGAAAGATTAAAATAAGTATCCTTATCTGTAACAGCCTTGTATTCTAAAGTAAGCCTGTCTGAATTATCTAATTGATAGGTAGTGGTAATCTGCCTTTCTCCCGGATAACCATCTTGCCCATCTTTTAGGGTGGTAGTAAGAGTAAGGGAAACATACTCGCCATGTTCCTCTGTCTTCTCAATGTTCCAATTAGCAAAGGATATAGGTGAAAATCCTCCGTGAAGATTATGGTTTCCATCATTTTGACTTAAATTGCATTCCTTTCCGCCAATCATCAAATAGCCATTACGAATCCTGCCTGCATTTGGTCCAAGATTAGCACCAAGATAAATAGAGTTATTAATATAATCCCTCCATTTTTCTAGAGACAGCACAATATTTTGCAACCCTGTTTTTTCGTCCGGAAGTGAAATTTCTGTTATAGTTCCGCCAAAGGTCATTATGGAAACCCGGACGTGATTATCATTTTCTAATACAATCTGATAAACTTCTGTTTGTTCAAATGAACCTAAATCTTTCTTAACAACATGCATTTGAATCACCGTAGCCTTTCTTTTTGGATATTATATTATAATATTTAATATTCTGCAAATACCATTCCATAATCCAACTATATAAAATGCATAAAAATAAATCAATATAATAAGGGTTATAGAGCAATATTTAAAAATATGAAAGCAATTTAAATTAATGTATTAGTGAATCTGTAAAGTTATAATCATTTGTATAGTATTAAACGACCAGTTATTATAGATTTGTATTTATGGTGTTTACTATAGCAGAATTCTATCAAAAAGGAGGGGGAAGATGTGGAAAATGTATTAGAGTTTCAGAATATCTCCAAATATTTTCCTGGCGTAAAAGCCCTTGATAATATATGCTTTAAAGCTTATAGCGGGGAAGTACTTGCATTTTTAGGTGAGAATGGAGCTGGAAAGTCAACACTATTAAAAGTATTAAATGGTGACTACCAACCAGATGAGGGTAAGTATCTGCTAAATGGAATAGAAAAACATTTTCACTCGCCTCATGAAGCCATAGAAGAGGGCATCAGTGTTATATATCAGGAACGACAAATATTAATGGAGCTAAGTGTTGCAGAAAATATATATTTAGGAAGAATGCCTGCTAATAAATTGGGGATTATCAAGCCACATGAAGCCAATGACATGGCACAAAAAATAATTAATGAATTTGGATTGCCAATTCATCCAGATACCAAAGTAAAAGATTTAAGTATTGCCTATCAGCAAATGGTAGAGATTATGAAGGCTTATAGCCGGGAAAATCTAAAAGTAATCTGTTTTGATGAACCAACAGCCAGCTTAAGTGATTCAGAAATTGATAGTTTATTTTCCATAATAAATAAATTAAAAAAAGAAGGAAAAATAATTATTTACGTCTCTCATCGAATGGAAGAAGTACGGCGTATAACGGATAAAGTCGTTATCTTTAAAGATGGACGTTACATAGGTACGGTAGTGACAGGTTCTGTACCTGAAAGTGAGTTAATTAAAATGATGGTTGGCAGGGACTTGGGAGATATCTATAACAACCTGGATCGAGATAAGAAAATAGGTGGCGTGCTTCTGGAGGTAAAAGATTTATCATCGGATTATGTGAAGAAGGTTTCTTTTAGGCTAAGGGAAGGTGAGGTTCTTGGCTTCTCCGGATTAGTAGGTGCCGGACGTACGGAGGTTATGAGAGCAATTATCGGTGCTGATTCCATGCGTTCTGGTGAAATTTATCTGGAAGGTAAAAAGATAGTGAATCACTCGCCCAAAGAGGCTATTAGAAATGGTATTGTCATGGTCCCGGAAGACAGAAAGTTACAAGGTATTCTATCGAATCTAAACGTAAGTGATAATATTAATATCTCTATGCTAGATCAAAATTCGAACAAATTAGGTATCTTAAATTCGAAGAAAGAAGAACTTATTGCAGCAGAAGGAATTCGGAAATTCAGTATTAAAACCCCTTCACCTGATAAAAAAATTGTAGAATTATCAGGGGGTAATCAGCAAAAATGTGTTGTAGCCCGCTGGTTATCTACAAACCCTAAAGTTCTTATATTAGACGAACCTACAAAGGGCATTGATGTAGGCGCTAAAGCTGAATTCTATAATATGATTTGTTCCTTTGCAAAACTAGGTCTTGGGGTGATATTAATTTCGTCTGAACTTCCGGAAGTAATCGGATTATCGGATCGAATTATTGTTATGAAATCACTGCAAATAGTAGGAGAAGTTCCACGAGAAGAAGCAACAGAGAGTAAACTTCTTAGTCTTGGTATGATAGGAGAGAGCGTATAATGGAAGGTATAGGAAAAAGGAAAAAGCTGATAGATGGTGATAAATTAGTTTTACTTGGAGCAATTGTAGTAGTATTCATCCTGTTCACTTTTTTAAACCGTAATTTTATGACTATAACCAATATTATAAACCTGCTGGTAGCAGCATCTTTGGTTGGACTTGTTGCTATAGGACATACTTATCTCATTATTGCAGGACAAAATGATTTATCATCAGGTTCCCTTGCAGCATTATCTGGTGTTGTAGCAGCTTTACTGGTAAGTAAGGGCATGAATTTTGGATTATCTATTATTATTACCATAGTTGTAGCTACAATGGTTGGTGCATTTAACGCCTGGATGGTTAATAAAATTAAGTTAGAGGCATTTATTGCAACACTAGTAACCCAGTCTGTGGTCAGAGGTTTTGCTTACATAATATGCGGTGGAAAACCAGTTGCAATTAATAATCCTAATTTCATTACTTTAGGTAAAGTTAGATTCTTACATATACCACTTTCTGTATGGATTATGATTATAGCAATGATTATATTCGGATTTATACTGGCAAAAACAAGATTTGGACGAAGTGTATATGCAATAGGTGGAAATCAAGTTGCTGCAAGGCTTGCAGGACTTAATCCGGAAAAGATTATTCTGGGCTGTTATGTGATGATGGGCATTTTCTGTGCAATAGGTGGTATCATATTTGCTGCCCGTATGAATTCAGGACAACCAGCAGCTTGCGTAAATCTTGAATTTGACTCTATTACAGCTGTTATTCTTGGTGGTGTATCCTTTACAGGCGGTGTTGGCACAATGGGTGGCACAGCACTGGGCATTATCTTAATTCAGGCATTTAATATGGGATTAACTATGGTTAACGTTCCTTCTTTTTGGCAATATGTTGCCAGAGGTGGATTATTGCTATTTGCATTAACCTCTGATTATTTCCGTAAGAAGAACCGTGATAAAAACTTATTAGCAGCAAGTATGAAGAAGCTATAAGTATTTATGAAAGGAAGTTAAAACAACATTATTATCAAAAAGGTATGAAAAAGTTATAAGTATTTATGAAATGAAGTTAAAGTAACATTATTATCAAAAAGGCATGAAGAAGTTATAAGTATTTATGAAATGAAGTTAAAATAACATTATTATCAAAAAGGCATGAAGAAGTGATAGGTATTTATAAAACGAACAATTCACACAGATGTGTGTGTTGTATATAAAAAAGGAGGAAAAATTATGAAAAAGTCATTAGCACTAATTTTAGCTTTAGTAGCTGTAACAGGGTTAGTTGGATGTAGCAGTGGAGAGAAGAAATCTGAAACAACAAATGCACCTACAACAGATAAAGTTACATCTTCTGAAACTAAGGGGGAATCTGAATCTAAATCAGAAAAATTACTTGTCTATGGTATCTACAAAGCAGGTGACCAGACTTGGTTTATTGATGAAGGTGCAGCTGCTCAAAAAGCTGTTGAAGAAGCAGGTGGAGAGTTTATTTACGTTGACGCTAAGATGAATCCTGAAGAGTACTTAAAAGCAATTGATAATGCGATTGCTAATAAAGCATCTGGTATTGTTACTTGTATTCCAGACCAGACCATGTCTCAAGCAGTTATTGACAAACTTTCTGAAGCTAATATTCCTGTAGTTGCGGCAGATGATGCATTACAAGATGCAGATGGTAATAAAATAGCTCCTTGGGTTGGAATTAATGCTTATATTATTGGTCAGGCTAATGGAGAATGGTTAGCTAATTATGCAAAAGATAATAATTTGGTAACTGACCCGGAAGTTGGCTTATTGCTTTTAACAATGGACACTGTTTCAAGCTGTGTACCACGTGCCGAAGGTGAATATGATAAATTTACAGAATTATGTCCAGATTTTGATACAAATAAAATATTTAAAGCAGATTACGATGGAACAACTGATAAAGGTAATACAGCTGCAACAGCAATCATTACCGCTCATCCAGAAATTAAAAAGTGGTTAGTAACTGGTGCCAATGAGGAAGGTACTATTGGTGCAGTACGTGCATTAGAAAGTGCAGGACTTGATGCAGATGCTTGTGTAGTTGGACTTGGAGCTTACATGGCTAAAGATGAATTTAAGAAAGAAGGAGGTTCTGCAATGAAAGCAGCCGCTTACTTCTCCTCTGACTCAGTTGGTGCAGGTTCCGTTAAAGTATTACTTGATATGATTGCAGGTAAAGAAGTTTCTCAGGAAACCGCAGTAGATGCTGTTGTAGTTACACCTGATAATTATAAAGAAATAATGGGGAAGGCAGCAGAATAAAAAGTTATCGCATTAACTAACGCACGTACGCTTTGCCTAATTTAGGCTGTTCAGACCTTAGAGAGTAGGCATGGGATATATTTCTTGTTCCGTTGAAAAATTCG